>Ga0265297_10000317_pt1 | contig 157016 bp, 147 predicted proteins | sample Munlanlwell13791_FD_192502 | JGI IMG/M metagenome (GOLD analysis project Ga0265297, IMG submission 192502) | Leachate microbial communities from a municipal landfill in Southern Ontario, Canada - Leachate well 137-91 | ecosystem: Engineered > Solid waste > Landfill > Unclassified | place...
CGATGGAAAAGCAACGGCAATAACTCCAAAAAGACTTGTTGGCGCGGCTGAAGGAATTCCTGAACACGTTGCTCGCGGAGTTGATTCAAGCGTTTAAAGCGTTGTCTGATCGTTTTGAGGTCTTGTATGCTGATTTCTTCGCCGGGAGAGCCTAAATGGATCGGGCGCTCAAGATGTGGTCTGATCATGGTCAATGGCGAAAACTCAATCTTTTATGCTGAAGCTAGGCTTTGTCGCGCTGTCAGGATCGCAAGTCTGACCGTATCGGGAGCGGTGCCGCCGATATGTTTACGGGCCGCAACCGAGCCTTCCAGCGTTAAAAAATCGAAAACATCGCTGGTAATCAAGCTTGAAAAATGCTGTAGCTCCGGCAAAGACAGCTCGGATAGGTCGCGTTGGCTTTCAAGTCCCAGGCGCACTGCCAAACCCACGACTTCATGGGCATCGCGAAATGCCATCCCTTTACGTACCAGGTAATCGGCAAGATCGGTGGCCGTTGCAAAGCCGCGTTTGGCTGAGTTGTACATGTTAGTTTTTTTTGCTTCGATATGGGGAACCATGTCGGCATAAGCCCGCAAGCAGTTGATTAAGGTATCGGCGGTATCGAAAAGCGGTTCCTTATCTTCCTGATTGTCTTTGTTGTAAGCCAATGGCTGACTTTTCATCAGCATCAGCAATGAAACCAAATGGCCGGTTACGCGTCCTGATTTGCCGCGCACCAACTCGGGAACGTCGGGATTTTTCTTTTGCGGCATAATCGAGGAACCGGTGCAAAAGGCATCGGGCATCTCTATAAAGTCAAACTGGGCGCTGGACCACAAGATTAATTCTTCGGAAAAGCGCGATAAATGCATCATGATCAAGCTGGCGGCCGCCGTAAACTCAATCGCAAAATCACGGTCGCTGACCGAGTCCAGCGAGTTAGCTGAGGGTCTGCTGAAACCAAGTAAATCGGAAGTCATCTGGCGATCTATCGGGTAGCTGGTTCCAGCCAATGCCGCAGAGCCTAAAGGCATGATGTTGATGCGTTTGCAGCAATCCTGGAGTCTTTCCTGGTCGCGGCTAAGCATCTCAAACCAAGCCATCAGGTGATGGCCGAAAGTAATCGGTTGGGCGACTTGCAAATGGGTAAAGCCCGGCATGATCGTATCGGCCTGTTGTTCTGCCAAATCCAGAATGGCTGTTTGCAGGCGCGTCAGTTGGCCTAAAATCTGATTAATTTCACTGCGCAGGTAAAGACGGATATCCGTCGCCACCTGATCATTGCGGGAGCGGCCGGTATGCAGCTTTTTTCCGGCGATGCCGATTAAATCAGTCAGGCGGGCTTCGATGTTCATATGAACATCTTCCTGTTTGATCGACCAGACAAATTCGCCGTTAATAATTTCCTGGGCGATTTGGCTAAGACCCTGAATAATAGCGTCGCGTTCCTGTTCGGTCAGAATGCCGCAAGAGCATAGCATTTTGGCATGGGCAATTGAGCCTTCAATGTCCTGCTGCGCCATGCGCTGGTCAAAATCGACAGAGGCGGTAAATACTTCGACAAAGGCATCGGTTGCCTGGGCAAAACGGGCGCTGGAAAGTTTGTCGGAATTAACGTTGGTCATGGTAGTTTTTGCTTGTGACTTAAATTGTTAAATTATACAGCTAAAGCTTACTCTCCTGCTAACGCTCCTTACCCGCATCATGGGTAGCAAAGCTTCCGCTCCAAGCTCACACCCCTTTGCCTACATCCTTGTAGGCAAAGAATTCAAGTTCGATTAACCGTCATCAACTTACACGGGTTACAATAGGACAATTTATTGTTAGAAATGAATGGTGTTCTTTTGACTGAAAAAATTATTCGCATTGCAACGCGCAAGAGCCCTTTGGCGTTATGGCAAGCAGAACATGTTGCAGAACGGTTGGAGCGGACATTTCCGGGATGCAGGACTGAGCTGGTCAAAATGACCACGCAGGGTGATAAGATTCTTGATGCGCCTTTGGCAAAAATTGGCGGCAAAGGTTTGTTCGTTAAAGAGCTGGAGCAAGGCATGTTGGAGGGTTTGGCCGATATTGCCGTGCATTCGATGAAAGATGTGCCGGTAGAGTTTCCGGACGGCTTGCATTTGGCAGCCATTTTAACCCGCGAAGATCCGACCGATGCGTTTGTCTCCAAGCGTTATTCGGCGCTGCAAGACTTACCGGCTAATGCCAGAATCGGCACGTCCAGTTTGCGCAGGCAATGCCAGATTAAAGAACTTTACCCCGATGCTGAAATATTGTCATTAAGAGGCAATGTCAACACGCGCCTGTCCAAGCTGGATGCCGGTGAATACGATGCCGTCATCTTGGCTTCGGCTGGATTAAAAAGATTGGGCATGGCTGAGCGCATTACTCAGAGTCTGAGTGCCGAGTTCAGTCTGCCAGCGAGCGGGCAGGGAGCTATCGGCATAGAATGTCGGAGCGGCGATACGGAAATCAACGAGATGCTGGCTGCGTTACACGATAGCGAAACCGGGCTGTGCGTGACTGCGGAAAGAGCCATGAACGCGTGTTTGAATGGCGGCTGCCAGGTGCCGATTGCCGGATATGCAACGGTGCAGGGCGATCAATTGTTCATGCGCGGCTTGGTTGGCAGTCCTGACGGTAGTGTGATATACCGGGCTGAACGGACAGGCGGCCTGGATAGTGCTGAAGCTATCGGCAAAATGGTTGCTGAAGACTTATTGGCACAAGGCGCAGATAAGATTCTGCAAGCACTGTTTCACTGAATGCGGCAAGATAGGTGAGGAGCGGGCGCTTTGAATAAAGTGTTGAGCGGCGTACATGTTTTAGTGACGCGGCCTGAGCATCAGGCGGAAAAGCTGAGTCGTTTAATTGAAGAGCAGGGCGGTATAGCTGTTCGGTTCCCGACGTTGGATATCGTTCCGCGGGATGACGACGACATAATATTTAACCTGAGGAATCTAGACAGGTTCCAATGGGTTATTTTTGTCAGCGCCAATGCAGTAAATTTTGCTCTAAAGGCGAATAGTGGCAAAATAGGCCACACGGAATCTGTGCGTTTTGCCGCAGTCGGGCAATCAACCGCGCAAGCCATGAAAATGGCCGGCTTGCCAGTCGATTTAATGCCTGAAAATGGCTATAACAGTGAAGCGTTGCTGGCAATGCCCCAGCTACAACAGGTCGAAGGGCAGAATTTTCTAATCGTTCGCGGTGAAGGGGGACGAGAACAGCTGGCAACTACGTTACGCAGCAGAGGCGCAGCAGTTAATTATCTGGAAGTATACAAAAGAATAATCCCCCGTATTGATAGCTCACCCGTTATGGAGTTGCTTAAGCAGCACAGGTTGAATGTCATTACCGTAACCAGTGCCGAAGCATTGCAAAACTTAAGTTTAATGCTGGGTGAAAAAAACAATAACAACAAGCTATTGTCATTAATACCTCTGGTGGTAGTTAGCGATAGAATCAGGTATATAGCTGCCGATATGGGGTTTAATCGAATTACTGTGACGGATAGTCCAATCGATACAGCAATTCTTGAGACAGTAATAACGTGTGTGACAGGGGAATAGAGTGACCGAGTTTAGTGAAAAACAAGAACAGCCTGTGAGCGAAAATAACAATGCTCGCAGGTCGCGTAGCGGACTCTGGTTTGGCATCATCATGCTGCTGATTATTTTAAGTGTGGCAGGTGTTGGTTTTTATCTTTTTCAGCAATTACGCTCTCAGCAGGATAATTTAGGCGGAGAAGTAAATAAAGGCGACATGCAGCTAATCGAGTTGTCGAAGCAGATTAGCGGTTATCAGGCGCAACTTGCCGCTATTCAATCCCAACTGGCAACTGTCGAAGCCGATGTGGCCGGAAAAGAATCCCATTTTTCCAAAACTCTAGAGGATTTTTCCCGGCTTCATAACGAAAAGCTGGACAGCACACGGACTGAATTAAATACCGCAGTTCAACAGGTACAACGTCAATTGGGCAAAACGCGCGGCGACTGGTTAATTGCCGATGCGGAGTATCTGTTAAGCATAGCCAATCAGCGTCTGTATCTAATGGGCGATGTTAATACCACCCGTGAAGCCTTGGAAGCGGCGGATCAACGTCTCAGGGAAAGCGGGGACGCCGGAGCGTTTAAAGTACGCGAACAAATTGCCAAGGATATTGCTGCCATCCGTAATGTCGCGGTAGCCGATACTGTGGGCATGTATGCCTCGATTCAAGCATTGCAAGATCAGGTCGGTAGCTTAACCTTGTTTTTACCGTACACAGGGAAAACACTGACTCAGCCCAAACCGGCCCCTCAACAACCGGCCGATAAGGAAAGCCAGGATCTGCTTGATTCTGCATTGGGACAGTTGGAAGGGGTAGTGACTCTTAGGCACACCGAACATCCGATCAAGGAAATATTAACGCCGGAACAAGCCCAGTTTATCCGTGAGCAGTTAAGAGTAAAACTGGAGATGGTCAAAATCGCCCTTGTTCAGCAAAACGAGCAGCTTTATCAATCCAGTCTGGCCGACGCAAAAAAATGGACCGAACAAAACTTCGTCAAGGATGAAGCGACCAACAAATTTGTTGCCGAACTGGATAAGTTTAATGCTGTCAAAATCCGTAGCCATTTCCCTGATATCAGCCTGTCGTTGAAAATGCTGAGAGACATCACCAAGCTCAGACTGGAAGCCGATAAGGCTATGGCGCCTGCGGAAAAGAGCAAATCGGAACAGCCCGAAAAACCAGCTGAACCAGCAAAACCGTCCGAGACAGCACCTCCCGCTGAGCCACAAAAACCGGTTGAAGCAGCGCCTGCCGCACAATAGGCCAGAGATTACATGATGAAAAATATAATGTATTTTCTAGGTTCGCTTCTTATTGCCGTTGCCGCGGCTTTTTTTGTCAACACATGGCTGGGCGGATTTGACAGCCCGGGCTATGTATTAATAGGTATCGGACATTGGTCTCTTGAAACATCGCTAATCGTTTTCTCGGTTAGCTTGATCATGGGCTTTTTTGTGTTTTATATCTTCTTTAGATTTTTAGGCTGGCTGCTCAGACTGCCGGGCCAAATCAAGAATCGCGGCAAAAGCATCAAATTCAACCGTTCGCAAGAAGCCCTAATCGCAGGTCTGGTCGATTCCGCCGAAGGTAACTGGGAAAAAGCCGAAAAAGTATTGATCAAGCATGCCTCGCACAGCGGCGCTCCGTTAATCCACTATTTGACCGCAGCCAGAGCCGCACAATCCCGTGGCGCCTATGATAAAAGGGACGAATACCTGAGAAAAGCCGCCGACCAGGCGCCGGGTTCCGACGTGGCCATAGGCCTGACTCAAGCCGAATTGCACCTTTCGGACAAACAGTTCGAACAAGCGCTGGAAACACTGACTCGCCTGCATTCCATTGATCCGACTCACGCCAGCGTTTTAAAACTGATGCATCAAGCTTATCAGCAAGCCGGTGATTGGGAAGGCATCCGCAACCTGATCCCATCATTGAACAACAATAAAGTGTTGATGGAAGCCGAGATAAAACTGCTGGAAACCGAAGCGTACAGCAAATTGTTAAAGCAAGCGGCCGAGCGGGGCAACGCTGATGAAATTGAATCGCTATGGTCGGAAATTCCCGATTACATAAGAAATATGAAAGGCGTTTCAGCGATTTATTTTGCCGCGATGATTGAAGCGGGGGCGGGCGCAAGGGTTGAAGGGGGCTTGGCAAGAGCTTTGTCGACCACCTGGGATCAAACGCTGGTCGTGTTGTATGGCAATATTCCGTCGATTGACATCGCAAAACAGCTTGAAACAGCTGAGCAATGGTTACCCATGCATCCACGCGATGCCATATTCCTGACTGTTTTGGGCAAGTTGAGCATGAAGTGCGGAGACAACCAAAAAGCGACAACCTACCTGACCAAAAGTTTATCAATAGAGCCTACCGTTTCAGCTTACCAGCAATTCGGCGATTTGCTGTTTGCCCAAGGCGATAAAGACAGGGCCAGCGAATGCTATAAGCAGGGCCTGGAGCTGGCATCCAGTGAGATTGTCAGTCGGATTGATTTAATATCCGGTTAGGACGGAATAAAACCAAACGAACGTAGCGCTGCCGGACGTTTCTGGTATATTCGTTTTTTCATTTCTGGAGGCACCATGAATTTTCATATTGAGTATGAGCGCGAAGACGATGGCCGCTGGTTGGCAGAGGTTCCGGAAATTCCTGGCGTATTAACTTATGGCGCTACTGCCGACGAAGCAATGGCTAAAGCTGAAATACTAGCCCTGCGCGCACTGGCCGAGCGCATCGAAACCGGGGAAAGCCGCCCCATGCCAATCAACATTGAACTCGTTGCCGCATGAGTCAATGGCCTTCGGCAAAGGCCAAACGTGTTCTTGCCGCGCTGCTTAGCATCGGCTGGGAAATCAAGCGTCAATCAGGATCGCATCTCACGTTAGTTCGAGCCGGCTGGCCCGATTTCGTATTTGCTTTTCATAGCAGCGAAGAAGTCGGGCCGCGTATGTTAGCTCGTATTTCTAAACATACCGGGCTGAAGCCTAGCGACCTGTAGGCCGGAAGAAGGTCGGGCAAGCATTAGCGCAGCTGGGCGTTTTAGGCGTGTCGTGCTCTGAATAAAATCTCTAGATTGATTGGGTCGGAGCAACGCCAACCCAATCATTGCCGATAATATTACTCATGTAGAGTACGCACCGCGTACCACTTTCAAAGCAAAACTTCCTCGCTTAATAAAGGTACGCGATGCGTACCCTTGGCTTGGTTATATGATTATTTTATTTGTCTGAAACGATGCGCGATTTGATAAGATGGCTTCTTAAGAGGTCTATATCTTGTTGATCTTTAATTAATTTGCTTTTTGATGAAACAGCGCCCTCTTTCATCAAGATCAGATTTTCTACGGACGGAATGTGAACTGGGATATTGAACAGTTTTCCTATAATAGAACTCTCCATAAGTCGTTCAAAGGTAAGTCCATTACGTGCTGGCGTAATAATATCGCAGTGGTAAAACTGCTTAATAGGTGCGTGAATACCGGGGCTAGCGAATGAGTCATTCGTGAAACCATTAACTAGGCGAAGACTCCGAAGTGCATTCGCTATTTTTCCAGAGTTTTCCTTAGTGGGATTTACAAGTATATCGATATCGTCGGCTTTTCTCGATGAGCAGTACCAAGAGATGGCAAGCCCTCCTACAAGAATGAATTCTACGTCGAACGCGGAGAATACTTTTACGATTTCCTCGTTTGAGCCGCAGATTAGGTTGTCACCGATCCTGTTCATATTGATCCTGTATTGAGTAAAACTTGAGCGTACGACTTAAAACAAACTATCCCACATCTCATCCACCTTCTTGACCACCTCCGGCGACATCACGATAGTCCTGCCCCATTCCCGATTGGTTTCCCCCGGCCATTTATTGGTCGCATCAAACCCTACCTTGGAGCCCAAGCCTGAAACTGGCGAGGCGAAATCCAGGTAGTCGATCGGGGTATTTTCCAGTATGGTCAAATCCCTGGCGGGGTCCATGCGGGTCGTCATTGCCCAGATCACATCCTGCCAGTTGCGGACATCGACATCGTCATCGACGACGATCACGAATTTGGTGTACATGAATTGGCGCAGGAACGACCAAGTGCCCAGCATCACGCGTTTGGCGTGACCGGCGTACTGCTTTTTCATGCTGATCACGGCCATGCGGTATGAGCAGCCTTCCGGCGGCAGGTAAAAATCGACGATTTCCGGGAATTGTTTTTGCAAAATGGGTACGAAGACCTCGTTTAACGCAACGCCGAGGATGGCCGGTTCGTCGGGCGGTCTGCCGGTGTAGGTGCTGTGATAGATCGGGGCCTGGCGTTGGGTGATTCGTTCGATGGTGAACACCGGAAAATCGGCGACTTCATTGTAATAGCCGGTGTGATCGCCGTAAGGGCCTTCGGCGGCGAATTCATTGGGATAGATAAAGCCTTCCAGCACGATTTCGGCGCTGGCCGGAACCTGCAAATCGTTAAGCAGTGATTTGGCGACTTCGGTTTTGCTGCCGCGCAATAACCCGGCAAACGCATATTCGGACAAGGAATCCGGCACCGGCGTGACGGCGGCCAGTATCGTTGCAGGGTCGGCGCCTAAAGCTACGGAAACAGGGAACGGCTGGCCGGGATGAGCGGCCTGGAACTCTTTAAAGTCCAATGCGCCGCCGCGATGCGCCAGCCAGCGCATGATGACTTTGTTTTTGCCGATGACTTGCATCCGGTAGATGCCAAGGTTCTGCCGTTCTTTATTCGGGCCTTTAGTGATGACCAGCGGCCAAGTAATTAACGGAGCAGCATCTTCCGGCCAGCAGGTTTGGATTGGGTAATCGCCCAGATCGATTTCATCGCCTTGCCGAATTAGTTCCTGGCACGGGGGGGAACTGATTATTTTGGGCGCCATATTCAGCACTTGCTTGAACACTGGGAATTTCTCCCAGGCGTCTTTCATGCCTTTGGGTGGCTCGGGTTCTTTCAGATAAGCCAGCAGCTCGCCGATGCCGCGTAGCTCGGTGACGGACTCCGCGCCCATGCCCATCGCGACGCGGCGCGGCGTGCCGAACAGGTTGGCCAGAACCGGAATATTTGCACCTTTGGGATTTTCAAACAGCAACGCAGGGCCGCCCCGTTTCAGGGTGCGGTCGCAGATTTCGGTCATTTCCAGATAGGGATCGACTTCAACGGTAATGCGCTTTAGCTCTCCCTGCTTTTCCAGTTGCTTGATAAAGTCGCGCAGGTCTTTATAGATCATGCCGCGATGCCGTTATGTCTGAGTAACGCATCAATGGTCGGTTTGCGGCCGCGGAAGTTGATAAACAGTTCCATTGCGTCCTGGCTGCCGCCTTTTTCAAGGATGTTGGTTAAAAAGGCGTGGCCGGTTTCCGGGTCAAAAATGCCTTTTTCTTCGAACAGCGAAAAAGCGTCGCTGGACAACACTTCCGCCCATTTGTAGCTGTAATAGCCTGCTGCGTAACCACCTGCAAAAATATGCGAGAAGCTGTGCGCGAAACGGTTGAATTTGGGCGGCCGGACAACGGCAACCTGCTCCCTGACCTGTTCCAGGGTTTCATAGATACGGCCGCCTTTTTGCGGATCATAATCACGATGAATTCTGAAATCGAACAGACTGAATTCCAACTGTCTGACCATGATCATGCCTGCCTGAAAGTTTTTGGCTGCGATCATTTTGTCAAATAAAGCATCCGGCAGCGGTTCGCCGGTTTGATAATGGCCTGACATCAGTGCCAGTGCTTCCTTTTCCCAGCACCAGTTTTCCATGAATTGGCTGGGCAGTTCGACCGCATCCCATTCCACGCCGTTAATGCCGGAGACGCCCAGATGATCGACCTGGGTGAGCATGTGGTGCAAGCCGTGGCCGAATTCATGGAATAGGGTGGTCACTTCGTCATGGGTCAGCAGCGCCGGTGTATCGCCAGTTGGTGGGGTAAAGTTGCAGGTCAGGTAGGCGACCGGCGTTTGAATGGTATCGTCGAATCGCTTGCGGCTGACGCAATCGTCCATCCAGGCGCCGCCGCGTTTTTTGGCGCGGGCGTAAAGATCGAGATAAAACTGACCGCGTAGCTGGCCGTGTTTGTCATGAATCTCGAAAAAACGCACATCGGGATGCCAGCTGTCAAAGCCGGTAAGCTCGGATATTTGCAGTCCGTACAGCTTTGCCACGATCGCAAACAGGCCGGGCAGGACGCGGGTGACCGGGAAATAGGTCTTAACTTCTTCCTGCGACAACTGGTAAAAATGCTGGCGCATTTTCTCCGAATAATAGGCCATATCCCAGGCTTGCAGGTCTTTGATGCCGTAATATTTTTTCGCGAATTCGCGCAGTTCGGCCAGGTCCTTGCGCGCATGTCGCCAGGACCGGTCAGCCAAGTCTTCCAGGAAATCAGTGACTTCATCCGGCTTTTCAGCCATTTTGGTCGCCAGCGACAGTTCCGCGTAATTGTTAAAGCCTAGCAGGCGGGCTTTTTCATGGCGCAAGGCCAGGATTTTTTCCATGTTTTCGCTGTTGTCCCACTGTCCGGCATGCGGGCCTTGATCGGAGGCGCGGGTTGCGAAAGCTTCGTAGTGTTCGCGGCGCAATTCACGGTTATCGGCGTAAGTCATCACCGAAATATAGGACGGAAATTGCAGGGTGATCATCCAGCCGGCTTCGTTGTGGCTTCCGGCTGTCTGTTTGGCTTGAGCCAAAGCGGATTCAGGCAGCCCGGCCAGATCCTCTTCGTCCCTGATTAGCTTGCTCCAGGCATTGGTTGCATCGAGCAGGTTTTCTTCATAGTTGCTGGCAAGACTTGATAATTCCTGGCTGATGTCTTTGTAACGTTGCTTTTTTTCAGCATCCAGGTCGATGCCGGACAATTTGAAGTCTCTTAAGGCATTGCGGATGATTTTTTGTTGGGCGATATCCAGTGTCGCAAATTCGTCGCTTTCAGCAATAAAGCGATAAGCTTTAAACAGAGCTTCGTTTTGCCCCATTTCAGTCGAATAGGCGCTGAGCTTGGGCAGGCAAGCATTGTAGGCGTCGCGCAGCTCATCGCTGTTGACCACGGAATTCATGTGGCTGACCGGGGACCAGGCTTTGCTGAGTTTATCGTCCACGTCTTCCAGAGGTTCGATCAGGTTTTTCCATGTGTAGTGCTGCGTGGCTTGAAGGTGCTGTTCGACGGACGAGCGGGCCTCACTCAATAACTGATCGATGGCAGGTACGACGTGTTCCGGTTTGATTTTGGAAAACATCGGCAATGGAGAGTTGGCTAGTAATGGATTATTCATAGTGATCTCAGGAAAGGAAGTTCATGGCTGCGTTGATGCGATGTTTGGCTTTGTGCAGTATATCCAGGGAAAAGTCGGGGGTTAATTTGCTGTTTTTAAGTTTAACGTAGGCAGGTATCGAATTCATATACGGTATTTCCTTGGCCCGGTTGGTGCCGAAATAGCTGTGCAACTTGGCTAGTATGACGATATCAGCCAGATTCAACTGATCGCTGTCGCTTTCGCAGAACCAATCTTCAGCATACCGGGGAATGGCGGCTAATTCCGAAGTAAAGCCCAGTGTGTGCAATACCAGGGAGCCGACCGACGGACTCAAAAGCGGGATGGCGGACTCCAATATGTCCAAGTTCGGATATTCATTCGGATTTTGCTCGGCAAAATGCAATATCGGTATGGTACCTATGTCGGTGATCAGGCCGGCTAATAAGGCATCTTCAGGGTTAACCGTGCCGCTTTCCTGGGCAAGTACAAAACACAAGCTGGAAACATAGAGACTGGTTTTCCACAAGGTTTGCATTTTTTCCATCAGTTGTGGATTTTGGCATTGGAATAATTGTTTTAGGCTGACGCCCATAACCAGTTTTCGCGTTTGATCCAGGCCTAATCGAGTCACGGCTGCATGGCAGTTAGTGATCGGCGATATGGGCGAATATAGCGGACTGTTGGCCAGCTGGATCAGCTTGGCTACGATGGATGTATCTACCCCGATAATTCTGACAACCTCGCTGATGCCTAAGTCTTTTTCCAGCGCTTCTTTCAGCTTTATGGCGACATTGGGTAATGAGGGCAGGCTTAATTTATTGTCCCGGTAGCTCGCTGAAAAACTGGTGAAAAAACGGTTATTGGCAATTTGCTCAGGCAATTCAATGTCAATCAGCTCAACGGAAGCGGATTGTTGAAGGCTTTTATTCGACCATCGAGAGATAAATTCCCCTGAAATCGCCAAAATGGAAATGTCTGTTGCAGCAATGGCCGTTGCCCCGCAAATTTTACCGCTATTGAGCGGTAAGTTGGCCAGCGATGACTCTGCCGACAGGGTGTAGTGATTGTCGCTGTCAGGCTGAAGTTCAACGCTTCCTTCAAGCAGATAAAATACTGAATTGATTTTTTGGCCCAGCCTGAAAATTACAGAACCCTGAGTATAACGTAATGTCATGTGAGCCAGTTGCTCAACATAGGCGTCATCCATGTCTCGAAGCGGAGCCAGTCCTTTTAAAATGGTCAGCGGTAGTTTTTTATGCTCGGTGGAAACAGGTTCCGAACAGGTAGGTATATTTGAATTAACGGGGGGGGCAATGTCAGGTTTTTTTTCCGGGGCGGAGATCTTGGGGCTTCGGGGAAGTAATTTAGTAAGCCAATTCATGATGACATCGCGTGTTATTGTTTGGGAGGTATGTGGCCGGGGGCTTGGTAGTGATGTGTTTCGGGAGTGTTAAGAAAAAGGGTTGTTTTGGATAAATGGTCGTACCAGCTACGCTGATTTTTATCGATAAGTATCCACAAGAAGCCTAGTCCGAAAAAGCCCCATGATATGATGGCGGCCAGGAAGCGGAGCAAGGCCTGTTTCCAGCTGATGGGTTTCATATCAAAGGTAAGCACTCTTATTTTCCAAGCCCGCAAGCCCAATGTTTGTCCGCCGTGCGTCCAAAACCAGGCGTAAAAGAAGAAGCTGACTAGCAGAAGATAAATGGGGAAAAAGAATTGTTGACTAGTGAAAGCTTCGCCTGCATTTAAAGGAAGCAATACTGCGGTCGCGACAAATAAAACGGCGATCAGTAGCAGGAGGTCGTAAAATATAACTGCCAGGCGACGGAAAAAACCAGGCTTTGATGTGGGATCATTGCCTGGTTTTTGCGATATATTCTCTGTTGATCCAACCAATTAAATTTTGAATAAGGCTAGTTTTTGACCAAAATACATGCACATCGCCATTAGCGCTCCCAGCATTATGAGAGAAAACAAAAATGGCGGTCTGTGAAACAGAAGAATGAAGAAATCTGTTGCAAAAAGGCTGGTTAACAAAGGTTGGTCTATTAAGCTATTAAGAATCTTTTTGAACATAACAATTCCAGTCAAGCACGCTAATGTTTGTGCGATGTTTAAAAAATGGTTGTCTGATCTTTTATCTGGTATGTGCAACGTGATGTAATTTAGAATTGCTTGAAAAAATCAGAGTGATGATTCTACTCCATTCAAAACAGGAATGTAAAAGAAACTTGCGGATTGGGTTAGAATTCATTACCAATGATATAATTAAAGTAATTAGAAAAATAACAAGGTGTAAAGACTATTTTAAACTTCTTTAAAAAAATTATTAAATCAGCCAAAAATGAAGCTGAACCTGCTGGTCCACGAGTCAAAATATATTCACGTGCTGAACATAATATTTCACGCTCCCAGATCAGTGAGAATGCGCTGAAAGTTTTGTACCGTCTGCAAAAGGAAGGATTCGATGCTTACCTTGTCGGCGGCTGTGTGCGTGATTTACTGTTGGGGCGGGAACCCAAGGATTTTGATGTCGTAACCAATGCCGATCCTGATCAAGTTAGAAGGGTATTTCGGAATTGCCGGTTAATCGGCCGCAGGTTTCGTCTGGCGCATGTGCATTTTGGTCGGGAAATTATCGAGGTTGCGACTTTTAGAGGCGCAGGGGAAGAGCAAAGCGACAAGCAGGTGCTCAACAAGGAAGGAAGGCTGTTACGGGATAATGTCTACGGTGCCATCGAAGAAGATGTGTGGCGCAGGGATTTTACTGTTAATGCCCTATATTACAATATAAAAGATTTTTCAGTAGTGGATTATGTCGGCGGTATGGCCGACCATAAAGCGGGGGTGATCAGGCTTATCGGCGACCCTGACATGCGTTTTCGTGAAGACCCCGTGCGCATGCTGAGGGCGGTGCGTTTTGCCGTTAAACTCGGCTTCAATCTGGATCCTGAATGCGAGAAAGCGATACACAACGATGCCCAGTTACTGGCCAGCATCCCGTCCGCCAGGCTTTATGATGAAGCGATCAAGTTGTTTTTATTCGGTTATGCGCTGCAAACTTTTGAAATGCTCAGGCATTATGGGCTTTTCCAAGTGCTGTTTCCTGCCACTGAGAACAGTTTAGCGGTTGAAGACAGTGGTTTTCCCCGATTGTTATTGGTTAAAGCGCTGGAAAATTCGGATAACAGGATAGCGGAAGGCAAAACGGTTACGGCTTACTTTTTATTGGCGGCTTTTTTGTGGGAGCCGGTGCGGATGCTGGCTAAAGAAAAAATGGCGCAAGGCGAGGTTGAGTTTATTGCCTATCAGGATGCGGCCAGTGAGATTATTGCCCGGCAGATTAGAAGCACGGCTCTTCCTCGCCATATCAGTATGGCTATGCGTGAGGTTTGGAGTATGCAGCCCAAGTTTAATGCACGTACTGGGTCTAAGCCCAGTCGTTTGATCGGTCATCCTCGCTTTAGGGCAGCCTATGATTTTCTGGTATTACGCGCCGAGACCGGAGGCGCCGATCCCGAGTTGGCTGAATGGTGGACCACGTACCAGAATGCCAGTGATAATGAGCAAAGAAAAATGACTCAGCCCCCGCGCAGCAAAAAGTCAGGGCGCAAAAGAAGCTATTCCAGAAAAGGTAAAGACAGTACTCCAAAAACAGAACCTTAAAGTATTCGATAGTTATGGAAAATTCAAAAGCTGACTTGATAACCGCTTTTATAGGTTTAGGCAGTAATCTCGAAAACCCTGCGGAACAAATTAAATCAGCGCGCACGGCAATAACGCAAATACCCGGAGTGCGGGAGCTGGCATTTTCCAGTTTGTATCATAGTCCGCCGATGGGGCCGCAGGATCAGCCTGATTACGTTAATGCAGTGATGTGTGTCGCGACCGACTTGCCGCCGATAGATTTGTTGCGTCGGCTGCAGCACATCGAAAACAATCACGGTCGGGTCAGGAAAGCCGAGCGGTGGGGAGCAAGAACGCTGGATTTGGATGTGTTAATCTATGACGATCAGATTATTGAAATGCCTGATTTAATCGTGCCGCATCCGGGTTTGGCTGAACGGGCCTTTGTCTTGTATCCCTTGTTTGAGATCGCGCCTCAATTGACAGTGCCTGGAAAAGGCCATATTGTTGATCTGCTCGCCCAATGTCCCATGAACGGACTGAAGCGGCTGGATTGATTTTTGTTTCAGCAAAGCCGATATCTTCAAGAATAAAATGAACCAATATGCTTCCACAGCTACGTTAAAGCCGCTATCAATTATTGATCTTGCCGCCATGAAACAACGCTGCGAGAAAATTTCCTGTTTAACCGCCTATGACGCAGGATTTAGCGCCTTGATCGACAAGGTGGGAGTCGATGTGATGCTGGTGGGAGATTCTCTGGGGATGGTTATTCAAGGGCATGATACCACGCTGCCGGTTACTATCAGAGACATGGTTTATCATACCCGGTGCGTTAGCAATGCTCGGCAGAGGGCGTTTATTATCGCCGATTTGCCGTTTATGACTTACAGCACGACTGTCATCGCAGCTAAAAATGCCGCCAAGTTAATGCAGATTGGCGGGGCCCAAATGGTTAAGCTGGAAGGGCCGAGAATCGAGTGCGTCAGGTTTCTTGTAGATCAGGGCATTCCTGTTTGCGGGCATCTGGGCTTGTTGCCGCAGTCGATTAATCAATTGGGCGGCTATAAAGTTCAGGGCAAGGAAAAGGCGGCAGCAGAAAAATTATTGGCCGATGCTCATGAATTACAGCAAGCAGGTGCCGGTCTGCTGGTATTGGAGTGTGTTCCTGCGGCGTTGGCTAAAGAGATCAGTTTGCAGTTAACCATCCCTGTTATAGGTATCGGTGCTGGCGTAGATTGCGATGGGCAAGTGCTGGTGCTATATGACATGCTCAATATCGGCACAATCAAGCGTCCGCGGTTTTCCCGAAATTTCATGACTGGCGCGGCGAATATCGAGGAGGCTATCAGTGCCTATCACCAAGCGGTTAAGCAGGCCCTGTTTCCAACGGCTGAACATAGTTTTTAAGGCTTATGCGCACAGTTAACACAGTATCAGAATTACGCAATGCGGTTAGAGAGTGGCGTTCGGCAGGACAGAGCGTTGCCTTAGTGCCGACCATGGGCAATTTGCATGCCGGGCATCTGGCGTTGGTAAGCAAAGCCAAAGAAAAAGCCGATCGGGTGGTAGTTAGTATTTTTATCAATCCTACCCAGTTCGGTGTTGGCGAAGATTTTGAAAGCTATCCGCGTACCGAGCAGGAAGATCAGGAAAAACTCAATTCATCCGGTGCGGACTTGGTGTTTTTGCCCGCTGTTTCAGAGGTTTATGCGTCCGATGCCAAGACAATCGTATCGATAGCCGGTCTGTCCGAGTGGTATTGCGGAGCATCAAGACCCGGGCATTTTGACGGGGTTGCGACAGTTGTTTGTAAGTTATTTAATATAGTGCAGCCGGACACGGCTTTATTTGGATTAAAAGATTTTCAGCAGCTGACGGTAATACGGACAATGGTCAGGGATTTAAATTTTCCTATTGAGATAGTCGGTGTGGAAACGGTCCGGGAGGCGAGCGGGCTGGCGATGAGCTCCAGAAACGGCTATTTAAGCGCAGATGAAAAAGCTGTCGCCGCAAAACTGTATCAGTCCTTATGTATTGCACGCGATGCTATTTTAGCGGGACAGCAATCTTATGAGGACATCGAGAACAGCGCTTTACTGTTTTTACGAGACTGTGGTTTTCAACCGGAATATTTTACCGTGTGCAGGGCTGGCGACTTAAAAAAAGCAGGCATGGATGATATGGACTTGGTTTTGTTGGCGGCGGCAAGGCTTGGCAAAACCCGATTAATCGATAATATCTATTTTTCCAGATAAGTAATAGTAGGGTTTGTACGGATTGAAAAATGCTAAAAGTTGATGCATTGTTGCAATTAATGGATAATGCGCGGTTCTCAAGAGTATTTATATAGTTTTTATTATGCAAATCACAATGCTTAAAGCGAAATTACATAGAGCCACGGTAACTCATTCAGAATTGGGTTATGAAGGTTCTTGTGCGATTGACGGCAATATTCTTGATTTATCGGGTATCAGAGAATACGAACAGATACAGATTTATAATGTCAATAATGGCGCGCGTTTTACGACCTATGCTATTCGTGCCGAAGAAGGGTCTGGGTTATTTTCAGTTAATGGCGCCGCTGCCCGTTTGGCGTGTCCAGGTGACCTGATTATTGTCTGCGCTTATGCAATATTGGACCAAAAAGAAGCGGAAAATCATAAGCCTACCCTGATTTATTTTAATGAAAAGAACCAGGTCCAGCGCTCAGCCAATTCCATTCCCGTCCAAGCTGCTGCTTCCACTTGATTGCCTGCCTTATTCGCGGCACAAATCGATATTTGAATAGGCTGATTTTCTGATTCCATCCTAGGTACACGGCTACGCCGCAAAGTAGCGAGCATCTGTTCATGAAGTACCGATATTCCCGCAAAACTGCCGCTAAAAAGCGGCAGTAATAATAAATTCCGTAAAGATGCGGCTAAAGGTTGAATAATAGGCTCTTTTGGAGAGATTCCATCCAAGTTGCTAGCAATCTTTATGCACTTTCAGAAACATTAATTTCATTGCTGATGTCCGTCAGCGTTATGCTCTGCTCCACCTGAGTAAGTATCTTCTGTAAGCCGATTCTTTTTGCGCTGTTAATCACTAATGGGGATCTAATAGAGCCTTTAATGGTAGGTTGAGCCGATGCGTCTTTATGCAACATTATCAGTATGAGTATGTCGCTAATATCTTCAATTCCCAGTATGGCTTCTTCAGAATCATTTAAGATGAAGTCATAATTAATATTGAAAATAGAAGGTTGAGCGACTGAAAAGATAAGGGATTCGTCATCTAAGGATTGGAGCCAGAACACGAGAGGGTTGTCGCCCTCCTGATGAAATAGTTTGAAACGGGTTTGATCTTCAAAACCTGGGATTCCGTTAGGAAAGTTAATGATAGTGCTGGGATCAATGATTTGTTCGCCGAATATGCTTGATTTAATTTCCACAATGGACTCTGGTAAAAGTTAATGTAAGTACAAATATATAGTCTAAAGCTAACAGTATAGCAAGTGTCCGGTCTGTGTAATGAGCCGGTTACCAGGATTGTACCCAGTCTCCAATCCTGACTCCCAGGTCACGGGCAGGCGCTTCCAAGTTGCCAATGGAATAGCGTGGGGTTACAGTGACGAGGGTTACTACACCGGCAGGCTGCCTGTCTTTACCTACAAAACTGATACCGCCATCAAGATTCAAGTCTTCATCGCCCGTGCTGTAAACCACCAGCTGATCGCCGACATTAAGCCTTTCCTGCGTGCCAGCATCAATAAATACTTTGTCATCCTTTATTTCAACAATGCGCGTTGTAAAGGGGTGGCAGCTTAAGGCTTGGCGTATATCAGTGCTGGCCTGATTTATAAGTTGGGCTATTTTTTCGCCGGTTGACGTGGAGTTAAAGCGCTCACTGCCTACCGTATAAGTTGCAGGAATCCACACATCGCCTAAGACCTCATCGGTATAACGCTGTTGGAAGATTAATGCACCGCTATATCCGTCATGTACAAAAACATCAATTCCGATACCGCGCCTGGCCACCATGTCACGAACTAAACTTTTAACGAATGCCAAAGGCCCCGCGCCTCTCATGTATTCGGAAGATTCAACCTCCAAGTCTCTAATGACGCCGGACAGCACCAATTGCGTGCCGTTCGATGCTGCGACTTGCATGACTTTCGATGGGCGATAGGCTGTACGATCTTGTATTTCCGGAGCCAAGTCGGCTTTTGGGTATAAATTGATATTAGTCGCGTTGCTGCCTACAAAATCGCCGGACTCGATTAAATGGTTATTAAGCTCGCGTGGAATGCCGCCATATAGATCCTGCGTCTCATAACCACTGACCTGTTCCTGTTTAGCTAAAGGGAAGGCGGTTGCGACAATGCGTTTCCGATAATGAGTTGTGCAGGCGTTGTCAGCAGATAACTCGACCATTGCGACAACATGATAGATATCGCCAGTCGTCCATTCCCTGATAATTTTGGTATTTTTCACCGCAGCAGCGGTGCGCATGGAAAAAGTATCCAGGGCAACGTTATTTTGGTTGACGGTAGTTTGGCTATGAAGGTTAACAGACAATTGCATGGATGCCTGACGGATGGCGTCCTGCAATGCCTGCTGTTTAGCTAATAGCGGCATGTTTTTGTTAATAACAGCCTGGCCTTCAACAGTTACAACATCAGCACTAGGTTGAACAACGGCATACGATTGATTTAGTAAAACCAAGGATAACAGTATGCATTCAAATAATATTTTTGCCATTCATCAACTCTGTTTGTTGCTGTGCTTACAAGGGATGTAAGCAAGAAGCGGGTGCAGAAGTGGATGCTTTGACTAATTGCGGCGCTCCTGCAAAACCATTATTAAATGCTATTTGCAGTAATTTTCAAAGGTAATTGTTGTGGCTGCCGCCTTACAAATGTGCCAGCAATGAAAAAAGTTATGCCGAAAGTTTGTATGATTATTTGCCGGATTATTGATGACTAAATCCCTTGGTATTAGCATAATTGTTAATGCTTGATATCTTAGCCGGAGCATTGTCAGTGCTGTATGCCGGACTTTCCGTGTTTTGTTGGAGGCACTGGTTCATTAAAGCGCTTGGGCCGTTAAGACACTCATAAAGTCTGGGTGTCAAATCAAGCTCCACAACCGTCTCAAAAGTATCATCGCCGGCGTAAATATCGCTGCCGATAGCCGAGGTTTTTACTACCCTTGCTCCGCGTAAATAAGCATTAAGATTAATCTGGTAATTGTCGTGGCTGACTTCCATATCTCCGACCGTGGTTTGCCCGTGCAATTGAATGCCATTAAGCTGCTCGGCCAAACTCCTGTAAGCGTCCATTTTGGATGCCCTCATGGCCATTAATTTAATTTGCGAGCGCGAATACCGGTCGCTTTTTTCGACAGTGCCGTAGCCTTTCGCACTGATGGTTTTGTACGGCAGAAACGCAGTTGGCGGCGCTTTGCCGGTCGTGCAGGCGGTCATTAACAGGCTGATGGTTAATCCGGCTAGCGCCAACGACGATGTGAATATCGAGGGCTTGGCAAGAACCGGTGCGGCAAATATTGGCTTTAAAAAATTAATGTTCACGGTAGTCATTCCTGTGTCAGTTTGCCAATATAGCGGCTGATAAGCTTATTACTTAAGCTTTTTTGCAAGTTATTTTTGTTGCGAAATATAACTGCCAATAGGCCGCATTGCATCACAAGCCTGTTCTCCTGTATCCTGCGCAGCATGCAAATAAATCTGATTTCAGTAGGAAACCGTATGCCGGGCTGGGTGCAGCAGGGCTATGACGAATACGCCAAACGTTTACCCCGTGAATGCGAGCTGGTCCTTAAAGAAATTGCTCCGGGCAAGCGAGCCAAGAACAGCGATGTCGCCAGAATTGTGAAAGAGGAAGGCGAACGCATGATTGCGGCAATGCCTCAAAGTACACATATTGTCACCTTGGATATTCCCGGCAAACCCTGGACGACGCCCGAACTGGCACAAGCGATGCAACGCTGGCTGGAAGGCGGGCAGCATGTTTCCTTATTAATAGGCGGGCCGGAAGGTTTGGCGGATTCCGTAAAACAACTGGCACGGGAGTCATGGAGCTTGTCGAAGCTGACATTCCCTCATCCGCTGGTGCGCATCGTTGTGGCCGAGCAGATTTATCGTGCCTGGAGTATCCTCAACAATCATCCCTATCATCGTTAATGGCTGCGCAGATTATCCTTGCCTCAGCCTCCCCCCGGCGCAGGGAATTGCTGGATCAGATTAAAATCGTTTATCGCGTCCATCCGGTCGATGTTGACGAGTCGCCGTTGCTCAATGAAACGCCGTTGGACTACGTGCAGCGGCTGGCCGCCGAAAAATCTGCTGCATGCCTCGCAGAGCTGGGTGACAGCGTACCGGTTTTGGCAGCCGATACCGCTGTGGTTCTGGACGACTTGATTATGGGAAAACCCAAAGACCGGGATGATGCGTTTGCCATGCTACGGCTGTTATCCGGTAAAATGCATCGGGTTTATAGCGCAATTTCGCTCAGAGGGCGGCAGCATGATCAGGCGGTCAGCATTACCGAGGTGACTTTCAGGCCGTTGACGGAATGCGAAATGGAGGCCTATTGGCAAAGCGGCGAGCCGGGCGATAAAGCCGGCAGCTATGCAATTCAAGGCTTGGGCGGCGTATTTGTTGCGTCGATTAACGGCAGCTTTTCCGGCGTGGTGGGGTTACCGTTGTTTGAAACCGCGGAACTTTTATCCAGGCAAGGCATAGGTCTTTTCAAATGAGTGAAGAAATTTTAATTAACGTTACTCCGCCTGAGACACGTGTTGCGGTTATTGAAAATGGCGTCTTGCAGGAATTGATCATTGAGCGGACCCGGCAGCGGGGCTTGGTCGGTAACATTTATAAAGGTGAAGTGTGCCGTGTTCTGCCCGGTATGCAGGCGGCTTTTGTCGATATTGGCCTGCCGAGGGCGGCATTTTTGCATCTTTCCGACCTATGCGCCAAGGATCTGGAAAAGAAAGGATCGGAAAACATCGAGCATTACTTGCACGAAGGCCAGCATATTATCGTGCAAGTGGTCAAAGATCCCCTCGGCAGCAAGGGCGCGCGCCTGACCACAGAAATATCGATACCGTCGCGGTTTCAGGTTTATATGCCTTATGCGCAAAATTCCGGCGTGTCCCAGCGGATTGAATGCGAAACCGAGCGAGTCCGCTTAAGAGCCTGTCTCGACGCTTTCAGGCTGGAGCACAAATGCGGCGGATTTATCGCAAGGACAGCGGCAGAATGCATTGATGAGACGGTATTGATTGCCGATATGACATTCTTGCTGAAACTGTGGGAATCAATCGCGGCCAAGATCGCCACCGCCAAGCCCAAGCAGTTTATCCATAAGGACTTGCCGCTGAGCATTAGGACCTTAAGGGATTTATACAGGGAAGGCATTGAAAGAGTCCGGGTGGATTCAAAGGAAACCTACCATCGCCTGGTCGAATTTGCGGAGATTTTTGTGCCGGAAATTGTGCCTGTGATTGAGCATTACACCGGCGAGTGTCCGGTATTCGATATTTACAGCGTTGAGGATGAAATCCAAAAAGCGCTGGAGCGTAAAGTCAACCTGAAATCGGGCGGGCACCTAGTGTTTGACCAGACCGAATCGATGACCACCGTCGATGTGAATACTGGCGGTTATGTCGGTGGCCGCAATCTGGAAGAGACGATTTTCAAGACCAATCTTGAAGCGGCGCAAACGATTTCTCGGCAACTCAGGCTCAGGAATCTCGGCGGCATCATCATCATCGATTTTATCGATATGCAAAGCGAGGACCATAAAAAACAGGTTTTGCAGGCCTTCGAGCGGCATCTGGAAAAAGATCACGCCAAAACCAACATCACTGAAGTCTCGATACTGGGGCTAGTGGAAATGACTCGCAAAAGGACGCGGGAAAGTCTGGAGCATATACTTTGTGAGCCTTGCAGCGCCTGCGGCGGCCGCGGCGTTTTGAAAACTGCGGAATCCATGTGCCTGGAAATATTCCGGGAAATTATTCGCGAAGTCAGGCAGTACAAGGTTCAGAAAATATTGGTTCTGGCTTCCAACTCAGTTGTGGAAATGCTGCTTGATGAGGAAGCGGACATGCTGGCCGAACTGGAAGTCTTTTTGAACGTGCGCATTAAGTTCAGGGCCGAGGCTGAATACAATCAGGAGCAGTATGATGTGGTGTTGCTTTGAGGCGAAAGGCTAAAGGTGAAGGGCGAAAGGTGGATGCAGCAAGACTTTTCTTTACTGGAGCAAAATAAACCCTTTTTAGTGTTCTTCGTTTATGCGGTTTTGTTTTTATGGCGAAGATGAAATACCTTCACAATTCTTTAAGCTTTGAATTTTTAACCTTAGATCGTATGAACCTTTCGTCCTTGGCCCTTCGCCTTTAGTTTTCCCTAGTGATTCATCATATTACGCGTGCCACGCGGCATCTCATTTTCTGGTCTTTGATTTCGGTCGCTATCGGCTTGACTGGCGTGCGCCTGCTAGTGTCCGGGATTGAGCACTATAAGTCCGATCTGGCGGCCCATATCGGCGATCTTGTCGGTACGCCGGTGACAATAGGCCGCCTCGGCGCAAAAATGCGCGGCTTCAACCCTGAGCTGGTGTTAAAGGACATTTCGATTTCCCGGGACGCTCCTGCCGCTTCGGGCAGTACGCGGACAAATGCGCAGCCGGATTTGTCATCCCTTGCCTCGACCAACAATGAAAAACCCGCTATCCAGCTCACCGAAATACGCCTGGGCATTGATTTGCTGGATATATTGGTCAGCCGGGATTTATTGTCCTCGTCCTGGGTCACCTTGGTGGGCGCCAAACTGTCCATTAAACGCCAGCAGGACGGAAGCATTGCCATTGTCGGCTTAAAAGCCAGCGACGGTCAGCCGACGTGGTTGTTGCAGGGCGGAAAGTACGAAGTCTTGCAAAGCGAAATCATTTGGCAGGATGAAATGAACCATCGCAAGCCGCTGCTGTTCAATGGCGTCGATCTGGCGATCCGCAATGACGGCGAACGGCACCGCCTTAATGTGCTGATAAAGTTGCCGAAGAAAGTCGGCGATGCTTTAAGAATATCCATGGACTTCAAAGGCAATGTTTTCGAGCCTTCAACCATCGAAGGGCGGGTTTATATAAATGGCAATGCTGTTTTTTTGCCTGAATTAGCGGCATTCGGGCAAGTCTCAACCGGGGACCGGATACATATCAATGGCGGTACCGGCAATTTTCAAATCTGGGCCGATTGGCGGCAATCACAGTTGGCGTCGATGGATATTGATGCGCAAATTCAACAGATGGCGCTGGCTCGCCAGGATAAGCAGGAATTTTTTGTCAAACAGCTGAAAACCAGGTTGCACTGGGGAATGAATGATGTCCTTCAAGGTAACGCTAATCCCTGGCAACTCGATGTAAACGATTTTTCACTGGAAACCCAGGATGGCCATAAAGGCGTCGTTAAAAAATGGCCGTCCGCCGTGTTCAGTGTTGCCGGGCAGCGCAGGGACGACAACGCTTTGCATAAAATAGCGCTGTTTATAGAGCGGCTGGACTTGCAGGAAGCGTCCGGGTTGGCGCAATTTTTTGCGCCCTTGCCGGAGGAGCAGGCTAACACGCTCGCAAAAGCCCGGTTGAAAGGATTGTTGGAGAATTTCTCCCTGTTTGCCGACCTGGATGCGAAATCGGTGGAGCTGAACGGCAGGTTTGCCAAACTCGGTGTCGCATCGTTGTCGTCCGTTCCGGGCATAGAAAATTTGACCGGCCGGATCAAGGGCAGCGAAAAGCAGGGTTCCATTACCCTTGCGACCAAAGATGCCTGGCTAACAGGGCCTGATCTGTTCCGCGAAGCTTTGCCAGTTAAACGGCTTCAAGGCACGCTAAATTGGCAACAAGCTGTCGACGGACATGCCTGGTCCGTGTCCAGTCCATCGATTGAATTGGACTCCTTAAGCTTCCAGAGCAACACCCGCTTCCGCATCGATATCCCCGAAGCAGGCAAGCCGGTATTTATGGACTTGCAAAGTGCATTTAGCGGCGAAGACGCCAGCGAGGTTAGGCATTATTTGCCGGTGGGCATCATGGATGAAGAAGTCGTTGCCTGGCTGGATAATGCCTTCGTTAGCGGCAGGCTGAGCAACGGCGGCTTGTTGGTCTACGGCAATCTGAACGATTTCCCGTTTGCCGATGCGCCGGGCGTTTTTGAAGCGGTATTTAACGGCGAACAGTTTGAATTGGCGTACGATCAGGAATGGCCTCATATTACCGGCATGAATACCGAGGTCATGTTTTCGCAGGGCGGCCTCAAGGTTAATGTCCTGCAAGGGCAATCCGGTATCGCCAGGGATGCCGTGCCTGCCGCAGACCAGTCGGGAGTCGGCGCGGAGAGTGTGGTCATCAAACAAGCTGAAGTGACCATTCCCTCGCTGGAGAAAAGCGAGCAGTTGCTGATTAAGGGCGAGGTCGAAAGCGGTATTGCCCAGGTTCTGGCCTTTCTGCAACAGACCCCGCTGAGTTCGCCGGTGGATTCGTTACTGGAAGCCATTGCCCCGCAGGGAAATACGCAGGTAGCGCTGGATCTTAAAATTCCGTTAACCGACCATGCGCCAACCAAAGTCGATGGAACGGCGCAACTGAGAGATGCCAAGCTAACGGTAAAATCGCTGGAGCTGTCGGTTAGTAAAATTAACGGCGAGCTCAAGTTCAATGAACAGGGCGTTTATAGCGATACCATTCATGCGGCAGCCTTGGGTCATCCGATCCAGATCAACATCAAAAGTTCGGATAGCCAAACCACCGTCAATGTGGAAGGGCATGCGGGAATTAGCGATCTGCAAAAGCAGTTTGATATGCCTTGGTGGAAAATCGCTTCCGGGGCAACAGATTATCGGTTAGCGCTGGATTTGCCGTATGGGGGTGAGCCGCCGGAGCTTGTTGTGGAGTCGATGCTGTCCGGCATAGCCCTGGATTTGCCGGAATCATTGGCCAAGACACGGGAGCAAAAAATACCCTTGTCTTTGACGTTCAACCTGGGCGAGCAACAGTTAATGCCGGTGCTGCTAAATTACGACAACAAGCTGAAAGCGGCGATTCAGTTGGATACCAAGCAAAAGACCATCTATTCGGGGCATGTGCTGGTCGGTGCCGGTGAGGTCGCCCAGACTCAGGATGCGGGATTAAAGCTGGAGCTCAACCGAAGTCAGCTGATGTTGCAAGACTGGCTGGGTTTGGCCCTTACCCAAGCCGACAGCGCCAGCTCTTTGCCGCCTGCGGCACTGCCGCCGCCTCAGACGGCTGGTCGCGGCGGTTCCCTACCAACTGCGACACTTGCACCATCCTTGGCAGTCGGTCGCATCGGTTCCCTACCGATTGCGACACTTCCGCCATCCTTGGCAGTCGGTCGCACCGGTTCCCTACCGATTGCGACACTTCCACCATCCTTGGCAGTCGTTAAGGAGTTGAAGATTCATGGCGATCATGCGGTATGGAATAAGACCGATATGGGCGTTTTGGACCTGGCCTTGAAGCGCAATGGCAACTTTTGGACGGGGACTGTAACCGGTCCGGCCGCGAAGGGAAACGTCAAAGTTCCTGTCAATTTTGGGAATACCGACAGAATCAGTCTGGATATGGAGGTGCTGGATATTTCGGCATTAAAGCAAATCGAGCCTAAAGACTCTTTCCGGGCTGTTTCTACCCGGCCTCTTGCGGACGCGGACGCTCCGGATGCAAATCCGCTACGGACGCTATCCCCGGAGCGCGTGCCTTTATTGACGGTTACCAGTCGAAAAACGCTATGGCAGTCGATTGACCTGGGGCAGCTGTCATTGGAAACCAAGCGTATACCGGGCGGCATGGGGTTTGACGACGTGAAGCTGGCCGGAGAAAGTCAAAGGCTTATCTTTTCAGGTAACTGGCAAATAAACGGCGGACAGTCAGTAACACACACCCGAGGCTATCTGGAAGTGCCCCATGCCGGAAAACTGCTGGAACAGCTGGATATTACCAAAGACTTGACCGAAACCAGCGCGACTGTCGATTTTTCCGTCAATTGGAACGCGGCGCCTTATCAATTCTCGTTGGCGGATTTGAAGGGGCAGCTGGACATTAATTTCAAAAGCGGGCGGATTTTAAGCATAGAGCCCGGATTCGGCAGGCTGTTGGGAATGCTGGCAATGGCTCAATGGATAAAACGGGCGCAGCTGGATTTTAGCGATGTTTATGAGGAAGGCTTGACCTTTAACAGCATTAAAGGGCATTTCGATTTGGCAGGCGGAATTGCCTCAACTCATGATTTAGTGGTCGACGCGGTTCCTGCAAAAATCGCCATCAGCGGCGATACCGATCTTGTTAATCAAACTGTGGATCATATTATTGATGTCACGCCCAAAAGTGCCGATGCCGTGCCTATTGCTGGTACAATTATGGGCAAAGTAGCGGCCCTGGTAGGGCGATCTTTGACCGGCAAAGATCAGGAAGGATTTTTCTTTGGTTCCCAATATCTGGTAAAAGGAGCTTGGGGAAAAGCGGAGATCATTCCGATGCATAAAAATGACGGGTTGTTACAAAAAACCTGGAATGGCATTACCGATTTTCCGTGGTTAAAGCCGCAAGAAGATAATTAAGGTAGAGCTACAGTGATCAGTAAAACAATATAGCCGGCATCAGTTTGCATTTGCTGAGTCGTCATAAATTAAAGAGAGATACATATGAGTAGATGTGCGGCCATACAAATGGCATCAAGTCCCAATATCAGTGCTAATTTGCTGGAAGCCGACAAGCTTATCGGGGAAGCGGTCAAAGCGGGGGCAAAGCTGGTGGCTTTGCCGGAAAACTTTGCCTTGATGGGCGACCATGAACTGGACAAAATCAAAGCCAAGGAAGTTGATGGCTCAGGGCCTATCCAGAACTTTTTGGCGGCGACTGCCAAAAAATATGGAATATGGGTGATTGGCGGGACTATTCCGATAGTGGGTGACGACAGTAATAAAGTAAGGGCGGCTTGTCTGGTTTATAACGATCAAGGTGAACGGGTTGCACGCTACGATAAAGTGCATTTGTTTGATGTTAACGTTCCAGGCAGCAATGACGTTTACCGCGAATCCGATTCGATCGAACCCGGTACTGACATGCTGGTGATTGACACGCCGTTTGGCCGGATGGGCATCGCTGTTTGTTACGATTTGCGCTTCCCCGAGTTTTTCCGCAAGATGGGTATGGAGATACTGGTCATCCCATCGGCATTTACAGCAGAAACCGGAGCCGCTCACTGGGAATTACTGTTAAGGGCGCGTGCCGTGGAAAACCTGTGCTATGTGATCGCGCCGAATCAGGGCGGCTTTCATCTTAACGGCCGTAAAACTTTCGGGCACAGTATGGTGATCGACCCGTGGGGCGTGGTGCTGGATTGCTACAAAACAGGCGGCGGCTTTGTCTCCGCCGAAATAGATATCGAACGACTGGAAAAAGTCCGGGGCGCATTTCCGGCATTGGATCATCGTCGTTTTTTTTGAGATTAATATGTTCTTAATAATTAGAAGTATATTCTTGATCGGTTTTTTGGTTTCTTGCGAGACCACACCGGAAAGCCGCTACCATGACACCGAAGCCCTGGAACGTCCGCCAACTGTGGTGAGCAGCAGCCCGACCCGGGAGCAGCGCGTTGTTGATACCAGTTCGATTCCGAAGAAAAAAGACAGGACAGGTCTGGGTTCGGATGTTTACCAGAGTACGTCAACGCAGCTGACGATCAAGCAACCTTTTGATGAAACATGGAATACCTTGGGCCGGGCATTGAAGCAAAGCGGCATCAAAATAACCGATCATGAGCGCGATAAAGGGCTTTATTATGTTACCCAGGATGATTCAAGCGACAGCAACGGTTTTTTTGCAAAAGCGACGGCCTTTTTAAGCAGTGATTCCACTATCTATCTTCTAACCGTGAAATCTGAAGGCGAGGAAACGACGGTGACCGCGACCGTAGCCAATGAGGCGGAACAAAGCAGTGCGGCGGCTAAAGACGGTGCGCCGGAATCCAGGGCGGGAAGCGCGGAAGACCTGATGCAGTTATTGTTTAACACCTTGCGTGATAAACTGGAAGAATAACGAAGCAGGGATAGTGCGGCGCCTCTACCCTTTTATTTGAACTTTTATTACGAATTTTTGATGGAAATACTAAACCTTGCAAGACAAGCTATCCTGATGCCTGCCGGTATTCAGGATGGTGATATTGAAAAGATTATGAACCGGTTGCTGAGCTCACCGGTTGATGCGGCGGATATTTACTTTCAATCTAGCCATTTCGAATCTTGGGTCATGGAAGGCGGCATCATTAAAGAAGGCAGTCATAATATCGAACAGGGCGCCGGGGTGCGCGCGGTATTTGGCGAAAAAACAGGCTTTGCCTACAGTGACCGGATTGAACTGCCGGTGCTGCTGGAAGCGGCCAATAATGTTAAAGCTATCGTTCGGCAAGGACAGGAAGCCGACCCCTCGCGCTGCAAAGTATCTATAAAGGCAGCCGATTGGCCGAAGCATTACGCGATGCAAAACCCGTTAAAATCGCTGGAAGATCAGCAAAAAATCGATTTATTGCGCAGGGTCGACAGCGAAACGCGCAAACTGGACAGCCGGATTGAGGAAGTTATCGTCAGCCTGGTCGGCGTCCATGAGCATATTCTGGTGGCCCGGCAAGACGGCTCCCTGGTAGCCGACGTGCGACCGTTGGTGCGGATGAATGTAACAGTCATAGTCGAGCAAAACGGTCAGCGCGAACAAGGCAGCATGGGCGGCGGCGGACGTAGCGATTACAGCTATTTCATCGACCAGGATACCGCGCTGGCCTATGGCCGTGAGGCAGTAAGGCAGGCATTGGTTAACCTGGAAGCCGTCGAAGCGCCGGCCGGTAACATGACGGTCGTGTTGGGCTCAGGCTGGCCGGGTATTTTGCTGCATGAGGCTATCGGTCACGGCCTGGAAGGCGACTTTAACCGCAAAGGCACCTCGGCATTCAGCGGCCGCGTCGGCGAACGGGTCGCATCCGACTTATGTACGGTGGTCGATGACGGCACTCTGCCTGGACGGCGCGGCTCGTTGACGATCGATGACGAAGGTACGCCGACAGAAAAGACCGTATTGATCGAAAACGGCATCCTCAAAGGCTACATGCAGGATCAGCTCAATGCCCGGTTAATGGGTGTCAATCCTACCGGTAACGGGCGGCGCGAATCCTACGCGCATCTCCCGATGCCGCGTATGACCAACACCTACATGCTGCCGGGCCAGCATGATCCGGAAGAAATTATAAGATCGGTAAAAAACGGCTTGTTTGCCAAAAACTTCGGTGGCGGTCAGGTCGATATTACTTCCGGAAAATTCGTATTTTCCGCTAGCGAAGCCTACCTGATCGAAAACGGCAAAATAACCCGTGCCGTAAAAGGTGCGACACTGATTGGCAATGGGCCGGATGTTCTGACCAAAGTGTCTATGGTCGGTACCGACCTGGAGCTGGATAGCGGTGTCGGCAGTTGCGGCAAGGATGGGCAAAGCGTGCCGGTCGGTGTCGGGCAGCCGACGTTAAAGATTGACGGCTTGACGGTTGGCGGAACGAGTGTTTAAACGATATGAACATTAAATATTTTGAAGATACCGATACCGCATTGCTGGAGTTTTCAGGCTATCCGGTTTTTGAGATTAAAGAAATTAATGAAAACATTTATCTGGACTTGGATAAAGGCGGAAATTTGATTGGCATGACCCTTGAGCAGGCAAGGCGCAAGCAAATATTAGTGAAGTTTCATTCCAGCAGATAAATCGGCAAATAGCCTAAAAAACAGATTAAGAGATCACAGTGCAAAATCACGAACAAATCAACCGATTAAAAAACACCGTTCAGAACATCCTGGACGAGGCTGTCAAACAAGGCGCCAGTGCCGCAGAAGCAGGCTTGAGCCAGGAAAACGGCTTATCGGTATCGGTGCGGTTGGGCGATGTCGAAACCATAGAGCATCACCGCGACCAGGGGCTGGGCGTCACCGTCTATTTCGGACAGCGAAAGGGCTCGGCCAGCACCACGGATTTGTCGGTCGCATCAATCAAGGAAACAGTCAGCGCGGCTTGCAGTATTGCCCGTTACACCAGCGAAGACGAATATGCCGGGCTACCGGACAAAGAACAGTTGGCTACCGAGTTTCCCGACCTGGATTTGAATCACCCGTGGGACATCGGCGTCGAAGCAGCCATTACGCTGGCGATTGAGTGCGAAGATGCGGCGCGGTTTTATCATGAAGAAATCAGCAATTCCGAAGGCGCTTCGGTGAATACGCATCAAGGTATCAGGGTGATGGGGAATACTTTGGGTTTCCTTCAAGGCTATGCCTCAACCCGGCATTCCTTGAGCTGTTCGGTACTGGCGCAACGCGGCGACAGCATGCAGCGCGATTACTGGTATACCGTCGCAAGGAATGCACGCGACTTGGAATCCGCTGCCCGCGTCGGCCAAAAAGCGGCCGAGCGAACACTTCGCCGTTTAGGCGCGCGCAGCTTAAGCACGCGGCAGTGTCCGGTCATGTATTGCGCGGAAACGGCTTCGGGCTTGCTTAGTTCGTTTGTCGGCGCAATCAGCGGCGGCAACCTGTACCGCAAGTCGTCATTTTTACTGAATGCCTTGAATACCCAAGTCTTCCCTGAATTTGTCCGCATTCATGAACAGCCGTATTTAAAAGGCGCTCTGGGCAGCGGCGCGTATGACGGCGAAGGCGTCGCTACCCAAACGCGCGATATCGTCAATGAGGGCGTTCTGCGCGGCTATGTATTAAGCACGTATTCCGCCCGTAAACTGGGCCTTCGCAGCACAGGCAATGCCGGTGGCGTGCATAATTTAACGATCGATCCGGGCAAGCTGGATTATCAGGGTATGTTAAAAGAGCTGAATACCGGCTTGCTGGTCACCGAATTGATGGGGCAGGGAGTCAATATGGTGACCGGCGACTACTCGCGCGGTGCGGCGGGTTTCTGGGTCGAAAACGGCGAAATCCAATATCCGGTTGAGGAAATCACTATTGCCGGCAACCTGAAAGACATGCTGAAAAACATTGTTGCCGTAGGTAATGATGTCGATTATCGCGGTAATATCCGTACTGGTTCGATACTGGTCGATCGGATGTCGATTGCCGGGGAATAAGCCAAGCTTTTTGTAACATTCAGAGCAAGCTTTGAACTCCTGGCTGGAGTCCAGAGCTTGCTCTGGCGCAAATGTTCACTAATTTTCTGTTTTACAGGGACTTAACAATATCGGCTATCAACTGCGGTCCGCGGTAAATAAGCCCGCTGTATACCTGCACCAGGCTTGCTCCGGCTGCTAATTTTTCCTTTGCGTCTTCGGCCGATAAAATCCCGCCTGCCGCAATAACCGGAATCTTGCCGTTCAATTCCGCCGCCAATCCCCGCACGACCAGCGTGGACTTTTCCTTAACCGGCGCGCCGCTTAATCCGCCAGCTTCATCGGCAAGCGGATGGTTTGCAATCATGTCTCTGGCAATGGTGGTGTTGGTCGCAATCACGCCGTCAATCTCAAATTCCAGCAGCAGCCTGGCAATATGGGTTATTTCATCGTCGGTCAGGTCGGGGGCGATTTTCAGCACCAAAGGCACGTATTTTCCGTATTCTTTCAACAGTTTCAGTTGCTCCTCTTTTAAAACGGAAATCAGGGCCTTGATTTCATCTCCTTGCTGTAGTTGACGCAGATTCTTGGTATTCGGCGACGAAATGTTGATAGTGATATAGCTGGCCAAGGTGTAAGCCTTGCGCAAGCCGATCAAATAATCGTCGGCCGCGTTTTCAAGCGGCGTGTCGAAATTCTTGCCGATGTTAATGCCCAGGATGCCGGGGTAACGGCTTTGCTTTACCTCTGCCAGCAGGTGGTCTATGCCCAGATTGTTAAAGCCCATGCGATTGATGATCGCCTGATGCTCAGGCACCCTGAACAAACGCGGTTTCGGATTGCCCGGTTGCGGCCGCGGCGTTACCGTGCCTATTTCCACAAAGCCGAAACCCAGTGCGGCCAGCGCATTAATATAGTCGCCGTTTTTATCCAGGCCGGCGGCAAGGCCAACCGGATTTTTAAAGTCCAGTCCCATGACATTGACGGGTTTTTGGCTAATTTCCGGGTAGACCAGTTTTGACAAGCCTGAAACATAGGCCGCATTCATCAGCTTAAGCGTCACTTCGTGGGCGGTCTCCGGGTCCAGAGAAAATAATAACGGGCGTAGTAAGGGATAAAGGTTCATGGGCATGGCTGTGTAGTAGGGGTGACCGGTCGGCCGCCCGTTAAAAATCAATGTTCGCTGGTTAATTGGTAAGGCTCCGGAGCTACCTGCGGCGTGCGCTCCAGAACAAGGTCGGTCAGCAGTTGCGCTGAGGCCGGCCCCATCGCCAGGCCGTTCCTAAAATGACCTGCATTGATAAATAAATTGCCGACCTCGGGGTGCCTGTCGATGTAAGGTATGCCGTGTTCTGTGCCCGGCCTTAGCCCAGCCCAGTGGTTAATGACTGGAAAGCTTTTAAGCGATGGCAGCAAGTTTACGGCAAATGCATGCAAACGATCTCTGGCTTCTTCTGTAGTGGCCTTATCGAAGTCATCTTGTTCTACCGTGCTGCCTGCCAGTATTTTGCCGTCACGTCGCGGAATCAGGTATTGGTCATCATCCAGCACCATGTGGCTCAGTGTATCCGGTTGGGCATCGAACAACAGCATTTGCCCTTTAACGGGCTTTATTTTCGGGACATCTGCGATGGCGGCGGGAAAGAACTGCTGAAATAAACGACCGGTCCAGGCGCCCGCAGCAATAACCAACTGATTGACGGCGAACTGGCCGGACGTGGTATTGATTGCCGTAATACGGTTTTTATCGAACTTAATAGACGTTAACTCGCAATGCTCGATTAGCGTAACACCCTTGTTAATCAGGTCTTGTTTTAATGATTTAATCAGTCTTGGATTTCGCACTTGGGCAATCCCGGGCAACCAAAGCGGCTGGTCTGGGATTGTGTTAAGCATGTCAAAAAAGTCTGCGCCGGCAGCCCGGTATAAAATATCGTTAGCGTCACACCAGTTAACAGCCGCAGCAATGTCAGGATTTTTAACGATCAGTAAGCCGCAGGGATTCCACTCCGGGTCTATCTGCGTTTCGGTGCTCAGTTGCGAAGCCAAGGATGGATACAGTTTCAGGCTTTGTAACACCAGACGAGTAATTGCGTCCGGTTGTCGCCAAGGATAAAGCGGCAGCAAAATGCCGCCGCCCGCCCAGGATGACTCCAGGCCCAGGCCATTTTTTTCAATAAGCGTAACGGTAGCGCCAGCCTTAATAAATTCACGGGCAGTCAGCAAGCCGATAACGCCGCCGCCAACGATAGTAATATCCGGGATTTTGGTCATGTGTATGGTTAAAAGATTAATGCAAAATAAATATTCATGTAGATGGGGTAATGTTAATTATAACTGGCCGCAGCCGTGACCGACTTTTTCTTAGCAAGCTAATTGACCGGTCAAGCTCATGTAAATTATTAAACCCAACACATAGGTTATGACCTGTGCATGAGTGGCAGTTAAGAATGGGTAGTGTTAATTCAGTAAAGCGCGACTACTTAAATTGGCAAGGATTTTGCCATATTGCTCAGCATTAAATTCATTTTATTTGCTGCAAAGAATTGTTAAAAGTCTTTATCCGAGCTTTGGATGTCTAGGTTGGAGAATATGTTGTTTTTTATGTACAACATAATGATGCAAGTTAAGAATATTATTTTACTCATTGAAAAATAAGGATAAATTAATATTAAAAAAATGTCTTAAAAACTTGTAGGTATTTAATTTAGCTGCTACTATTGTTCCTGGAAGATTGGCTTTGTTGCATTAAAGCAAATTTCTGTAAAATAACAACCTCATGAGGGGGATTAATGAATAATAAAACTAAACTAGCGCTGGGCATTGCAGCCGCAACATTAACAATGGCCGGCGTATTGGTATCTCCACAAGCTGCCGCTGGTTCAAAATCGCAGCATCACGCTGAAGTGGCTGGTGTGAGCAGCAAAGTTGATGCATTAGAAGCTCAGCTGCAAGCCATGCAATCTGAAATCAGCCGTTTAAGAGCTGAAGCAAACCGTCCGCGCACTAGCGGCGCAGAGTCTGCAAAAGTGCAAGAGCTGGATCAGTGGATGAATTCGGTTAAAAGTAAGCCTGTAAAAGAATATGCGAAAGACCATCAGGTTGCTGTTCGTGGCGGCTGGATGCATTTAAACGATAACCGCGGCTCGACTACAGGTGTTGCAGGTTCTGGTCTTGGCACTGATCTTTTGACCAGTGAAACTGATAAGGATGCATTCTATTACGGTGGCGCTTTCGACTTCAATATTAACAATGATCTGTTCGGCTTGATGGATCATACCTCTTTCGGTATTGAATTGGGTGTTGAGTATGCAGAAATACAAGACAAAAGAGTAAACGGTTTAGGAACCGCTCTTACTGCTCTTCATGGAACTCCATCATTGCAAAGTGTGACTGTTAACCAATTAAAACTGAGCGCATCACCAAAAATCAGATTTATGCATGGCAGCAAATTAAGGCCGTGGTTGATTCCAGTTGGTTTAGACATCAACATCATCAGCCCTCCATCTGATGCGATTACCGTTATGAACACTGGCATGCAGTTCGGTACTGGTGTGGATTATGAATTGTTTAGAGGCATCGTAATCGGTGCTGACGGCCGTTACCATCACTCGTTTGATGACATCGACGGCGTTGATACTGACGGCTTCACATTGGGCGGTTCGGTCGGTTTCAAGTTCTAAGCTTAAACACTTAGCGAAACCCGAAAAGGGAGGGAAAATGCCCTCCCTTTTTTTATGTCCGAAAGAATTAAAAGAGGTGCATAGCAGATGCTCAAGGTAAAATAGCGTTTTTTCCGGGTCTTGCCGGAAAATAAATCAAATTTGATGCTATAAGCCATGAAAACCCTTTATCCTGAAATTCAGCCCTATCAAACGTTTTTCCTCGAAACCGGCAGCCAACACGCGGTGTATGTGGAGCAAAGCGGCAATTCTGACGGCATTCCGGTCATTTTTCTGCACGGCGGGCCATGTTCAGGCACCAAACCCGATCATCGGCGTTTTTTTAATCCCGAGCTTTATCGCATTATTCTGTTCGATCAGCGCGGCTGTGGTCAGTCATTGCCATTTGGCGAGCTGGAAAACAATACCACTCAGGACTTAATCGACGATATGGAACGTATCCGTAACCACTTGGCTATTGAGCAATGGCTGGTGTTTGGCGGGTCGTGGGGCGGGGCGTTGGCTTTGCTGTATGCCTGTCAGCATAAAGAGAAGGTAATGGGTTTGATTCTTCGCGCGGTATTTTTGGCGCGGCAGCAGGATTTGGATTGGTTTGCCAAAGAGGGCGCAAACAGGATTTATCCTGAGCAATGGCAAAGGCTGATTGAAAGCGTTCCGGGGCAGAGTCGGGGCAATCTGGTGCAAGGGCTATGCGATGTGTTATGGGGTGAAGACGAGGTGGCGCAAAGGCGCGCTGCCAAGGAATGGATAGCCTGGGGTTCGCAAGTGTGTTTAGGCAACGATTATCAGCCGAGCTCAAAAGGCGAGCATGCCACGGAGAAGACGGTTAAACAGGCGCGCATGGAATTGCATTATGCCAAGCATCATTATTTTATTAACGACTGCACGAACGTAGGAGGTACGACTCCACGGATGGAGGAGGTAGAGCAATGTAGGGAGCAATTGCCGAGAGCACCAACAGTAGACGCTTTAGGCGACGCAGGAGCTGTTGCCGAGGAAAACCGGATCCTGGACAGCTGTGGCGCTCTGGATAAAATCCCGACAGTTATCATTCATGGACGCCATGATTTTGTTTGTCCGATGGAGGCAGGCTACAGCCTGCATAAAGCGCTGCCGAACGCTGAATACATCGTACTGCCAAAGGCTGGACATATTGCTCAGGGCGAGGAAATGATCAATGCGTTAGTAGCTGCAACCGACAAGTTTGCAAGGCACGATGACAATAACCAAAATCAGCTTTAATTCATATTCAACTGTCCCATAAAGCCGTAAATGCTTTATCATTATGCAGTTTGTAAGCCTTCCAGGGTAAACTCGTTTGAAACGCTGAACTTGAGCGGATCGAACATATTTTTATACAGATAAATGAAATTAGATGATGAAAAGCTCCGGGAATTGGGCTTAGCTGTTATTCAGGTGGAAACACAGGCAATTGCCGCATTGGCCGACCAAATTAATGATGATTTTGCGATTGCCTGCAAGTTGATGTTCAATTGTAAAGGTCGTGTTGTGGTTACCGGCATGGGCAAATCAGGGCATATTGCCGGTAAAATTGCCGCGACCTTGGCCAGTACCGGAACACCTGCTTTTTTTGTGCATTCCGGCGAAGCCAGTCATGGCGATTTGGGTATGATTACCCGGCAAGACGTCGTGCTGGCGCTGTCAAATTCCGGTGAAACCGAGGAGGTTTTAACGATCTTGCCGATCATTAAACGGCTGGGTGTACCGTTAATAGCCATGACCGGAAACCCGCTGTCAACGCTGGCCAAGTTTGCCACCATTCATATCAACGTGGCTGTTGAGCAAGAGGCTTGTCCACTGGGACTCGCGCCTACTTCCAGCACCACGGCGGCATTGGTGATGGGGGATGCGCTGGCGGTTTCCTTGCTCGAAGCGCGCGGTTTTACCCGTGATGATTTTGCCTTGTCTCATCCCGGCGGCAGTTTGGGCAAACGACTATTATTGATGGTCGGCGATATTATGCATGCCGATGAAAAAGTGCCATCGGTATTGGAGTCTGCGCTTATCAGTCACGCCTTGCTGGAAATGACCGAAAAAAAATTGGGCATGACGGCGATTGTCGATGCGGATAATCGCGTCACCGGTATTTTTACCGATGGTGATTTGCGACGGATGCTGAGCAGAAATCTTGACGTGCACAAGACTTCTATTGCTGAAGTCATGACCCCGAATTGTTCGGTTATTTCTGCGGATATCTTAGCGGCTGAAGCCATGCAAATTATGGAGCGAAAAAAAATTAACGCGTTAATTGTTGTTGATGATCAGCAAAGAGCGATAGGGGCGTTGAATATGCATGACCTGGTCCGGGCGGGAATCGTATGATGACGGATATACAAAATAAGCTGGCTATTCTGGAAAAGGCCAAGAAGCTCAAATTGCTGATTCTCGACGTGGATGGAGTATTGACGGATGGCCGGTTGTTTTTCGATAGTGAAGGCAACGAATACAAGTCATTCCACTCGCGGGACGGTCACGGTATCAAGCTGTTGCGGCAGACGGGGGTCGAGGTCGCTGTTATTTCCGGGCGTAAGTCAACTTCGGTTGCACTGCGCATGAAAAGCCTGGGTATTGAACATGTATATCAGGGCCATGAAAATAAAGTCGCCGCGTTTAATGAAGTTATTAAAAAAGTAGGCATAACACCCGAGCAGGCGGCATACGCCGGCGATGATCTGTTGGATTTGCCTATCATGATGAGAGTGGGACTGGCAATTGCGGTGAATGATGCCAACTTTGCTGTCAAGCAGCGCGCCGATTGGTGCACGACATTGCCCGGGGGGCTGGGTGCTGTCAGGGAAGTCTGTGATTTGATTATGCAGGCGCAAGGGAGTTTTGATGAAGTCTTGAATGCTTACCTGGCCTGCTAGAGTGAAGTGAAATGACCAGGCTAAATGGGAACTACAGTTATGTGTACCTGATTATTATCGCGGTAATGAGCTGGTGGCTGATTAAATTGACCGGCTCGGATGAGATGGGTCGTGTAGCGGTTCCTGCCCACAGTCCTGATTATTTCAGCAAAGGTTATACGAAATGGGAAATGAGTGAGTTTGGCAAACCGAAAAGTAAATTGATTGCCGATGAAATGATTCATTACAGTGATGACAGCACCACGCATATGGTAAATCCATTAATGTTTTTTTATAACGACAGAACACCGCCCTGGGTAATTAAGTCAGAAACCGGTATTTTGTCGGCTGATGGCAAGGATTTGTTGTTAAACGGCAAGGTTTATGTCGACAGGGCGTCTGCTGAGGGTGTCAGGGAGCTTAAAATTCATACCTTCAATTTAAAAGTAAAGCCGGAAACCAGTTATGCGGAAACGGATGAGTGGGCGGAATTAATCAGCTTGCCAAATTGGACGACAGGAGTTGGCATGAAGCTGACTTTTGTGGACCCGATTCATCTGGAATTGCTCTCTAATGTAAAGGGTAACTATGAAACAAAATAAAAGTCTTCGCAGCCTTATGTTACGCGGAAGCAGCTGCTGTTTATTGTTATTAGCGCTTTATAGTGCCGGTGTTTGCGCGTTGGAAAGCGATGCCGACCAGCCGATAATCATCGATTCCAATACGGCGACGTATGATGATGTCAAAGCCACCAGTATCTATACAGGTAATGTGATCTCAATTCAGGGCAGTATTCGAGTGAACTCGGATAAGCTGGTGGTTTATTTTATAAACGGTGAAGCTGATAAACTGGTTTTTACCGGCACCCCTGCAAAATTCAAGCAAACACCTAATGAAGGAGCCCAGGATATAACCGGCGAGGCGTTAACAGGTGAATATTATCCTAAAAAGAATTTGTTGATTTTGATTGATAAGGCCACTGTCTGGCGAGAAAGCGGGGCTTACTCCAGCGATTTTATTGAATACGATCTGAGAACTTCGCTGGTTAAAGCGGGGGAAAAAGAATCGGCTAGCAAACGCGTCCATGTCATATTGCAGCCAAAATCTAAAGAACAGCCAGCGGCAGGGCAACCGGCTTCGAAGGAAAATGGCAAATGATGGGACGCAGTGCTAAGGGTATGAAGTGCAGGGTACAAGGTACCGGTCAATATTCTTTTTATTTTTCATCGTCTACTCTTTAAATATGACCAGACTAGCGGCAAAACAGCTGATTAAGAATTACAATAAACGTAATGTGGTTAACGGTGTTTCATTGCACGTTGATACCGGCGAAGTTGTTGGTTTGCTCGGTCCTAACGGTGCGGGAAAAACCACCAGTTTTTACATGATGGTTGGCCTGATTAAAGCCGATGAAGGTGAAATTACACTGGATTCACAAGTTATCACGCATCATCCCATGCATTTGAGGGCGCAATTAGGAATAGGCTATTTGCCTCAGGAGCCCTCGGTTTTTCGAAAACTGAGTGTGGCTGATAATTTGCGTGCGGTTTTGCAAATCCGCTCTGATTTAACTCAAGGGCAGGCTGAGTTAGTTATTGACGAGTTGTTAGAGGAATTTCATATTACCCATTTACGCGACCAAATTGCCTTGGGCTTGTCGGGCGGTGAACGACGGCGTGCTGAAATTGCCAGGGCATTGGCGACTAACCCCCAGTTTATATTGCTGGACGAGCCTTTTGCCGGGGTTGATCCGATATCCGTAGATGATATAAAAAAGATTATTGAGCATTTGAAATATCGCGGTATCGGCGTATTAATTACCGAACATAATGTCAGGGAAACACTAGGCATTTGTGATCGTGCGTATATACTTAACGATGGTAGAGTGATTGCCGAAGGTGGTGCGCAAGCTATCGTTGCCAATAAGGAAGTGCGTAAAGTTTATTTAGGCGATAACTTTAGTCTCTAATGATGCAAGTTCTTGTAATTGTCTAAAATAGAGTAATCCAGGGGGCGACCCCTACTAAACTGTGTAATTGAATGAAACAATCCTTACATCTTCGACTGGGTCAACAATTGGCGATGACGCCGCAATTGCAGCAGGCGATCAAGTTGTTGCAGATGTCGACATTAGAGTTGCAGCAGGAAATCCAACAGGCTCTTGAGTCTAATATGATGTTGGAAGTGAGTGAGGAAGAAAGCACTGTTCAGGAAGCCGAAATAACGCCCGATAAAAAAATTGATAATTCGGATTCGCTGACCAGCCAAGGCTCGCAAACAGAAATTCCGGATGAACTGCCCATTGATTCTTCTTGGGACGATGTTTATGAGTATGCCATGGAGGCCGGCGCTAATTCTTCTGAAACGGTTGAATTTGAAACGCAGCGCAGTAAATCATCAACCTTGCTGGATCATTTATTATGGCAACTGGAATTGACCTCGTTCTCAGAGCGGGACCATGCCATTGCGATGGCTATTATTGATTCGATTAATGAGGATGGCTATCTGATCAGCAGTCTCGAAGAAATTTTCCAGGGATTGCAGAGCCAATTAGATGATCTGGACTTCGATGAAGTGAACGCGGTACTGCATAGGATACAAAATTTTGACCCGGCCGGCGTAGCAGCCATTGATCTAAAAGATTGCTTGAAATTACAGTTACAGCAGTTGCCAGAGGCTACGCCTTATAAAGAAGAGGCGCTGACTCTTGTTATCCGGTATTTGGACTTATTGGCTACGCATGAGCAGTCAAAACTCATGCGTAAGCTGGGTGTAACAGAGCGGCAACTGGATGAGGTGGTGGCGTTAATCAGAACCTTGGATCCCAAGCCGGGCGCGCAGATACAAGATTCGGATTCCGAGTATGTTATTCCTGATGTTTACGTCGTTAAACAAAACGGTACATGGCGAGTCAACCTGAATCCTGACATAGCGCCTAAATTGCGTATCAACCCTTTTTATTCAGGCATGATAAAAAGAGCGGATAACAGCAAGGATAATACTTGTATGAAAGATCATTTGCAGGAAGCCAGATGGTTTATTAAAAGTCTTCAGAGCCGCAACGATACCTTGTTGCGTGTCGCCCAGTGCATCGTGGAAAAGCAGGTCGGATTTCTTGAACATGGTTCCATAGCCATGAAGTCGATGGTATTGAGGGATATTGCTGAAGAGCTGGAATTACACGAGTCAACCATATCCAGAGTAACTACGCAGAAATTTATGCATACTCCCAATGGTATTGTCGAATTTAAGTATTTTTTTTCCAGTCATGTTTCAACAGAAGGAGGAGGAGAGTGCTCATCTACAGCCATAAGGGCATTTATTAAAGAGCTAATCAGCAATGAAAATCTAGCAAAACCGTTAAGTGATAGTAAAATAGCCGAGCTATTAAAAGAAAAAGGCATTAATGTTGCTAGAAGGACAATTGCCAAGTATCGTGAAGCGATGCTTATTTCATCATCAAGTCAGCGTAGACGTATTTTATAACGTCACTGACAAAGATTATTCATCATTAAGGAGTTTATCTCATGCAAGTCATCGTAACAGGCCACCATCTTGAAGTAACCGACGCTTTAAAAGCACACACCGATTCAAAATTTGAAAAGTTAGCACGTCATTTTGACAATGTTACCGATGTGCATGTCATTTTAAGCGTGGAAAAGTTAATTCAAAAGGCTGAGGCAACGCTACAGTTGAGTGGCGCTAAGCTGTTTGCCGAAGATCATCAGGAAGATATGTATGTGGCTATAGATAACATGGTTGATAAGCTGGATCGTCAGATTATCAAGCATAAAGAAAAAACCGGGCAGCATAGATAAGGTAAACGGCTCAGAGCGAAAGAAGTGAAGATCATGACGATACGGGGTACTTCGTTCCATACAAAACCTGCATTCTCCGCATTCCTGTGGATTGTATAGTAAGTATGATCCCCAGGGATGGGGAAGGATCATGTCTGAAACGGCATCGAGGGCGGTATCTATCGCAGCTCTCTGGAACGATTGATCCTTGAGCGTCCCATTATGAAATTAATAATCGTTAGCGGTCTTTCCGGGTCGGGTAAAAGTATCGCTTTAGATACATTGGAAGATTGCGGCTTTTACTGTATCGATAATCTGCCTGTGACATTGCTGGAAGATTTTATTAGCCATGTCATGCTGGTGGATAAGAAAACTTATGCAAAAACGGCAATTGGGATTGATGCCAGGAATCAGAGCGAAAGCCTGGCCAATTTTTCAGAAAGCCTGGAGCTAATACGCAATAAACAGATTGATTGCGAAATTATCTTTATGCAGGCTGAAGAGTCTACCTTGTTGAAGCGGTACAGCGAAACAAGGCGGCGGCATCCGTTAACGGATTCGAATGTGCCGCTAAGAGAAGCTTTAAAAATTGAAAAGGAAATGCTGACGCCGATTGCCCGGCATGCCAGCGTCGTCATTGATACCAGTCGGACTCATTACCATGAGTTGCGCGAACTTATCAGGGATCAAGTCGGAGAAAGGGATGTCAGGCATATCTCTTTGCAATTTCAATCGTTTGGCTACAAACATGGCGTTCCGCTGGATGCCGATTTTGTATTTGATGCCCGCAGTTTGCCAAACCCTTACTGGATTCCGGAATTGCGCGGGTTAACAGGAAAAGATAAGCCGGTCATTGATTTTCTTAATGAACAAGAACTGGTTGCCGAGCTTTTTAAGGATATTACGGATTTTCTTGAGCGCTGGATCCCCCGGTTTGAGGCCGAAGGGCGCAGTTATTTGACAGTGGCTATAGGATGTACAGGTGGTCAGCATCGCTCGGTTTATCTGGTGGATGCTTTCGCCAAGCAGTTCAAAGGCCCTTTCTTAAACGTAATTGTCCGCCACCGGGAATTACAATAAGTTTATTTTGGAAGCGGTTTACCAATCCAAAATAATATCATCATGGTAGTGTAGAGACGTTGGACTACAACGTCTCTACAGCAGATTTATTTTAGCGATAGCGTTTCAGTCCGGCCTACCATCTCAATAGACAGCTTGCCTTCCTTGCTCAGCCAACCGATGGCGCGCTGAACATCATTTTTACTGATACCTGTTTCAGTAGTGACTTTATTTACACTGGATGGGCCGTTCTTATCTAAATATTTCCAGACTATTCCTGCTGCTTCACCGATTGTATTGGACATAGATCACCTTTAGCTTGGATTGTTGTGTTAAGAAGTTTTGGTTGGGTGGTCGGGAAGCACGATATTCAATTCCAGCGTTTCCTGAGTGTCATTTTGTTCAAAGTTAACGGATATGGCATCTTGGTCTACGTTAACGTATTTGCGTATGACTTCCAGCAATTCTTTTTGCAATTGGGGAAGATAAGAAGGCTGGTTTCTGGACGTGCGCTCGTGAGCAACCAGAATTTGCAGTCTTTCCTTGGCAAGCGATGCCGAACTGGCTTTAGATATCCTAAAATAATCCAGTAAACTCATTATCTACCCCCGAAAAGCTTCCCAAACAGGCCTTTCTTCTCATCAATGAAGCGATGGGGTCTATCTTCGCCCAAATAGCGGGCAACAATATCCGCATAGGCTTGGCCTGCATCGCTTTTTTCGTCAAGAATAACGGGTGTGCCTGAGTTTGATGCATTTAATACCGATTTTGATTCAGGAATAACGCCGAGTAAATGCAATGATAAAATTTCCTGTACGTCATCCACGCTCAGCATTTCGCCTAACTTCACTCTATCCGGCGAGTAGCGCGACAGCAACAGGTATTCCTTAATAGGTTCTTCGCTTTGTTCGGCTCTGCGTGACTTGCTTGATAAGATACCTAGCATGCGGTCAGAATCCCGCACTGAAGAGACTTCAGGGTTAGTTACAATAAACGCGTCGTCGGCAAAATACATCGCCAAATGAGCGCCTTTTTCAATGCCGGCCGGAGAGTCGCAGACGATGTACTTAAATTCTTTTTTGAGCTCATCCAAAATTTTGCCTACGCCCTCCTGGGTCAGGGCGTCTTTATCGCGAGTTTGCGATGCCGGCAGGATGTACAGCTGATTGCAGTTTTTATCGCGTATCAATGCCTGGTTAAGAGTCGCCTCGCCGTTGATGACATTGACAAAATCATAAACAACGCGACGCTCGCAGCCCATGATCAAATCCAGATTACGCAAGCCCACATCAAAATCGATGACCGCTGTCTTGTGGCCTTTTTTTGCAAGCCCCATGGCAATAGCGGCGCTTGTAGTTGTTTTACCAACGCCACCTTTACCCGATGTTACGACTATGATTCGTGCCACAAATTTTTCCTCCAAAGAGCAATATAAGTTAAATATCTTTAATAACTAAAGTATGGTTTTGTAAATAGATCTGTACGGGCTGATTGAGAACGGCGCCGTTCAAATCTTCGCTGATCTTATAGTTTCCGGCAATTGAGATAAGCTCAGCCTGTAAATCGGAACAGAAAATACGCGCTTCCGTATTGCCTTGCACACCCGCCAGGGCGCGCCCTCTTAGTGAGCCGTAGACATGGATATTACCTTCGGCCAGGATTTCAGCCCCTGCACTGACTTGAGCTAAAATGATTAAATCGCCGGCAGCATAAATGCGTTGGCCGGAACGGACAGGCTGGGTAAGCAGCACCGTGGATGCAGTAACAGTTTGCGGCTCCGGATCCGCTTCAGGCTTAGGGGCTTGTTGCTTTTTTGATCCGGAAGTTGCCGCAGTGCTCGCCACACCCGTTCCCGACTGGCTTGCGGCATGCGCACCATCTCTGGCGCTATGGCCGGAATGTGTGGGGATTCCTAGTTCTAACGCCTGTTGGTTCTGTTGTGCAACACCGCCGCGTATTCCTATCGGCAATAAGCCCAGCTTGCGGATCATGTTGGTGAGACTGGCGACATCAATGTCGAGATCGAGACTGTTTAGTTCCTGCAAGTCAAACACCAACGGCGAATTTTTGAAAAATTCAGGCGCCAAACGGATTTTTTCTTGTAATTGCTGTTCGATAGTAATGATATCGTTGCTGGCTAAAACCAAGACAGGCACGGAAAAAGTGCTGCTTTTAAATTCCAATACCGGTAAGTGATGAATGTTCTGTTGAGAGTCTGTTGACATCCGTTAAATCTGGCTAGTCAGGAAGTGCATTGATTCTAACATTGCTGGTAAAAAAAATCATTTTTACAATGTTAATAAATAGTTTCTTCAATAGGTTGAAGCGCTTTTAAGATAAGCGCTTGGGATTAAAGCTTTCCGTAACGCTCTGCCTTTGAATATTTCAAGAAGGTATATTTTGTCTTAATGCCGGCAGATGGGCTGGCGTTGGCTGTAAAAGGGATTTTAAAAATGGTCTTGGTTGTCAAAACCATCTGTTTTATAAGGTGTTTATTGTTTCGGTGATGCGGTCCAAGCTTGCAATCTTCGGCGTTATCCTTTAACTTACAAATATATCCGTAAAGGCTAGGGGTGCTTTCTTGTTTCCGTGCGTTATATAGGAACAAGAAGGCTGAGAAAAACCCTTTGAACCTGACCCCGGCTAATACCGGCGTAGGAAAGCCGTGACTTCCCTGCGCCATATTGTTTTATTGTTGGAGATAACATGAGCGCTGTCCTTAAAGAAATTACGTCGGCTGAAGCCAGTAGCGTAAAGATTGATTCCTACCCCGCATCGGAAAAAATATATGTTCAAGGCAGCCGCCCCGACATACAAGTTCCCATGCGCAAAATTACTTTATCCGATACTCCGCTGCATTTTGGCGCGGAAAAAGGCGCAGAAAAAAATCCGCCGCTTTATGTTTACGATACCTCGGGGGTTTATACCGATCCCAATGTTGAAGTCGACTTAAAAAAAGGCCTTGGCGCCATTCGTTCTGCCTGGATTGCAGAGAGAAACGATACCGAAGAATTGTCCGGTCCCAGTTCGGAATACGGCCGTCAGCGTCTTGATGATCCCGCGACCGCCGAGCTGCGTTTTGAGCATATCCGCAAACCGCGTAAAGCTAAAGCGGGAAAAAATGTGTCGCAAATGCACTATGCAAGACAGGGCATTATCACGCCGGAGATGGAATTCATCGCCATCCGTGAAAACCAAAAAATGGAAGAAATGCACCATTTATGGAAAGACCAGCATCCCGGCGATTCTTTCGGTGCATCCATTCCGGATGTTATTACGCCTGAATTTGTCCGTGACGAAGTGGCCAGAGGCCGGGCGATTATTCCTTGCAACATTAACCATCCCGAACTGGAGCCGATGATTATCGGTCGTAACTTCCTGGTTAAAATCAACGGCAATTTGGGTAACTCGGCGGTGACTTCGTCTATCGAGGAAGAAGTCGAAAAAATGCTTTGGGGCATCCGTTGGGGCGGCGACACCATCATGGATTTGTCCACCGGCAAAAACATCCATGAAACCCGCGAGTGGATTTTGCGCAATTCTCCTGTGCCTATCGGTACTGTGCCTATTTATCAGGCTTTGGAAAAAGTTAACGGCAAAGCTGAAGACCTGACTTGGGAAATTTTCCGAGACACTTTAATCGAACAAGCCGAGCAGGGCGTGGATTATTTTACGATTCATGCCGGGGTGCGCTTGCATCATGTGCCGCTTACCGCAAAACGCATGACCGGTATCGTGTCACGTGGTGGCTCGATCATGGCGAAATGGTGTCTGGCACATCACACTGAAAGTTTCTTGTACACGCATTTTGAAGAAATCTGCGAAATCATGAAAGCTTACGATGTGGCCTTCTCATTAGGCGACGGCCTGCGTCCAGGCTCAATCTATGACGCCAACGACGCCGCACAATTCGGCGAACTGGAAACTTTGGGCGAACTGACCAAAATCGCCTGGAAGCATGACGTGCAAACCATGATCGAAGGCCCAGGACACGTGCCGTTACACATGATCAAGGTCAACATGGACAAGCAACTGGAAGAATGCGGCGAAGCGCCATTCTATACCTTAGGCCCGCTGACCACCGACATTGCGCCCGGTTACGACCATATTACCTCGGCGATAGGCGCGGCCAATATCGGCTGGTACGGTTGTGCAATGCTTTGCTACGTGACTCAAAAAGAGCATTTGGGCTTGCCGAACAAGCAGGATGTCCGTGAAGGTATCGTGACTTATAAAATCGCCGCCCATGCAGCCGACTTGGCAAAAGGCCATCCCGGCGCGCAGGCGCGCGATAACGCGATGTCCAAAGCGCGCTTTGAATTCCGTTGGGAAGATCAATTCAATATCGGCCTGGATCCTGAAAAAGCCCGTGAATTTCATGATGAAACCTTGCCTAAAGAGTCCGCCAAAGTTGCGCATTTTTGCTCTATGTGCGGCCCGCATTTTTGCTCGATGAAAATCAGTCAGGATGTGCGCGATTATGCGGCGGAAAAAGGCATCCAAGAAGAAGAGGCTTTGTTAAAAGGCATGGATGAAAAATCCAAACAGTTCCTTGAAGAAGGCGCCGATATTTACCATAAAGTTTAGCACTAGAGCCCTTTTCTTTTGGAAAGGGCTTTTTTATTGTTTTCTTCTCTATAACCCTCGCTTGGCGCATCGTCATATTGTGCCTGCGCAGGGTTTTTCATTTGGTAGAAGAAGGAATTCATATACACTTATCCAAAATCAATAATTATCAAAATTTAAGGCAAACACAATGGGCGCTTATCAACATATTTTATTGTCCGTAGATTATGGCGAACATGGCGAAGCGGTTGCCCAACGAGCGAAAGCTTTGGCTGAAAAATACCAGGCTAAATTAAGCATTATTCACGTACTGGATAACATTCCGATGCCGGATACCGGGTACGGCGCAGTGATTTCGTTAACGGAAGATTCGGGCTACGAGTTGCTTGAAGCGGAGAAAACACGGTTGATGCAGGTTGGCGATCAATTAGGCGTCGCCCCAGCTAACCGTTGGCTAATCTGGGGATCGCCCAAACAGGAGATTGTCCGGCTTGCCGGGCAGGAGCGGATCGATTTGATTGTCGTCGGTTCCCATGGACGGCATGGGCTGGCGCTATTATTGGGATCAACCGCAAATAGCGTACTGCATTACGCCGGGTGCGATGTCTTAGCGGTTCGGCTGCGGAACGGCTAATTTTAAAACCTGTAATTTTTGTGTGGGCTGAACTGGATCAGATCAAAGATCACAAAAGAAAAAGATGATCAAATAGAATTCCATTGTTAGAAATATTATTCAAAGTCTGCCGTCGAAGCATGGCCGGTTATCACCAACATTAATAAATTTAATTACATAACTCCATCATGTTTAATAATTTCACCATTAAAATCCGCTTGCTTTTGATTGTCACTTTTTCGGCTGTGCTGGCGGTTACCCTGGGCGCGATGGGCTTGGTTGGCATGCAAAAATCTAATGCCGGGCTACAAACCGTTTATCTCGATAGAGCGGTTCCTTTAGCAGATCTTTCTGAAATTAAGGCAAAGCAACTTGACACTCGCCTGAAAATTGCACATGCCCTTGTTTTTGCGGATGAAAGAGATCGGAATCTAAAGATAATAAATGACAATACTGCGATTACCAACACACTATGGGATGCCTACATACAAACTTATCTTACGAATGAAGAAAAAGTACTCGTGGATGAATTTACTAATGTTAGAGCCAAGTACCTTTCTGAGGGTTTAAATCCCGCTATTGAGTTGATCAAAGCGGGCGACAAGGAAAAACTGGCAGCCCATATCCGTGAAAAAATGCGCCCTATCAATCTCGCTGTTCTTGAAAGTATTGATGCTTTAATAAAGTTACAAAAAGATGTCGCGAAACAAGAATATGACGCTGCTCAAAGTCGTCATCAATTACTACTGAATGTTGGAATAGCCATCGTTGTTCTCGGCGTGACAATCCTGGGTTTGATTGGAATCCTGTTGACTCGTAGCCTTTCCGGATCATTGAAATCTGCACAGCAGGTGGCTGCGGCTATTGCAGCCGGTGATTTGAGCTCCAGCATTGATGTTGAGAAAACAGATGAAATAGGTGAGTTGTTGCGTTCGATGAAGCTTATGCAGGATTCGATTAATAATTTTGTCTTGGCCCAAGGCGGCATGGCGAAAAAACATGCCGAAGGTTGGATCCATGAACATATCGATGCCAGTCAGTTCCCCGGCACCTACGGTAAGATGGCGAAAGAGCTTAATGGGCTGGTGGCGAGTCACGTTGCAGTAAAAATGCAAGTCGTCGATATTGTCGGTCAATATGCCAAAGGTGATTTTTCCAGGGATATAGATAGTATGCCAGGAGATAAAGCCAAGGTATCAGCCGCTGTAACGAGCGTTAAAACAGCCTTGCTCGCAGTGAGCAGCGAAATTAAAGACATGGTGGAAGCTGGGGTTCAAGGCGATTTTTCGTGTCGTGTTGATACCGCCGGCTTCGAGTTTATGTTTAAAGATATTTTGGATGGCCTTAACAGGTTAAGCGAAACCTGTGACGCAGGTTTTGGCGATGTTGAACGTGTCGCCAAGGCCCTGGCTCAAGGCGACTTAACGCAAACGATCAGCAAAGATTATCCCGGCACTTTTGGCCAAGTTAAGGAAGCTGTCAATGTCACGGTGGAAAACCTCAAGGACATGCTTGGCAAGATTCAGGACGCTTCTAATACCATCAGTACTGCGTCTAAAGAAATTGCTGCGGGTAACAATGACCTGTCTCATCGCACTGAAGAACAGGCTGCCAGCTTGGAAGAAACCGCCGCTAGTATGGAACAGCTGACCTCCACTGTTCAGCAGAACAGCCATAATGCCAAACATGCCAATCGGCTTGCTGTCGGCGCAACCGGCATCGCAGGCCAAGGCGTCAAAGTGGTTAACGACGTGATTGCGACAATGGCAGACATCAATGAATCGTCCCGGAAGATTGAGGATATCATCTCCGTAATCGACAGTATCGCGTTCCAGACCAATATCCTGGCCCTGAATGCGGCTGTGGAAGCGGCCCGTGCCGGAGAACAGGGCCGGGGCTTTGCGGTGGTAGCCGTCGAGGTACGTAACCTGGCGCAACGCGCTGCTGCGGCAGCCGCCGAAATCAAAGGCTTGATTGGCGATTCGGTAGAAAAGGTTGAAGACGGCACCAAGCTGGTTGCCCAGGCAGGGAAAACCATGGAAGAAATCGTGAGTTCCATTCGCGGCGTGACGGCCATCATGTCCGAAATCAGTGCCGCCTCGGTTGAGCAAACGTCCGGCATCGAGCAAGTCAATCAAGCCATCACGCAAATGGATGATGCAACCCAGCAAAATGCCGCATTGGTTGAGCAAGCCGCAGCTGCGGCAGAATCGCTGGAGGAACAAACGCAAAGTCTGGCAGTTACAGCGTCGCACTTTAAATTGGATGGCAATTCGCACGGTTTTTCTGAATCTTTTAATGCTGATCCGGTACGTATCGTTAATCAAGCCAACATGAAAAGTGCACCTGTCGAGAAAGCGCCTTATCAAAATATATCCCTGCCAAGCAATGTCGGGATAGACTTGGATAACGCGCTTGATAAACATTCTGAGTGGAAAGTAAAACTACGTACCGCCATATCAAAAGGCGAAGAAATGGATGCAGCAACGATATCAAGAGATGATTGCTGTGATTTCGGTAAGTGGCTACATGGCGATATTAAATCTTATCTTGCCCATCAGCCGAGTTATGCGGAATGTGTAACCAAGCATGCGACCTTTCATATCGAGGCTGGAAAAGTCGCTAACATGATCAATGCAAAAAAATTCAGCGAGGCGGAAGCTATGTTAGGCAACGGATCTCCGTTCGCTTCAGCCTCAAGCGCAGTCGGAGTTGCAATTATGCGTTTGAAAAAATATTTCAGAGCTCCGGCAAGAGCGGCTGTTGCCAAGCCAAAAAATCAAACAGTGACTGCAAATGCTGATGAGTGGCAAGAGTTTTAGTGAGTGTGTTTGGGGCGACCAGAGATGGACGCCCCGCTTTGTTTGACCTATTTTTTGCTTAAGGCTTGTTTTGCCTGATCCCATAAAGCATCCAATTCGGCCAGTTCGCAGTCTTTCAGGTTCAGGCCGGATGCTTTAACTTGCTGTTCTATATGCTGAAAGCGTCTGGAGAATTTTTTAGTGCTTTCCTTAAGTGCGACTTCGGCATTGACATTCAAATGGCGAGCCAAATTGACGGCCACCAGCAACAAATCGCCGATTTCTTCCTGAATATGCGCCTGATCCCCGGATTGCCAGGCTTCTTTGACCTCATCCAGTTCTTCCAGTACCTTATCGAAAACAGGTAGCGCATCCGGCCAATCAAAACCGTGGTTTGCCGCGCGATCCTGTATTTTTTCGCATTCAATCAATGCCGGAAGATTGCGGGCCACGCCTGATAACACGCTTTCTTGTTCCTCGGCTTTGTTTTTTCCCTGGCGCTCGATGGCTTTCGCCTGTTCCCAGGCCTGGTGACGCTCTTCATCGGTAGTAAAAACGGCATCGGAAAATACATGCGGGTGGCGGCGGATTAGCTTGTCGCAAATACCTTCCGAGACCTGTTCAAAAGTGAACAGCCCTTGTTCTTCCGCAATCTGGGAATGGAACACCACCTGTAACAGCAGGTCGCCTAACTCCAGGCGCAAATCATCCAGGTCATTGCGTTCAATCGCATCGACGACTTCGTAGGCTTCTTCGATCAGGTAAGGAATCAAGCTGGTGAAATCCTGTTTGACATCCCATGCACAGCCCTCTTCCGGGTGACGCAGTCGCGACATGATGTCTAATAGTTTTTGGGTGTTTTTTAGCATGGAGGCTTGTTGTAATCTGGTAAGGGGAGATTATGAGGTAAGCGTAACCCGACACAACAAAAAGCAGTGCCGGGTTGGTTAGGCGGATTTTGACAGACTTTATAAGTTGCCTTAAATCTTATCCTTATTTATCGGTCAAATCCATAGCATTCGCGTTAACTGCCGAGCCGTTGAGAATTAAAGCGAAGCCCCGAAATTTTCGCGGTACCGTTGTTTGAAGCTATCCATATCGAAGGCATGATTTTGGGTGCCGTTATTTTCGATTTTAATAGCGCCCAGCAACGAAGCAATCCTGCCGGTCACTTCCCAATCCAATTCATTCATCAGTCCGTATAAAAGTCCGGCGCGATAAGCATCGCCACACCCTGTCGGGTCGAGTATCGCTTTGGGTTTGGCTGCCGGAATAGTAATGCACTGGCCGCGGGTATAAATTAGGGAACCTTGGCCGCCCAGCGTAATAATCAGTGCGTCAACCCGCTCAGCCATTTGCTCCAGCGATAGGCCGGTACGTTCCTGCATTAACTCGGATTCATAGTCATTCAATGTGACCCAGGTAGCTTGATCTATAAACTTAAGCAGTTCTTCGCCGTTAAACATCGGCATGCCTTGGCCCGGATCGAAAATAAACGGTATATTCAATTCCGCGAACTGCTCGGCATGCAATTGCATGCCTTCCTTGCCGTCGGGCGAGACGATGCCGATGCTGATTTTTCGGTCAGTCGGGACTGAATTTAAATGTGAAAAGTTCATTGCGCCGGGATGGAATGCCGTAATTTGGTTAGCCTCTTCATCGGTAGTGATGTAGGCTTGGCCGGTATAGCTGTTGTCCAGGATTTGAATGTACTCAGTGGATAACTGGTTTTGAGCCAGCCATTGGGCATACGGCTCAAAATCATGCCCGACTGTCGCCATGATCAACGGTTCTTCATCCAGCAATTTCATGTTGTAGGCAATGTTGCCGGCACAACCGCCGTATTCGCGGCGCATTACCGGAACCAGGAACGATACATTCAGGATGTGGATTTTTTCCGGCAAAATGTGATGCTTAAACTTATCATGAAAGACCATGATAGTATCGTAAGCCATAGATCCGCATATTAATGCACTCATTGTGTTCTTTCCTTTTTTTGCTAGTAATGTATGTAATGTCGCAGACTGCCGGGAGCAGTCGCTTAAAGTAAAATTAACGCCCAAGTCACGGCTGCCCAAGCCAGTGACATCATAACAGCGGCCGAGCCAATATCCTTGGCGCGCCCCGATAATTCATGATGCTCAAGGCCGACCCTGTCAACTACGGCCTCAACCGCTGAATTTAATAGTTCGACCAGCATCACTAAAACGATGCTGCCGATCAACAGCAATTTCTCAATAGAGTTTTCCCCCAACCAGATCGCCAGAGGGGTTGTTATTGCAAACAGGAGGACTTCCTGTCTGAATGCTTCTTCATGCGTCCAGGTCGCTTTAAAACCGGCAACAGAGAAGTAGCAGGCATTAATCAGGCGTTTAAGGCCTTTTGCGTTTTGGTTTGCCATTATTTGTACGAATATTTGTAAATGAAAAAGTAAATATTACACAGATATGTGTGTCAGCTTCGTTACAAGTAAATAAAACGGGTTATTGCTCAATCAATTGCTGATAAGCATCCGCATTCATTAATGCGTCCAGTTCGGAAAGGTTATCCGCTTTTATGCAAAACAGCCAGGTTCCGTAAGCATCGTCATTGACCTGTTCAGGCTCATTGACCAAGGCATCGTTGATGGCGACCACTTCGCCGGTAACCGGGCTGAACAAATCGGAGGCGGTTTTTACCGATTCGACTACCGCGCATTGTTCTTGCGCGTTAACTTTACGCCCCAGTTCCGGCAGCTCAATATAAACCAAATCACCTAATTCTTCCTGCGCAAAATCAGTTATGCCGACACGAATGATGTTATCGTCTTCCAGTTGCGCCCATTCGTGGGTTTTTGCGTACTTTAAGTTACCTGGTACGTCGCTCATGATAATCTCCGAATATTATAAATAGTTGCTTTGTTTTAGGATAACGTGCAATTTTTTAAAAACAACAAAAAAATGCATTTAAGAATGGAAATCTTATAACATGAATAAACCTATAGACTTACTTTGTTTCTCACATGAATGCTCCTGTAATCGCCTGCTTTTTTATGCTCGGCATCGCTTCCGCTGTGGCAGATGATGACGATAAGCCTGTCCCCAGCGCAGCGCAGGGAGCTATTGCCCTGACCGCTAAAGCCCAATCGTTATCCGGCTTGCAGACAATAACGCTTACTTCGGCCAGCGATTACCCTGAATTCACGGCTTATGGAAAAGCGGTCAACATCCAACCGCTGATCGAGCTGCGGAACCGGTATTTGGTCGCATTAACTGAGCGCAGCGGCGCTACGGCGAGGTTTAAGCAGGCTGAGCAGAATATCAAGAGGCAGCAGGACTTGTACCGTGAAGGCGTGGCCTCAAAACATAACCTGCAAGTTCAGCAAGCGCAATGGCAAACCGATAAAGCCCTGTTTGATGCCAGCGGCGTTCAAGGCAAGGCTATCATTGACGAAGCCCGTCTCAACTGGGGTAAAAAGCTGACTGAGTGGGCGTTATCTGTCGATGCCGACCCGCTGAGCGACTTTTTATCTGGCAAGAAAACCTTATTGCACATTACCTTGCCGGTTAATAAACGACTGGCAAACGAGATTCAGAGTATCGAGGTTGAAGCCTCGGGTAACCGTGGCGCGGCGACTAAAGCCGAGTTGATCTCTGTGGCGCCGCAAACAGATGCTACCGCGCAAGGGGAAAGCTACTTCTTCCAGGCTGATGGCCGCCGCGACTGCTCCGGGCAGTCTTGCGGCATACACACCATCCCTGGCGATAACCCTATCCGGACCGGCATGCGCGTTGCGGCGTGGATACCTGAGCAGGGTGAAAGCCGGTTCGGGGTTGTTATACCGAAGTCGGCGTTAATCTGGTATATGGATCAGGCCTTTGTTTACATTAAAATCGCTGAAGAGCGATTCAGCCGTCGCCCTATCGGCCACTACTCAGTCACGTCCGGCGGCTATTTTGTCGAAAACGGCCTCAGCGCAGGCGAGCAGTTGGTGGTTTCCGGAGGGCAAATGCTGCTGTCGGAAGAATTCAGGGGGCAAATCCCGGATGAGGACGATTAATTCACTGCCCGGCTTGCTCCGTTAATCGACCTTTTTCCAGGCAGTCGAAACGTGAGAAGAACGCATCCAGTGGTGTCGATAGGTCAATGCCCGCCAACGGCTTCACTGGATGGCGCCGATACTTTTCTGACCCAAGGCATCAATAGCAAGGCCAGCAAAAAAGTCAGCGCCAAGACATGGAACAGGGTATTCAAGGTCAGCACTTCGGCTTCGCGCATCAACAATCCGTAAACCTGCTTCAGTGCGGCCGATTCCGCGTCCGGCAAGCCGGCGCCGGACAAGCGCTCCTGCAAACCGCCCAATAGCGCTTGTGCCTGCGGCGAGCCGGGCGTTACATGCTCGCGCAACAGCGCATAATTCTGCTTGTTGAGATGTGTTAGCAAGGTATTCGCCAAGGCCAGGCCAATTGCACCGCCCAGGTTGCGCGTCAGGTTATAAAGCCCGCTGGCATTTTTCACTTCCTCAGGCGGCAGGGTGCCTAACGCCAGGGAATTGATCGGTAAAAAGCAATACATCAATGAAAAGCCCCGAATCGCCTGCGGCCAGAAGAATTCCCAGTAGCCCGACTCATAGGTCAGATTGCCGTTCATCCAGCTACCCAGCGCAAAGCCGGATAAGCCCAGTGCCAGCATTAGCCGTGAATCGATGCGTTTCGCCAATGGCCCGGCGACGAACGCGGACAACAACTGGAACAGGCCGGTGACCATGATGTACTGGCCGATCTGCAAGCTGTTCAAGCCTTTGACGCTAGCCAGATAGACCGGCACCAGATACATCAGCGTGAACATGCCGATGCCGAGTATGAAACTGAATGTGCAGCCGACCGCGAAATTGCGGTTACGGAATGCCCACAGATCGACGATGGGGTGCTCTATAGTCAGTTCGCGATGAAATAGCGCGATGCCCGATAGCGCCGCGATCAGGCTGAAAAAGACGATCTCCCGGCTCTCGAACCATTGTTCGCGCACGCCCTCTTCCAGCACGAACTGCAAGCTGCCGAGAAAGACCACGATGTAGACGATGCCGAGAAAATCGATTTTTTGCAGCAGCTCCCACTCCGGTTCATCGACCCGGACGAATCGCCATGTAGCCAGGCACACCAGCACGCCCGGCACCAGATTGATCAGGAATAGCGCCTTCCACGACACGGCTTCGGTCAGATACCCGCCCAGCACCGGACCTGCGGTAGGGGCAATCATCACCACCATGCCGACCACAATCACCATTGCCGACTGTAGCCTGGGCGGAAACAGCGTGTAAATCACCGCAAACACGGTCGGTATCATCGCGCCGCCGAACAAGCCCTGGAAAGCGCGAAACACCACCATGGACGGCAGATTCCAGGCCAGCACGCAGCACAGGCTCATTAAAGTAAAGCCGCCGCAGGACAGCACGAACAAGATACGCGTCGAAAAGGCTCTTGCCAGCCAGCCGGACAGCGGGATGATCACCACCTCCGCCACCAGGTAGGCGGTCTGCACCCAAGTGATTTCGTCCGGAGTCGCCGACAATCCGGCCTGAATCTGCTCCAGCGAACTGGCAACAATCTGGATGTCCAGAATCGCCATGAAAATGCCGAATACCATCGCGAAAAAGCCGATCCATTGCTCGGTACTGACCGACTGATGCTCCGGCGCGGCGTTACCGTCCATGGCTGTTGACTCTGTCGTCGTTGTCATGTCTGCTTACAGCACTTTGACCTTGATCACCGTGGAAAGCCCCGGCCGTAACAGGCTCAGATCGGAACCCGGCTGGAAAGCGATCTTCAACGGCACCCGCCGCACGATCTTGGTGAAGTTGCCGGTAGCGTTTTCCGGCGGCAGCAAGCTGAATTCGGAGCCCGATGCCGGAGCGAAACTATCCACTACGCCTTCAAAAACCTGGTCGGGATAAGCATCCACGCTGATTTCCACCGCTTGCCCCGGCCGCATCCTGGCGATCTGGGTTTCCTTGAAATTGGCTTCCACGAACAGCCCTTTGGTCGGAATGAGATGGCCGAGCACGCTGCCGGGTTTGACCAGTTGCCCGAGCTGTACGCTACGGTTGCCGATAATGCCCGCCATGGGCGCCATGATGCGAGTATTGGCGAGATCGATGCGAGCCAGTTCCAGATTGGCTTCGGCGGCTTTGAGCCGTGCGCGCGTTTCCTCAATCTGGGCATCCAAGGCCGCTAGGTGGCTTTCCGCTTCCTGACGGGCCGAGCGGACTTTATCCCGTTGGGCATTCGCCTGTTTATGCGTGGATTCGGCGGCATCCCGGGTCTGCGTCGAAACCGCGCCTTCCTCGGCCAAGTTGCCGAAGCGTTTCAAATCTTTCGCGGCCCTTTCCAGATCGGCTTCGGAAGCGGCAATATTGGCGGCTTCCTGGCGAATCTTGGCGCTTTGCGTGTGTTTGTCGGTTTCCAGCGTCTGAATGTGTGCTTTCTCTAATGACACTTGCGCTTCGGCTTGAGCCAATCTGGCCTGGAAATCATGATCGTCAATTACCGCCAGTAAATCGCCCTGCGAGACTTGCTGATTATCCTGAAATAATACTTCCCTGACGTAGCCGGCTTCCTTGGGGCTGATCAAGCTGGTGTGTGCCTTCAGATAGGCGTTATCGGTGCTCTCGTAAGGATGGACGGCTTGCAGCCAATAAAGAAACCCTCCCGCACTCGCGCCCAGGGCTAAGACAATGATTAAGATTTTTTTGCTGGATGGCATAAAGGCATGAAAGGCTATTGATTAACTAAACGGTGTAGTTTATTCTAATCATCAAGCTCTTCCTGATGCAACAAATTTATTCAGCGATACCATGAACAAACTCCACAATCCCAAGCGACAAGCCATACTCGACGCGGCGACGCGCGCTTTCATCGCCCACGGCTACAGCGGCGCCAGCATGGAAGCCATCGCCGAGGCGGCGCCGGTTTCCAAACCCACGCTATACAATCATTTCAAAAGCAAACAGGACTTGTTCGCCGCCGTGATCGAAGGTCGGTGCGAGGCCTTGCTCAGCACACTCGACAGCGTACAAACCGGATTCGACGACCCGGTGGCCGGCTTGAGCGCTATCGCCGGCGCATTCATCGATCTGGTGTATGCTGACGAAGCCCTGCAACTTTACCGGCTGATCATCGCCGAACAACAACATTTTCCGGATCTGGGCGAACGGATTTACCGTTCCGGCCCCGAACCGGTGTTGCGGCAGATGGCGTCTTATCTCGCCGAGCTCAATGCCCGAGGCATACTGACGATCCCCGACCTGGAGACATCGGGCCGTCTATTTCTGGACATGCTGAAAGGCGATCAACATTTCCGCTGCCTGCTAGGCTTGCAATCCGGCTTGAGTGAAACGGAAAAACAACGATTGATCGTCGCAGTCGTTTCTTTCTTCCTGAAAGGACATGGCTATGAAGCGTAACCCCTACTGGTTTTTACTGCTGAGCGGACTGAGCGGTTGCGCGATGGGGCCGGATTACCAGGAAAAAATCCCGGCGGTGCCGGAACATTGGCAAGCCGAGCAACAAGCGCCAAAGTCCGCCTCGCGTTTGAATAGCGAGTCAACAAACCCGGAGACTTTGAAAACCTGGTGGAAAAATTTTGGCGATGCCGGACTGAATCGCCTTATGGATAAAGCCCTAACCGGAAACCTGGATGTCAAGATGGCGCTGGCCCGGATCGATCAGGCCCGCGCCGAACGCCGCAGCACCCGGGCCGAACTGTTTCCGACCGTCAACGGCGTCGCCGGCGCCCAGCGTAACGACAATCCGTTTCCCGGCTTCGCGCCCGGCATCAAATTCAATCTGTTCGAAGTAGGGTTTGACGCGCTATGGGAAATCGATCTGTTCGGCCGCCAGCAACGGCGTCTGGAGGCGGCGACTGCCGATCTCGATGCGGCGGGGGAAGAGTATCGCCAGGCCCTGGTGACGCTGACCGCCGAGCTGACGCGCAGCTACATCGATTACCGCAGCTTGCAGAATCAGTTACGGATCACGCATTCGAATCTGGATGCGCAACAACATACACTCAAGCTAACCGGCAAATTGTTCAAGGAAGGCGTTGGCACCCGTCATGACGTGGTGCGCGCCAGGGCTCAGACGGAAGCCACGGAAGCTCAGATTCCAGCACTTGAAGCCGGTTTGATTTCCGCATTGCATCAACTGGAAGTGCTGATTGGGCAACAGCCCGGTACCTTGACGGCTGAGCTCAAGCAACCGGTCGAGGTTCCGCCGGCACCGACACAGGCGATATTGACTTCGCCCGCCGAAACCATCCGCCAGCGGCCCGACATCCGCATTGCCGAACGCCGGCTGGCGGCCGCCACCGCGATGCAAGGCGCCGCAATCGCCGAATTGTTCCCGAAAATATCGCTATCGGCCTTTTTAGGGCTGCGCAATACCGATATCGAAAGCCTGTTCAAATCGGCGGCGTTTTCCTACGGCACGGCCGCCAACTTGCTGCAACCACTGCTGAATTTCGGCCGTATTCAGGCCGGTATCGACCTGGCCGAAGCCCGGCAAAAAGAAGCCTATCTGGGCTACCAAAAAGCCGTGCTCGACGCGCTTCAGGAAACCGAAACGGCGCTGGCCCATTATCTGAAAGAAGAAATTCGCCGACAGGCATTGAGCCGCTCGGTCGCCGATTTGCAGGAGTCGGTACGCTTGTCGCAATTGCGTTTTAAAGAAGGGGTCATATCCTTTCTGGATGTACTGGATGCCCAACGCGTCCTGTATGCAGCCGAAATCGAGCTGGCCCGCTCGGAAGCCGCGGCCTCTACTCATCTTGTCGCGGTTTACAAGGCCTTGGGCGGCGGTGCAAAAGCAACAGTGTCGCAATCATAAAATTCAGAGACGCTAAATTTCATCCTTCATAAGCGGGTAACCGAGTTTTCTCCAGGTCGGCCAGCAATTCTGATGATAGGTGTGGTTCATATGCGGCATGATTGCAGCTGCGCATCATCCTGATTTGCAGCCAATTGACATTTTGAAGCTTACAGCCTGTAGCAACGGCTAGCCTCGCTTCACCCTAACTTAGAAAACGGAAATCTGACCGGCAAGTTAAAAGAACAGAGTCACTTAAAACTTAGGTTCTGCCGCAAGTGGATGCGACTTATCAAGGAAGAGTTTAGGAGGTAAATTCCGGTAGTTGACCGGTGGTGCGGGGAAGCACACTAATCGATACAAAACTTGGTTTGAGCTATCGCTTGTTGGCTTTCTTTAATTAAAAGGCGGCTATTGCCGAAGCAAAGGTTAATTCCATGGCGGTACGTCGCCACTATAGGCAACAAAATCTTTAATCGTTGCATGGGTTTTGACGCCGGCTGTCTTTTTGGGAGAAGAACCGGTAACGGAGGATGAAGCCTTCGTTATTGATTCAACAGCACCGGGCTCGGTTTGCCATCGGGCAAAGAGCGTAATGTCTTTATTTGCTGTTGCATACCATTTCTTTTTGACGGCATCCCATCTCGCGCCAAGCGCTTTCGCCTCATCCTTTTGGGCAAAAGGAACATTCAGATAAATTTTTGAGTCTGGCATTTTGTAATCAGGTAATGCGGGCTGATGAAGTTATTACCTATTATAAGGCATTACCGACACAACTGGATTAGACAAAATAGCCTTGTGCTGCTTTGGTGTGCAAAGTATGGGCGCGGGTTGAAAACAGGTGGACAAAGAAAAAATACAGGTGCCGGGAAAGCTTAAGGAGCAAGTCCTAAATGAAGGCGATTAACCGGCACTCTGTAACAGGATAAGCGTGGGCAAGCAGGATGACTTTTGCTCACGCTTTGGCGTTAGCTTTTTCCAGGCAACATCCCGACTGAGCCGGGTTTGATGCGTTTGCAGGTAACAACCACATCTTCCAGGTGGCACTGACTTTTACCTTTGTTGGCGCCATCGCAGGGTGTGCAGGTAGCCTTGCCTTCATCCTTTACTTTTTCAACATGCCAGCCATAACCTTGCGACTGACAAAATGTTTTGGAGTATCGGGTGATGTTATAAGGTTTGGCTGCCGTTGCCTTGGCTTCGGATTCCACGTCGCAGGTCGCTGAGGGTAGAGTGTTAGCCATCAGGTCCCGGTAAATATATTCTGTTGCCGACGCTGCTCCGGAAAAAAAAGCTAACGTCGCGCACAGGCATATCAATTTAAGTTTCATTGTTCTTTCCTCGTTATTATCAAGTGGTGCATGATACTGCGGCTTATTCATGGGCAAGTTGCACATCAAGATTCGATGTAACCGCTGAAATTAAGAATAACCCTTGTCATGAAGTAATGGCCGTTCAGTTCAATACACGGATGTTCATTTGCGCTGTTTCCTCTTCCAGCTGCTGTTTAATCGGAGCAAACTTTTCATTCTCGCTTTGTTTGACCATCGCGATGACTATCAATAAAGTGGCTATCGTGCCGCCAACGTACAGCCAGAATCTGTCTTTTACTGGTGCCTCTTCTATTTGTTGTGCTCTTTGGTTCATTTTTTGTACCTCTGTAAGTTTGAATCATCAATGGGTGCGCCAATGCGGATATGAAAAATCACGGCTTTCCACCAACACTGGGGCTACTTCTTCCTGATAACTACTTCATCTTGATATTTTTATGTGATCAACCATTTCGGCCGCCAAGTTATGGAGCATGTCGGCAGTAGTCGGGTCACGCGTGAAATATTTCTTTTTATTGTAGTAGCGGATCAATACTATAAAAGAAGCCTAACTGCTGTCAACAAAATATCGATTCGATACGAATAATACGTATAAAAGTGTTTCGCTAATTTTTAAGTCCAAATAACCAGCTCAGTGCCGGGGCTGTGCATCCAGAACTGCATCCTGAAGCAAATTCTGCGATAATAGGCGTTGGTTTTCTGTCTATAAAGCGCCGGACTGGTACCGGTTATAACAATTTATTCAACAACGCATCCATGAACGAACAAACAGCATTTAAACCTTGTGACTTGGTTATTTTCGGCGCTTTGGGAGATTTATCCCGCCGCAAGTTGCTCATTTCTTTGTATCGGCTTGAAAAAGCCAACTTGATTGAAGTCGATACCCGTATCATAGGCATAGATCAACACGAGGGCGATAATGCAGGGTTTGTTGAGACCATCCGGAAAAGTTTGCAAGAGTTTTTAAATGAAACAATTGATGAACAAATATGGGCCCGGTATGCGGCGCGGTTTTCATACTTGAAAATAGATTTAACTCAGTTGGATCAATATCAGTTGTTGAATAAGGTTGTTGACGGTCAATCCAGGGTTATGGTGAATTATTTTGCCGTTGCCCCTTTCTTGTTTACCAATATTTGTCAGGGATTGGCTAAATGCGGGGTTCTGAATGAAGAATCGCGCATGGTGATGGAAAAGCCGATAGGCAATGATCTCAAGTCCTCAAAGGACATTAATGATGCCGTCGCCGGGGTGTTCAGCGAAAAACAGGTTTATCGCATCGATCATTATCTGGGTAAAGAAACGGTACTCAATTTATTAGCGTTGCGCTTTGCCAATTCCATTTTTACTACTAACTGGAACCATAACACTATCGACCATATCCAGATTACCGTGGCTGAAGAAGTCGGTATTGAAGGGCGCTGGGATTATTTCGACAAAACCGGCCAGTTGCGCGATATGCTGCAAAATCATCTATTGCAGATCCTGACTTTTGTGGCAATGGAGCCCCCGGTCAATCTGGAAGCGCAAAGTATCCATAATGAAAAAATAAAAGTTCTGTCCGCGTTGCGGCCGATCACCCGAGAAAATGTCGAACAAAAAACCGTTCGCGGGCTGTACACGGCAGGAGAACTCAAGGGCAAGCCAGTGCCGGGCTATCTTGAAGAAGATGGGGCTAATACTGACAGTACTACGGAAAGCTTTGTCGCCGTGAAAGTGGCTATCGATAACTGGCGCTGGGCCGGCGTGCCGTTTTATTTGCGTACCGGCAAACGCATGAAATACAAGCGCACTGAAATCGTCGTTAATTTTAAGCAATTGCCGCATAACATTTTTAAAGAAAGCTTTCAGGATTTGCCGTCAAATAAACTGATCATCCATTTGCAGCCGAACGAAGGCGTGGAAATCCAGATACTCAACAAAATACCGGGTATCGACGAAAACATTAAGCTGCAAAAAACCAAGCTGGATTTGAGTTTTTTCGAAACTTTTAAAAACAGCAAAATTTTCGGCGGTTACGAGAAACTGGTGCTGGAAGCCATGCGCGGTAACCCCACGCTGTTTCTCAGCCGGGAGGAAATTGAACAAGCATGGACCTGGGTTGATTCGATACAGGATGCGTGGGCGCATATCGATGCGGCGCCGCAACCCTATGCAGCAGGCACTTGGGGGCCTGAGGCTGCGAACGAATTAATTGCCAGAGATGAACGAGCCTGGGAAGATGAAGCCTAAAAATCAATGCAAGGCTAACGTCTTGACCGGGCTCAGATTAACGTAGATATACTTATCGCTCATCAAGATTTAATGGTTAGGTAGGGTACGCATCGCGTACCATTTTCTAAATCAAGTCCTCAAAAGGTACGCGATGCGTACCCTACCTGTCTGAGGAAGGTTTTGATAAACCGAATCCTGATGTGTAAACATTACAGCAAGGAACAACGATGCATCCTGTATTAGAAAAAGTCACTAACGAAATTATTGAGCGCAGCCGCGAGACTCGCTCAGCCTATCTGGCACGTGTTGATGCGGCGGCAAAGAAAGAGCCGCACCGCGCAGAGCTTGCTTGCGGCAATTTGGCTCACGCCTTTGCCGCTTGCGGAGCCGGCGAGAAAATCGATTTGACCGGACAGCAAAAGGCCAATATCGCGATTGTCTCCTCTTATAACGACATGCTGTCGGCACATGAGCCGTATAAAGATGCGCCTGCGCTGATCAAAGCTGCAATCAAAGAAGCGGGTGGTATTGCCCAGTTTGCAGGCGGCGTGCCGGCTATGTGCGACGGCGTTACCCAAGGTCGTCCCGGCATGGAACTGTCGCTGTTCAGCCGCGATGTGATTGCGATGGCGACGGCTGTGGGCCTAAGTCACAATATGTTCGATGGCGCGCTGTACTTGGGCGTTTGCGATAAAATTGTGCCGGGATTGCTGATCGGCGCGTTGAGTTTCGGCCACTTGCCGGCGGTATTCGTACCGGCAGGACCCATGCCCAGCGGTTTATCAAACAAGGAAAAAGTACGTATCCGCCAGCTTTACGCCGAGGGCAAAGTGGGCCGTAAGGAACTGCTGGAGTCCGAGGCCGCGTCTTATCACAGTGCGGGCACCTGCACTTTCTACGGTACCGCAAACAGCAACCAGATGATGGTTGAGATTATGGGTCTGCATCTGCCGGGCAGTTCGTTCGTCAACCCTTACACACCGCTACGCGATGAGCTGACCAAAGCTGCCGCTAAACAGGTTTTAAAGTTTACTGCAATGGGTAACGATTTCCGTCCGATCGGCCATATGATCGATGAAAAAGCGATTATCAATGCGATTGTCGGCTTATTGACGACAGGCGGTTCGACCAATCACACGATCCATCTGATCGCCATTGCGCGTGCGGCAGGTATCATTATCAACTGGGACGATTTCGATAAACTGTCCAGAGCGGTGCCGTTGCTGACCCGCATTTATCCGAACGGCCAAGCCGATATCAACCACTTCCAAGCTGCCGGCGGCATGGGGGTATTGATTGCCGAACTGTTGAAGAACGGCCTGTTACATGAAGATATACTGACGGTTGCCGATCAACGCGGTATGAACAGCTATCATCAGGAGCCGAAACTGGTTGATGGCAAGTTGGTTTGGGAACCTTGCCCTGAAGCCTCTTTGGACCCGGAAGTCATCAGCACTGTTGCCAAGCCTTTTGCAGTCGGTGGCGGCTTGCATGTGATGCATGGCAATCTGGGACGCGGCGTGTCCAAAGTTTCTGCGGTAGCGGAAAAACACCAGGTCGTTGAAGCGCCTGCAATGGTGTTTGATGACCAGGACGATGTGGTTGCGGCTTTCAAACGCGGCGAATTGGAGAAAGACGTGATTGTGGTGCTGCGCTTTCAGGGGCCGAAATCCAATGGTATGCCCGAACTGCACAAATTGACCCCGTCTCTGGGCGTATTGCAGGATAAAGGCTTTAAGGTTGCGTTGGTTACGGATGGACGGATGTCCGGCGCTTCGGGTAAAGTGCCTTCAGCTATCCATATGTGTCCCGAGTGTGAAGAGGGCGGACCTTTGACTAAGGTGCGTACCGGCGACATCATCCATTTGAACACGCAGACCGGTGAGGTCAATGTGCTGGTGGATGCGGATGAATTCAATGCCCGCATTCCGGCAGAAAACAGCGCCAAAGGGCATCATTTCGGCATGGGCCGCGAATTGTTCGGCGGGTTCCGTAAGGGGGCGTCTTCTGCTGAAACCGGCGCCTGCAATCTGTTTGTTGCCGATTAATAACTATAAAAATTTGGTAAAACAATGACTAAAAATAACTGGAAAATCCAACCTAACACAATTTTAACTGCTTGCCCTGTGATGCCCGTCATGGTCATCCAGAATCTGGAGGATGCTGTTCCTCTGGCCAAGGCCTTGGTTGCGGGCGGCATTACCGTGTTGGAAATAACGCTACGTACCCCTATTGCGCTTGATGCGGTAAAACTGATCAGTCAGGAAGTCAAGGATGCGATTGTCGGTGCGGGCACTATTACTACGCCCGAACAGTTAAAGGCAGCGGAAGAAGCGGGTGCTGTTTTTGCGATCAGCCCCGGATTAACACCGAAGCTGTTGGCTGCTGCCAACGAAGGAAATATAGCGTTGATTCCAGGCATATCGACGCTGTCTGAACTCATGTTGGGCATGGAGTATGGGTTGGATCATTTCAAATTCTTTCCGGCCGAAGCGGCTGGCGGCATACCCATGCTAAAATCTATCGCAGGGCCTATTCCTAGTGTAACTTTTTGTCCGACAGGCGGGATTTCACCGGAAAATTACAATAATTATTTACAGTTAAGCAATGTTGCCTGCGTTGGCGGATCATGGCTGGCGCCTGTGGATGTGGTAAAATCAAAAAATTGGGCCAAGGTGACTGAATTGGCAAAACAAGCTATAGACAGGGCGGCTTCGGTTAAATAGTCGCTAGCCGTTCATATACTGCAAGGACGCAGCAGCAATTGCCGAGAATAAAGATTTTCCGGAGTTTGTTATTGTGTAAACAAATTCCCTTTAAAGTACCAGTCAAGATTAATCACATTCAATTGGCCGGCTAAGCTGCACAATTTAGCCGGCTTTCTGATGATGCTACAGACCATGTTTCAAAACCGAGAAAAACCCATGACTAAATTGCGCAGTGTTACCTTAAATGAGAAAACACAGTCTTTATGTGAGTTGCCTATTTTATCTGGAACTACGGGACCTGATGTCATAGATATTCAATCTCTGTATCAAAAGACAGGCATGTTTACTTATGATCCCGGATTTACGTCCACGGCCAGTTGCAGTTCATCGATAACTTATATCGACGGTGAAAAAGGGATATTGCTTTATCGCGGTTACCCTATTGAGCAGCTCGCGGAGCATTGTACTTTTCTGGAAGTTTGCTATCTGCTGTTGAATGGCGAATTGCCCAGCGATGAAGAAATGCAGCAGTTCGAGGGCACCATAACCATGCACACGATGGTGCATGACCAACTGACCAATTTTTTTAAAGGCTTTCGTCGGGATGCCCACCCTATGGCTATTATGGTGGCTGTCGTTGGCGCATTGTCAGCGTTCTATCATGATGCGCTGGATATTAAATCCAAGAAGGATCGTGACCTGAGTGCCATCCGCCTGATTGCTAAAGTGCCGACCATCGTAGCGATGTGCCATAAATACAGCACCGGCTTGCCGTTTATGTACCCGCAAAACAAGCTAAGTTATGTTGAAAACTTTATGCGCATGATGCTCAGTACGCCTTGTGACGATTTCGAGCCCAATCCTGTCCTGGTAAAGGCGCTGGACAGAATTTTGATTCTTCATGCCGATCATGAACAAAATGCTTCGACGTCAACAGTGCGTTTGGCGGGTTCCAGTGGCGCCAACCCGTATGCTTGCATTACTGCCGGTATTGCCTGCCTTTGGGGAGCCGCTCACGGCGGCGCCAATGAAGCCGTGCTCAATATGCTTGAGGAGATTGGCGATGTCTCGAATATTACCAAATTTATAAGCAAGGCCAAGGACAAAAACGACCCGTTCAGACTGATGGGCTTCGGTCACCGGGTCTATAAAAATTATGATCCGCGCGCCAAGCTGATGCGCGAAACCTGTCATGAGGTGCTGACTGAGCTTGGTCTGCATGATGATAAAATATTTAAGCTGGCGCTGGAACTGGAGCGTATCGCCCTTGAAGATGAATACTTTATCGAGAAAAAGCTTTACCCGAACGTCGATTATTATTCAGGCATCGTGTTGCATGCCTTAGGCATTCCAACCAATATGTTTACCGCCATGTTTGCGATGGGCCGGACTGTAGGCTGGATTTCTCATTGGGATGAAATGATAGCGGACCCGGATCAGAAAATAGGACGGCCAAGGCAGCTTTATACCGGCACCACAAGACGCGACATACCGCCGCAGCACACCAAGCGCCCATAACCCGCTTAAAGTCATACTCGATTATGCTCAAGCCCTGGCAAACGGCCTTTGCCAGGGTGAGTAATCGAGCCTGATTTATCTCATCCGTTGCTTGAAAGCCTTCTGGTTGCAGGTTATATAAAAATTGAATTCATAAACTCTGAAATATGCTCAATTTCTTCAGTGCAAACATTGTGTTCCATTACGTAATCATGCCATTCAACATCGTAGTTCATGGCTTTTAGCTGATCAAATGCGGCCTTGCCGGATTCCACTGCTACGATAGGGTCTATGATGCCGTGAGCCATAAATATCGGTATGCGGTTATTGGCCGCTGAACGCTCGCTTTTTAATTGCGCAATGGTCGGTAAATGAGTCGACAAGGCTATAATGCCAGCCAGTTTATATGGGTGCCTTAGTCCTGCATGAAGCGCAATTACACCCCCTTGAGAAAACCCGGCCAACAAAATATTGGCCGATGGAATGCCCTTGCCGATTTCCTGCAAGATCAAGAGTTCAATCAGGCCGGCTGATTTATAAATGCCGTCGATGTCGACTCTGTGATCCATAGACGTATCTAAAATGTCGTACCAGGAGCGCATGGATATTCCGCCACTGATGGTAACAGGCTGAATGGGCGCATTGGGAAAGATGAAATGGATGTTTGCTTCTGCGGTTAAATGCAGTGTGGGGATGAGGCTTTCAACATCATGGCCGTCCGCACCTAAGTCATGCAACCATATTGCCGAATATTTATGTGCTGCTTCGGGCTGTATTTCGATGGTACTAAGTTGTCCGGGATTCATAAATCCTCCAAGAAAGATAATTTGCAGTTAGCTTATCTCAATGCCAGGGATTGCCGTCAAATTTTGGTAAATCCGGATTCATATAGTCCCATGACTGGGCATTTGCCACCCAGATATCTTTTTGCGGATGAAAAATGCCCGGGTCATCGAGAGTTGCGGCGGCGACCGGTCTGATGTCGGTAAAGGCGCTGTTTCTGCCAAACAGTGAGGTCCCGCACTCAGGGCAAAAAGCGCGGTAAACCGTGTGGCCGCTTGCCGCAATGGTTGCGTATTCTTTATAGTTCCCGGTTATAGCCAAGGCGGAAGCCGGAACAAACATGCCTGCAAAATAGGGGGCTCCGATGGATTTTTGGCAGGTTCGGCAATGGCAGTTGAAGCCGCCGATGGGTTTGGCTAAGATTTCGTATCTCACTGCGCCGCAAAGACAGCCGCCGGTAATGGGAAGTTTCATGTTTTTTCTCCTTTGCCTATATGAGGGCGGATATTTGCTTCGAGGCAATTGCTTCTGCATCCATGGGTCGTCGGTAATTGCTCCTGCATTGGCCTCTACGGATGGAGGAAAATGCTGCAAGATTGCCTGGAGCAATCGCAGCCGCCACATTTGTTTAGGTCATGCAGAAGGTGCGGTCCTACGGATGAGGGGTAGGGTCGCGTATGGAACAGCGTCGAAAGCTTCAAGAAGGTTTGTCGACAAATCTTAGTACAATGGTCAGCCATGCCTAAATTCTGCTTAACAACATCAAATCATAAACAATGCTGGATGATCTTATCTTAATAGTTTTATTGCTGGGTGCATACCTGTACTGGTTTAATGCGCAACAAGTAAAGGAGATTGCGCTTAAGGCTGTCAGGGCGAATTGCCTGAGCCTTGAAGTCCAAATGCTGGATGAGTATGTTGCTTTAAATAGTGTCCGGATAAAAAGGGATCAATCCGGAAAAATACGGATGCAACGGATATTTTTGTTTGAGTTTTCTTCAACCGGAAATGAACGTTATAACGGTGTTTGCATTATGCTGGGACAGCGAGTCGAAGCCATTCGGATGGAGCCGTACCGGTTTGAATGCTAAATGCATGGATATTGCGTGATACCAAGGGCGGTGCTTAGTAGAGTACCAGCAGCAGGAGCGTGGCGCAGAGAGCGGTTGCCGAGGCGATGCGGGAGCAGTGTAGCGGTATGCTGAGGAATTTTGAAAAGATGGTTTTGTGGGGGATTAAATGAATAAATGTTCAGTATGTGGGCATGAGCGCAATGATCGTGATATGAAATGTCCGAAATGCGACAGTTATTATTCGAAAATTGCCGAGATTATTGCCGAGCAGGAGGCTCAGGAGGAAATGCAAACGCTCCGTGGGCGGTGCAAGAGAATTCTTGGGTCGGGTGATATTAAGCAAGAATTGCTGGCAGAATTGAGGCTGATAAGGTCGAGGTTAACCAACAGAGGAATGTTCGCGCTTTTTGTAATTTTTGTTTTTGTGTTTGCGTTAGTTGTTTCTGTTTTGTAATTTCACCGCTCTTATCATTTGAAACCGAAATGCCGGGTAGCAAAAAAGCAGTTACCCGGCATTTCGGATCGTTTCAAAGTTCTCGACCTTTTAAAAAGATAAAAACAGATGAGAGCGGTGTTTTGTACGTCTTGTTGGTGGCTAAGTTTTACTTTTCCAGCAGATCGAGTTTGCCTGGCTTGCCATTCCAATCATCAGCATCAGGTAGAGGCGGTTTTACATCCGTAATAACAGGCCATTGTTTTGATAGTTCTGCATTTAATGCGATAAAATTTTCTTGTCCTTCCGGCACTTCATCTTCCGCAAAAATTGCGTTGGCAGGGCATTCAGGCTCGCATAACGTGCAATCTATACACTCGTCTGGATCAATAACCAGAAAGTTTGGGCCTTCACGAAAGCAATCTACAGGGCATACATCTACACAATCAGTGAATTTGCATTTAATACAGTTTTCGGTGACTACAAAAGCCATAATTATTACCACGAAAGTTAATTTTTAATTTAGAGCGTTATTTTAGCAGAAAGCGTTACATGATTGAATCCTGAGTTTGTTAAAGGCGTCATTTAACAGGATTGCGCCATCGTGGGTATAAAGCTTACTTTGCGCTTGCCGGATTAAAGACGGATAAAAGCATGCCTTTTCCATCATCGATTTTTCCTTTTTGGGTATTTTGCAATGCACGCTTTGCTTCCGCTTTTAGTTGATTGTCAGCATAGAGTTGTTCGGCGCGCGCCGGAGCAGAGCTCGCCCTTTCAAGATAGATTGCCGCATCGTTGGGCTTGTTATGCAGCAGCAGGAATTCGCCGTAAAAATAGTTGGCATCAATGCCGTCCGGATTGATTTTAAGTGCGGCTTCCAGCATTTGCTTGGCGGTATCGTCATCGCCAAATGAGACCGGCCATTTGGGCACCATATAATACAATGTGCCTAACGTCACGTAGGCTGATCCAGCCATGGTTTGCGGGTTGATTTTAATGGCTTTGATCAGTAAATCACGCGCCTCATGAATAGCGCCAAGCGCGGAAAAGGGATCTTGCAGATCGGCATAGGTTGCCTTTAATACGGCCTGCCAGAAGAGGGGCTCGGCGGCGTTGGGATATTGCCGGACCAGGCTCGTAGTCTTGGTCAGCAGTTGAGCATAAGCAGGCCCTTGTTTGTTTTTGGGGGTGCTGTAGTAAGTAGATGCCCATTCGGCTTCAATGTTTTTTATGGCGTCCTCAAGACTCTCCGAAAAACATGGGTTTGATAGTAGTAATAAAACAACAAAAATTAATTTTTTCATATTGAAAATATAGAGTAAAACTCATGGTATTTCAATATGTGTATGAAATATTTACTCTTAACGCCATTCTGAATATGGATGGATTGCGAGATTGTTGTTGTAATAACGCAAATCGCTGGTGACTTCCTGGCCTAACCAGGACGGTTTTGAAAAAGATTGCCCTGTTTCGTCTAATTCGATTTCAGCAACTATCAAGCCTTGATTATCTCCTTCAAACTCATCTATTTCCCAAAGATTGTCATCATGGGTAACGAAATGGCGAGTTTTTTCGATGAGCGGCTTTCTGCAAAGATTGTCCAGTATTTCATTTGCATCACTCATCGGGATTTCATATTCATATTCATACCGATGAGTGCCAATAGTCGCAGTTTTTATATTCAGCCAGGCATGATCATTACTTATCCGCACCCTGATTGAGCTGGTTGCCTGGGAGCTTAAGTAACCTTGCCGATATTTTACCGAGTGGCTAACCTGCCTGCGCCAGTCGTCGTTGGCGAGCAAAAATTTATGTTCTATTTCTATAGCCATGATCAGGTTTCCTTATAGTGGCCGCCCTGGAGGCAGGTTGAGCGTTTTTATGGAGCATGAAAAGTATTTTGGTTCTGCGGGCGGTAATGTTAGCGGCAAATGGGGCGCTAATTTTGTCGCCTAGTCATATGCTGTTAATTGAGGAAAGAGGGCTATAGAACGGCTTCGTAATGCAAGAATATCAAGAAGGTGGCGCTGTAAAGCCAAGCTTGAGTGGTAGGCCAGTGGTAGCCTGGATCCTTTTTAAGTATGAACTTCGTGCGGCTTGTAGTCGAGTGAATCGAGCCGTTGGCGATACTTGGTTAGTGAAAAAAAGTATCGTCCTCATCATCGTTTTCCTGTGGCACGGATTGTCCGGGGATCCTTTTTTCTTCCATTGCCCATTCTCCCAGGTCAATCAATTTGCAGCGTTCGGAGCAGAATGGTTTGTATTGCTGCTCAGGAACCCAAGGCACGGAACGTCCGCAGTTGGGGCATTTAACAATGAGCGGCTTGGTGGAGGACGGCATTAGAAAAGGCAGCAGGTCAAGGCAAAAGGAATGTCATCAGGACTTTGTGCCGGGCGCTTGTTGTCAGAAGACGGCACCATGAACCGGATAGTGCAGCGATGTTTACCGCCGCTGACTTCTGCAAAGCAATTTATAGATTTATCCAGGCTTATTTTAAGTAGTTGGGGGGATTGGGTGGTGTCCAATAGAAATTGAAAAAAGCCTGCTTCCGCCACTTCTTGGGTGGGTGAACTGCAATTACGAATAAAGTTAAGTATCAAGTCAATTGCGGTGCGAATGTCGGCAAACGGGCTGCTCCAGTGTTCCAGGTCTTTTAATCGAATCGCTTCGTCCTGTTCCAGCCAGTAATGGAACTCCGGTAAATCAAAAGAGCAGGTTCCACCAGGGATGGAACTGCGTTGAGCTATGCTTTGGAATAGGTCGCTTTCCATGACACGGGTGCCGATCTTGCCGCTAGTGTCATAAAGCTTTTTGCTGGTCTCATTTAATTTGTTCAGCAGCTCTTGCAGTTTTTGGCTGTCGACGCCTTCATTATGAGCGATTTTATTTAACACCTTGGCATGGCGATCCAGTTCTTTCAATATTTCCGATTTTAAATCGTTGCGCCTGAAAATTGTCATGATATCGAGCAGCACATTAATGGCGGCGCGTTTATCGGCAACTGTTTCTCCCGTTAAGAAATGGCTGAATTGTTGGAATAGCTGTTCTAGCCGTATGAAGACCCGGATGCGTTCGTTGAGTGGAAATTCATAGGTAATCGTGGTGTTCACAGACAAGTTAATCCCGGCAAGCGCTTAATGAAAGATATAAATTGTGCAGTTTTTTTACCTGTTCTGCAAGTCTATAATCGGTAGTTGAGTTATCGATCAAATCATCGGCTTTTGCTTTTCTGAATACACGCGATACTTGATTATCAATTATGGATTGTATTCTTTCAACGGTCAGATTATCCCGCATCTTGACGCGTTCAATCTGCGTTTCAACAGGGCAATCGATAACAAGTATCCGATCAACAAAATGCGTCATAGCGGTTTCGAATAGTAATGGAATGCTGATGATGCAGTAAGGAGCATTCAGTTGTTCAAGTTCGGTTTGCAGGGCTTGATAGATTAACGGATGAAGTATCGATTCAAGTTTCCGCTTCTGCTCGATATCGGAAAAAACCAGCTCCCTGAGATTTTTTCTGTTCAACGAACCATCCGGGTTGAGGATGGCAGTGCCAAAAGCCTGTTGTATCTGATCCAGGGCAGGCTGTCCTTTTTCGACCAGTCGGTGGGCTACGTGGTCGGCATCCAGCACAGGGATATTTAAGTCGGCGAAAATCTTCGCAACCGTCGATTTCCCGCAGCCTATGCCGCCCGTGAGTCCGACTTTCAACATGACTTTACAAGCCCACGGTGGCTAAATAGAGGTGGTTCAGGTCCTGTCCCCATAACAGCGCGATCCAGCCGGCAGCGGCTAAGTAGGGACCGAAAGGGATAGGGACGTTATGGTCGTGTCTGACAAAAATGATCATACCGAGGCCAATGACCGCTCCGACTAGAGATGACAATAGGATAATAATTGGCAGGTATTGCCAGCCTAGCCAGGCGCCGAATAAAGCCAGTAATTTGAAATCGCCATAGCCCATGCCTTCTTTGCCGGTTGCCAATTTAAATAGATGGAAAACACTCCAAAGAGCAAGATAGCCGGCAACCGCACCGATAATACTGGCATGGGCATCAGTATAGATATTAAAAAGGCTCAAGCATATTCCCAGCCAAAGCATGGGTAGGATGATGGAGTCGGGTAATAGCTGATGGTCGACATCAATAAAGGTCAGTGCAATCAGTGACCAAGTTAACAGCAGGGCAAAAGCAGCTTGAGGTGTGTAGCCGAAATGCCAGGCGACTATGAATGAGCTTATCGCCGTGAGCGCTTCTATGATCGGATAGCGCATCGAAATGCGGCAGCCGCATGTTGCGCATTGGCCTCTTAAAAACAGATAGCTGATGACGGGAATGTTTTGGTAAGGCTTAATGGGCGTATTGCAGCTAGGGCAACGGGATAATGGGAGAACCAAGTTGAAGGGTTCCTCGGCAACTGTTCCTGCATCTCCAGAGCCGCCGTCACCCGCTTCCGGGCTTATTTGCAGATATTCCAGGCATTCCTTGCGCCATCCCCGTTGCATCATGATCGGCAATCTATAGATGACAACATTAAGAAAACTCCCAACAAGCAAGCCGATGATGCCGGCCAGAGCTGAAAACAGCGTGGGTGTAGATAAAAGCATACTGAGTTGTTGCATCTGCGTGTTTTTGAGAGTGGATATTTTAAGAGTGCACTTTTAAGCTTAACCTGACAATCTTTATCTGGCCTGAAAAAAGACTGTTTAGCCGTGCGTTGTGTTTAATAAATTTGAGCTATCTCGATAACTAATGCGACTAGCCGACTGCGGCACCCATTTTGAAAATAGGTAAATACATCGCGACAACCAGGCCGCCGACTAAGATGCCTAAAATACACATAATAATAGGCTCCATTAAGCTGCTTAAATTGTCGACAAGGTTATCGACTTCCTCGTCAAAAAAATCGGCCACTTTCAATAGCATCGAGTCCATGGCTCCAGACTCTTCGCCGATAGCTACCATCTGTACCACCATATTCGGCCAAAGACCCGCTTGCTGCATGGCAAACTGAAGCCTTTGTCCGGTAGCCACTTCTTCGCGCATTTTTAAAACGGCTTCGGTATAGATAATGTTGCCGCAGGCGCCGGCAACAGATTCCAGAGCTTCCACCAACGGTACCCCAGCGGCTGACATGGTTGCCAAGGTCCTGGCAAAACGCGCAACGGCAGACTTGTTTAAGATAATCCCGACTATGGGTAATTTAAGCAGGGTTTTATCCAGGAAGTGATTAAAGGGCCTGGAGCGTTTTTTAAAATAGCTGAACACGTAAACGGTGCCAACAACAATACCAACAACGATGTACCACCATGCCTGCATCCACTCAGACATGGCGACCACCATCTTGGTGAAGGCGGGTAAATCCGCGCCGAAGCTTTTGAACATATCGGCAAAAACCGGTACCACAAAAATCAGTAGAATGGTGGTGACGACAAAGGCTACGACTATAACTGCGATGGGGTAGGTCAAGGCCTTCTTGATCTTTTTCTTCATCGACTCGGTTTTTTCCTTGTAGGAGGCGATTTTATCCAGCAGTGTTTCCAACACCCCGGCCTGTTCGCCCGCTGCAACCAAGTTACAAAATAATTCATCAAAATACAGCGGCCTTTTATTAAGGGCTTCGGCTAAAGTGTCGCCGCTTTCAATGTCAGACTTGATGCCCATCAACAGAGCTTCCATGCTTGCATTGTCGTGGTCTTTGCCGACAATATCGAATGACTGAACCAGAGGAACGCCCGCCTTAAGCATGGTGGCTAGTTGCCTGGCAAAAATGGCGATATCGCCCGGCGTGATAGATTGGACTTTTGCGGAAAACAGCGGTTTGGGTTTTTGCTTGAATTTAGTGACGCGATAGCCTTGCCGCCGCAGTTCGGCTTTTGCAATAGCTTCGCTTTTGGCCGAGATTATCCCTCCGTTTTTTTGCTTGTTTTTCCCGACTCCTGCCCAGATGAAGTCTATTTGTTCAGCTTGCTCTGCCATGTTTATTCCTTGGTGATTCGGTCAATTTCTTCCAGGCTGGTTATACCCATGCGTACTTTGTTGAGTCCTGATTTACGCAAATCGTTAAAACCTTCCTCCAGGGCACATTGCGCCAGTTGATCGGTATTGCCACCGTTGAGGATGAGTGAGCGCATTTTTTCAGTGAGCGTCAGCACTTGATAAACACCGACTCGGCCTTTATAGCCGTTCGTGCAGTGCTCACAACCTACGGCACTGAATATTTTAAGGTCGTGTAGCTCTTCTTCTCTAAATCCGGCAGCAAGGAGGACTTTATCGGGCAAATCAGCAGGAATTTTACAGTGTTCGCAGAGCCGTCGGCCCAAACGTTGCGCCATAATCAAGTTAACCGCCGAAACAATGTTGAACGGGGGGATGCCCATTTGCATCAGGCGATTTAAAGTTTGCGGGGCGTCATTAGTATGCAGGGTTGATAGCACCAAGTGTCCTGTTTGTGCGGCTTTGACGGCGATTTCGGCGGTTTCCAAATCTCGAATCTCACCGACCATGATGATGTCAGGATCCTGCCGCAAAAAGGCGCGTAAAGCACTGGCGAAAGTCAGCCCCGCTTTAGGATTCATATTGACCTGGTTGATGCCTTCCACGGTAATTTCCACAGGGTCTTCGGCTGTGGAGATATTGCGCTCCATGGTGTTAAGAATATTTAAACCCGTATAGAGCGAAACGGTTTTGCCGCTACCCGTAGGTCCGGTCACCAGCACTAAACCGTAGGGTTTGTTAATGGCCTCAAGAAAAATGCGTTGTTGTTCCGGCTCAAAACCCAATTTTTCAATACCCAATTGGGCGCTGGTGGGATCCAGAATACGCAACACGACTTTTTCGCCGAACAGGGTAGGACAGGTATTCACACGGAAATCAATCGCGCGATTCTTGGACAAGGTCATTTTGATACGGCCGTCCTGCGGGACCCGGCGTTCGGCAATATCCATTTTGGACATGACCTTCAGACGGGAGACAAGCCTGTTGGCGATGCTGGCGGGTGGCGTGGCAACCTGCCGGAGTATGCCGTCCGATCTATAACGGATGCGGAAAATCTTTTCGTAGGGCTCCATGTGTATATCGGATACCCCTTGTTTAATAGAATCCAGCAGTATTTTGTTGACGTAACGAACAATCGGCGCATCGTCAATATCCGAGTTAACTTCGGCTTTAGAGGTATCTTCCTCGCCTCCGGTGATGTCCAGATTGTCCAGGTCCTCATCAAGCATATCCGTCATTGAGGTATCGGCTGCTTCCAGGGTGGTCTCAATGGCCTTGATCAGCTTGTCTTCCTCGACCAGAATAGCTTCGGGATTAAGACGGCTGTGAAATTTGAAGTCATCCAGAGCGCGAAAGTCGGTCGGATCCGATACGGCGACAAACAGCGTTTTGCCACGGGAGAATAGGGGGAGCGCATGGCATTTGCGGATCAGCTTTTCTCCTACCAGATTGATAGGCAGCCTGCGGCAGTCAATGGCATCCAGGTCAAAAAAAGGCACGCCAAATTCGATGGACGCTTGGGTAGCCAATGCTTTGCTGTCAATGAGCTTATTGCTGACGAGGTAGCGTATTAGCGGGATTTGGTTTTTTTGCGCTTCGTGGCTATGAATTTGCGCATCCGCCTCAGTTAGCAGGCCTTTCGCAATCAAGCACCGTGTAAGGCCACTAAAATGTAAATCTTTTGATGCGGTATTCATAGGATGGTTGCTTTGTCAGTTGTTTAAGCAAATATAGATTAAAAAGGTATAAGGTACAAGGCACAGGGCTAAAGGCTAAAGAGGCACTCTCCTTTCGCCTTTAGCCCTGTGCCTGCCTTTCTTATAAAGCCCGGATTTTGCGTTGTTGCTCTTCAAGATTGTTCAACATTGACCGTAAATCGGCCAGCTTGGCTTTTTCCTTATCAATCACTTCCGGCGGCGCTTTATCGACAAACGCCGGGTTATTTAACTTGCCTTCGACTCTGGGCAGGTCGTTGTGGATTTTTTGTATTTCCTTTTCCAGCCGCGCCAGTTCCGCTTCCTTGTCGATTAAGCCGGCCATGGGGATCAGTATCTTCATCTCGCCGACTAACGCCATCGCCGATTCCGGCGCGGTTTCATTGCTATTTAGCCAAGCGATGGATTCCAGTCTGCCCAGCTTTTGCAAATAAATGCGGTTATTGGTCAAGCTCTGCTGGTCAGCATCCGAGCCGTCTTGCAGTAAGACCGGCAGCGGCTTGCTCGGGGCGATATTCATTTCGCCCCGAATGCGGCGTACGCCCAGAATAAAGTTCATCACCCAGTTGGTTTCAGCGACCGCGTTGTTGTCGATTTGCGCGTCATCGGCTACCGGGTACGGTTGCAGCATGATGGTATCCTCTTCCGCCGTACCAGTTCCCGCCAGCGGCGCGACCCGCTGCCAGATTTCTTCGGTAATAAACGGCATGATCGGGTGCGCCAAACGTAAAATCGACTCCAAAACCGTTAGCAGAGTTTTGCGCGTACCGCGTTGCAACGCCTCATCATCCGATTGCAGGGATATTTTTGCCAGTTCCAGGTACCAGTCGCAATATTCATTCCAGGTAAATTCATAAATGGCCTGGGCCGCCAGGTCAAAACGGTAGTTTTCGATCGCGTTGGAGGTTACGGCGGCTACCTGATGCAGACGGGAAGTAATCCAGCGATCCACCTGGCTGTATTGGCAGGGTGCGTCGGATTGTCCATTATCCTGTCCCTCGGTATTCATCAGCACGTAACGCGCTGCATTCCAAAGCTTGTTGCAGAAGTTGCGGTAACCTTCGGTACGGGCCAGGTCGAAACGTATATCGCGCCCCGTCGATGCCAAAGATGCAAAGGTAAAGCGCAACGCATCGGTGCCGTACGACTGGATGCCGTCCGGGAAATGCTTGCGTGTATCTTGCTCGATTTTCTTTGCCAAATGCGGCTGCATCATGCCTGAGGTGCGTTTTGCCACCAAGGCATCCAGCTCTATGCCGTCGATGATATCAATCGGGTCGAGCACGTTGCCTTTGGATTTGGACATTTTTTGGCCTTCCGCATCGCGCACCAAACCATGGATATAGACTTCCTTGAACGGCACTTCGCCCTGGAATTTCAGGCCCATCATGATCATCCGGGCAACCCAGAAAAAAATGATGTCAAAACCAGTCACCAGTACGCTGGTCGGGTAATGCTTGGCCAATTCCGGGGTTTGTTCAGGCCAGCCCAGCGTGGAAAACGGCCACAACGCGGAAGAAAACCAGGTATCCAACACGTCTTCGTCCTGTTTAAGCGCATAGCCTTCAGGCAGGTTGTGCTTGGCGCGAATGTCCTGCTCAGAGCTGCCGACGTAAACATTGCCCAGCTCGTCGTACCAGGCCGGGATGCGGTGTCCCCACCAGATTTGCCGCGAGATACACCAGTCCTGGATATTGCGCATCCATTCAAAATAGGTGTTTTTCCAGTTGTCGGGCACAAACTTGATGTCGCCGTTTTCAACGGCCGCAATCGCAGGTTCCGCCAGCGGCGCGACCTTGACATACCATTGGTCGGTCAACAGCGGTTCGATTACGCTATTGGTGCGGTCGCCGCGCGGCACCATCAACTTGTGGTCGGCGATTTTTTCCAGCAAGCCTGCCGCATCGAGATCGGCGACTATTTGCTTGCGGGCTTCAAAGCGGTCCAGGCCGCTGTATTTGGCCGGAATCAGGCCGTCCTCGCCTTCATCGTTGCTGCGTATCGCGGCGTCAACGGTAAACAGGTTGATCAGGCCGCCATGTGGCAAGTCCTGGATAACCGAGGTGTGACGGTGACGCGTCCAAACCTCGTAATCGTTAAAATCGTGGGCTGGAGTAATTTTCACGCAGCCGGTGCCGAATTCCGGATCGACATATTCATCGGCAATAATCGGTATGCGTCGGCCGGTCAACGGCAGTTCCACAAACTCACCGAGCAGATGCTTGTAGCGCTCGTCATTCGGATGTATCGCTACCGCGGCATCGCCGAGCATGGTTTCAGGACGGGTCGTGGCAACGATCAAATGCCCCTGACCGTTCGATAGCGGATAACGCAGATGCCACATCGAGCCGTTTTCTTCTTCGGACAGCACTTCCAGATCGGAAACGGCGGTATGCAAAACCGGATCCCAGTTAACCAAGCGCTTGCCGCGATAAATCAGGCCTTCTTCATACAAGCGTATGAACACTTCCTGCACCGCATCGGACATGCCTTCGTCCATCGTGAAGCGTTCCTTATCCCAGTCCAGCGAAGAGCCCATGCGTCGCAATTGACGGGTAATCGTGCCACCGGATTCTTCCTTCCATTGCCAGACTTTTTCCAGGAACTTTTCACGGCCGAGATCATGGCGGGTAAGACCTTCCGCATTGCATAAACGCTCGACCACCATTTGCGTGGCAATACCCGCATGGTCGGTGCCCGGCTGCCACAACGTGCTGTAGCCTTTCATGCGGTGGTAGCGCGTCAGCGCATCCATGATGGTATCCTGAAACGCATGGCCCATATGCAAACTGCCGGTAACGTTGGGCGGCGGAATCATGATGCAATAGGATTCACCGTCCGGTTTGGCCGCTGCCGAACCTGCTCCCGGCAGGTTTCCGGCATACGCACCATCCCTGGCGGTAAAATAGCCTTTTTCTTCCCAGGTTTGATACCAGCGTTGTTCAATTGAATGCGGGGCGTATGTTTTTTCCATGGATGGGGTGCTCTTTTTCTTATAAAAGTTGATGCGTGTGATGATTTATTTGTTACCAGTCTTTATGGGTAACGACTTTCATGCCTGACTGCTGATATCGGCGATAGCGGTCTCTGCCCGCTGCCTTGGTCGTTTCGCTGTTATCCAGTATTTCAAGAATGCGCTCGGTTTGCGGCCCTACCTCAGGATAGCGTGAGGATAGATTGAACAGGATTTTTTGCCAATTGTCGGGCGCGTTCAGCGAGCCGATCAAAACCGTTTTCTCGGTGGCCGCGCTCGCTCCCGGCGAGTCTGCGGCATACACACCATCCCTGGCGATATCCGGCGGCTCGCCGGTGTATATCTGGTGCGGAATAAAACTGCCTGCCCTGAAGGTCCAGAGCAGGTCGTCTATGATTCGGCTTTGTTCGGCAGAATCGGTGAGCACATAGCAAAAACTGCCGCTACGATAGGCTTTCTCAATCAGTTTGCAGGCGAACAGATGCCGATCTTCCAACGATTCTGTCGGCAGTATGTAAAAGCTGACTTCAGCCACTTATGTTCTGGGTATGCGCCCGGCTAATCAGGTATTGGATTAATAATGATACAGGACGGCCGGTTGCGCCTTTGGTTGGGCCGGTGCGCCAAGCCGTTGCGGCTATGTCCAGGTGCGCCCAACGGAACTTCTCGGCAAATCGCGCCAGAAAGCAGGCAGCGGTAATAGTGCCGCCATCTTTGCCGCCGACGTTGGCCATGTCGGCGAAATTGGATTTGAGCTGCTCCTGGTATTCTTCCCAGAGCGGTAAACGCCAGAGGTTGTCGTTGGCGATCTCGCCGGCTATGGTCAGCTCATTGCATAAAGCGTCATCGTTGCCGAGCAGGCCGCTGACTACGCGTCCCAAAGCAATTCCGCACGCGCCGGTCAGGGTGGCAAGATCTATCACTACCTCAGGGTTGTAGCGTTCCGCATAAGTTAAAGTGTCGCAAAGCAACAGGCGGCCTTCGGCATCGGTATTCAGTATTTCGATGGTTTTGCCGGACATGCTGGTGACAATATCGCCCGGCTTGTTGGCGTCGCCATCGGGCAGGTTTTCCGATGAAGGGATCAGGCCGATAATATTCAGCGGCAGTTGCAGTTGCGCTACAGCGAGCAATGTACCCAGAACTGATGCGCCGCCGCACATGTCGTATTTCATTTCATCCATGCCAGGCGCTTGCTTTAATGAAATGCCGCCCGCGTCAAAGGTCAGGCCTTTGCCGATCAGCACGATAGGCTTGGCGTTTTTCTCGCCGCCTTGATATTCCAAAGCAATTAATTTTGCGGGTTGACGGCTGCCGCGCGAGACGGACAGAAGCGCACCCATGCCCAGTGCCGCCATTTCAGGTTCTTCTACCACTTTAATTGCCAGGCTGGGGTATTTTTGGCCCAGTTCAATCGCCTGTTCGGCAAGAAAGGCCGGGGTGCAGATGTTGCCCGGCAAATCGGCCAAATGTTTGGTCAGTTCCATGCCCTCGGCAACAGCCTTGCCTTGCAGCATGCCTGCGTGAGCCAATGCGCGATTGCTTTCCGTGGCGGAAACGGAGATTTTTTCAATCTTGCTTTCGGTTTCTTTATCCGATTTTGTGTGCGTAAACTGATACAGGGCATCGCTAAACACTTCAATGACATGCCTGGATTTCCACTGCCAGTCGCGGCCTTCAACATCGCATTCCGCCAAACAGCAGACGACCGATTTTATTTGCGGTTTTTTCAGGCTGTTAACGGCGGCCAGCAAGGCTTTTTTATAGTTCTTGCCGGATAAGGGCTTATTTTCACCCAGTCCGACCAGCAAAATGCGTTCAATCTTATTGCCGGGAATGGCATTGATTAGCACGGTCTCGCCGTTTTTTCCGCTCAGGTCGCCGCGGTTGACGATGCTATTAATAAGCCCTTGGGTGCTGTTGTCCAGAGATGCTGCTGAGGGACTGAGTTGTTTATCTTGATAAACGCCAACAATAATGCAATCACATTGCAGTTCTTCTAGTGGCGCGGTTTCTATTGAATAGTCCATAACTTAACTCCGTTATTTGTTAGGTAGAGCAATATCTTGAGCGGTCTGGGAAAAATAGGGTGCTACAAGATGGGTCGTTTAGCTGGGATTATACAACACAAATATAGGTTTTTGATTGGAGAGGTAGGGCTGATGGTAAATTGGATTTTATTGATCACTCGAAAACACGAAGTTCTTGCTCGGCCTCCCTGAGAGCATATTGATTTATTTAAAGGTGGCAACTAACTGTGACAGTGCCATCAAGCGGCAGAACGATAATATAGTTTGAAAAACAACCGATAAAGCCATACCCTGTACGGTTTTTTGACCGTCATAAACTTCACGGCAGCGAAGTTATTCAACCTCCCACCATTGCACTTACAGAGGCAGCAAGTTTTGAGTTTACACAGTTATCAATCGGTAGATCGCGAGCAATTAGCCAAAGACATCGACGAAATTCACCAACAAGCTTTAGCTAATATCGATATTGGCGATTTTGAGCATTTAACAAGAATGGAGCGCTGGGGAAAAATTTGTTCCATCATCGGCTATGGCACGGCTTGGATTTTTCCCAATCCGATTTCCGCACTGTTAATCAGCCAAGGCAGTTTCACGCGCTGGACACAAGTAGGGCATCCGATTGTTCATAGAGCTTACGACAAACTTAAAGGCGTCGATAAAAATTACACCAGCAAAAAATTCGCACAGGGTTGGCGACGGTTTATGGACTGGCCGGACTGGTTTACCGTCGAGGGCTGGCATCACGAGCATGACGTGTTGCATCATTATAGTTTGGGTGAAAAAGCCGATCCCAATAATGCGCAGCACAACATGGAATGGCTAAGGCAATCGAACCTGCCGATGTGGCAACGCTATGTCATCGTGGCGCTTTTTTCCGGGATTTGGAAAATTAGTTATTACACGCCCAGAACCCATAAGGAATTACGCTTAAATTCCGCCAGACAGCAAAGAGAGCTTGAACCTGTGATGACCCGCCTCGGGGCATGGAGTTTATTTACCAAGCAGGGTCGAGGTTTATGGTTGCATAGCATTTTGCCTTACATCGCCTATCGCTTTGTGTTGCTGCCTTTGCTGTTTTCCCCATTAGGCAGTTTTGCCGTTATCAGTGTATTGATTAATTCAATTCTGGCGGAAATTTTTACCAATATGCACAGTTTTCTGGTGATGATCCCAAATCATGCCGGAGATGATGTGATGATGTTTGACGAAAAAGCCAAAGGCAAAGGCGAATTTTACCTGCGGCAGATTTTAGGATCAGTCAATTATCCGACGGGCTCTAATTTGAATGACTTTTTTTACGGCTGGTTGAATTATCAAATCGAGCATCATTTGTGGCCGGATATGCCGTTAAGTCAATATCAAAAAGTTCAACCGCAAGTCATGGCATTGTGCAAAAAACATAATATTCCTTATCTACAACAGTCGGTTTTTAAAAGGTTGTTGAAAGCGGTGGATGTTATGGTGGGGAAAACTTCGATGTTGAAGCTAGCGGTTGCGTAAAAGTGTAGAGCGAGGTGGCGTTTTCGGCAGATTCGCGCAGTTTGCCGGAAACGCCTGTTTTCGCTGTCGCTCAAACAGGCTTATTGCGGTCTACCAACTGTGGTTCTGTTTTATTGATTAGATCTTTGAGAAGCAAAGCACGAACTACAGCAACCTCACTGTTGTATACGCAATCCGGCTTTGTTAAGTTCCAAATTTGCCGATCTTTCAATTTGGCATTATTGGGATTGTGGAGATGCTCTAGTATCGCTAGAGCTTCTTTTAACTTTTTTGATTTTGTGTATTGTCCTGGAGGAATATCTTTTATCAGCCCTTCCGAGCACAGGCTCAAGAAAATATTCTTCGGACAGCACTTATTCTGTAATGATGGGCTGGAAGTAAATCGAGGTATTGTTTGCTGCCAAGCGTCTTTTGGCGCGATATTGCTTGATTGACATAACTTAGCTGCATCAATAGCGATTTTTCCAAACATATAGCCTGCTTATTGTTGATGAATTTGAGGCGCCGGAAACACCCGTTTTCGCTGCCGCTCAAACAGGCTTATTCCGGCCTACGAGCTACGGCCGATCTTCTGGCCTTGCACGGCCAACACTCCCGAACGCCCCTCTATTTCCGACATAACCAATTCATGACAAGGCAATGCCGTAGTATCTAAGTCGGCAACATAATCTGCCAGCGTACCGATGTCATCTTCGGCTTTTTGCCACAGTTGCAATAGCTTTTCCATGACCGGCAGCAATTTCATGCCTTCCAGTTCAGCATGCAAGGTATACACATGACCGGCAGGGGCGGGCTTGCGGCTGGCGGCGAATACCGCTTCATGCACGTTGGCTTCGGTGATGCCGTTGCGGCCGAGCAGTTCGTCCAAGGTCGGCAGGGTGGTGGGGATTTGCGGGCATCGGAAGGTCTCGCCTTCCATCTGCGGGATAAACGGGGACTGGCCGCGGCAATCGCTGGCATAACGAAAACCCAGTTGCTGTTCCAGTTGTAACGCGTGCTTGTTCAGCTGCCAGCCGGCCGCGCCATGCACGGAAGACTGATGGCCGAATACTTGCTGAAATGAATCGATGGCCGCCTGCATTTCTTTTCGGGTCCACTCGGCATCCCGGCTGGCGACCTTATCCTGCCAGCGGATGTGGTCGTGGCAATGGACGCCTATTTCATGCCCGGCCTGTTCGACTTGGCGCATGATGTCGCGGCCTTGGCGGCCGATATGCGGGCCGGGAAGCAAGGTGCCGTAGAGCAGGGTTTTTAGTCCGTAGTGGCTAAGCACCGAAGTACGTTGAACCTTGCTGAAAAATCCGGGCCTGAATATCCGGCGCAGCGCCCGGCCTGTATGGTCGGGGCCTAGGCTGAAAAGAAAGGTGGCTTTTACCCCGTAGCGTTGATACAGCTCCAGCAATGCGGGTACGCCTTCCAGCGTACCGCGCAAGGTATCCACATCGACTTTCAACGCGATTTTCATAAGGTTAAGTCTTGATCGATCAGTTCTCTCGCGGCGGCAACCTCATGGCTATATGCGTCGAAGATTTTGCGCAAGGCGTCTTCCACGCTGACTTCCGGTTTCCAGCCTAAATCTTCCATGGTGTTGTTGATCCAGGGCACCCGGGTTTTAACATCCTGGTAGCCTGATCCGTAGTAATCGTTGGCGCTGGTATCGATTAATTCGACTTTGGCCGCCAGTTCTTTATATTCGGGATGTTCCTTGGCGATTTTCAGCATCAGTTCGGCAAGTTCCCTGATTGACAGGTCGTTAGCCGGATTGCCGATGTTATAGATATTGCCGGTCGCTTTGCCGCCTTCGTTTTTGATGATGCGCACCAAGGCGTCGATACCATCGCTGACAAAGGTAAAGCTGCGGCGTTGCTGCCCGCCATCGACCAGTTTAATGGATTCGCCTCGGGCGATATGGCCCAGGAATTGGGTCACTACGCGCGAGCTGCCTTCTTTGGGGGTATGGATGCTGTCGAGGCCCGGTCCAATCCAGTTAAAAGGCCTGAACAGTGTGTAATTTAAACCTTGCTCCTGTCCGTAAGCGCAGATAACACGGTCCAGTAATTGTTTGGAGCAGGAATAAATCCAGCGCGGTTTGTTCAGCGGTCCCAAGACCAGCTCGGACTCGTAAGGATGGAATTCATCATCCTTGCACATGCCATAAACTTCGGAGGTTGAAGGGAACAGTACGCGTTTTCTGTATTTAACGCAGGCACGGATAATCGGCAGGTTGGCTTCGAAATCCAGTTCGAACACCGCCAGCGGATGCGTGACATAGGTCGCAGGCGTGGCGATTGCGACCAGCGGCAGGATCACGTCGCATTTTTTAATGTGATATTCCATCCATTCATGGTTAATGGTGATATCACCTTCAAAAAAATGGAAGCGTTCATTGTCGAGAAAAGATTCAACCCGGTTGGATTGCATGTCCATGCCGTAGACATGCCAATCGGTGGTTTCAAGTATGCGCTTTGAAAGGTGATGGCCGATAAAACCATTCACACCCAATATGAGTACGTTCATAAGTTCCTGGTTGGTTATATTAAAGTTGTTAGTTGCTGATGTTACGCAGTTATTCGAAATTTAGACTGCATTAAGATTTTTATTATTAAAGTGTCGCTACCGCGACGTTATTTGAATCGGGTTCTCGCACCCGAGGGCGAGTTACTTTCTTTTGCTTCGCCAAAAGAAAGTAACCAAAGAAAAGGCGACCCGGTTGCCGCTTGCTTCCTGTGCTCCTCGCTTTTGTCGAGGGTTAGCAGAAGGGGCTCCTGCCCCTCTGCTGACGTGCGGCATCCATGCCGCACCCCTGACGGGCTATTCTCGACAAAAGCTCCGGTGCTCGGCGCGGCATACGGGGGAAAACCATCCGTGCGTAACATCAGTTAGTTGTTTATTGTCGGAAATAACCGCTCATTATTAGTTAAAGCTTTGAACCCGGCTTGATCCAGTGTTATTCCGTCACAGCTAAGCTGTTCAATACGGAAGCGTTTGTTATCAGCGCAGTCGGCATAAAAGTGGCCGTCCGCCCAATAGATACAAACTTTGCCTGGAGTCATAGCGATTTCATCGCTGTAATGGCTGCCGAGCAGGAAAAAACGCTTGCCGTTAAGGTCGAAAAATGCGCCCGGATAAGGCGGCGCCACGGCTCTGACAAGGTTATGGATAGCCCAAGCCGACTGATGCCAGTCGATACGGCCGTGTTCCGGCTTGCGGCCTCCGAAATAACTGCCTTGGGCAAGGTCCAGCGGCTTGGGTTCTATCTTGCCGTCAAGCAATAAAGGCAAGCAGCGATTTAGCAGTGTTTTTGCGGCCGGCGTCAGTTTTAAAAAAACATCGTGCGCGGTATCGTTAGGTAAAATCGCGACGGCTTCCTGGTCGATCAGTGCGCCCGCATCGGGTTTTTCGACCATTTGATGGAGACTAACGCCGGTGGATGATTCACCGTGTAAAACCGCCCAGTTGACCGGTGCGCGGCCCCGGTATTTCGGTAGTAGCGAACCGTGCAGGTTATAAGCGCCTCGGGACGGGATCGCCAGTAGAGCGGCACTCAGCATGTGCCGGTAATAAAAGGAAAAAAACCATTGCGGTTGAAGTTCTGCAATGCGCTCGATCAGTTCCGGCTGATCAGGATTGCCCGGCGTTATCACGGGAATTTGATGTCTGTTTGCCAACTCGGCAACGCTGCCGAACCAGATGTTTTCTTCGGGGTCATCCTGATGAGTGACTACCAGTTTAATCTCGACTCCGGCTTGCAATAGGCATTCGATGCCGGTAACGCCAATGTTATGGTAAGCAAAAACAACGGCTGATGGCTTCATTAAAGCTTATCATCCGCTTGCTGTGTGTTGGCATTATCCAGCACGGCCTTGATAAGATAACGGGGCGCGCCCGGGTCTGGGAATAAATTCGTCCGATATACTCGCCCAACAGGCCGATACCGAATAGCAAAATGCCAATCAAGAAAAATACAATGGCAAAAAGCGTAAATACGCCGTCCGCTTCCGGTCCAACTGTTAGCCTGCGCCAAGCCAGGTACAACACGAAGAGCAGCGACAGCATGGAAACGCTGATGCCGATCAGGGAAAACGCCTGTAAAGGAGCAATCGAGAATCCTGTCATCAAATCGAAATTGAGATGGATTAACTTGAGCAGCGAGTATTTCGATTCCCCGGCTGCGCGCTCTTCATGGTCGATAACGATTTCAGTAGGATTGCCCGCATAAAGATAGGCCAGTGCCGGTATAAAGGTATTGGTCTCGGTGGTGGCTAACACCGCATCGATGATGTCGCGGTGATAACATCGCATCATGCAACCCTGGTCAGTGATGTGAATACGGGTAATTTTTTCGCGTAAGCGGTTCATCGCCAATGAGGCCCAATGCCGCCAGAGACTATCTTTACGCTGCCGCCGGATCGTACCGACATAATCGAAGCCAGCCTCCATTTGCTGTAGCAGGCTGGGGATTTCTTCGGGTGGATTTTGCAGGTCTGCATCGAGGGTGAGGATATAGTTCCCACGGGCTCGTTCAAAACCGGCGATCAGCGCCGCATGTTGTCCGGCGTTGGCGCGCAGCAGCACGACGCGGGTGGTGTTAGGGAACAGTTGAAACTGCTTGCGGAGTAATGCAGCGGAGTGGTCGCGGCTACCGTCATCGACAAAAATGACTTCGTAGCGCTGCTTGAGATTTTCCAGGACGGGATAAAGTCTTTCAAACAGTAGCGATAAAACGGCTTCTTCGTTATAGACAGGGATAACGATGGATACTTCCGGTGTTTCAAAATTGTTCGTCATTTATATAAAAGATAGTTTTAAATCGTAAATGTGGCGACGGTTCTAAATTGCGATATAAAAGGCGCCGTTATCTTATTTGGAAACAGCAGCGTTGAGTATTTAACTGCTTCATTAATAAGTTCCATTCAGTAATGAAAGTATTGCCGCGCAGACCCGGTCGACGTCTTGTTCCTCCATGCCGGGAAACAATGGGAGCGTTAAGGTTTGCTCGCCGATTCTTTCAGCATTAGGAAAATCGCCGGGCTTGTAGCCGTATTGACGATAAAGCGAGAACAAATGAATCGCCGGGTAGTGGACGCCGGCGGCAATGGATTGCTGCTTGAGCGCTTCGAGAGTCTGGTTACGGTTCAGGCCTATTTTCTCCCAATCGAGCAGGATACAGAACATATGCCAGCTGTGGCCTTCTACATCGGCAGGCAAAACCAGTGCGTCATGTTTTGGCAGTTGCTGTAAATAACGCTCAACCAATATCCGGCGTTTTCGGTTGAAACCATCCAGCTTTTTTAATTGCACCAAGCCCAGCGCCGCACCAACATCCGGCATATTCATTTTGCCGCCCCATGCCGGCACATCCATGCCGCCTTGCGCGTCTCTTTCGATGCCGTGAAAACGAATGGCGTCAATTTTTTTCAATAAAACGGGATCGTTGATCGCAAGCGCACCGCCTTCAATCGTGGTTATGTTCTTATTGGGGTGAAAACTAAAGCAAACGGGGTTGCCCGAGCTGCCGATCTGACGCCCCTTATATTGAGTGCCGATAGCCTGGGCTGCATCCTCAAGCACCAGCAGATTATGTTGTTCAGCCAGCTGGTAGATAGGGTCCATATCGACAGCGCGACCGGCAAAATGCACCGGTATAATGGCTTTGGTGTTAGGCGTAATCGCTGTCGCAACCGCAGTAGCGTCGATATTGCGGGAGATCAGGTCGACATCGACGAATTTGGCTGTCGCGCCGCAACGAACGATAACATTGGCGCTGGCGACGAAACTCATCGCCGGCACGATCACTTCGTCGCCGGGTCCGATTCCGTAAGCGAGCAAAACGGCTTCCAGCGCGCTGGTGCCTGAATTGAATACTCGAAGCTGTACATCGCCGCCGATATAATCGGCCAATGCGCTTTCAAAAGCTGCAACTTTGGGACCGGTTGCGAGCCATCCGGATTGAAGCACTTCTTTGATTGCTTCGAATTCTTCTGCATCAAGTGTGGGGCGAGTGAATGGCAGCATCTTAACTCCTTGCTAAAACGTAAACGCCGATAAGGATGATGCTCATCCCGATTATGCGGGCCGGATTCATAACTTCGCCAAACAACTGCCAAGCGAGCAACGCATTGACTATATAGCCCATGGACAGCATCGGATAGGCGATGCTGACATCAACCCTGGACAATGCCAATATCCAGACAACGACACTGATACCGTAACAAACTAGCCCTGCCCAGAGAAAAGGTTCAAAGGCCAGTCTCGAGAATGCCGTAGCGGACGAGGCAAGATTCAGGCTGATGGCCCCCATTTCCCTGACACTGGCTTTGAGCGCCAATTGCGCGACGGCATTCAGCATGACGCCGGCCAGGATAATACAGAAACTAACAAGATTCATCGGCGGGCCACTGCGACATAGCGGGAATTTTCATAGATTATACGCATGGGAAAGTTCGGTTGATTCCATGGAAAGTTCACTTGATTCAATTCATTATAGGTTTTCTGATTAAGTATGCCGATTGCCTGGTCTGCGTTTAACCATATAGGTAGAAAATCCGCGTCATTTAACCATTTTTGCGGCTCCTGGTTAATTCCGAATTCCAGTTCGTCTCTGAAATTCACTATGTTAATGGTCCTGCCTAAATAATAAGGAAGGGATTGATCGTAGCGACAAACATCGTAAATGGCTACGTTATCTTTGCCGCTTTTTTTGAGGTAAGATTGAATTGCTTCCGCCATGGCTCGGCTGGAGCGTAACTCGCTAATGCTTTGATAGCCCCATGAAAACATTTGTATTCCAAGCAGGGCGCAGAGGGCGAAAATGGAGATAGTCAGGTTTTTTTTATTCCTTAACAGCAGTGCGGAAATACCGGCTGCGCCTAATAAAAAAGCCGTTGCTATAATCCACGGGCGGAGCAGCATGAGCTGGGCTAATTTGTCGGGGTTGGCAGTACTGCCGGTTTTCCAGATAATGAAAATGAACCCAATAACAGCAATTGCTATAGCTACAATGCCGTCGGCAATAAGATGTTTGCGCTTGGACATATTTTCGCCAACCAGCAAGGCTAGTGCTGGAAACATCGGCAAAATATAGCCTTGTAATTTGGAATGAGAAATTGAGAAAAAGAAGAATACAAAAATCGCATAAACCCAAAACAATCTTGAGGCTTCGAATTTTCCGGCTTCAGCTCGCCAGGAAAAAGGCGGTTTAATCAAGCCGTTAATTGCCGAGAAAAGCCAAGGCATCGCGCCTATTGCAAAGACTGCGAAGAAATACCAGTTAGACTTGGTGCGGCCGTGAACGTCGCTGGTAAAGCGCTCGAAATGTTCATGAATGAAAAAGAAATGCGGAAACTCAGGATTTGCCCAACTGACAGCAACAAACCAGGGGGCGGCTATCAATAAATAGACCAGCAAGCCTTTGCCCAGATGCAAATGGCGCCACAATGTCCAGTCGCGTTGCCATAAACTGTACAGAACAACCGCTCCGCCCGGCAACACCAAGCCGATCAGCCCTTTGCTTAGCGTTGCTCCGGCGAGCGCAGCCCAGGCCAACAACATCCAGTTTCGTTCCTGTTTTGGCAGATGCCGTTCCGATTGGGCCAGCGCAAGAGCGCCAACAGCGATGATCAGCAGCGCGCTGACGCCCATGTCCAGGCTATTGGCATGCCCCATCCCGACATAAAGGACTGTGCTGATTAAAAAAAGGAATGCAAAAAAGCCGGCGCTGCGGCCATAAAGTCGGTTGCCTACAAAACCAACCCATAATGCGCCGATAAATCCGAGTCCGGAACACCATACTCTGGCAGCCGCATTGGTTTCGCCCAGTAAGGCCATGCTGATAGCTGAGCCCCAATATTGCAAAGGCGGTTTTTCAAAATATTTGAATCCGTTGAGGCGTGGCGTAATCCAGTCGCCGGAGCTGAGCATTTCCCTTGCGATTTCGGCATAACGTCCTTCATCCGGCTCTAACAAATCGCGGTAACCCAGCAAAAGAAACCATATAAATCCGGCAATAGCTATAATTATTCCATTAATTCTACCTTGACGTAGAGGCGCTGATGTCATGTTCCGGTAATCCTTTAGAATTAATGATCCGAATAAAAAGCCGACAATAATAATGTAATTTGATGCTCGCCGCATCTTCTTATCAAAATAGATAATTAAATATCAAGACCTTGCTATGTTACTTTGGCTGCGCTGTTGTTTCTTAAAGATATAAAAAATATTTAGTGCAGTGATAATGAGTTTCTTCCAGTAGAACTGTTTCTATAAATTTCTATAAACATAGTTCATAATTTATCGGTTAAAGGTAAAAGTCTATGCATGCTCTTTTGACTTGGTGTCTTTTACTTTCGTTTTATAACAATACACTGTTTTTGATGGGGGCGCGCTTGCAAGCGAATTGGGCTAAAGGCTACAAAATGGGACGGCGTAAGTTAATTACCGTGCTGGATAAAATGGTAGCTTTGGATTTGTTAAGGACATTGTTAGCGGTCTGGTCGGTGATTGTCGTTATTATCGTCAGCAGACAATTTATCAGGGTGCTTGATAAGGCTGTTGACGGCCAGGTATCCAATCAAACCTTGATGACCGTTCTGGGTTTGAAAACCATTATCGCCAGTGCAGCTTTCTTGCCGGCAGCCTTGTTTATGGCGGTATTGATGGTTTTGGGCAGAATGTACAGGGATCAGGAAATGTCGGCGGTGGCTTCAGCCGGCGGCGGCTCAGGAACAATCTATCGGTCTATATTCTTGCTGGTTTTTCCGTTAAGCCTATTGGCAGCCGGCTTGTCATTCTATGTTTCCCCTTGGGCGGAAGCCAAGATGGAGCAGCTTATGCATGAGGATAAGGAATCGGCCGATCTTAGAGGCGTTGCCGCTGGAAAGTTTAGCGAATACAGCCAGGGTGATCTGGTTTTTTATGTGGAAAAAATTGATGACGATAAAACAATGCGTCAGGTTTTTGTACAGCACCGGCAGGGAGACCGCTTGGCGATTATCAATGCCGAATTAGGCAGGATGAAAGATTTACCTGACGGGCGTTATGTCGTTTTGGAAAACGGTGAGCGCATACAAGGGCAACCAGGAGCCGTAAATTATGTGATAGAGCAATTCTCCGAATACGCCGTGAGGATGGATAGCAAAGAGTCATCAGCCGCTACTTTTGGTAAAGAATCGGTTGCCAGTACGGCTTTGGTGAGTTCCGGCCAAATAACCGATATTGCCGAATTACAGCGTCGTTTTTCCGTACCGATGGGAATAATGTTGCTCAGCTTTATTGCTGTACCTTTGGCGCAAATGTCGCCTCGCGGGGGGGTTTACGGGAACATGCTGGTTGGCTTTCTAATCTATTTCAGTTATGGAAATCTTGTTCGTGTCAGCCAGAGCTGGGTCATGAACCAAACCATTCCGGCATGGCTGGGCGTGTTTGGCGTTAATACGCTCTTATTGATAATAGGGGGAGTGTTATTGGCACGATTATATGGATGGCAATGGCTGGCTATGAAAGTCAGGGAAAAGGTGTACAAGTGAATGTATTAACAAGCTATGTAGTCAGGGAAATATTAAAGGGCTCTTTTATCGCTATTTTATTGTTATTGACCTTATTTAATCTGTTCACTTTCAGTGACGAATTGAAGGATCTGGGCAAAGGAAGCTATGACTTAAAAAATATTTTTTATTATCTTGCCCTGACTTCACCTACCGTTTTTTATGAACTGATGCCGGCATCGGCCTTATTAGGAAGCCTGTTTATATTGGGTGCGATGGGCAATAACCGCGAACTGATTGCGATGCGGGCGGCAGGCTTATCCGTTTTAGGAATTATTAGAGCGGTCATGGTGGCCGGCGCTATTTTAGTCACTATTTCAGTATTAGTCGGTGAGTTTATTGCCCCGGTAGCGGAGAGAACGGCACGAATGCTTAAGGTTACCGCCCAGAATGAGCAGGTTGTCATGAATGTCAAATATGGGCTATGGCTGCGCGAAGGCAAAAAATTCATCAATGTCCGCAAAATACAAGATGACGGAAGTCTGGCCGACATCAGCATTTATGAGCTGGATGATCAGCGGCATTTACGGTCTTCAACCCATGCGGAGAAGGCGACTTTTCAAGGCAATCAGCAATGGAAATTAGAGGCCATCAAGCAGTCGGATATTTCATTGGAACAGATGACTGCAAATAGCCGCAACGATCAAATATGGCAATCATCCGTTGCCCCGGATTTACTGAAGATTGTTGTGGTTAACCCGAATAACCTATCCATGTATGACTTGGCGATGTATGTTGATTTTTTAAAGGATAATCATCAAAAATCGCAAGAGTTTGAGCTGGCTTTCTGGGGTCGGGTGGTCAACCCTTTGATTGTGTTTGTTATGTTGTTGGTGTCTGCGCCCTTTGTTATCGGCGTTAAACGCGGCGTCAACGTTGGCGCCAGGATGATGATAGGCGTTGTCATCGGTATGGGGTTTAATATTATCGATAAGATTGTCGGACACATGGGATTGATTTATGAGCTTAATCCGCCGTTAATAGCCGTTCTTCCCAGTTTGACGGCATCAGCCTTGGCGCTATTTGCATTGAGTCGTGTGCAAGCGTAACGCTTTGCGTAAACTGTTAAAACTAATAAATTGAGCCGGCATTCGGGAGTTAACGTGGCGATTAGAAAATTTAAAGATAAACAACCCAAGATCGGCAACTCGGTTTTCATAGATGACAGCGCGGTGGTGATCGGCGACGTTACCTTGGGTGACGATGTCTCTATATGGCCTACTACGGTGGTTAGAGGCGATGTCGAGAGCGTAACGATTGGCGCTGGCACCAATGTGCAGGACGGTTCAGTTTTGCATGTCACTCACGCCGGCAAGCACACGGCTCAAGGCCATCCGTTAGCCATAGGCAAGGGCGTTACGATAGGGCATAGAGCTGTGGTTCATGCCTGCACCGTGGGCGATTACTGCCTGATAGGTATCGGGGCGATTATTATGGATGGCGCCGTTGTTGAGGATTATGTGATGCTGGGAGCCGGGGCATTGGTTCCGCCGGGAAAAAGACTGGAAAGCGGCTATCTTTATGTGGGCGCACCTGCAAAACAGGCCAGGCCTTTAAAGGAATCCGAAAAGGAGTTTTTGGAATATTCGTCCAGACAGTACATTCAATTGAAAAACGAATATTTAAAATAGCAAACGGAAAACATCAATTACCATTTATAAAACAGGTGAAGGCATTTAAGTTTCTAGCCATTTAAGCCCGTTTTGCAGCTTATCAGTTCATTCGTACCCGATCAGGGAGTCAGCAGCACAATAACAGGCCGGGTTTAAGACGGACAACGCCCGGATAAGAGAGCTTCTAGTGCCTGCTCAACCAGCACGATCAAACTATCCAGGCTTTTTCCGCATGACTTCTTTATGGCTGTGGAATGTTCATCCCCAGCGTCACATGGACCGTTTTGTTGATGGCACGATTATCCTGACGACAACACCGCCCAAGGCTCGTGCCTGCGCATTCGACCACCTTTCCAGTATCGTACCAATCACTAAGTGGTTGTACGGATTCATTTGCATTCTTCTAACTTGATATAGTTATTAAACAGCTGAAAAAAATTTTCACTGGGAGAAAAAGGCAGACATCTCAACAGATAACAATTTCTATGGCGGGTTTGCAATATGAAAAGCAACAGGTAGAAGTGGCATTATGTGTTATTCACGCTCTTTGTCCGTTAAGTTCGCAATCCGCTTCATACACTGATTTACGATCTGAATCGGCTAATTCTCATTTTTACCATTTTCCGTATATTTAAGAATGATATTTTAAATATAAATGTGATATCAGCGTGATGCCCTGCATGCCCAAAATGTACGATTTAACAATGCAACGTAACGTTCTTATCAATGGGAGCGGTCGACTCTTGGCTACATACAGGTAATAAAATTCTAGATCATACTGGGTGTTTTGGAATTAGCGACTGTATGTGCGGGGTGTGTGGCTTGAGTTTTATATCCTAAATTCCCCATTCCGACCAAAGATACCAATGATCGTTGCATTCTTTACAATCTAAAAACCAACTATCTATGTCAAATAAGAATAGCCAGCCTCTTATTATGTTTCCGACTCTCCCCAAATCGCCTACCGGTATTCAGGGGTTGGACGAAATCACCGGCGGCGGGTTGCCTACAGGTCGGCCTACACTGGTCTGCGGCAGCGCAGGATGCGGTAAGACCATGCTAGCAATGGAATTTCTGGTGCATGGGGCGATGCAATTTGGCGAGCCGGGCGTGTTCATGATGTTCGAAGAAAGCGCGGCAGAGCTTACTGCTAATGTGCGCTCGCTCGGCTTCAATCTGGACCAGCTGGTGGCCGAACAAAAGATCGTGCTCGATTACGTCCATATTGAACGCAGTGAGATTGAGGAAACCGGCGAGTATGATCTCGAAGGGTTGTTCATCCGGCTCGGGTACGCGATTGACACTATCGGCGCCAAACGAGTGGTGCTCGATACGATTGAGGCGCTTTTTGCCGGTTTGCCGAACCATGCCATCCTGCGCGCGGAACTGCGCCGCCTGTTCCGCTGGCTGAAGGACCGCGGCATGACAGCGGTTATCACCGGCGAGAAGGGAGATGCGACCATCACCCGTTATGGCTTGGAAGAATACGTGGCCGATTGCGTTATCGTGCTCGATCAGCGTGTGACCGAGCAGATTTCTACCCGTAGGCTGCGCGTGCTGAAGTATCGCGGCTCGGCTCACGGCACCAATGAATATCCTTTTCTTATCGGCGAGCACGGCCTTTCGGTGCTGCCGATCACATCACTTCGGCTTGATCACGGAGCCTCGGCGCAGCGTATCTCTACGGGCATCGCACGGCTCGACGATATGCTCGGAGGCAAAGGCGTGTTCCTGGGCAGCAGCATACTCATTTCCGGCTCGCCGGGCACAGGCAAGAGCAGTATTAGCGCAACCTTCCTCAATGCCGCATGCCAACGCGGTGAACGCGCACTACTTTTCGCCTACGAAGAGTCAAGTGCACAAATCCTGCGTAACATGCGCTCGATCGGCATCGACCTTGAGCCCTGGGTGAAAAAAGGCCTATTGCAGATTCACTCATCTCGCCCCACGTTACAAGGGCTGGAGCAGCATCTGGTGATGATGTACGATATAGTGCAGGCCTTCCGCCCGAGCGTAATCGCTGTCGATCCGATCAGTAATCTCACGCTCGAGCGTAATGAGATAGAGGTCAAACCGACCCTGATGCGGCTCATCGATTTTCTCAAGCAGCAGCAGATCACTACATTGTTTACCAGCCTCACGATAGGCGGCGTAACGCCGGAAGATTCGCAGATAGGCGTATCGTCGCTGATGGATACCTGGCTGCTGCTGCGCAATGTTGAGTTCAACGGCGAGCGCAACCGTACAGTTTATGTGCTGAAATCGCGCGGCATGGCGCACTCGAATCAAATACGCGAGTTTGTTCTAAGCGACAAGGGTATCGACCTTGTGGATGTGTATCTCGGTCCTGACCGCGTGCTGACCGGCGCCGCGCGCTTAGCCCAGGAAACCCACGAACGTGTCGCCGCCGAACTGCGCAGGCAAGACCACGAGCGCAAGCTGCACCGGCTGGCCAGTAAGCAAAAAGCGATTGAGGCGCAGATCGCCGCGTTGCAAGCCGAGGCGGAGTCGGAAGCGGCTGAGATGAGCTTCGCCATTGCACAACAGACTTTTCAGGAAAAAACTGTGCAGAAAAACATCGAAGCCATGACGCACCTGCGCGGCGATGTCAAAACCGGCAAGTGCCGGACAAAAGGAAGCCAATGAATGACATCCCACCATTAATGAATCCTCCCGAAGAACAGCTTTATGAGTTGCGTCTTTACGTCGCCGGGCATACTCCGAAATCGCTTGCTGCGTTCGACAATCTCAAGCGCATCTGTGAGACTCATCTTGCCGGCCAGTACCGCATCGAGGTTATCGATTTGCTGAAGACTCCGCAACTCGCTGCCGGTGACCAGATTTTCGCCATACCGACGTTGGTTCGCCGCTTGCCGGAACCGATCAAGAAAATCATCGGCGATCTGTCCAATGAAGAACATGTATTGGTCGGTCTCGATGTGCAGCCTGTGGAGGCCTGATCATTAATGAAAAATAGCGCTTCACCACCGACCGAACTTGAGGCAATGGAAGGCGCCATCGAATCTCCCGACAATGCGTGCTACATCTTGAAACTCTACATTACCGGCACCACATCGCGTTCCACGAAGGCGATCGTGAATATCCGCAAGATTTGCGAGGAGCATCTGCAAGGACGCTATGACTTGGAAGTTGTGGATATTTCTCAGAACCCGACGCTGGCTGAGGGTGAGCAAATTGTCGCTGCGCCTACTTTGATCAAAAAGTTGCCACTGCCTTTACGTCGATTCATCGGCGATATGTCTCAGACCGAGCGTATCCTCCTCGGGCTGGATTTGCGCAAGGTGAATAATGACAAGAATTCTTCAGCCTAAGTTTCCGTAATGTCGACTCAATTTACTGTCGAACAAGCTCTTCTAGCCGCAAACGCCGAGTTACGCGCCCGGCTGGATGAGGCTGAGGAAACTCTACGGGCGATCCGTAGCGGTGAAATTGATGCGCTGGTGATCGAAACGTCCAACGGTTCGCAAATTTATACTTTACAAGGTCAAGACGCCGAATTAAACCGTTTTCGCGGCGAAATTCTTGCGCAAATCAGTGATGCGGTCATCGTTGTGGACGACGATCAACATGTAACTTATCTCAATGCTTCCGCCGAACAACAATATGGAATCACCGCCTCCGAAGCGCTTGGGCGTCTTGTGACGGAGATTTTCCAATGCCGCTGGCTCCAACCCGGCGATGCAGACAAGATGATCGCGGCTCTCAGCGAGACCGGCTACTGGCGCGGTGAGAATGTCCACGTCAAACGCAACGGTGAAGTCATCCATGCCGAGTCCTCAGTAACGCGCCTGCACTCAGTCAACGGCCCCCATTCCGGCCAGCTCGCCGTCATCCGGGATATCACAGAACGCAAGCAGGCAGAACAAGCTCTGAAAGATGCCGATCGTCGCAAGGATGAATTTCTTGCTATGTTGGCCCATGAACTACGTAATCCTTTGGGGCCGATGCACAACGTTGCACAGTTACTGAAAATGGAGGGAATAGAGGCAGCGCGGATTTCCTGGTGTGGCAATGTTATCGAGCGACAGGTTGGACATCTGAGCCAATTGGTTGATGATCTGCTGGATATTTCCCGCATTACTCTGGGTAAGATCAAGCTTAAGAAAGAGCCTCTGTTGGTGGCGGATTTCATACTACCCGCTGTAGAAACCGTACGTCCGCTGATTGATGCTCGCCAGCAAGAATTCTCACTAACGCTTCCTCCGCAGCCGTTACAAGTCGAAGGCGATCAAGTCAGATTGACTCAGGTCTTAGCGAATCTTCTCAGTAATGCGGTCAAATATACAGAGAATGGTGGGCGCATTGAGGTGGGGGTCGAGCAATCTGAAAACAAAGTTTTTATCCATGTTTGCGATACAGGCTGTGGAATCGAGTTATCGGCCTTGCCTCACTTGTTCGAGCTGTTCTATCAGGTGGATTCCGACATGGCCCGCTCCCAGGGTGGATTGGGCATTGGTTTATCTCTTGTCCATAGATTAGTTGTAATGCATGGCGGCGATGTGCAGGCGTTCAGTGCGGGCCTGGGCCAAGGTAGCGAATTCGTGGTTCGGCTGCCACTGGTCAGCCTACCGGAGAATAAGGCAGCCGTGATCGCTAAGGTTCATCCATCGTCTACTAATGGGGAACTTGGTATCCTGATCGTGGATGACTACTGTGAAGCAGCTGAAAGTCTGGCTATGGTGTTGGAACATAAAGGTTATCGGGTGTGGATAGCTCATGACGGTCTGTCGGCGCTTGAAATGGCAAAGGTCAATCGGCCGCAAGTCGTTATTCTTGATATCGGGCTGCCGGTCATGGATGGTTATGAGGTCGCAGAAAAGCTACATCAAAGCATTGAACTGGGCGAGATGCTTATTATTGGCTTGTCTGGCTATGAACTGTCGAATAATCCGGAGAGATTAGATGCCGCAGGGTTTGACGAATATATGGTTAAACCCGCAAATGTAGAAAAGTTACAGAGACTTCTGGAGAAATGGCAGATGCTTAAGTTTAGTAAGCGGCTATGAGCCGCTTGTTCAGGTCAGGGTTGCCGTTCTGAATTCAGCAATTCAATAACAGACCGAGTCTTGGGTCGAATACCACGCCAGATGAAAAAAGCTTCCGCCGCCTGCTCGACCAGCATGCCCAGTCCATCCAGACTTTTTGCAGCATGATTTTCCAGTCCCCAGCGCACAAACGCGGTCGGTTCGTTACCGTAAGCAAGATCGTAACAGCTGCCCTGTGCAGCCAATAATCCGGGCGGCAGTAGCGGCAATTGCCCGCTCAAACTGGCTGACGTCGCGTTTAAAATCAAATCGAATTGCCGGTTTTCCAAATCATCAAATCCGCTGCCGGTAATAGGGATTTTGCCTTTGTCGTGAAATTCTGCGGCCAGCTTGACGGCCTTATCAACGGTGCGGTTAGCGATCACAAGGGATTGCGGGGATTGCTCAAGTATCGGGGCTATGATCCCCCGGCTGGCGCCGCCGGCACCTAGAATCAGTATGCGCATGCCCGCTAAAGCGATGCCATGATTAGCGGTCAAGTCTGTTACCAGACCTATGCCGTCGGTGTTATCACCTAAGATGGAACCATCCGCCAGTAACGCGAGCGTGTTGACCGCCTTGCTAAGCTCAGCGCGTTCGGTTTTACGGTCGGCGTAGCTCCAGGCGAGCTCTTTCAGCGGCACGGTGCAATTTAAGCCTTTGCCGCCTTCAGCGAAAAATGTCGCAACGGCAGTTCGGAACTGTTCGGCGGGCACTTCCACCGCGGTATAGCCAAGCGTTTGTCCGGTCTGTTCGGCAAAAAGGCGGTGAATGCGCGGCGATTTGCTGTGTTTGATCGGACAACCAAAGACGGCATAGCGATCGGTTAAGACCATAATTGCGCCTTTTTTTCCATCCATAACTCCCATGCAATAGTCACAGCAACTATTAAAATGGCGATGCCCAATTCCACCCAGAGAAAGTGCAGGGTATAGACCGAAACCACAGCGGCGACGCCCAGGAACAGGCCGACCAAGCTAAAGCGCCAGCCTACGCGCAGGCCGTCCAATATGGTTGAAAGCGATAAAATCAGCAGGATAATACGGCCGGCGTCTTGTTCGTCTATGCGCCCGGATTGGTGGATTAAAAACAGCCCGCCAACGACGAGCAACGATGTGGCCCAGTGTATCGATTGCTCACGCAGTATGATCTTGAAATCGTCACTACGGTGCTTGGATTGCACCCAGCCGATAATCATCGCAGACAAACCAAACAGGAGCACCATAATAAGCCAGTAGCCATAACCGTCTGCGGGTGAGAAATCCATAATACCGATGCCGACTAGAGACAAGATCAGCAGCAAAACCAGAATGGCTTCTTCGATATGAAATCTTCTTTTTTCGGTGATTAGATTGTCTTCTGACATGAAACAGCCCTCACTTTTCAGTTGTTAGATTAAAAGTTATTCAAAATATCCGCATCGCGTTAAGGCGCTTACTGTTGGTCTGCCTGCAACCATTGGGCTACAGATTTGGCGTAGTAGGTCAGGATGGCGTCGCAACCGGCGCGCTTGAAGGCCAGCAAAGATTCCAGAACGACTTGTTTTTCATCCAGCCAGCCGTTCATGGAGGCGGCTTTGAGCATCGCGTATTCGCCGCTGACCTGATAGGCGAACGTTGGCACGCCGTATTGGTCTTTAACCCGGCGGATAATGTCCAGATAAGGCATGCCGGGCTTGACCATGACCATATCCGCACCTTCTTGTAAATCCAGCTGTATTTCGCGCATGGCTTCATCGGAGTTGGCCGGGTCCATTTGATAGCTGTATTTGTTGCCTTTGCCCAGCGTTCCGGCGGAACCCACCGCATCCCGGAACGGGCCATAAAAACTGGAGGCATATTTGGCGGAATACGCGAGTATCAGCGTGTTGACATGGTTTTGGTTTTCCAGCGCCTTTCTTATGGCACCGATACGGCCGTCCATCATGTCCGACGGGGCAATAATATCGGCTCCGGCTTCGGCATGAGACAGCGCCTGCCGGGTCAATACCTCAATGGTTTCATCATTCATCACATAGCCGTCCCGGTTGACCAGGCCATCCTGTCCATGGCTAGTGAAGGGGTCCAGCGCGACATCGGTAATGATGCCTAATTCGGGAACGGCTTTTTTTAAGGCTCGCACGCTACGCTGAATCAGGCCGTCAGGGTTATAGGCTTCAGCCGCTTGTTCCGATTTTTTATCGGCAGATGTCACAGGAAACAGTGCAATGGCCGGGATGCCAAGATTATAAAGCTGATGAGCCTCTTCAATCAGCAGATCCAGCGAGAGCCGTTCCACGCCCGGCATGGATGAGATGGACTCCCGTTGATTTGAGCCTTCAGTGACAAACATCGGATAAATTAGGTCATCGACAGATAAGCGATTTTCGCGCATTAAACGACGGGAAAAATCGTTATAACGCATTCTTCTCATACGTGTTTGAGGGAAATTGATGTTATTATATGTCATCTTATCCTTAGATCTAAGGGTTTGGGGAATATCCATTTTTCTTCTCTAAGTCAGGTAAATTTAAGACTTGGATATTATGCTGTTTATTGTATCAGGGAAATTACCACACTGATATTTGAGATAAGAACACGCACTGGTTTAATTTTAGAGGGTTTTATGAAAACTAAACAAGTTACAATATTCGGTATATTGGCATTTTTACTGGGCTTGATGCCTGTTACTAAAGCCGTTGCGGAAGATTTGTTGCCCCCGCAACAAGCGATACACACGGCTTCTGAAAAATTGCAGCAAAGGATGCAAGATAAGTCGTTTACCAAGGATTTTGCAAAAATCACACAATTTGTTAATGAAGTTATCTATCCGCATACCGATTTCGACAGAATTTCAGAATTGGTTCTGGGTAAAATCTGGAAAACAGCAACTGTTGATGAACGCGCGCGTTTTAAACATGAATTCCAGACTTTGCTGGTAAGAACCTATTCACGGGCCTTTGTAGAGTTCAACGATTGGTCAGTCCGTTTTCTGCCTCTTGAAATGGGCAATGATGATAAAAAAGTCATTGTAAAAACAGAAGTCTTACAGCCTGGCATACAACCCATCGGCGTTAATTACCGGATGCTGCTGAGCGGCGGCGAATGGAAAGCCTACGATATTATGATTGAAGGCGTGAGTTTGGTGACCAACTACCGCACAACTTTTTCTCAGGAAGTTCAAGCCAAAGGTTCATTAAACGCGGTGATTGAAGGGCTGGTTAAGCGTAATGCCGAAGCGCTGGCGGCCAAACCGGCGGCGAATGGCTAATTCTTAAGCATCGAAAACACGTTATTCCTGTAAGGGCAAATTTATCCGCTAGCGAGAATGAATTTGCCCTACAGCTCTATTCCCCGTTCTACTCCGTACGATTTCATTTTTGATTAATCCAGTCGGAAAGCTCAAATTCGATAACAAACAGCAACAGGAATTGCAGACCCAAATGCATCATGCATTAAAAAGCACAAAGTTATAGCGATCTTAAAATCAGTTTAAAATTACCGCTCTGAAAATGTGCTGATTCTCGAAGTTTTTCATCCTACATTAAAACCGCTGGCGGCAAGCTGGCTTTAGCCATGCAGCACAGGCTGGTTCACTGTTCTACTTTATTTTCCTCATTGCGCTGAAATGATTGACTACCAACCCTTATATGATGCACTGATTGATGCCAAGGCCGATGCCTGGGCAAAAATGCTGCCGCAGCAGCTTGAGCGGGGCTTTGATCCAGCCAGACATGGCAATTTAGCGCAATGGCAGGCATTGGTCGATAGTGTGCCGGAATTATTCACCGCACACCGGCTGCTTGATGCCGATGCGGTACAGATAGGCAATTCTGATGACTTGGTTGCGACGGCTCCCGGCAGTCTTGCGACATTCACACCCTCCCTGGCGCTCGCCGAGGCCGCAAAAAAGCAGCTTGAAAGCCAGTTAAAAACGCTGTGTCCCTGGCGTAAAGGCCCCTACGACTTATTCGGTATCCATATAGACACGGAATGGCGGTCGGACTGGAAGTGGGACAGGCTAAAAGACCATATCGCACCGCTGCAACACCGGCTGGTTTTGGATGTAGGCTGCGGCAATGGCTATCATTGCTGGCGTATGCTCGGAGCCGGGGCCAAAATGGTGGTCGGCATCGATCCCATGATGCTCAATGTGATGCAGTTCCAGCTGATTAGAAAATTGTATGGCGAGGCGCCGGTCTACGTTTTGCCGATGGGCATAGAAGACATGCCTTATGGCCTCAAAGCCTTCGATACAGTATTTTCGATGGGTGTGTTGTACCATCGCCGTTCGCCTATCGACCATCTGATGGAACTAAGGGACTGCCTGAAACCCGGCGGCGAGTTGGTGTTGGAAACGCTGGTTATCGATGGTGGCCTGGGTCAAGTCTTAATGCCGGAAGACCGCTACGCCAAGATGCGCAACGTCTGGTTTTTACCCAGTTGTGACACGTTGATCAGCTGGTTAACGCGTTGCGGTTTTAAAAATATCCGCGTGGTTGATGTGACCGTAACCAGCATTGAAGAGCAGCGAACCACTGAATGGATGACTTTTAATTCGCTAAAGGATGCTTTGGATGCGGATAATCCGCAACTGACTTGCGAAGGCTTGCAGGCCCCCAAACGGGCTGTTGTTATTGCCAATGCGACATAGAGGCTTAAGTATCCATAGCAAATTGCTGTAAAAGTTCGATTCTTTTAATTATGGATTTATGTTCGACATAACCTCTGTTATTGGTAATACCGTCAATAAGTTTTAATACTCTATTGCCACGATAGTCGGGAGATTTTTCTATCTCTTTATAAGGTTGAATTAATTCCTCGTATCGGTCAGTACGATTATAGAATTCGGGAACAATCAAATAGGCACTTATTAAGCAAAAAGCTCGATCTTGTCGTTCATCCAAAGACAATTCTTGACCAATAAATGTAATAACATCGTCCGCTACACTGGATGATTCAGCATAACTATCATAAAGTGCTTTGTTTTGATCTCTAAGTATCAACAAGGGAATCAGTAGGAATTCATCGAAATAGTCATTTACAGATATTGAGCATGAAATTAAGCTGATGCGAGTCAACAGAAGATTAATGTCTCTTAATTTAAGATCGAATCGCTTGGACATTAAATTACAACACTCTATGACGCCATGCTGTGCGGTAGGTCTTTCAGTTCGGCTCGCGAAGTGAATGTTTTTTAATTGGCTTTCGATGTAATTTTTGTTATTAGGCTTTTTAAGCGAATAATCCAAATCGATAAAACGTCGCAAGTATTTTGTTGCGTCAAATTCATGTCCATAAACGCCTCGGATGCTGTGAGCCAGCTGGGTCATATCTGTCGATAAAACAAACACTAGCCGCTTTATGTCAAACAGGTGTTTTAACCGTTCCAATAGCTCTATCGCATAAGTTGGACGGCAACGATCCAGTTCGTCAATAAATATGATTAGGTTTTTTTGATCGTCACCCAGATCTTCCAAAGCTGTTGTAACAATTTTTTTAAACTCGTCTATTGCTTTTGACTGTTTGTTGAAGTCATCCAGTAAGTCACTAGTAAGCCCGCCCATTAAATCGGCAGTAACGCCTTCCATTTGTTTATCAACTTCCAATGCGCCCAAAGTTGCGGCTTTTACACCTGCAATTGCTGCGCGTTTTGCAATACCGGGAAGGACTTTTCTAACATTAACAGTCCATTGATCTATTCGTGTTGGATTATTAGTGGCTTTTACCCACTTATCCAATTCTGCAACCAGGACAATCAATGGGTCTTCTGCATAATCAGTTTCCCAGGCATTAAAATAAACTGACTGTCTTTGCTCATTTTGTAAGTAAGCTCGCCACAACTTAGTAAAGGTGGTTTTGCCAGTTCCCCATGAAGAATCAAGACTTAAAACCAACGGAGCTTGAACATTTAAAATAATCGGAGTTAAGTTTTTGATTTCACTTTGACGATCTAATAAATCATTAGCAAAAGGTTCTGCTTCGTTGATGTCTATTTCATTTGGCTTAATTTGCATGGAATTTATGTTCTTATTGTTTTTAAGGGCTTAGTGGGCTCGGAGTGCAAGCTTCGCCTGCCTTGCCAGCACCAAAAGCAGGCGCTTTATGCGAAGCTTGCACTCCTGTTTAAGGCTCGATGGACACATCTTCTGGTCCTGCTAAAAAACGTCTAAAACTCCCGGTAAAAAAAACTCACTAACCAGCATTTGCCGGTGCGCAATCGCATAAACGGTTCTTCTGCCCCAGACCGGTTGGTCAATGTTAGCTTTGGCTATCGCCGATGGTGCCCATGTTGGCTGATCAATCAAGGTGACATCCATCTCGATGCGCTCGAGTTTTGGATAAGAAAATATCACTTCCCCCAATGGACGGCTGCCTAGATGAGCCAAGTTGCTTTTGGCGACTTTGATGGTTTTTGCCGGGATAATGGTTCTGGCTAAAATCAGCGGCTTGCCGTCGGCGTGTAGCAACACTTCACGGATCAGGCTGTACCTGTTTTCGCGCAATTTAAGCAGCCTGCGCTCGCTTAAGAACGGCGTACTCCATTGCTGTAGCAGAACTTTAACGCCAATCGCATCGCCGTAATAATCGCGCAGACGCTGGGTCAACGATCCCGGCTCATAAGTCCATGACTGGACATTTTCCGGCAGGGTATGACGGGTGCCTGAGCGGTTTTCCAGCCATAAGGGTTCCCACTTGAATAAAAAGCTTTTGTTAGCCAATTGGATTAAACCTCGGAATATTCTGTAGACGCACCCAGCCAACGGTCACGCAAAGGTTCGATGGCTTCGGGCGAGCGGGTAAAAAAAGCGTCGCCGATTTGTTGAATGGCCGCCAGCAAATCGGCGTCCCTGGCTAAATCGGCAATTTTAAATTGCATTTGCCCGGTCTGCCTTGTGCCCATGACTTCGCCGGGGCCGCGCAACTCAAGGTCTTTTTCAGCAATCACAAAGCCATCGTTACTGTCCCGTAGAACGCCCAAGCGGTAACGGGCGGTATCGGACAACGGCGCCTGATACATCAGCAGGCAATAACTGTCGTCATTGCCGCGGCCGACCCGCCCGCGCAGCTGATGCAGTTGCGACAGCCCGAGCCGTTCCGGGTTTTCGATAATCATTAATCCGGCATTGGGCACGTCGACGCCGACTTCGATGACGGTCGTGGCGACCAGCAAATCAATTTGATGGTTTTTAAACGCCTGCATGACGGCGTCTTTTTCGGCTGACTTCATGCGCCCGTGGATCAGCGCGACGCGCACGTCCGGCAAGGCTTGGGTCAGCACTTCTGCGGTTTTTTCGGCCGCCTCGCACTGCAAAACTTCCGATTCTTCAATCAGCGTACAGACCCAGTAGACTTGCTTTTTTTTGCCGACCCAGCTGTTGATCCGATTGATCACATCGGCGCGCCGGTCGGCCGGAATCACGCTGGTGACGATCGGCTTTCTGCCCGGCGGCAGCTCGTCGATAATGGATATATCCAGGTCGGAATATTGCAGCATCGCCAGCGTACGGGGAATCGGCGTGGCGGTCATCACTAACTGGTGCGGCCTGATGCCTTCCTGCTGGCCTTTTTCCCTGAGCGCCAGCCGCTGGTGTACGCCGAAACGGTGTTGCTCGTCGATAATAATCAGGCCGAGGCGATGAAAGTTCACGCTGTCTTGAAATAAGGCGTGCGTGCCGATGATAATGCCCGCCGTGCCATCCTCCAGTACTTGTAAAACGGCTTTCCTGGCATTGCCTTTGAGTTGGCCGGTTAAATACGCTACCTGGGTTTCAAAGCCGCTAAACCACGCGCTGAAATTACGGAAATGTTGTTCCGCCAGCAACTCGGTCGGCGCCATCACCGCAACCTGATAACCCGCCGTTAACGCCAGTAATGCCGCATAAGCGGAGACGACGGTTTTACCTGAGCCGACATCACCCTGCACCAGACGCATCATCGGGTGCAGCAGCGCGCAATCGGCTTCAATTTCTGCGATAACCCGTTGTTGTGCGCCGGTCAGTTTAAACGGCAAGGAGCGGATGAAATGTTCTGTGGCGGTTTTTTCGGCCGCGCCTACGGTGAACGAGGGTGCTTGCCAGGCTTTGGTTTTGTTCCTGGTTATTCTCAGGCTTAAGTAATGCGCCAGCAGCTCTTCAAAGGCCAGCCGTTTTAGCGCAGGTACGCTGCCGTTTTGCAAGGCTTCAATCGATACCGATTCATCAGGCGCATGAAGCGTCTGGATTGCGCTGGCCAGGGTAGGGTAACGGTATTGCCTTAGGATCGGTTCGGGTATCCAGTCGGTCAACAGTTCCGGTTCGTGCTTGCACAGCTCTAGAGCCTGTTTGACCGCCTTGCGTATGACGTTCTGGCTGAGCCCTTCGGTTAGCGGGTAAACCGGGGTCAAGCGTGATTCCGTTACGCATTCGTCAGGGTGAGCGATGACCTTGTATTCGGGATGAACCATTTCCAGCCCGGCAAATCCGTAGCGCACTTCGGCAAAACAGCTGATAGCCGTGCCGGGCTTTAGCGCATTATGCTGGCTGGCGGAAAAGTGGAAGAACCTCAGGTTGATAAAGCCGGTGCCGTCGCTGATTCGGCAAATCAGGCTTTTCCGGCCTCTGGGCAAAACGTCGACAAATTCAACCTTGCCGGTGATCAGCACCGTCATGCCCGGCCTTAATGAGCCGATCGGGTAAACGCGGGTGCGGTCTTCATAACGCAGGGGCAAATGAAAAATTAAGTCTTGAAGTGTGCAAAGGCCGAGTTTTTGCAGACGGTTTGCGGTTTGAGCGCCTATTCCCGTCAATATGCCGACCGGTTGGTTCAGGGCGTTCGGGGTTTTCATGCGGCTATATTATTAATAAAACTGAACTTCTTCATAGAGATATTATAGGCACAAGGCAAAGGGCAAAAGATGGGGTGTTCGCCTTGTACCCTCTGCCTTTCTTCATCCGTTTAAATCCGTAAATGCAGTGTCATTCAACAAGCCGGATATTCCTGAGGCTTTAATACCATAATCGCATCCATTTCCACATCGGCGTCTTTAGGCAAAGCGGCAACGCCGATAGCGGCGCGCGCGGGGTAGGGGGCCTGGAAATAACGCCCCATGATTTCGTTGACTAGCGGGAAGTGCGCCAAGTCGGTCAAAAAAACATTCAACTTGACGATGTCCGAAAAATCGCCGCCCGCGGCTTCTGCAACTGCGAGCAAGTTATCGAATACCTGGGTGATTTGCGCGCTTATATCGCCTTCAATAATGGTCATGGTTTCAGGCACCAAAGGGATTTGTCCTGAAAGATAAACCGTGCGATCAACCCTGACCGCTTGCGAATAAGTGCCGATAGCTTGCGGCGCTTTATCGGTTTGGATGATTTGTTTGCTCATTTTGGATCCTTTATGCTTTAACTCGAGTAATTTTTAACACGATCGATAGTTCTTTCAAGCGACGCATAATTTTGGCTAAATGCACCCGGTCTTTGACGGTCAAGGTGATTAAATCGACGCTAATGCGGTCATCCTGGTCGACGACGGTGACATTTTCAATGTTGGAATTTTGTTCGGAAATAGTCGAAGCGATGGTCGCCAGCGAACCGCGTTGGTTGAGTATTTCTATGCGGATTTCAACCGGAAAATCGCCGCTGGCATCCTGGCTCCATTCGACATCCAGCCAGTTGGTTTGTTTTTTTCTGACGGCACTGTTACGGCACTCATGATGATGCACGACGATGCCTTTGCCGGGATTGAAATAGCCGATGATCGAATCGCCCGGAATCGGCCTGCAACATTTTGCCAGGGTAATGACCATGCCCTCCGTGCCTTTGATAATCAGCGGTTTTTTCTGAGATTGGTCACCGTCATCCAGTTTAATGGTGGCGTTAATATCATCCTGAGCGATACGTTTGGCGACTAAAAACGGCATTTTATTGCCCAGTCCTATGTCTTCCAGCAATTCATCCAGCGATTGTTTGGACATGACTTGCAGCAAGGCTTGTATTTTGTCTTTGCTGACGTTTTCCAGATGCAGATGCATGGACAGCAGTTCTTTTTCGAGCAAACGGCGACCCAGATTAATCGCTTCCTGCTGTTTGAAATGTTTCAGGTAATTGCGGATGCCTGAACGGGCTTTGGCGGTAATGACATAATTGAGCCAAAGCGGATTGGGCCTGGCCCACGACGCGGTAATGACTTCGACAGTGACGCCATTTTCCAGCTTGGTTTGCAGCGGTACCAGCTGTTTGTCGATTCTGGCTGAGACGCAGGCATTACCTACGTCGGTATGTACCGCATAGGCAAAATCGATAATGGTCGCGCCGCGAGGCAGTTTGATAATCGCGCCCTGGGGGGTGAATACGAAGACTTCCTGCGGAAACAGGTCCACTTTCAGGTTATCGATAAATTCCAGCGAATCGCCGGCGGATTTTTGGATTTCCAGCAAATCCCTGAGCCACTCGTTGGCGCGGTCCTGGAATTTCTCCATTTTATCGTCATCGGATTTATACAGCCAATGCGCGGCAATGCCGGATTCCGACATACGATGCATTTCATGCGTCCTGATTTGAACCTCAATGGGCACGCCGTAAGGTCCCATTAATATCGAATGCAACGATTGATAGCCATTGGCCTTGGGTAGGGCGATATAATCTTTGAAGCGTCCGGGAATCGGTTTGTACAGGTTATGCATAACCCCTAAAACACGGTAACAGGTATCCACATCATCGCAGAAAATCCTGAACGCATAGACATCAAAAATGTCGGCCAGGGAAATCTTTTTGTTGAGCATTTTTTTGTAAATGCTGTAAAGGTTCTTTTCCCGTCCGGCAACGTCGCAGTTTAGGCAAGCCTCTTTCAGGCGATTTTTGATGGTGTTTTCTATGATGTCGACAATCTTGCGGCGGTTGCCCCGCGCTTTTTTTACGGCATTATTTAAGACCGCATGCCGCATCGGGTACATCGCTTCAAAACTCAGTGCCTCGAGTTTTTGCCGGATACTATTCATGCCCAGGCGATTGGCAATCGGGGCGTAGATGTCCAGGGTTTCACGGGCGATGCGGCGCTTTTTTGCCGCCGGCATGACGCCGAGCGTCTGCATGTTGTGCAGTCTGTCCGCCAGTTTGACGATAATGACGCGTAAATCCTTGGCCATGGCCAGAAACATTTTGCGGACATTTTCCGCTTGCGTTTCCGCCTGTGATTTACTGTCGATTTTGCTTAATTTGGTAACCCCGTCAACCAGTTCAGCGACTTCAGCGCCGAACTGCTCGGTCAGCTCTTTTTTACTGAGCGGGGTATCTTCAATGACATCATGCAGTATGGCGGCCATGATGCCGTGGACGTCCATGCGCATTTCAGCAAGACTGATTGCGACAGAGACAGGGTGGCAAATGTAGGCTTCGCCGCTTTTACGGAATTGGCCTTCGTGAGCTCTCGCGCCGACTTCATAGGCACGGACGCATTGGTCGATTTGAGCTTGATCCAGATAGCCGGACAAGGTCGTGCATAAACGCCGGATCAGTTTGTCCTGAGGGCGTTCCAGCTCGATCGTGTCCGCTATTTCCAGCATAGGCTCTACAAATTAAAACAGCGTGTTATGTTGTTGATGATCGTGCGCTTCGCCGACACGATGCAGGGACGCGATATTTTCAGGCGTAACATGACCTGCCGCGATTTCGCGTAACGCAACCACAGTATCCTTGTCCTTACCGCGTGGCACAAATTCAGTTGCACCGTGGCTCAGTTGGCGTGCTCTGGTGCTGGCTAATAAAACCAGCTTGAAGCGGTTTTCAACGCTTTGTAAACAATCTTCGATAGTAATTCTGGCCATTTTTAATCCTGATGCGTGTAGTTAAGGCAAAAGGCGAAAGGCAAAAGGTAAAAGGTTTTTTCGCCTTTCGCCTTTCGCCCTTCGCCTAACTTGTTATCGTGATTTTAACACAGAAACGGCAGGAAGTTCTTTGCCTTCAAGAAATTCAAGGAAGGCGCCGCCGCCGGTCGATGTATAAGATACGTCATCATTAATGCCGTACTTGTCGATAGCCGCCAAAGTATCGCCGCCGCCGGCAATCGAGAAAGCCGCGCTTTCGGCAATCGCCGTCGCCAGCGCTTTGGTGCCTTCGCCGAACTGGTCGAATTCGAATACGCCGACCGGTCCGTTCCAAACGATAGTGCCTGCTGTTTTCAGGATTTCGGCATATTGTTTCGCAGTTTCAGGACCGATATCCATAATCATGTCGTCGGCTTCAACGTCAGCGACTTTTTTAACGGTAGCAACGGCGGTTTCTGAAAATTCTTTCGCGCAAACCACGTCGACAGGGACGGGAATATCGGAACCGTTGCTTTTGGCTGCTGCCATCAATCGTTTGGCTTCATCCAGCAGATCGGCTTCATACAGCGATTTGCCAACCGGGAAACCGGCGGCCGCAATAAACGTGTTGGCAATACCGCCGCCGACGATCAACTGGTCGACTTTTGCCGACAGGGAATCTAGCACCGTCAATTTAGTGGACACTTTAGAACCGCCGACGATCGCAACCAACGGTTTGGTCGGGGTTTCCAGGGCTTTGCCCAGAGCGTCCAGTTCGCTGGACAATAAAGGCCCCGCGCAGGCAATCGGTGCAAATTTAGCCACGCTGTGGGTCGATGCCTGCGCCCTATGTGCGGTGCCGAAAGCATCCATCACAAATACGTCGCAAAGCGCCGCCATTTTCTTGCCCAGCGTATCGTCGTTTTTGCCTTCGCCGGCATTGAAGCGCACGTTTTCGCACAGCACGACTTCGCCCGGCTGAATGGCAATGCCGTCGATCCAGTCTTTTTCCAGTCTGACCGGTTTGCCAAGCAATTCGGATAAACGTTCGGCGACCGGTTTCAGGGAAGACTCTTCATCGTACTGGCCTTCAGTCGGACGGCCAAGATGCGACATCAACATAACCGCCGCGCCCCCAGCCAGGGCTTTTTCAATAGTTGGCACGCTGGCCTGGATACGAATGTCGCTGGTCACTTTGCCGTTTTTGACCGGTACGTTCAAATCCTGACGGATTAATACCCGTTTGCCTGACAAGTCCAGATCTACCATTCTCTTAATTGACATATTACGCTCTCATTGTTGTGGGTTGGTTTGTTAATTCTAAAAAAAGCAGTTTGTCCACGAAAGGCGCGAAAACCAACAGTAGGCGCCTATAGGCGACACGAAAATTTTATATTTTTCGTAACTAATCGCATATCCCTGTAGGCAAAAGCCTGTCTTGAATTGTCCAAAGCCAGCTTTGGACTCCAGAGATGTGGATGCCGGAGTTCAAAGTTAGCTTTGAACAATCCGTACGTTTGTACGAAAGTGGTAGGGTAGTTGCTATTTTTCGTGCCTTTCGTGTGTTTCGTGGACAATGTCTGTTTGGTTAATCCTGCTTCCATTTGATCGAGCAGCCGATGCTGTTGATTTGCTCTTTGGGGCCGTGGCCGGTTTCGGCAACCAGCTTCATGGCTTCAAATAATTCGCGTTGCGTGCCTTCCGGCGCGGTTTCCTTGCGGCTGGCATCCAGCCGCCCCCGGTATTGCAGTTCGTAGTCGGCATTATAGCCAAAAAAGTCCGGCGTACAGACGGCGCCGTAAGCCTTGGCGACTTGCTGCGTTTCATCAAGCAAATAAGGGAAGCTGAAACCTAATTGCTCGGACAGCTTTTTCATGTTGTCGAATGAATCGGCGGGGTATTCAAGCGTATCGTTGGACATGATCGCTACCGATCCGACGCCCAGCGCCTTAAGTTCCCGCGTATCCCTGACTATCCGGTCCAGCACGGCTTTGACATACGGGCAATGATTGCAGATAAACATCACCAGCAGGCCGTTCTTGCCCATGCACTGTTGCAGGGACCAAGTACGCCCGTCAACGCCGGGCAATTCAAAATCGATCGCTTTCTTGCCGGAATCACAGATTGGCGTTTCCAGTGTGACCATTTTTGCACCTCTCTATTGTTGTATGAAAAAATGCAGTGATTATTCTGTCTAGTACGGACTTTATTGAAACAACACTGCCGCACTAATGACGATTGCGCTGAGCAGCATAGTCCAGACCGTTCTGCGGTGATTGTTATCCATTTGCTGGCGCAACAGCGCTAATTCCCTGTTTTGCGTTTCGGTATGCTGCTTTGCATGGGCGGCATTGTCCAGCGCTTTATAAATCAAGGACGGAATTTCCGGGAATTGCTCGGCAAAGTCGGGAAACTGTTTGATGAGTTTGTCGATCTTGGCTTTAGGGCCCATGCGCTCATGAAACCATTTCTCAAGAAAAGGCTTGGCGGTTTGCCATAAGTCCAGGTCGGGGTAAAGCTGGCGCCCCAAGCCTTCAATATTGAGCAGGGTCTTTTGCAGCAAAACCAGCTGCGGTTGCACATGCATGTCAAAACGCCGTGCAGTCTGGAATAAGCGCAGCAATAACTGCCCGAAAGAGATATCTTTAAGCGGTTTCTCAAAGATAGGCTCGCAAACGCTACGTATCGCGGACTCAAACTCTTCTATCCGGGTCGATTCGGAAACCCAGCCCGATTCGACGTGCATTTCCGCCACTTTGCGATAGTCGCGGTTGAAAAAAGCCAGAAAGTTTTCCGCCAGATAGTGCTGGTCGGACAACGATAAAGTGCCGACGATGCCGAAATCAACAGCGATATATTTGGCCGGCAGATCAACGAAAATATTGCCCGGATGCATGTCGGCATGGAAGAAATTATCCCTGAAAACCTGGGTAAAAAAGATTTCCACGCCGCGTTCGGCAAGCAATTTAAAATCGGCGCCGCCTGCTGCAAGTTGGTCGATGTTGCCTACCGGTATGCCCTGAATTCTTTCCATGACCAGGACTTTCCGGCGCGTTAGCGGCCAGTGAATTTCCGGGATATAGATGATGTCGGAGCCTTCGAAATTGCGGCGCAATTTAGCGGCATTGCCAGCTTCCCTGACCAGGTCGAGCTCATCCAGCGTGGTTTTTTCAAATTCGGCGACGACATCGACAGGGTGCAACCTTCTTGCATCAGCCCAGAAGCGTTCGGCAAAACGGGCCAGCTCATAGAGCAGGCCTATGTCCGAGCGTATGCGGCTTTCTATGTCGGGGCGCAGGACTTTGACCACAACGCTTTCGCCGCTGTGCAAGACGGCGGTATGAACCTGTGCGACTGACGCCGAGGCCAGCGGTTCGGCATCAAAAGCGGAAAACGCTTCGCTGATCGGCATGCCGAGTTCTTTTTCGATAATATTGCGCGCCAGTTCATTGGCAAAAGGCGGGACTCGGTCTTGCAGTTTGGTCAGTTCATCGGCGATGTCATCGGGTAGCAGGTCTCTGCGGGTGGATAAGGCCTGGCCGAATTTGACATAAATAGGCCCAAGGTCTTCCAGTGCGCGCCGGATTCTGACGCCGCGAGAATCTGACGAGCTTCTAAGCCAGAAATTGGGGGAGAAAAACGCTAAATAGCGGACAGGCCGGAATAGATGGGTTTTTAAAACGATTTCGTCCAGGCCGTGAAAGACCAGGACCCAGTTGATATGGATCAGGCGCAGTAATAATTTAGGTCGGATCACGAGTTACCTTTGTTTGTAGGGTGGGTGGTATTTTTAAACCCATCAACTAAATTCACCACGAAGACACGAAGTTCACGAAGAAAAATAAGGTAAAACTTCGTGCCTTCGCGGTGAATAATTAAGCTTTATTTTGCAACGTACTTTTCAGGCGATCAATCCGGATTTGCAAACGGTCGAAATCGGTACGCAGTTCATCAACCTGGGCGTAATAAATGTCCACTTCAGGCGCTGACGGTAAATCGCGGGTTTCTTCCTGCAAGAATTCTTTGGCGTTCAACCTGAATGTTTCAAGCGAATCCTTGCCCCAGCTTTGACCGGTGCGGAAAAAATTAGCCACCTTATGCGCAATAATGTCGCCGGTAAACTGCGACAGTTTTTCTTCCAGATCAATGTCCAGCTTGGCGAACAGTTCCTGGAATTTGCGACCGGTCTGCATGTCGCCCTCAATTTTTACCTCGCCCGAGAAAACGGAACGCATCGGTGTCGAGCTGAGTCCCATCAAGCCAAGCGCCCAAAGCGAGCCGGTCAGGCGGGTGTCGGGCTGGCCGGGAAATTGGTCCAGGCATTGAATGGAATCGGTGGTCGGGCACAGGTAAATGGTGTCATCAAACGGCTGAACGGTAACGGCAATGACTTTGCCGGCCAGCGGCGCTAAAAAATAGCCGCTGTCCTGGTCCAGTGCAAGGTATTGATTCAGCGTGGCTTCCAGTGCGCCAAGCAGAAAGGGTTTGATGGTCATGCTAGATTTTGTAACCTCTGTGAACGGCGACGATGCCTTGCGTCATGTTGAAGTATTCGCAGCGCTCGAGGCCTGCGTCTTCCATCATTTTTTTCAGTTCATCCTGTTTCGGATGCATGCGGATCGATTCGGCAAGGTAGCGGTAACTGTCTTCATCTTTCGCAACCACTTTGCCAATTTTGGGTAGCAGCTTGAACGAATAAAAATCGTAGACTTTTTCAGTGATTTTATCGACCGGGTGCGAGAATTCCAGAACGATAACGCGGCCGCCTGGCTTAAGCACGCGGTACATGGAACGCAATGCGGCATCTTTATCGGTGACGTTGCGCAGGCCGAAGGCGATGCACACGCAATCGAAAGTGTTGTCTTCAAAGGGCAGGCATTCGGCATTGACTTGCGCATAGCGGATATTGCCGACCAAGCCTCTATCGATCAGCCGGTCGCGCCCGGTGCGCAGCATTTCGGAATTAATATCGGCCAGGACTATTTGGCCTTCCGGTCCTACGCGCTTTTCGAACAATGTGGTCAGGTCGCCGGTGCCGCCGGCCAGATCAAGCACTTGGTCGCCTTTGCGCACATTGCTAAGTTGCACGGCAATGCGTTTCCAGATGCGGTGAATGCCCAATGACATCAGGTCGTTCATGATGTCGTATTGTCCGGCAACGGAATCAAATACGCCGCGGACCAGCTTGACCTTCTCTTCTGTCGCTACTTGTTTAAATCCAAAATGGGTGGTGTCGGTCATCGTTGTACCTGTTCGTTTAATCGTATTTTGTTTCCGCAAGGTTCACGAAAACGGTTAATTTTGTAGCGGCTGTTTGCGTTTATAACCGGCAGCGTCCAGCCTGTGAAGATAATCAGCCCATAAAGCCTGATATTCGGCACCCAGTTTATACAACAAATCCCAAGTATAAATGCCGCTGTCGTGGCCGTCGCTAAAGACCAGGGCGATGGCGTAATTGCCTACCGGCCTGATCTCTTTAATGGTGACATCCTCCTTGTTGACCTGTAGAACTTCCTGTCCGGGGCCGTGGCCTAATGCTTCCGCCGAAGGCGTGTAGACGCGCAAATATTCGGCCGGCAATTGAAACACGCTGCCGTCATCAAAGCTGATTTCAACAATATTGGAAACCTGGTGCAGCTTGATCTCAGTCGGATGAGTGTTGGCGGGTTTTACGATTAGACGCATGGCAATATAAGGCGAAAGGCTAAGGGCGCAAGGCGAAGGGTAAATTTTTGTCTTTAACCTTGTGTCTACAGAATATAACGGCTCAAATCCTCGTCTTCAACAAACTCGGTTAAGTGGTCGTCAACGTAAGCGGCATCGATAAGGATATTTTCTCCCATCAAATCAGGGGCGTTATAGGAAATGTCTTCGAGTAACCGCTCCAGAATGGTGTGCAGTCTTCGTGCGCCAATGTTTTCGGTGGTTTCATTCACTTGCCAACCGAGTTCCGCAATGCGCTTGATGCCGTCTGTGGAAAACGACAGCGATACGCCCTCGGTGCTTAATAGAGCAGTATATTGTTCGGTCAGCGAGGCGTCAGGCTCGGTCAGGATGCGCACAAAATCATCGGCTGAAAGAGCGTCCAGTTCAACACGGATAGGGAAACGGCCTTGCAGTTCAGGGATTAAGTCCGAGGGTTTGGTCAAATGGAACGCACCGGAGGCGATAAACAAAATATGGTCGGTTTTAATCGATCCGTACTTGGTGCTGACCGTCGTGCCTTCAACCAGCGGTAACAAATCCCGCTGTACGCCCTCGCGGGAGACTTCGCCGCTGCCTCCGCCCAGTTCGGAACGTTTGCAGATTTTGTCGATTTCGTCCAGAAAAACGATGCCGTTTTGCTCTACGGATTCGACCGCGCGTGTCCGGATGTCATCTTCATTAACCAGCTTGGAAGCTTCCTCATCCTGTAAAACCTTCAGGGCTTTGTTAATTTTCATTTTGCGGGAGCGGGTTTTGCCCGAACCCAGGTTTTGAAACATGCCTTGCAATTGGTTGGTCATTTCTTCCATGCCGGGAGGGGCCATGATTTCAACGCCCACCGGTGCAAGATGCACGTCAATTTCAATTTCCTTGTCGTTCAGATCGCCTTCGCGTAACTTCTTGCGCATTTTTTGGCGGGTCGATTCTTCGGTATCGGACAGCATGCCGCCGTTCGCCCTGGGCAGCAGAATATCCAGAATCCGTTCCTCGGCGGCATCGAAAGCCTTGTTTTCAACCTTCTCCATTTCCAGCGTGCGGGTCATTTTGACAGCGGTATCGACTAAATCACGGACAATGGAATCGACATCGCGGCCGACATAGCCGACTTCGGTAAATTTGGTGGCTTCAATTTTAATGAAAGGCGCATTTGCCAGACGCGCAAGACGACGGGCAATTTCAGTCTTACCGACCCCGGTAGGGCCGATCATTAAAATATTTTTAGGCGTGATTTCTTCGCGCAGGGCATTGTCAATCTGTTGACGGCGCCAGCGGTTGCGTAGCGCGATGGCAACAGCGCGTTTGGCATTGGTTTGGCCGACAATATGCTTGTCCAGCTCGCTTACGATTTTTTTAGGAGTCATTTGAGTCATTTGTTTACTCGTTAGGTTCGGCGTCGAGTTCTTCAATACGCAAATTGTGGTTGGTGTAAATACAGATATCCGCAGCGATATTTAAAGACCGTTCAACAATTTCACGGGCGCTAAGGTTGGTGTTTTCCAGCAATGCGCGTGCGGCAGCCTGGGCAAAAGAGCCGCCGGAACCAATTGCCATTAAGTCGAATTCGGGTTCGATTACATCACCGGTACCGGAAATAATCAGGGACGTTTTTGCATCGGCAATGGTTAGCAACGCTTCCAGTTTGCGCAAAGCGCGGTCGGTGCGCCAGTCTTTGGCCATTTCCACGGCGGCGCGCGTTAAATTGCCGCGGTGCTTTTCCAGCTTGCCTTCAAAATGCTCAAACAAAGTGAACGCGTCCGCCGTTGCTCCGGCAAAACCGGCGATGACTTTGTCGTGATATAGACGGCGTACCTTGCGGGCATTGCCTTTCATAACTGTATTGCCCAAAGTGACCTGACCGTCACCGCCGATTACAACTTTGTCGCCCCGGCGGACGGAAAGTATCGTTGTTCCTCTAAAACTCACTTTAATACCCTAAGATTACCAAATACATGGAACCAATTTTACATGGTCTGCATTTAAATGTGCGAAAAAATGAGAACAGGGCGTATGGGAGATACGGATACGGTTTAGCTTCGATTCAGGAAACTATGCTACGCTCGGCAAAATAGTCAAAAAAGAGGCATTCTTATGGACGCATTGGAGCAGATATCAACAACCTTGGCATTATCGATGGGGCTGGCGTGGGCTAGCGGGATTAACCTGTACGCAACACTGTTTACTTTAGGCTACCTTGCCAATACCGGCAATATCGACTTGCCGCCGGATTTGCAAATAGTCGCCAACCCGATGGTCATGGGTGCGGCGGGGCTCATGTACTGTATCGAATTTTTTGCCGATAAAACTCCGGGCGTAGACACCGGCTGGGATGCAATACATACATTTATCCGCATCCCGGCCGGAGCCATGCTCGCGGCTGGCGCGATAGGCGACTTGAATCCCGCCGTTGGATTGACAGCCGCCATTTTGGGCGGCAGTTTGGCGGCAGGTTCACACGCCACCAAAGCCGGAAGCCGGGTGTTGATTAACACCTCGCCGGAACCCTTTAGCAACTGGATTGCATCGGTCAGCGAGGATGCCATCGTAATTACCGGCGTCTGGGCAAGCATCAATCATCCGGTACTGTTTTTAATAGGGTTGGCTGGTTTTATCCTGCTGATGATCTGGCTGCTGCCGCGGTTGTGGATGGGCGTGAAAAAAGTCTTTGGTTTTATTATCAACCTGTTCCGAAATGAAAGCATCCCGGCCGACCAAAATTCACCCCAATAAAAACATTATTTATTGACTGACGGCGCATAATCGAGTCTAATGGCGCTCTTTTGTAGTTCCGCCCAGGTAGCTCAGTCGGTAGAGCAGAGGACTGAAAATCCTCGTGTCGACGGTTCGATTCCGCCCCTGGGCACCACTGCAAAGAAAATCAGCAATACATCAAAATGCCCAGGTAGCTCAGTCGGTAGAGCAGAGGACTGAAAATCCTCGTGTCGACGGTTCGATTCCGCCCCTGGGCACCATGAATACCAAAGGCTCCGATCTGATCGGGGCCTTTTTTATTTCTGCCTTCCGGCGCTTGGCTGGGGAGCTGCACTTTGTATCTTCGGCTCAGTCAGGATTGTTCCGCACCTACGGCTTCTTTTACAGGCTGACAACCTTAACTATAGACCTTGCTCTATACTCAAAGCCGCTGACTCAATATCCAACTCAAACGGTGCCGCCTCATGAACCTGCCCCGCTACACTTTGAAAGCCGACCGCTTCGTTATCGACCAATACAACGACCTTATCCCGTTCGCCAGTTTCCTGCCCGGTATCGCCGGCGTGTCGGGCCGGCCCGCATGGGCGTTTTACGTCAACAGGGGACAGGCCGTCGCCAGTTTCGGCGTGCGCAACAAAGACGGAGCGTTTTTGGAATTTTTCCCGGCCGATAAAGCTTATCAACTGACGCCGTCGCGGGGGTTTCGGACTTTTCTGAAGATTGCCGAACGCGGACAAACCCTGACCCACGAACCGTTCCAGCGCGGCGCGGGCCCCGAGGTCAGGCAGCGTCTTTACATCACCGATCATGAAGTCGGTGTCGAAGAAATCCATCCGCAATTTGGATTCAGCATCCGGGCCGATATGTTCACCTTGCCCGAGGCGCCCGTGGCCGGTTTGCTGCGGCGGGTCACTATTACTAATACCTCCGGGCATATTAAAAAGATCGAGATCGTCGACGGCTTGCCGCAAGTGCTGCCCTTTGGCATGAACCAATGGATTTTAAAATTCATGAGCCGAACTTCGGAAGCCTTCATGCGCGTCGAAGGCGTCGAGGAAAACTTGCCTTTTTACCGGCTGAAAGTATGGCCTACCGACTCCCCGCAAGTGGAGCCGGTGATAGCCTGCAATTTCTTCGCGGGTTTTTTAAACGGTAGGCGCACCCGCGTGGTTGTGGATGCGGAGAGAATTTTCGGCTTGGCTGGGGATTTTTCCAGACCGGAACGGTTTTTTACCAACGATAGCCTGGATTTTGCTAATCAGGTGACGGGTAATCAAACGCCTTCGGCTTTCCAGGCGTTGACCGTCGAACTCCAGCCGGGACAAAGCCAAGTGTTCTACGGCTTTTACGGCCATGCCGCGTCACAGCCGGTGTTTGAGCAATTCATCGTTGAGGCTGACAAGAAAGATTACTTCGAGGTCAAGCGGGAGGTGATCCGCCGCTTGGTCGAAAGCATCACACAAAAAATCTTTACCGCGACGGCCAAGCCGCTGTTCGATGCCCATGCCCGGCAATGTTACCTGGACAATGGTTTGCGCGGCGGGTTTCCTAAAGAAGTACCGGGAGGCGCGCAATTGTATTTGTTCGGCCGCAAGCATGGCGATCTGGAAAGGGATTACAACGACTTCCTGTTGCAGGATACGCCGTATTCCGAAGGTAACGGCGATTTTCGCGATGTATTGCAAAACCGCAGGATGGACGTGTTTTTCGAGCCTGCGCTGGATGACAAAAACATCCGCTATTTCTTCAACCTGATTCAGCCGGACGGCTACAACCCTTGTTCGTTGCGGAACTCGCGTTTTGTCGTGGATGCTCCACTAACCCTTACGCATCATTTCACCCGGTTTTCAGGCCTGGAACAACTGCTGTCCCGCGAGTTTAAATACGCGGAATTATGGCAGACGCTTCAAGGCGCGGGAAACCCGGAACCGATCATCAAGGAAATTCTGGCGCAAGCGCAGGAAGTGGAGGATGCCGAATTCGACCGGGGTTATTGGTCGGATCACTGGACTTATTTGGTGGATTTGCTGATTAGCTATGCAGCGATTTTCCCGGATCGGCTATCCGGCTTGTTCAAGGAAAAAAACTACGCCTTCTTCGATTCCACCCATTTTGTTGTGCCGCGCTGTCAAAAATACACGGTGACGCCCAACGGCGTTCGCCAGTACGGCGCGGTACAGGGCAGCCCTGAGAAAGAATCCCTGATCAACTCCCGTAGCCGTCGCCGCCACCAAGTCCGTGCGCAACGCGGCCACGGCGAGATCGTTTACACCACGCTGCTCGGAAAAATCCTGACCCTGGTCGCCAACAAACTGTCCACTCTGGACCCGTTCGGCGTAGGCATAGAAATGGAAGCCGACCGCCCCGGCTGGTGTGATGCCTTGAACGGCCTGCCCGGCATTTTCGGGTCTTCGGTAAATGAAACCATTGAACTCAAGCGGCTGGTGGACGTTGCTTTGAAAGCCCTGGCCGATGTCGGGGGAGAATTTTCCCTGCCGACCGAACTGGCGGATTTTATAGCGGGGTTGGAAGCGCTGTTAAATCATCCCAACCTGACGCCGGAGCTATTCTGGCAGGAAAGCGGAGCCCAAAAGGAAGCCTATCGGGACAAGGTGTTCATGGGCTTTGACGGTGCCGAACACGCTCTCTCTGTTGCCGCAGTTCAAACCTTCCTGGCGGCGGTTTCGGGCTATCTCAATGCTGCGATCGACAAAGCCCGGACGCCGGAAGGTATCGTCACCTATTTTTCCTATGAGGCCGAGCAGTACCAGGAAGTCGCGGACGGCAAGCCGGTTGTGACCCGCTTCAAGCAAAAACCGTTGCCGTTGTTTTTGGAAGGCTTTGTCCACGCGCTACGCATCGCAGGCCCCGACGAAGCCCGGAGGCTATACGAAGCGGCGCGCACGTCCGAACTGTTTGACCGGCAACTGGGCATGTACCGCCTGAACGCGCCGCTGGGCGACAATGCGCTGGAACTGGGCCGGATCGGCGTGTTCAACTACGGTTGGCTGGAGAACGGATCGATCTTTTTGCACATGCATTACAAATTCGTGCTGGAAATGGTCCGGGCCGGATTGGCCGACGAGTTTTACGACCAGATCGAACGGCTGCTGGTGGCGTTCCGCGACCCGGCCGAATACGGCCGCAACCCGGTCGAAAATTCCAGCTTCCTGGTTAGCAGCGGCTTCGATATCGATCCCCGGCAACATGGTAGAGGCTGTGTAGCCCGTCTTTCAGGTTCCACGGTGGAATTCCTGCATCTTTGGACGCATCTATTTCTGGGGCCTAATCCGTTTGTGTTCGAGCAAGGCCAACTGCGCTTCAAGCCCGAGCCGGTGTTGGCAAAATCGCTGTTCTCGACGGCCGAACGCTTAGCTACTCCGTTCGGCACGGAAGAAACCTTGCCGACGCACAGCACGGCCTGTGCGTTGTTGGGTACGACGTTGTTGGTCTATATCAATCCCGAGCTCCAAGACACTTTCGGCCATACTGCCGTAAGGCCCTGCCGCTATCAGTTATATGGGCGGGATGGTGTTGTGCAAACCGCGGAAAGCCCGCACCTGGGGGGGCAAGCCGCTGAAGCGCTTCGCCAAGGGCTATTCCGGCGAGTGGATGTGTTGCTTGCGTGATCTAGGTTTATAAGTTAGCCATCTTCCGATGGGAAAATACGATAAATTAATCGATAAGATTCTTCGTGGAACTTCAGATGCAAATATTCCATTCGATGATCTTCGGGGCTTATTGATTCGTTTAGGCTTTGATGAGCGGATACGCGGAAGCCACATGTTTATCGAAAAGAAGGCGTCGAAGAGAAGCTAAATCTTCAGCAGGATGACAGTAAAGCGAAACCCTATCAGGTTCGACAAGTCAGATTCATAATCATCAAATACCATTTAGAGGATGAAATATGACATACAAATACGAGACCATTTTATATTGGAGCAAGGAAGATAACGCTTTTATCGCCGAAGTCCCGGAACTTCCCGGTTGCATGGCGCACGGCGCCTCCCAGGAGGAAGCGCTGGCGAATACAAATGAGGCTATTGGGCTTTGGCTGGATACGGCAAAAGAGTTCGGCGATCCAATTCCTGAACCAAAGGGGCGTCGCCTTATGTATGCTTAAAATAATTGGGTTTAGCTGGGTAGGGGGCGCATCGCGCACCATTATTATAAATGCTATTAGATCAGACATCGAAAAGGGGCGCGATGCACCCTCTACATGACTTGCGTGATGAATTTATCCAACCGGATGAAAAAACAATGATTTTTAATTTTTATAACGTATTAGACAAACAAATGATGCAATGTTTTGCGTCTATCAGGATAGCTAATATTAGTTTGCGACTTCTTTAGGAAGCGCCATGAACCAATCGTTTAAATTTCTAGATGAGAAGAACGCGCTGGCCCTTCTTCCAATTCCCGCGTCATGTCTTCAAGAAATTGAGGTGATGCTTGAGGCTGTAAATAGGGGAGAGCGGGGAGGAAGAGAGGGGTGCATTACAGCATTAATGCGGATCAATAAGAAGAGCAGATATTCAAAGAAATCTTGGGGAAGGCTTGCAGGAGGCAAGAAGGTAGATCTTGGCATTACGTACAAGTTCATCACTTTCGACGAGCAAGAAGACTATAGCGAATATTTTTATTCTTACGATGCTTGGCAGCATGGCACACCACAAGCGCCTATGCTAATGCTTAGTTTTGATCGCAACTCGGGTTCAGCACCTAAAGGAACCCTAGAAAATGGCCCAGGCACATATGTAATTTCTCGCAGAATTGTTTCGGTACCACTCCAGTGTGTTCTAAAGCATTGGGGGAATGCTGAGTCTGGATACATGATTTATGAACACAATCTTTCAGCAATGGATCATGCTGTTCCGCAATTCAAGTCCATTAGTTACATCGGCCTTACATCGCGAAACTGGCAAACCCGATATAAGGAGCATCAGAGAGATGCGTTGACAGGTAGCGAGTTGCTATTTCACACGTCTTTGGCTGCGGTAATCAACAAAGACGGTATTAGCCAAGCTGGGATGGGGCACTTTGAAATGGTAAGAAGTGGCGCATGCCTGCTTTCAGAGCTTCAATACATTAACTTAACCTATGAAGAGGCCATGCAGATTGAAGAACGCATGGTAGAGCGTACTTTGCATCCTAACGGGCTAAACATGATTCCAGGCGGATTCGCCGGAATGAAGTTTCTTCACAAGCTTGGGTATTTGTCGCGAGATCGTGCCTCGGCTGATGATCGAGACTTTGCGGCAGCGAAGTATTTGTTGAAAAATGCTAGTGTCGGCAAGGTTGCTCCTTGGGTTTCTGAGAACTGGTCAAAAGATGAATTCTATGAGCAGGTCATATTCAAGAGGAACAACACTCTAAATCGAGAACAGATACTTTCCATTCGAAAGTATGGTAATGAGTGGAGTTTCAGCGCTGAATTGATCGCGAATCTAGTAGGAGCGAACATTAGACAAGTGCGTGATGTCCTAAGTGGCAAGTATTACTCCCGTGTGAAATGAATTCGTTTATCGTGCCCTCGCGCCAGCGTTGCTTTCGCCAAGGGTCTATATCTATCAATCCCACCAAACCCGTATAATTACCGGCGCATGAACAGCGTGTAGCCTGGATGGCGCTGAGGAATCCAAGGCTTCGTTATCTTGTATTCTGCAATGCTACTATGGGCTACGCAACTACATTATTCTTTCAAATCCCATCTGTGCGCCGCCGTACCGACAGCCGCTCATTTTAAGCTCATATTATTTTTAAGGTTTTGAAGAGACTCCGTCTCACCTCGAAGGCCGGTTATCAGGCGAGTAACTTGCTCATCGATAGCCACTTTATTCTTGTGCTTTGGGGGAAAATATTATGAACATTCAACAACGCAAAAGCGGCTCTGCGCTATTACGCGCATTGGCATTGATAATTTTCGCCGTATTCTGCAACACCGCATCGGCGATCGATTTCCCGGCGGCAGCCGATACTGCGACGCCATCCAATAGCGAGTGCCTGCTGAATTGGGCGCAAACATTCCACCCCAGGTTGTTTTCGCCGACGGTGTCAGATGTGCAATCTTTTCCGCCTTATACCTATCGCTACTATTCGGGCACCAATTCTTACCTGGCCGTTTCCTCTGCCGATAACCATGTCTATTACCTGGGGCCGAACGATACCATGCTGCGGGATGTCGGTGATTTATCCGTTTGGCTGAAAGAATCGGGGTGTGGCGCGATGCCGTACCCGGTGATCTTTGTTCATGGCATAGCGTCTTCGGCGGATACATGGGCGCTATTTAGAGACTACCTGATAAACAATGCCGGTTGGGTATACGGCGGAACCCCCGCTTACGATCCAACCGCGCAAACGGTAGCAATCAACTGTCCCTCGGACCCTGGCCAGCCGGTTTCCTGTACCGGCAATGCGGGCAACTTTTACACGCTGAATTTTTCTGACAATCAGAACTTGTCTTTTGATGCTCAAGGCGGCGAACTGGCGGCAATTATTACTGCGATTCTAGAGGCCAATCCCGGCGCGACAAAGGTTCTTCTGGTGAGCCACAGCATGGGCGGCCTTGCAGCAAGGGAATACCTGCAAGGATTGGCGCGGCAGCCAAATGCCGAAACGACCATTCCCTATCGGGACGATGTCGCCAAACTCATTACCATCGGGGCTCCGCATCAGGGCACGTTTTGGGCCGAGCAATGCCGCAATGAGTTCGATGTTTTCGACGTTTCCGGAGATATCGGTATTTGCGCCCTTTTATCTTTGGACATCGACCCGGACAGTGTTGCGGTCGAGGATTTGCAACCTGATAGTTCGCCGCTGAATATTCTCAATGACTTGGCTACTTATCCTCTCCCAGCCAATGTGTCTTATGTGTCGATCATTGGCACGGGCCAGCCTACTTTAACCGGATTAGTTGCTTTCGATGATGGGGATGGCATCGTCTCGGGTACTTCCCAGGATTTGGCGACGGTAACCGGGAATCTTCCGCTTCAACAAAAATCGGTCGAAATTGATATTCTTTTCCGGGAATGCGGCAATGAAATAGATGTGCCATTGCTTGGCAACATTGGCGAAACTCATACCTGTGAGACAAGCGATCCCGGTGTAGGGGCGGAGATTTTGAGGGATTTACAATAGCATGTAAGCCATGTGGGCGTGCTATGCATATCTTAAGGCTGATCGCATCACTATTCCGAAAGTCTGCAAACAATATTTTCCGTGCCTACAGCGGGTTCTACAGAGCCCAATCATTGAAGAAGCTGAAAGTTTCTCCAAGCAATCGACTTGAAAGTTCAAAGCAAGCTTTGAACTCCGGCAAGCACACTTTTGGTGTCCAAAGCTTGCTTCGGGATTGGTTCTTCGATTACAAAAGGCGTGAGCTGCAATCAACCGGGTAGGGGGCGCATCGCGTCCCTTTTCGATGTCGCTAATATGCTGAAATCCGTAAATGGTGCGCGGTGCGCACCCTACTTAAATTTTTACGCCGCCCGCCAAACATACGTAGCCACCGCGCTTGGCGGTAATGTAGCTACTGCATTTTTTCCTCGAAATCGGATAGCAAAGGATAGCGATTCAGCGCCGCCATTGAGCGCAATCAGAACGATACAGCCTTCGGGGGTAAGAAAAGCCACATTCGGCGAGAAGTTTTGCTCATCGGAATAAATCCTCACCGAACCGGGGCGGACGAATTTCGCGGCATGGGCGATTACATAGTAGGCGACGTTGCGGGCAAGTTCTTCACCGATAGTCAAAGCGCCGACGCAACGGGCCTCGCCTCCAGGGGTATGGGGACAGCAAAACGGGTCGGAGGCCAGGTTCCATTCGAGCACGACCCGGCTCCAGTTGCGTGTCGAACCTATCAGGACATTTTTCACGTGCCACATCAAATCTCCCCCGAACTGCCCGTCAGAACCTACCCATTGCTCGGTGAAATACAATTTCATTTCCGGATAAAGCTGATGCACCTCGGAAAGGGCCGAGATGTCGCCTCCATATAAATGCCAGGCCGATCCGCTTAGATAACGGCGCGCATCGGCATCGGCGAAAACCGCCAACGGATATTCTTTGACATCGCAATTGTGGTCCCAACAAAACAGTTCCACATCAGCCAATCCAGCCTCCCATAAAGCCGGTCCCAGATGGTTTTTGATGAACTCGGCCTGTTCACTCGCTTCCATGATCATGCTGGGTTCGTTTTTTTGATTCAAGGGTTCGTTCTGCGGGGTGATCGAATGGATGATGATGCCTTTCTCCCGCATGGCTTGCAGGTATCTGACCAGGTAAGCGGCGTAAACAGCGTAGCAATCCGGTCTCAGTTTGCCGCCGACGAGTCCCTGGTTGGTCTTCATCCAGGTCGGCGCCGACCAGGCCGTGGCGATGATCTTGATCTCGGGGTTGATAACCAAAATTTCCCGTAACAAGGGGATGACTTCAACGTCCCCGGCCTCGATGTCGAAATGGGCAAGCTCAAAGTCGGATTGTCCATCCGGTCTGTCGTCATAGGAAAAACAGCGCTCGCTTAAATCCGACGCGCCGATGCTCAGGCGCAGAAAGCTAACGCCGATACCGTCCCCGTCGGGCAGGAACAATTCCCGCAGCAATGCGCTCCTGTCAGCATCAGGCAAGCGGCTGATCAGCATCGCGCTGCCGCCGGTCAACGAAAACCCGAATCCTTCGATGACCTGATACTTCTGCCCGGCATCGACCTTTATCACAGGGAGATCGTTGGTATTGTCGGCGAAACGAAGGTTATCGGTCTGCCGGTGCAACAAACAGGTTTGGTCGGCGCTAGTTAGCCAGGCCGCTACAGAAAAATCTTCTGAAAGTGGAAAAACAAGGTCATCAGGGCTGGTTTGTTCAGGCAGAGAGTCTTCTTGGCGGCGTAACTTTAGTTTATACATGATGAAGTCTCACAGATTGTGATAATTGCCTGAAAACGCTTTACTTCGTGGCATATTAAGGCAAGCGGATAGTGCGGCAAGAAAGCCGCTTTAGGTTTGCATGCAATACACAGGCAACTTAGTATAGCCGATTCAATTGCTTTGATTTAACCCCTGTAACTTGGCTATCTCCGGGGCTTTTGATGGTTTTTCTTGAAGATATGTAGCATGATTTAAAAAAGCCTTATCCATTGAACCCATGCCGCGCAACTTATCAGGGCAATGCGATTGAATGCCTTGCCGGACCCGGCAAGCATATCATCTTTGCTTGGCGAAATAATACGCGCTCCCTTTTAACATAGGATTTTGGCATTGTTGATATCTATATGATTTTCAACTGCAAGTTTGGATGGATGTACGGTATAATCGCGCTATTTCCAAATTTATCCTGACCTAATAAATGGCTCAATTTTTTGAAATACATCCGGAAAGTCCACAGCTGCGTCTGATACATCGTGCGGTGGAAGTGCTCCGTAACGGCGGCGTCATCGTCTATCCGACCGACTCCTCTTATGCGATTGCCTGCCATATCGGCGATAAGCAGGCGCTGGATAAAATCCGCCGCATCAGGCAGTTGGACGATAAGCACAACTTTACGCTGGTATGCAAAGACCTGGCTCAGGTGTCCACGTTTACCAAGATCAGTAACAATGCTTACCGGCTGATCAAGGCGTTAACGCCGGGGCCGTTTACCTTTATTTTGGACGCTACGCGCGAAGTGCCGCGCCGCTTGCAGCATCCCAAGAAAAAAACGGTAGGCATACGGGTTCCCGACCATCCTGTTGCACAATTGCTGGTTCAGGAATTAGGCGAGCCGCTATTCAGTTCCACTTTGATGCTGCCGGGCGAGGATGAGGCGTTAACCGACCCTTATGAGATTAAAGATAAACTGGATCATGAACTGGATCTGGTGATTGACGCCGGTATTATTCCGTTTGAGCAAACGACGATTATCGAATTTTCCAACGGCGCCGGTGAAATTATAAGGCAGGGCAAGGGTCTTGCTCCGATGCTGGCAGGGTGAGGATGCAGGCATGATGAATGAATTGACACTGTTGCAGCGTATCGTGGTTTGGATATTGCCGGTGATTTTTGCGATTACCGTGCATGAAGTGGCGCATGGCTGGGTGGCAAAAAAGTACGGCGATAACACCGCCTCGGCCTTGGGCAGGCTGACCTTAAACCCGATCAAGCATATCGATTTGCTCGGAACCATTATCATCCCCGGCTTGCTGTTAATCTCTTTTACCGGGTTTATTTTCGGCTGGGCAAAGCCGGTGCCTGTCGATCCCCAGAATTTTAAAAACCCGCGACGCGACATGGCGATAGTCGCTCTGGCTGGGCCTGTTGCCAATTTGTTAATGGCCGTCGGCTGGGCGTTGATAGCCCGGTTAGGGGTGGCGATAGGCGCACAAACCGAAGCGGTTTCGTTGCCGCTGATTTATACCGGGATTGCCGGCATTTCTATTAATCTGGTGTTGACATTAATCAATTTGCTGCCGATTCCGCCGTTGGACGGCAGTCGCATTTTGACAGGTATTTTGCCGAGTTACTGGGCGTGGCAATACAACCGTCTGGAGCGTTTCGGATTTATTATTTTATTGGTGCTGTTATACACTAATGTTTTGAGTTCTATTTTGGCTTATCCGATGTTTGTGGCACAGAAAGTATTTTTTTCAATTGCCGGGTTATAGGTTGATTTTTAAACGACTGTTTAAGTTCCGGCCGTCTTTTCGTATTTGCGAAGCCATGGCATGAACGAAACTATGAACCAAGACACGGTTGAAGCTGTAGAGTCCTCGCTGGTCGCGGTCGTGCCGTCATTCGCAATAGTTAACGGCGCGCCGTTTAACAAGCTGCCGGACGATCTTTATATCCCGCCGGATGCGTTGGAAGTGCTGCTGGATACCTTTGAAGGACCGCTGGATTTATTGCTGTATTTGATACGAAGGCAGAATCTGGATGTTGTAAATATTCCGATCGCGCAGATTACTCATCAATACATCGCCTACATCCAGATTATGGGTGAATTAAACCTGGAACTGGCGGCGGAGTATCTGGTCATGGCCGCGCTGTTGGCGGAAATCAAGTCCAGGATGCTGTTGCCCAGGCAGACAGAGGCTGAAGAGGACGAGGAAGACCCGAGAGCAACGTTGATACGCAGGTTGCAGGAATATGAGCTGATTAAAAATGCGGCTGAAGAAATCGATCTGTTGCCTAGAATTGAGCGTGATATATTTGAAGTCGGCGTCGATGTTTCGGCGCTGAAAAATTGCAAACAGAACCTGCCGGATATCCATCTAAAAGAAATGCTACTGGCATTTCAGGATGTACTTAGAAGGGTTGAGCAGCTCAGCCATCATCAAATTACCAAAGAGCCTTTATCTGTCCGTGAACGCATGTCAACCATTTTGGAAAACCTTAAAGGAGCGGATAGTCTCCTTTTCTCGCAGTTATTTATCCGAAAAGAAGGTCGACACGGAGTTGTTGTCTCGTTTCTGGCAATCCTCGAACTCAGCAAAGAACGACTCATCGATATTATCCAGCCAGAACCCTTTGCCGAAATACGAGTCAGAACCGCCGGCGCCGCCGCCGGTAGTTAAGCGTGTACCTAAGCCCAAACCTTCACCGCCGCCCCTCGACCGCGCCTGTCCCGAGTGCAGCCGAAGAGATCAGGACAGGTCTTTCATAACTGAACAACGTGAAATTAATGTGGAAATTAAACGTGTAGTTGAAGCCATCTTATTTGCTGCAAATCGCCCCATGACCTGTAAGCAGGTGCAGCAGGTTTTTCCTGAAATTGAACAGCCGGAGCTACAGGAAATACAGGTGGCATGCGAGGCGATCATGGAGGATTACCGGTTCAGGCCGGTTGAATTAAAGCAGGTGGCCAGCGGTTACCGTTTTCAGGTCAGGCAAGAACTGTCACGCTGGGTATCGCGGCTGTTTGAAGAAAAGCCGCCTAAATACTCCCGGGCATTGCTGGAGACTTTGGCCATTATTGCCTATCGTCAACCGGCGACACGCGGAGATATTGAGGATATTCGCGGTGTCAGTGTCAGTTCCAACATCATTCATACGCTGCTTGAACGCGAGTGGATTCGAGTGGTAGCGCACAAAGAGGTGCCGGGCAGACCGGCTTTATACGGTACCACCAAACAATTTCTGGATTATTTTAATATCGCATCATTAAATGAGCTGCCGACCTTGCAAGAGATTAAAGAGCTTGGCATGTCATTGGATGAGCCGCCGTTAAATAATACGCAACAACCCATGCAGGTAAAGAGTGAAGAGCAAGAAACAACCGAACAGATCACCGAAACAGCCGTCGAGCAGGTCAGCGAAACAGCCGAGCCGGTCTCCGAAACCACAGACTGAAAACAAGGTAGCGAAAGCGCCGAAAAAAATCGGCGTTACTGGGGTGGTCGACGGAGAGCGTATCCAGAAAGTGCTGGCGCGCGGCGGCATTGGTTCCCGGCGAGAAATTGAGCGCTGGATAAGTGAGGGGCGGTTAAAGATAAATGGCAACCCTGTAGGCTTGGGCGACCGATTGAAAGAGGGTGATCGGCTATTTCTCAATGACCGGATTGTCAATTGGGAAAAATTTGTCGAACAGCCCACCCGAGTGCTGCTTTACCATAAACCGGTCGGCGAAGTGGTAACGCGCCGCGACCCGGAGGGCCGCCCGGTGGTGTTTACGCAGTTGCCGAAATTGGCGGTCAGCCGCTGGATAGCTGTCGGCCGTCTGGATATCAACACGTCAGGCTTATTGCTGGTTACCAATAATGGCGAGCTGGCCAATCGATTGATGCATCCGTCAACGCAAGTGGAGCGTGAATACGCCGTACGTATTTTGGGCAATGTTTCAGAGGCCACCTTGGCAAGGCTCAAAGAAGGCGTGGAGCTTGAAGACGGTAAGGCCAAGTTTGACGATATTAAATTCTACGGTGGCGAAGGCGCCAATAAATGGTTCAACGTTACCGTTGCCGAAGGTCGCAACAGGCTGGTAAGGCGGTTGTGGGAATCGCAGGAGGTAGTCGTCAGCCGTTTAATGCGGGTGCGCTATGGGCCGGTGGTGTTGCCGGAACGGTTGAAAGCCCGCACGTTTTATGAATTGAACGATAAAGAGCTGGAATTGCTGTTTGAATTTGCGGGTATGGCCAATGAAAAACCGGCTATTAACGCCAAGCCCGAATCTAAAGCGCATAAGCCGGGTAAACGTTAACGGCGCAGTCCGGATTGCCCTGAAGGTACAAGAGCCTGGTCTGCCAACATCAAGCGATCCGGCTCCGGTGCTTATTTAGCCACGACAACTTGGTTTCTGCCTTTGTTTTTGGCTATATACATGGCTTTATCTGCGCGCTGGACGAAAGACTTGAGAGTATCATTTTCGCGTAAAGTGCTAACGCCCAAGCTGGCAGTGATCTTGAGGATTTCCATGCCGTACGCTATTGTATGGTTCTCAATTGAGGCGCGAATTCGCTCTGCCAGCAACTCTGCGCCGCTGGCGTCGGTACCGCTTAATAACATCACGAATTCTTCCCCGCCATAGCGGAACACAATATCGCTATCTCTTAGACTTTCCTTAATCCATTTTGCGCTCAAAACCAGTGTCGTATCGCCGCACTCGTGACCATAAGTGTCATTGATGGCTTTGAAATGATCGATATCAAGGAAAATCAGCGATAAACTCTGAGTATTGCGTATCGCAAGGCTCATTTCCCGTTTAATGGAATCATCAAATGAAGTTCTGTTGTGGGTTTGGGTGAGTGGGTCCGTATAAGCCTTTTTTAAAGCCTGATGAAATAAAGTTGCATTTTTCAGCGGATAAATCAAACAGCAAAGCAGCGTTTCCAGCAGCCGGAGATCCGAATCGCTGAATCTATGGTTACGCATCAGCTTTAATTCACCCAATTGTTGCTGTTCAACTTTAAGTGCGTAATTGCAGGAATGCCGCGTAAAAACCCCACTTTTGACCTCCAGATCAAATTCTGTGTTTGTATAAATAAAGGCGCTATGGGGGATCTTATTTGCGATCTTAGTGCTGAAAATAGCTATCAGTTCATTAAATTCCAATGTCGTTTGCAAAGCGCTGCTGATGTCATAATTATGAAGGTTAACCGCTTTTGTCGCTTCAAAAGTGTTGTTGCTGATAATCGCCAGGTTTGCTGATTTACGGTTCATGGACGCTTCCTCATGGATTGGAGCTATTACGTTGCAGTAACTAAAGCGAAGGATGTGCCATTTATTAAAATATTAATAGTAATTAGTGTCTTAGCAAATATGTTTTGATTTTAATTGGTTCGGCGCCATAAAGTTGACGTTACAAAGCGGCAAAGGATTGCCGAAGAGCGGCTTAAGCGCTTGTTCTTATAAATAAGCGTGAAAAATCGACTGCTTTCAGCGGACGCTCCGAAAGATAATCCACAAAAAACAACACAATAATGGTTGGCATGGTCAATTAAGATGTTGAGTGATGGCAATGACTGGCCGATGTGGCGCTGAATGGATGGCTGTTCCCTGAGCAGTGGGTTAGGCCAGTCATTGTTGAGGAAAGCGAACGGTCTCCGTCGTCTTGGTCATGACCGGATTACTCGTGAGCGCAAAGTGTCTTTCGGCTCACTCAACCGGCGTTGAGTTTATCTCATAGTTGACAAGACTGATCCGGCTGACGGGTTGCCAGTCTTTGTATCCTGAAAATGCTTGGTTTGCAGGAAAATAATGAATTCAAGGCGGCCGAATACGGGCCTGGACGCGATCGGAATGCAGTGTTTGTAGTAGTTCTGAAGGCGTTTAATGAGGTATTGGGACGAAAGGGTGAACATGATGGCCCTTCTGCTCGGTATATCGTGTGTAGCAGTTTATGTGGCGCGGAGAAATTTACTCGCCTCGTTTTGTTAAAAAACGGGTAAAATCAATAAGGAAGGGATATAATCGAATGGTGCCGAGGAGAGGACTTGAACCTCCACGGGGTTGCCCCCACCAGCACCTGAAGCTGGCGTGTCTACCAATTTCACCACCTCGGCAAAGGTTAGCTGTAAAAGCTAAAGTGAGCGCGCACTATACCTATCCTCTTTGCTTTTGTCAATTAAGTGCGAAGTTTTTATATAAACTTAAATGATTTCGAGATAGACGCCGTAGCGTCACCTCGAGCTAACGGGAAATAGTTTTTCGCATAAGACCCAAAAACTTTTCTCTTTCAATCCTAATCGATATACTAAGCCTATATATTAAGATATGTTTAATAATATCCATTCTCCTAGTTAATTATTTAAATGACATTGAAGTCTAAAAAAGACGTTGATTTTAAATCAACAAATGATCCATATGCTCAGCGCGAAGCTGAGAAATATGAGAACCCGATTCCCAGCCGCGAATTAATTCTCCAATTGATCGAACATGCTGGAAAACCGTTGCGCCGCGAAGAAATCGCCGAGGCCTTTTCTCTTGAAGATGAAGATCAGCTAGAGGCCTTACGACGCCGTTTGCGGGCCATGGAAAGAGACGGGCAATTATTGTTTAATCGCGGCAAAAAATATTGCCTGGTTAACAATGAGGATTTAATTGCCGGGCGCGTCATCGGCCATGCGGACGGTTTTGGCTTTCTTAAGCCGGATGATGGGTCGGATGACCTGTTCTTATCGCCGCGGGAAATGAATCCGTTGCTGCACAATGACCGGGCGCTGGTGCGTATTGCCGGGATCGATAAAAAAGGCCGCCGGGAAGGCGCGGTTGTTGAGGTTCTACAGAGAAACACTCACCAGATTGTAGGGCGGCTTTATAAGGAAAATGGTTTTACCTATGTGGTGCCGGATAATAAAAATATAGCGCAAACCGTCCTGATTCAGAAAGGCGGCATCGGCAAAGCCAAGCAAGGGCAGATTGTCGTTGCGGAAGTTACCGAGCAGCCGACGCAGCTTCACCAGCCGATCGGCCGGATCATCGAAGTCATGGGTGAACACATGGCGCCGGGGATGGAAATCGATATGGCGATCCGCTCCTATAATCTGCCAAACCATTGGCCTGATGAGCTGCTGGAAGAAATCAAGCCGCTTAAAAATGAGGTGCCGGAGTCAGCAAAACAAAACCGGGTCGATTTACGGCAAACTCCATTAGTTACAATTGATGGCGAAGATGCTCGCGATTTTGACGATGCCGTCTATTGCCAGAAAACCCCCAAAGGCTGGAAGCTGCTGGTGGCAATTGCCGATGTTTCGCATTATGTACAGATTAATTCGGAATTGGACAAAGAGGCTCAAAAACGCAGCACGTCGGTCTATTTTCCGGAACGGGTCATACCCATGTTGCCGGAAATCTTGTCTAATGGCTTGTGTTCGCTTAATCCTCAGGTAGACCGCTTATGCATGGTATGTGAGCTGCTTATTAACGAGCAAGGTTTGGTCACGCGGTCGCGCTTTTTTGATGCGGTGATGAGTTCTCATGCCAGATTGACCTATACCGAAGTCGCAAAAATGCTGGTCGAGGGCGATAAGTCATTAGCCGAGCAATACAACGCGTTGATGCCGCATTTACAGGAGTTGTACGCGCTTTACAAGGTTATGCGAGTAAGCCGGGAAAAGCGCGGCGCGATGGATTTTGACACCCAGGAAACCCGCATTATTTTCGGCCCAGAGCGTAAGATTGAAAAGATAGTGCCGGTGGTGCGTAACGATGCTCATAAATTGATTGAAGAGTTTATGATCACCGCGAACATGGCGGCAGCTCGTTTTTTAAATAACAAAAAAATGCCCAAGCTGCTGCGGATACATGACGGTCCGAGTGCCGACAAGCTGCTTAACCTGAAAACGTTTCTCGGCGAATTGGGTTTAAGCTTGGGCGGGGGCGCTAAACCGACGCCGCTGGATTATATGTATTTGATCGAATCAATCAAAGACCGGCCCGATGCGCATTTGATACAGACCGTATTGTTACGTTCGATGTCGCAAGCCGTCTACAGCCCAGAATTAAAAGGCCATTTCGGTTTGGCGTTGGAAGCTTACGCGCACTTTACTTCGCCGATCCGCCGTTATCCTGATTTGCTGGTGCATCGCGCGATCAGGCATTGTTTGCAGGGCAAGTCGGTCGAAAGCTTTTTCTACGGGCTCCCTGATATGGTGGTGTTGGGCGAGCAATGCTCCGCCAATGAGCGGCGAGCTGACGAAGCGACGCGGGATGTGGTGAGCTGGCTCAAATGCGAATATATGATGGATAAGGTCGGCGAGGAATTTCCGGGCATTATTTCAGCGGTTACCTCATTTGGCTTCTTTGTTGAGCTTGACGAAATCTATGTAGAAGGCTTGGTTCATATCAGCAACCTGGCGCAGGATTATTTTCATTTTGATGCGACCAGCCATCAGTTAAGAGGCGAGCGTACCGGTGTTAATTATCGCCTGGGTGACAGTGTCATCGTCAGAGTCGCGCGTGTTGATCTGGATGAAAAGAAGATTGACTTTGAGCTGACGAAAAAACAAGACGTAATGAAGAAGCCTAAAAAGAGACGCCGTAAAAAATGAAATTAAGCAAAGTATACGGCATACATTCAGTACAGTCGGCGTTGGATTATTCCCCTAAAAAAATTAATAAAGCCTGGATTGACAGCCAAAGACAAGACAAGCGCTTAACGCAACTGGTCGAGGATTTATTGGATTTGGGCATAGAACCCGAAAAAACTGACCGGAAAAAGCTGGATCGTTTTGCGGACAGCAATAATCATCAAGGCATTGTTATTGAAGTTGAAATGCCGGAAGAGTTATCGGAAAGTCATCTCAAGGATGCCGTGTTAACGGTGTCGGGAACGCCTTTATTTCTGGTGTTGGACAATGTTCAGGACCCGCACAATTTCGGGGCCTGCCTTAGAACCGCGGACGCTACCGGCGTGCATGGAGTCATTATCACTAAAGATAACGCTACCGGTATTACCCCGACAGTCTGTAAGGTGGCTAGCGGTGCTGCAGAAACGGTACCGGTCTATCAAGTCACCAATTTAGCAAGAACCTTGCGCTGGCTCAAAGAACAAGGCGTCTGGGTCATGGGGGCAGCGGGCGAAGCAACGCAAACCGCCTATCAAACCGATTTTACGGTGCCTCTGGCTTTGGTCGTCGGCGCTGAGGGCAAGGGTTTAAGACGGTTGACCAAGGAGCAATGCGACATGCTGGTCAAATTGCCGATGCTGGGCAAGGTAGAAAGCCTTAATCTGTCTGTTGCAACCGGTGTGCTGCTTTATGAGGCCGTGCGTCAGCGGTCACTGGTCGGCTGATTTATTTGTTGCATCATGCAAGCACAAGCAACACATTCTCTTGAAGGCAGAGGCTTAAGCTGTATACGCGATGACCGGATACTGTTTGAAGAGCTGGCTTTTGAATTGGTTTCAGGGCAGGTTTTACTGCTCGAAGGTAAAAATGGCAGCGGCAAAACCTCGTTACTGCGTATTTTATGCGGATTTCGCGAGCCTGATGCAGGTAGAATTGACTGGTGCGGCGAGGCTGTTAAAGATAGTCAGTTCTATGCGGATATGGCTTATGTCGGCCACTTGGATGGCATTAAAAAAGAACTGACGGTTCTGGAAAATCTAAAGATGTCTTTGGCCCTGAGCAGTTCCGGTCGCTACTCCATTGATCAGGCTTTAACGAAAGTGCATTTGTCGGGCTACGACGATGTCCTTGTGCAAACTTTATCGGCAGGCCAGAAAAGACGGCTGTCTTTAGCCAGATTGCTGATTACCGAAAATGTGTTGTGGATTCTGGATGAGCCTTTTACCTCATTGGACAGGCAAGGCATTGCCCTGATCGAATCGTTAATGACCGAACATTGCGGCAATGGCGGCATGATAGTCCTCACCTCACACCATGATATCGATCTGCCTGATGTCGATGTCCAGCGTATTAATTTATCCTGATGTCTTTATCCCGAGCTTTTTTTGCCGTTATTCGGCGCGATCTGGTGTTGGCTTTGCGGCGGCGTTCGGAGATAGCCAACCCGCTACTGTTTTTTATCCTGGTGATAACTCTGTTTCCGTTGGGGATCGGCGCGCAGCCGCATCTATTGCAAGCCATTGCGCCGGGGATTATCTGGGTTTCCGCATTATTGGCGGCGATGCTGTCCCTCGACAGCCTGTTTCGTTCGGATTTTGATGACGGTTCCTTGGAACAGATTCTATTAAGTCCGCATCCGACATCGGTATTGGTATTGGCTAAAATCGTTGCCCATTGGTTGGTGACCGGATTGCCATTATTGATTGTGGCGCCGCTGCTGGCAGTTTTTTTGGGCTTGCCCAATCATGCTCTGGGAATTTTGTTGTTGACCTTGTTGCTTGGAACGCCGGTATTAAGCTTAATAGGAGCCATTGGCGTTGCGCTGACCGTAGGACTTCGCCGGGGCGGCATGATTTTGTCGCTGCTGGTTTTGCCATTGTATGTGCCGGTGCTGATCTTTGCCGGTAATGCAGTGCAGATGGCCGGCAGCGGATTGCCGGTCGATGCGCAAATTAATATTCTGGTTGCCATTTTATTGATGGCTTTGGTGTTAACGCCTTTGCCGACAGCGGCCGCATTAAAAATGAGTATTAATTGATAATATCTCGTAGAATAATCGGCCATATTATCGACCTGGAATCAATGATGATGGTGTCGGCTAAATATTTGCTTAAAAACAGACCGTCCATACACTTTTAGTTTGAACCTTTGCCTGATTTTCTATGTTTTTAATTCCTGATCCCGTAGTCCGCTTCTTTCACCGCATGGCTTCGCCGCCGCATTTTTACGCTTTTAGCCAGCGCTTGATGCCGTGGCTGGTGGTTATTTTTCTACTGTTAACGGCCGCAGGTCTATATGGCGGTTTGTATCTTGCGCCAGCCGATTACCAGCAGGGCGATAGCTATCGCATTATCTATATCCATGTGCCCAGCGCCTGGATGTCGTTATTCATTTATGTGGTCATGGCAATTGCCGGAGCAATAGGTCTGGTTTGGCGCATCAAGCTGGCGGAGATTGTCGCGATCAGTAGTGCGCCGGTCGGCGCAAGCTTTACCTTTATCGCGCTGGTGACCGGTTCCTTGTGGGGCAAACCGATGTGGGGAACCTGGTGGGTTTGGGATGCGCGGTTAACGTCCGAATTGATATTGCTGTTTTTGTATCTCGGCGTCATCGGGCTGTACGGCGCGATAGACGATAAGCGCACCGCGTCCAGGGCCGTGGCTATTTTAGCCTTGGTCGGCGTGGTCAACATTCCGATTATTCATTATTCCGTCGAGTGGTGGAATACGCTACACCAAGGGCCGACGGTAACCAAAATGGATAAGCCGTCGATTCATGTCAGCATGTTGATCCCGTTATTGCTGATGGCGGTAGCGTTCAAATTTTATTACCTGATCGCGATGTTGCAGCGGGCGCGTACCGAATTGTTGCAGCGCGAACGCAATGCACAGTGGGTTAAGAACATGATTTCGGAGTCCAAATAATGACAATGCAGGAATTTTTCGCAATGGGCGGCTATGCCTTTTATGTCTGGACCTCTTACGGCCTGACCTTAATCGTGCTGCTTGCCAATATTATTATCCCGGTGGCACAGCGCAGACAGTTATTACGCTCCCTGGCGCTTAAGCAAAAACGGCACTAAATCATGAAACCAGCCAGAAAACAGCGATTAATGCTTATCGGCCTGATGGTCATCGGAGCCGGGCTTGCCACCGGGTTTGCGCTTAAGTCCTTTAATGAAAATTTGATGTATTTTTTTTCCACTACCGATGTCGTGGCAGGCAAGGCGCCAAAAGACACCTTATTTCGCCTGGGCGGCATGGTCATTAAAGGCTCTGTGGAAAGGCCGAATGACGGGCTGATGGTGCGCTTTAAACTGACTGATTTCAGTAAGGATGTGACCGTCGAATACACGGGCATCCTGCCGGATTTGTTCAGAGAAGGGCAGGGCATCGTTGCGCACGGGAAACTAAATGCACAGGGCGTGTTTATCGCCGAAGAAGTGTTGGCCAAACATGATGAAAATTACATGCCGCCGGAAGTGAAAAGCAGTTTAAAAAATCAGCCGGCGCCGGTTGCAGGCCAATAATAATGATTGCAGAACTCGGACATTTTTCGCTGATCTTAGCCCTATGCATGGCCGTTATTTTAGGGGGGCTGCCGATCATCGGCGCTTCCCGATCCATATCCGGCTGGATCGCTGTGGCAAGGCCTGCCGCGTTTGGGCAACTGTTCTTCATGGTTATTTCCTACGGCTGTCTGACTTATGGGTTCTTAACCCATGATTTTTCGGTCAAATACATTGCGACAAATTCCAATACCGCATTGCCGGTTTTGTATTTGGTTTCCGGGGTCTGGGGCGCGCATGAAGGCTCGTTACTGCTTTGGGCGCTGGTGCTGTCCTGCTGGACAGGCTTGGTGGCGATGTTCAGTCGTGCGATTCCTGAGGCTACCGTCGCTCGCGTTTTAGGCGTGATGGGGCTGGTCTCTATCGGCTTTATCCTGTTTTTATTACTGACATCCAATCCGTTTGAGCGGCTATTTCCAGTGCCGCTGGAAGGGCGCGATTTAAACCCATTACTGCAAGATCCTGGTCTGGCAATACACCCGCCGATGCTTTATATGGGCTATGTCGGCTTTTCCGTGGCCTTTGCTTTTGCCATTGCCGCGTTGCTGGAAGGTCGGCTGGATGCAGCCTGGGCGCGCTGGTCAAGACCCTGGACCAACATCGCCTGGATGTTTTTGACGCTGGGCATAGCCTTGGGCAGCTGGTGGGCTTATTACGAATTGGGCTGGGGCGGCTGGTGGTTCTGGGACCCGGTCGAAAACGCTTCCTTCATGCCCTGGCTGGTCGGCACCGCGCTGATCCATTCGTTAGCCGCCACCGAAAAACGCGGCGTGTTCAAGACCTGGACGGTGTTGCTGGCGATTTTTGCTTTTTCGTTAAGCCTGCTCGGTACATTTCTGGTCCGGTCCGGCGTATTGACTTCGGTGCATGCGTTTGCCAGCGACCCTGCAAGAGGTTTGTTTATTCTGATATTTCTGGCCGTCGTGGTGGGGGGATCGTTATTGCTGTATGCGATAAGAGCGCCTTACGTCAAGAGCAGCGCGACCTTTGAATTGGTGTCCAAAGAATCGGCGATATTGCTGAACAACGTGTTGTTGGTGGTAACGGCTTCCAGTATTTTGCTCGGCACGCTGTATCCTCTGGTAATTGACGCGTTGGGACTGGGCAAGATCTCAGTCGGGCCTCCATATTTTAATGCCGTATTCATTCCACTGATGGCGCCGCTGGCGATTGCCGTGGGTTTGGGCATGTTGCTGCGCTGGAAAAGAGACAATATCAACGCGATTGCCTTGCGGGTGCGCTGGCTTGTTTTGGCTTGCGTTGCAGGCGGACTGCTGATTCCGTTGCTGATGCCGTTTTATTCGTGGGGCGCAGTATTGGGCTTAACGCTGGCGTTGTGGACGGTTGCGATCACCGCGATGTCTTTTGTCGACCGCATGGGGTCGCAAGGGTTTTCCTGGCAACGCTTGCAAACCGTACCGGCCGGTTTTTACGGTATGACTGTGGCGCATTTAGGTATAGCGGTATTCGTGGTCGGCATTACCCTGACCTCCGTTTACAGCGTCGAAAAAGATGTCCGCATGGCACCCTCCGACAAGCTGGATATGTCCGGCTATATTTTTGAATTTCACGGCGTTAAACAAACCCAAGGGCCTAACTATGTTGCCGAACAGGCGTTTGTGACCGTCAGTTACGACGGCAAACAGGTCGCTAAACTGGAACCGCAAAAACGGGTTTACCGGGTGCAAAAAATGCCGATGACCGAAGCGGCTATCGATGCCGGATTGTTTCGGGATTTGTTTGTTGCGATAGGCGAGCCGCTCGGCGATAAGGGCGCGTGGAGCCTCAGGATTTACTACAAGTCATTTATCCGCTGGATTTGGCTGGGCGCGCTGTTCATGGCGGCGGGCGGCTTGTGTGCGGCTTGTGATAGACGATATCGAATTGCAAAATAGTTTAAAGATTACCACCAGGAAGAAGGACGCGAAGTTTTATATCTTCGTGTCCTTCGTAGTGAATCCATGTGTAACCCTAAATAAATATAATGCTTAAATACATCCTCCCTTTAATATTATTTATCGTTCTTGCGGTGTTCCTGGCGCTGGGCTTAAACCTTCATCCCAGTGAGATTCCTTCGCCGTTGATCGACAAACCGGCTCCGGCATTCTCCGCGCCGAAGCTTCAAGCACCTGAAGAAAAATTATCCCCAACCGATTTAAAAGGCAAAGTCTGGCTGTTTAATGTCTGGGCGTCGTGGTGCGCGTCTTGCCGCTCCGAACATCCGGTGCTGAACCAATTGGCTCAGCAAAAAGCCGCGGTTATCGTCGGCTTGAACTACAAGGACGAGCCGGAAGCAGCGAAAGGCTGGCTGGCGCAATTGGGCAACCCTTACGATGTCAGCATTATGGATCAGGATGGACGCATCGGTATCGATTGGGGCGTTTACGGCGTACCGGAGACCTTCGTCATCGATAAGCGGGGTGTGATCCGCTACAAGCATACCGGCCCCGTCACGCCTGAAGATGTGCAGCAGACTTTCCTGCCTTTGATTGCCAAGTTACAGGCTGAAAATTAATGAAGCGTTTATCCATTGTTTTGTTATTGGTACTGTCCGGCATGGCTTGCGCCGGTGTCGAATACCGGCAATTTGCCAGCCCTGAGCAGCAAGAGGCTTACGAAAGCCTGACTTCGGAATTGCGCTGTCTGGTCTGTCAAAACCAGACCATCGCCGATTCCAATGCGGAACTGGCCGCGGATTTGCGCAGGCAAGTCTACGAAATGCTGCAACAAGGCAAATCAAAGCAAGACATAGCCCAATTTATGACCGATAGATACGGCGATTTTGTTTTGTATAATCCGCCGTTTAAGCTTAAAACCGGCCTGTTGTGGATAGGACCGGTGATGTTCCTGTTAATCGGTTTGATCGCAGTGTTTTTGTTTACGCGCCGAAAAAAGACCGCTGCAACGGTTGAAATCAGCGCGGAAAAGCAGCAAAAAATCCGCAGCTTATTGGAAAAAGGTGATCAGTCTTGAATATGTTATTTTTGCTGATTGCCAGCGTAATGATCTTGGTCGCTTTCTTGATTGTGCTGCCGCCGTTGTGGCGGAAACATTCGGTTGCAGCAGCCGACCAGGACCAGCGTAATATCGCCATTGCTAGGCAGCGATTGGCTGAGCTTAAGGAACAGCTGCAAGCAGGCGCATTAACTCAGGCGCTTTACGATGAGCAGTTGGTCGAACTTGAACAGGCTTTGAGCGATGATCTCGATATAGAGAGTCATGTCAATGAAGCAACGTCGCCCGGCCGGTGGATAGCGCTGGTGCTGGTTTTAGCAATCCCTTTTGTGGCGGGTTCGCTTTATTGGACACTCGGCAACTATCAGTCATTAACGCAGGAAAATCAAACAGCCGCGGCAAATCCGGCAGTACCCGAACTGGAGAAGATGAAAAGCATGGTTGCCGGGCTTGCGGAGCGCCTGAAAAAACAGCCGGACGATGCGATGGGCTGGACGATGTTAGGCCGATCCTACAAGTATTTGCAACAATATCCTCAAGCTGCCGAAGCGTTTGAACACGCCTACAAGTTAATAGGCGAGCAGCCGGAAATCATGCTGCTTTACGCCGATGCCCTGGCTTTTTCCAACAATGAGCAGATGGCCGGAAAACCCACGGAACTGGTGTTTAAAGCCTTGGCGATGGAGCCTAATAACGTGACCGGCCTGTGGCTTGGCGGCATGGCCAAAGCGCAAACAGGCGATTTTGCGGCGGCAATGGATTTGTGGACAAAACTTGAGGCGCAGCTGCCGCCGGGATCCGAAGCCCAGCAGGAAATACAAGGCCTGCTGGCAAAACTTGCCACCCAGATACCGGAAGGCGCTGCCGAGCAAGCGGAATCAAAACCTGAGCAACCGATTGCGACGCTTCCGCCCTCCTCGCCAATCGCGAGTATTAATGTTCAGGTAAGCTTGGCACCCGAGTTGCAAAAATCGGCCAGCCCTAACGACACCGTCTTTATTTATGCTCAGGCCTTGTCCGGCCCCAAAATGCCGCTGGCTATCGTGCGTAAACAGGTTTTTGAATTGCCGTTAACCGTCAGTTTGACGGATGCGATGGCAATGATGCCGACCATGAAGTTATCGAATTTCGAGCAAGTCAAATTGCTGGCGCGCATTTCCAAATCCGGCGATGCGATGCAACAACCCGGCGATTTGATCGGCGTTGTTGAGCAGGTGGCTCTGAACGATAAAAGCCCGCATAAAGTAATCATTAACAGCCAAGTAAAATGATGGATCAGTCTATAAAATTCAATTTGGGTCTGATCAACCGTTACGATAAGGCCGGCCCCCGTTATACCTCGTATCCGACTGCACTGGAGCTGCATGAAGGCTTCGGCGACAGGGAATATCGGCAGCACATCGCAAAATCCAATGCCGCAGGCGGGCCGCTGTCGCTGTATTTCCATATCCCATTTTGCGACACTGTCTGTTTTTACTGCGCCTGCAACAAAATCGTTACTAAAAACCGCAAACATGCGGAACCTTATTTGGCGAATCTGTGCAAGGAAATTGCGATGCAGGGCGATTTGTTCGACTCCGGCCGGGTCGTCAATCAGTTGCACTGGGGCGGCGGCACGCCGACTTTTTTAAGTTACGAGCAGATGCTTACCCTGATGGCGGTAACCCGCGAGCATTTTCAGTTAAGGGACGACGATAAGGGCGAATATTCAATCGAAGTCGATCCTCGCGAAACCAACGGCCAGACCATGAGACAGCTTCGCGAACTGGGCTTTAACCGGGTCAGTTTAGGTCTACAGGATTTCGATCCGGGCGTGCAAAAAGCCGTCAACCGCCTGCAAAGCGAAGAGCAGACGTTCAGCGTTTTAGAAGCGGCCAGAGCCGAAGGTTTCCGCTCAACCAATATCGATTTGATCTATGGATTGCCGCTGCAAACGGTCGATACCTTCGCCAAGACCTTGGATAAAATCCTGGCGGTAGAACCGGACCGCTTCTCGATCTTCAACTACGCTCACATGCCGGCACGGTTTAAAACCCAGCGCCAAATCAACGATGCCGATATGCCGACGCCCGACGTCAAGCTGGCTATTTTGCAGATGGTGGGGCAAAGACTGACCGAAGCGGGCTATGTCTATATCGGCATGGATCATTTCGCCAAACCCGATGACGAACTTGCCGTCGCGCAGCGCGAGGGACACTTGTACCGTAACTTCCAGGGCTATTCCACGCATTCGGATTGCGATCTGGTGGGCTTGGGCATTACTTCGATAGGCCGGGTAGGCGATGCCTATATCCAGAATGTCAAAGAGCTGGACGAATACGATCAACTGATCAGCCAAGGACAATTGCCGGTCTTTAAAGGCGTCGAGCTGGACGATGACGACAAACTGCGCCGCGCCGTGATCACCCAACTGATTTGCCATTTCGACTTGAGCTTTGCCGCTATCGAGCAGCAATTCGACATTAACTTTAGCGATTACTTCGCCAAGGAAATTGAAGCATTAGCACCGATGCAAGCCGACGGTTTGCTGATGCTGTCGGCACAAGGCATTAAAGTGTTATCCGCCGGTCGCTTGCTGATCCGCAATATCTGCATGGTGTTCGATAAATATCTGGCACAAAAACAACAACAATTTTCAAAAGTTATCTAAGTCCCTGTATGAATGACGAACGAATCATTGAATTGGAAATAAAGGTCGCTTATCAGGAAGATTTGCTGCAAGAATTGAACAAGATAGTCGCCGGGCAGCAGCAGCAGATCGACCGCCTGGAAGCTACGTGCAAAATGCTTAATGAGCGGATTAAAAGCCTGTCCGTCGAGGGCAGTGCCGGAGAGAATGTCGAGGAAGCCCCTCCGCATTACTAAGAGCTGCTTGAGTCATCGCTATAGCTCAAATCAGCTGCAAACAGCGTCAAAAGCTACTAATAACAAAAATGAAGCAGAACATTCTCGTGCGCCATCCAGACGACTTAACGGTTTCCTGGGCCCAGCACATTGTTAATCAACATGACGACAACACCATCGTTGCCAATGTGGATGTGGTTGCCGTAGACATTGGCACGACAACGCGTGTTTGCGTCGCTGTCGGGCATAATGGCCCGAACACGCTGCCGAACCGGTGGTTTGTAAAGTTGCCGTCATTGACGTGGCGGGCGTGGTTGATTACTGCGTTACCCAGGCTGCTTCAGACCGAAGTGCGTTTTTATAATGAATTGGCGGAGGCGGTTCCTCTTAGCAAGCCTGTCTGTCTGGCGGCGCAAAGCCGGTTCGGCCGAGGCTCGACGCTGGTGCTTGCCGATATCGCTGAATTCGACGGAGTTCCCAGTGCCGCCAGCGATACCTTGACGTTTGAACAAGCGGCTTTGGTTGTCGAGCAGCTTGCCTGTAGCCATGCGCGGTTTTGGAACAGCGTGCATCTCGATCCTAAATACCGCTGGCTGGCGGGACCGATCCGGTTTTTGGAAGATTTTCTGGGCACGGCTTTGGCCGTACCGCTGATGAAACGCGGCTTACGGTTGGCCGGAACACATATACCTTCGACTCTGCACGTTCCCGCTATTCATTATGCGCGGCATCGTCGGGCCGCGATGCGTTTTCTTTCCGACGCACCCAAAACGCTGGTTCATCATGACTGTCATCCGGGTAACTTGTTCTGGAACAATAACAGGTCCAAGGTCGGTTTTCTTGACTGGCAGCTGGTTCGCATAGGCGAAGGCGTCAGCGATGTGGCTTATTTTCTGGCTACTGCGCTGAGTGCGGAAACCCGGAGGCTTTATGAGGCGGAGTTGCTGGTCAAATATGCTCAAGCGTTGGCGGACAATGGGGTGGTAGATGTCGATAACACCCAGTTGGCGCAACGGTATCGCGCTCATCTGGTTTATGCCTTTGAAGCGATGGTCGTCACGCTTGCGGTGGGCGGCATGATGAAGCTGGATTGTAACCTGGAGCTGATACGCCGAACGGCTACCGCTGTGGAAGAATTAGACGCTTTCTCCGCTCTGCCGATTTGAAATAAGAGTAAGGCAGGGCATGCTTCTAAGCGCCATACTTTTCAGCTAACTGAAGCAGCACAAAAACCGCCCCGGTTCCGCCGTCTTTGGGTGGTGCGGAGCAAAAAGCCTGTACGTCTTTATGCTGTCTCAGCCATAAGTTCAGGTTGTTTTTCAGTACGGGATGGTTGTCGGCCGAACGATAGCCTTTACCGTGGACGATATGCACGCAGCGGCAGCCGTCTTCTACGCAGTCATGCAGAAAATGCAGCAGTTGCCGTTTTGCATCAGTGCTGCTGAGCCCATGCAGGTCGATTTCCGCATCCAGTCCGAATTGCCCTTTGCGCAGCTTTTTTAGCACATTATGTTGTAGCCCGGCAGCCATATAGCTCAGTGAGTCTTCAAGCCCGACTTTTTCAATATCAAACTCAGCCGTGGCGTTCAAGTGTTCTTCTACGTTAACAGCTTGGGACTTAGGGTAGGGTTTGGGTCTGATATCCGCTGTTAATAGCACTTTATCGCTTTTTACAACGTGTACTTTGCCAATGGCTTGACGAAATAGATCTCTATCTTCTGGAGTAAGGTTTTTTTTTGCCACGAAAGCTGATTTTGTTGTGTATTGTTGCTAATATGTCTGATTTTATAGCTTAATCGGCTTCAGGGCGATTGATAATGCATATTTTGTTAAGTAATGATGACGGGTACTTGGCTGAAGGACTCAATGCATTAGCCAATGCATTGAGCGCGCATGCTGATATATCGGTAGTCGCACCGGATAGAAACCGTAGTGCGGCAAGTAATTCGTTAACACTGGAAATGCCGTTGCGTGCTTATGTTGCGGACAACGGGTTCATAAAAGTTGACGGAACGCCCACCGATTGCGTGCATTTGGCAATAACCGGCTTATTGAAAAACGAGCCGGATATGGTTTTTGCGGGGATTAATCATGGCTCCAATTTGGGCGATGACGTGCTTTATTCGGGTACTGTCGCAGCGGCGTCCGAAGGTCGATTTTTAGGTTTGCCTGCCCTTGCTATTTCGCTGGTGGGCAGTAACCCGGTTCATTTTGATACCGCTGCCTACGTTGCTGTGACGCTGCTCCGGCAATTGATTAATAATCCCTTGCCGGAAGATACCATCCTTAATGTCAATGTGCCGGATGTCACTATTAAAGACTTAAAGGGCTATCAGGCAACCCGGCTGGGTCAGCGTCATAAATCGGAGCCGGTCATCAAAAGCGAAGATCCTCGCGGGCGTATTATTTATTGGGTAGGGCCGCCAGGAGCGGAGCAGGATGCCGGTCCCGGAACGGATTTTCACGCGGTTAATGCAGGTTTCGTGTCGGTTACGCCGTTACAGCTGGATTTGACCCGATATGAACGAATCAATGATTTAAAGGCCTGGTTGCCGGAGCGTGCAATATGATTCAGAGCCTGCAAGGCATAGGCATGACCTCTTTGCGCACCCGTGAGCGCATGATTAAGCGGTTAATGGATCAAGGCATCAGAAATCATAAAGTTCTGGCTGTCATGCGCGATACGCCTCGGCATATTTTTATGGATGAGGCTTTGTCCAGCCGGGCTTATGAAGATACTGCACTGCCGATTGGTTACAACCAGACGATTTCTCAGCCTTATATTGTCGCAAAAATGACTGAGTTGTTGTTTTCGTCATCGAACCGGTTGCCAAAAGTGTTGGAGATAGGCACCGGCTGCGGTTACCAAACGGCAATATTGGCCCAACTAGTCGATCATGTGTATTCCGTTGAAAGAATCGCGCCCTTGCAAAAAAAGGCCAAAGATCGGCTATGGGATTTAAAATTAAAAAATGTCAGCTACGTGCACAGTGACGGCGGCTGGGGGTGGCTGGATCATGCGCCGTATGATGGCATTCTGGTTGCTGCGGCACCTCCCGAAATACCGGAAATGCTGTTGCAGCAAATGGCTATCGGCGGCGTGATGGTTATTCCTGTCGGCAAGGGCGGCAGCCAGCGGTTACAGAGGGTAACGCGTACCGAAAGCGGCTATGAGGTTGAAAAGTTGGAACCGGTTGTTTTTGTGCCTTTTTTGTCCGGAAGGAAATAAGCTTGTTTTAAAACGGTACGACAAAATCCTGCGGCGGCCTTAACCTGGTGCGTGGTCAAGGATTGCAAAGTCAGGATGCTTGATTTTTCTCTTATACTCGCCAGATCGTTCGTCTAACAAACCCTGTTTTCAGGCAATGCCTGACGCAGGCGTTAGCTTCAATGAACATCAAAACTGTCTCGGCCGACTTAAGGCATGAGTAGTTTTCGATGTATGTCATCACTCATTTTTGGAGTGATGGTATGTGTCGGCCTCAACATTATGCCAACAGTTTATATAACTCCAGCACCCGTTAATGGCTACAGGCTATAAAACGTAGCAGGAAATTATGAGCTTGAAAAAGCGAGTGCGCTTGATTGCGGGAGCACTGTTGGAATAGAGGAATAGCGATGGGGGAGGATGTAGCCGGGCAGGCGAGCTGCCCGACGTACCTCTTTCTAGCTTATTTCTTTTTGTTGCGTTCGTTCACTTCTTTGATAACTTCTTCTGACACGTTCTTCGGGCACGGTAAGTAGTGCGAGAATTCCATGGAGAACTGACCGCGACCTGAAGTCATGGTGCGCAAGTCGCCGATGTAACCGAACATCTCACTCAACGGTACATCCGACTTGATACGAACACCGGTTGCGCCTGCATCTTGAGATTTGATCATGCCGCGGCGACGGTTAAGGTCACCGATAACATCACCAACATGATCAGCCGGCGTAAAAGTATCAACCTTCATGATTGGCTCGATCAATTGCGGTCCTGCTTTTGGAATCGATTGACGGAAAGCCGCTTTCGCAGCAATTTCAAACGCTATAGCAGATGAGTCAACCGCGTGGAAAGCACCGTCGGTTAAGATAACTTTAAAGTCCAAGCAAGGGAAGCCGGCCAATACGCCTTTATCCAACATGCTCTTAAAGCCTTTTTCAACCGCCGGCCAGTATTCGCGTGGCACGTTACCGCCGGTAACCGCTGATTCAAACACAAAACCGCTGCCTGGCTCGCCTGGCTCGATAATGTAATTGATCTTACCGTATTGACCGGAACCACCTGATTGCTTCTTGTGGGTGTACTCGTCTTCAACCGATTTGGTAATGGTTTCGCGGTAGGCCACTTGAGGTTTACCAACGATAACGTCAACGCCGTGAGTACGTCTTAAGATGTCGACTTTAATATCAAGATGCAGCTCGCCCATACCTTTAAGAATGGTTTCGCCACTGTCTTCATCGGTTTCAACGTGGAAAGACGGATCTTCCTGAATCATTTTACCCAGCGCGATACCCATTTTTTCGGAAGCCGCTTTGTCTTTTGGTGAAATCGCTAATGAGATAACGGGATCAGGGAAGACCATCGGTTCCAGTGTTGCAGGGAATTTAGGGTCGCACAGCGTGTGACCGGTTTGTACATTCTTCATACCCAATACGGCAACAATGTCACCCGCTTGAGCTGAATCAAGTTCATTACGGGCATCGGCATGCATTTCCACGATACGGCCGATACGCTCGGTTTTACCGGTGAAAGTATTCAGTACGGAAGTGCCTTTTTCCAGTTTGCCTGAGTAGATACGCAAGAAGGTTAACGCACCAAAACGATCGTCCATAATCTTGAATGCCAACGCGCGTAGCGGTTTGTCGGCATCAACGATAGCAAAAGTGCCTGTTGGGTTACCTTCCAGATCAACTTCGGGCTGTGGTTTAACTTCAGTTGGGCAAGGCAGGTAATCGATAACCGCGTCAAGTACCAACTGCACGCCTTTATTTTTAAAAGACGAACCGCAGTAAGTCGGGAAGAAATCCAGGTTAATCGTACCTTTGCGAATACAACGTTTGATAGTGTCGATATCAGGTTCTTCACCTTCCAGGTATTTTTCCATGACATCGTCATACTGATCGGCAACTTGGTCGATCATTTTTTCGCGCCATTTTTCAGCATCAGCCACCATGTCGGCAGGAATGTCTTTGATCTCGTAGTTCATTGGATCCCCGGAATCATCCCATATCCAGGCTTTGCGGGTCAGCAGGTCGACCACGCCGGAGAATTGATCTTCAGTACCGATAGGCAAAGTCATAACTAATGGCACAGCGCCGAGCACTTCTTCAACCTGTTTAACTACGCGGTAGAAGTCGGCACCGATGCGATCCAGTTTGTTGATATAGATAACACGGGATACTTCAGAATCGTTGGCATAGCGCCAGTTGGTTTCTGACTGAGGTTCAACACCGCCGGAACCACAGAAGACGCCGATACCGCCGTCAAGAACTTTCAATGAACGATAAACTTCAATAGTAAAGTCAACGTGTCCCGGAGTATCGATGATATTAAAACGGTGATCTTTCCAGAAACAAGTCGTTGCAGCCGACTGAATGGTAATACCGCGCTCCTGCTCCTGTTCCATGAAGTCTGTGGTCGCCGCGCCATCGTGCACTTCGCCGATTTTGTGGATTTTACCGGTGAGTTTTAAAATTCGCTCGGTAGTCGTTGTTTTGCCGGCATCGACGTGAGCGAAGATGCCGATGTTTCTGTAATGCGCTAAATCTGTCATGTTTTTACTCTAAAGTTGGGCATAAAAAACTTTTTGGTGACCGTTCTCGATAAACGCTCAAATTATGAACGTCTACTGAGGACTCGTACCGGGGCGGTGGGCTACATATCATAATCGCAGTCATACAACCTAAGACCGCGGTGGCGGTAGCCATCGGAGTGGATGAAATGCGTCAGGTACATGCTGATAGCTCAAAGCCGAGTGAGGTGCATTTTTTGGGTCACCATCGCTGCTCACTCGTCCAGCTTCGAAAGTTTTCTATTTTAACCTAAAAAACGTTATAAAAACATAGAAAACCCATGTGTTATGTTGTGGCTGCGTTAAAACGGTTAATCTGTTTGATCATTTAGTGTCGGTATATTGGATAAGGATAACCTTGAAGCCTTGGCGGGACAGTCCCAGCCGTTTTTAGATGCGTAAGATTAAGCTGCAGTATCCAATTATTTTTAGCTGTAGTTCTGTTGGTTTTTGGCATTGTCGAACGGCAAGGGTAGGCATGGAATATGCTTTTAATGTCCTTTAATACGAGGGGCAGCCAGCTTCGGCTGCCGCATTCTTTCAAAAACTAAAGATTAAAGAAGTGCCGTATGAAAGTAATATGAATAGAGATTTATTCTATATATAATTGAGCTAAAGTCTCGCAAAAACAGCTACATTTGTTGATATGTTATTGTGAAACATTCGCTTCAAAGCGGAAGGATAAGATTGAGCCTGATATTAGGGCCTTATAAATGTCCTGTTACAAAGCTTTTAGCGAGAACGGATCAATAACCAAGCCGCAAAAGCCGTTTTGTCGGCACGAGAAAAATGCCGCTTGCTTGGCAAGGCTTAAAGTGAAGTATGACTGGTAAACTACCAAATGACACCAAAGAATAATCCTCTAGAACTTAATTTAATCGAAATGGACACGGAAACGGTTTCTTCCAAAACTATAGCGGAGCCCCGCTCCCTTAGTGAGTGGACGCACGTGTTATGTAATGAAGAAATGCCGATATTTTCCAATACTGCATTAAGTGTTCATGACGTGTTGAGCGATGATAGGAAAGGTGCTATGGAATTGGCTTCTGTTATTTTGCAGGATCCGAATCTGACGGTTAAGTTATTAAAAATCAGTAACACGCCTCATTACAATCCGTCGCGCCAGAAAATGGTTACTGTATCACGGGCCATTATTATGCTTGGTTCCGAGGTTATTCGTGAGTTAACACTGGTTTGTTCCTTTTTAGAATGCATCCTATCTGCGATCAACAAACAGCAGGCCAGTGAAGAAATAGCTCAAGCTATTCATGCTGCGGTGCATGCAAAGTCCATAGCGATAGCGGCAAACGATTCACTGCCGGAAGAAATTTTTATTGCCACGTTACTTAATCATATCGGCAGTATCTCTTTCTGGTGTTTTTGCGGTGAACAGGGAGAGCGCATTCAAGCTTTAATAAATAAAGGAAAGTGCAGTCGCGAAGAAGCGGAAATACAAGTGCTAGGCTTTAAATTGACGGAACTGGGCACTTGCTTAAGTAAAGCCTGGAAATTAGGCGGCTTGATTGAGGAATCTATCAAGCCGGGGGTAAAGTCTAAAAATCCCAGAGTTGGTTTGGTTCACTTAGGGTATGAAATTACCGAGGCGTTAAAAGAAGGAGCAAGTTCAGCAAAGTATAATGCTTGTATCAGGAAGATCGAGGCTCTTACCAAGGAGCCTCAAAAAGACATAATTGAAAAGCTCCAAAATAATACGGCTAATGCCTCTGATATGGCTTGCCAATTTGGCGCCACCGATGCCGCCATGCTCATTCAAAGCCGTCTAAATAATGCTGTCGACTTGGAAGAGCCAGCGCCGGATATTGATAAAAAACAACTGCAACTTCATATTTCGCAAGACATAGTCTCAATAATAAGCGACCAAATCGATATCAATTTGTTGCTTGAAACGGTGCTTGAGGGGATTCATCGGGGTATCGGCATGGATCGAACTATCTTTTCCCTGTTAGTCTCCGATAAACAGTCACTTAAAGAAAAGCTGTCATTGGGCTGGCGCAAGGATTCGTATGAAAACAAGGTCGTTTTCAATGTTTCGGAAACACCCCCCAATATTTTTTTCCATGCTCTGGCCGGTACTCAAGCGTTCTGGGCCAAACCTTTGGTTAACACTAAGCTTTACATGCTCAGGGATATCAATGTGGTCGGAAAAAATGAATGTTTTATGATGCCGGTTTTTTCCAATAATATACCGATCGGGCTAATTTATGCCGATCGAGGGATTACTAACCAACCGTTAACTGAAGAAGATTTTAGCGCCTTTAAATACTTTTCCCAGCAGGCGAATATAGGTCTTACCGTTTACCGTATGCAGCGCACAGTCAATGGGAAAATTGATTAAACGGCGGTTATTGAGCGTGCCAGGCGGATGGGCTGGCAGGGCTATCGCAGTATTGATCAAGTAGTTTTATGAACCAGTCCCGCTCAATCTCTTGGGCGCCAAAGCCTTCCAAATGCGTTGTATGCACTTGGCAGTCTATCAACTGGTAATCCCAGGATTTAAGTTGCTGAACCAGGGTGGCAAAAGCTACTTTAGAGGCGTCGGTTCTGGTATGAAACATGGACTCGCCAAAAAAAACCTGTCCCAGCGCGACGCCGTATAATCCGCCAACCAGTTCGTCGCCAATCCAGGTTTCAACCGAATGAGCAAATCCGGCCTGATGCAGCTGATTATAAGCGACATTGATTTCTGCTGTTATCCAAGTGCCTGCGGTGTCCTTACGGGGGTTTGCGCAGGCGGCAATAACTTCATTAAAGGCTTGGTCAAAGGTTACTGAAAAAATGCTTTTACGCAGGGTTTTGCGCAAACTACGGGAAATAATCAGTTTATCCGGAAATAAAACCAGGCGCGGGTCCGGCGACCACCACAAGATAGGCTCATCGGGGTTATACCAAGGAAATATTCCATGGCGATAGGCGTTCAACAGTCGATGCTGGGACAGGCAGCCGCCGACCGCAATCAAGCCGTCCGGTTCGCGGAGAGCTTGGTGCGCCAAGGGGAAATCCTGCTCAGGATTTAAGGGGTCAAGAACGGTCAGTCGCATGGTCTAATTTAAAGTATGGAGCGGAAAGACTAGAGCAGTCATTATGTCCAAATGTAGTTTAACCGACTAACTCGTCAAGGAATTTTTCCGCATCCAGTGCCGCCATACAGCCTGCGCCCGCTGAAGTAATGGCTTGCTTATAAACAGAGTCCATCACATCGCCGGCAGCAAATACACCTTCAACGCTGGTGGCAGTGACGTTTCCGTGAATGCCGCTTTTGACTTTAATATAGCCGTGCTCCATTTCCAGTTGACCCTCAAAAAGACCGGTATTGGGCGTGTGACCAATGGCTATGAATACGCCGTGCACATCCAGTTCTTTGGTTGAACCGTCCAGAGCGTTTTTAATCCTGAGGCCGGTAACGCCCATGTCGTCTCCCAGCACTTCGTCCAGCTGATGATTCCATTCAATGGCGACATTGCCGTTTTGCGATTTTTCAAGGAGCTTGTCGGAGAGGATTTTTTCGGAGCGGAATTTGTCGCGGCGATGCACGACAGTGACCTTCGATGCGATATTGGACAAATACAGCGCTTCTTCAACAGCCGTATTGCCGCCGCCGATGACCGCAACGGGTTTATTCCTGTAGAAAAAGCCGTCGCAGGTGGCGCAAGCTGACACCCCCTTGCCTTTGAAAGCATCCTCGGATTCCAGGCCCAAATATCGCGCCGAAGCGCCGGTTGCAATAATCAGCGCATCGCAGGTATAGGTGCCGGAATCGCCGGTCAAGGTGAAAGGGCGGGCGGACAAGTCGGCCGTGTGAATGTGGTCGAAAATTATCTCGGTATTGAAGCGTTCGGCATGATTAAGCATTCTTTCCATCAGCGCCGGTCCTTGCAAACCCTCGATATCGCCGGGCCAGTTGTCGACTTCGGTTGTGGTCGTCAACTGGCCG
>Ga0265297_10000318_pt1 | contig 156666 bp, 157 predicted proteins | sample Munlanlwell13791_FD_192502 | JGI IMG/M metagenome (GOLD analysis project Ga0265297, IMG submission 192502) | Leachate microbial communities from a municipal landfill in Southern Ontario, Canada - Leachate well 137-91 | ecosystem: Engineered > Solid waste > Landfill > Unclassified | place...
GTAGACCAGGTGGAGTTATCATTGGAGAATTTCATCTGGTTCAAGCCGGCGCCGGAATCGGTTGCCGATAGAGTAAGGGTCGCGGCGGTCTTATTGGTATATGCGGCATCGCTATTTATCTTTATGGCAGCGGCGGAGGGTATATACTCTTTCCAGTTCCCGATCACCGGCAGCCAACCCACGCTGGCAGGACCGTATCCAAAGGTCGCGTCGGCAATGCCCATGGCGTTACTATTTTTAAGGAAGAAGGTCGACGGCTTCGGATCGTATAAACCTATAGTGGTAGTACCGTTCCCGTCCCAGTCACCCGATACCGGCAGCCAACCCACGCTGGCAGGACCGTATATAAAGGTAAGGTCGGCATTACCGGCAGAATTGGAATTTCGTAAAAAGAATGTTCCTGTCTTCGGATCGTACAGGCCGATCGTCGTAATACCATCCCCGTTCCAATCGCCTGCTATGGGCAGCCATCCTGCTTTGGCCGGACCGTATACAAACGTAATATCGGCATTACCTGCGGCATTCGAATTCTTCAGGTAGAACGTCGCGGCCGTTGGATTGTATAAACCTATCGTCGTTACACCGTCGCCGTTCCAGTCGCCCGCTATCGGTATCCATCCGGCGTTGGCCGGACCGTATACAAACACGCTATCGGGAGAGTCCGCGGCGTTAGAGTCGCAAAGATAAAAGGCAGAGCTCACGGGATTATAAAGGCCTATCGTGATTGCGCCGTCGCCGTTCCAGTCGCCCGCTATGGGCTTCAATCCGGCGCCGGCAGAACCATGCGTAAATGTATTATCGGCGTAACCGCTTGCGTTGGAATTTTTCAGGAAAAAAGATGAAGATTGGGGATCATAGAGACCTATGTGAGCCAATTTCGAAGACTGCCCGGCAGCATGCGAGTAAGTTATGAAAGAAATAAAAAAAGCGGATAAAGCGAAGGCGATTACAAAGTTCTTCGATGAAAAAGATCTTGCAGTGAAGCCGCTCATCAGTTTTCCCTATCTGCCAAGCTTATTGTAAAAAGTATACAGCATTTTGAAAATTTGTCAATGAAAAATTACTAACTTTTTTGAATCCTAATATTCAACCCCCTTCCGCCCCACGATCCCCCGTCGGTACGGATGTTTGATCTCTCTCATCTCCGTGACAAGATCCGCTATCTTTTTAATTGCCGGAGGGCATCCTCTGCCCGTAAGGACGAGTTCTACGGATCCCGGTTTATTTTTTATCATGCCGATCACGTCCTCAATATTTATAAGACCGAGTTTCATGGCAACGTTGATTTCATCCAGTATAACCAGATCATAACGTCCGGATAAAATTTTTTGCCGTGCGTCTATAAAACCGTTTTGCGCGCACCTTATATCGGAGATCGCCGGTTTACCTCTAATGAACAGCCCGTTGCCGCATTGGCTCACCTTGATATTCTTTATCCTGCTAAGCGCCTTTATCTCGCCGCAGACTCTACTCTTCGCGAATTGCTGGATGTAGACCTTAAGCCCGGCGCCGCTCGCCCGGAGCGCGAGGCCGAGCGCCGCGGTCGTCTTGCCTTTTCCGTTACCGGTATAGACATGTATACACCCTCTTTCAGGAACGGCCGTCATATCTTCTTCCGTCCTTTCTTCTTCAAACCATTCTCGTAGAATTTATGGACTACCTTTACGCTGGCGATGATCAATACTATGCCGGTCACGATGAGAAGCGACGGTTTCGTATACTTAACTATCGCAATGCCAAAAGTCGACAGCAGGAATATCCTGGGTATCACGCCGATCAGAGTGCACGTAATAAAGACCGGGAACGGTATCCTGGTAATGCCGGCCGCGATAGAAAAAACTTTGAACGGCACTATGGGCAGCATGCGGCCTATCAGCACGCTATATCCGCCGTATTTCTTGGCGAAGGCTTCGGCCTTGGCTATGTGATGTGGTTTTATAAGAATGAACCTTCCGTATTTCAATATCACCGGCATAGCCGCATAACGGCCCAGGGCATAGCCGACGATACTGCCTGCTGTCGCGCCGAGAGAGCCGAAGATCATTATCGAGACTACCGGCACGCCTATGGCGCCCGCCCCTATAATTATAACTTCAGACGGTATCGGGACAACGCTGGACTCTAGTAACATTCCGATAAATACACCGAGATCGCCGAGGTTCGTTACAAGCGCGGTCACCTTACCCGCCATCGCCTGTTCCATCATAGAACGCCGCCCCTATTTTTTTGAATCCATTTTAATGACCAGCGCAATAAAGCGCAGGGTATCCACGATCGGGTTGATCCTGCTCTTCTCGTCCTGATAGACCGTCTTTATCGGGACCGCGGCTATCCTGAAACCCTTGCGGCACGCTTTGATGATAAGCTCCGATTCGATCTCGAATTTCGAAGAGTCGAGCTCGAGCGATTCCAGGACCCGCCGTTTTATAAGACGGTATCCGCACTGGGTGTCGGGGACATACTGCCCGCATCTCTTCGATATAAAAAACGACATGAAACGATTCGTCTTTCGCCGCACCCACGGCATATCCGCGGTATCGCTCATCCTGTTACCGATGACGATATCAGCGCCGGTCGCTTCCATCGTTTTTATGAAATCCGGTATACTGCTCACCTCGTGCTGGTTATCCCCGTCCATAATGATAACGGCGTCGAACTTTTTCTTCAAGGCGTGTTTAAAACCTTCCCTCACCGAGGCGCCTTTGCCCATATTCTGCGCGTGCTTTACCACTATAGCGCCTTCTTTGGCCGCGATAACGGCGGTATCGTCGGCAGAGCCGTCGTCTACGACATAAGCGGGCAGGCCTAACTCCCGGACATCCCTTACGATCCGGCCTATCGTCCGCGCTTCATTGTAAGACGGTATGAGGACGCAGATATTATTCATCTTTGCTCCACATGTCCTTGAATATATACCACTGCGTAGGATAGCGCCGCACATACGTTTCGATTATCGCGGCGCATTTACCGGCCAGTTCCATCACAGCCGCATCTTCGGGTTTACTGCGATCCGCATAAATGGGCTCCTCGAAACTAAGACAAAAAGTATCGTCCGGCCGCCTTATGATAAGCGTTGGGATAAGAGGAGCGCCCAGCCTGTATCCAAATACGGACGGCCCCTTCGGGAAGAGTGTCTTCTTGCCGAAAAAATCGAGCATCAGGCCGTTCCCGGTAAAGTCCCTGTCGCCCAATAACCCGAGAAGCCTGTTCGATTTAAGTATGTGGTAGCACGCCTTGAGCGACGCGCCGATCTCTATCGGCGTAAGCTTGCCGCGGAGGCGCTGGCGCCTGAAGAATGCGTCTATCTTCTTGTTACGGTGAGTAAGAACGACCGCGCTCATGGGATACCCCAGTAAAGAGATGGCCGAACCGCCTAATTCCCAATTACCGATATGCGCCGATACCAATACAGCCCCGCATTTTTTTGCCAGGGCGGAATCGATATTGTGCCTGCCTTCCACTTTTACGAACCTGTTCACATACTCTTCGTCTATTTTTGAAAATCTGAAAAAGTCTACGAGGTACTTCGCGAAATTCCTGTAGAGCTCCCGCGCCATACGGCGCAACTCCGGTTCGCCGGGGGCTGGCAATACGATGGTCCTCAAATTTTTTATGACCGCCGCCCTGTCGCCGCGCTGTATCATATAGCACAGACCTGCAATAAAAGACGCCAGGCCGTATGCGGCCTTAAGGGGCAAAACATTGACTAAAAAATAACCTATCCGGTATAATATATATAAGACCATTACTAATGTATCGACTCCAATATAAGCTTTGCTATGTCGACGGCGCTCTCCGGCCTGGCGAGAGAGCGGGCTTTATCGCTCATAGCGGTAAGTTTATGTCTATTCTCAAGCAATTCCAGAAGAAGGACTCCGGCATCCTCCGGGCTTTCGCCCTTTACGGCCACGCCCTCGTTGAGCAAGAACCTGGTATTCATCGCTTCCTGGCCGGGCAGAGGATTGATTATAAGCATCGGAAGCCCCCTGGCAAGAGCCTCGGCCGTCGTTATGCCTCCGGGCTTCGTAATTATCATATCCGAGACGCACATGAGCTCGTCGATGTTTTCTACGTACGAGAGTATCGTCACCTTCTTTTGGTAGCGTCTGCGCCTAAGCCAATTATAGAGCTTTTTATTGGTCCCGCATACTATAACGGGCTCGAGATCAACCGGGAGCCTGTCGAGGAGCCGCACCAGCTCTTTTAGCGGACCGAGCCCCTGGGTACCGCCCATGATCAGTATGTGCGGTCTTTTCCCGTCCAACCCCAGTTTTTTACATAACGCCTGCCTGTCCGGGAATATGCGGAACTTCGGATCTATCGGTATCCCGTAATCCTTTATCCGCGAAGGGTCGATACCATTTGCTACAAGCTTATCGCCGGTCTCCTGCGAAGGCACTATATAATAGTCGACATTATGATATATCCAGTATGAATGCGGCGCGTAATCCGTCAGGACGCCTATTAAGGGGATGTCCAACGCGAACGTCTTTTTATAATCGGCGATCATGCCGCACGGAAAAGCCTGAGTGCAGACTATGGCGCCCGGTTTGAAGTCATCGAGCAGTGTCTCCAGCTTACCGGTATTGAACCTGTGTATCATGGCTCTCAATTTCTGTGTCTGCTTAAGAACCTCGGGATTATCATAAAGATAGTCCCATAACTCGGGCTTGTGCTGGACAACGCTCATATAGGCCCTGTTTATGATCTTTTCTAGTATGGGATTCGTGTAATTGAAGGAATTTATATTGAGCGTCTCCACGCCTCCGTCTAGTTCGCGCAGAGCTTTCTCGATCGCGAGACTGGCGCAATGGTGGCCGGAATGTTCGGATATGAATAAAAGTAAAACCTTCTTCATCGCTATTCGATCCTGGCCAGCACCTGGCCCACTTTAGCTTCGAGCCCCTCGCCCACCAGTATCTCTTTAAGCGTCCCTGATGCGGGCGCGGGAAGATTGAACGTCGCTTTATCCGTAACGAGCTCGACGAGATCCTCGCCCTCTTTGATACTCTCTCCAACCGCGTGGTGCCAATAAGATATGCCCGCCTTATCTATGCCTTCCGCTATCGGCGGTAATTTCACTTCTGTCATCGCATCGTCTCCTTTTAAACTCCATGTATCGGTATATCGCAAAAGGCGCGCGCGGCCTCCTGCCATATTTCCGATAAAGTCGGGTGGCCATGGACCACGCGGCTCCACTCTTCTATGCCGAGATCCGCAGTCCTGGCGAGAACGCCTTCCGCTATCAGCTCGCAGGCACCCGCTCCGAATATCTCCAGGCCCAGTATCCGGCCGCGCGGATCACCTATCACTTTGGCAAAACCCTCGCCCTGCCCCATAAGAGCGGCCTTGCCGCATCCTAAATACGGGAATTTGGCTATCTTCACATCGGGGAATGCGGCCTTTGCATCTTCCTCGCGCATACCTACGCTCGCGATCTGCGGCTCCGTCCAGATACAGCTTGGCACATTGGAATAGTCGGGCCGCCTCATCTTTCCCAGTATATTATCTACCGCTATGACGCCGTCATACGACGCTTTATGCGCAAGGAGCGGGCCGTCGATACAGTCGCCTATCGCGTAGATATTTTTCAAATGGGTCCTGAGATACTCATCCACAACGATCCGCCCCGTAATAGTCTCTATGCCGAGAGCGGCGAGATCACCTATAGAGCCGGTAACGGGCGTTCTTCCGACGGAAACAAGTATCTTCTCCGTCTCAAGCGGCCGGGCGCCGGATAACGTGATCATAAGACTGCCAGGCCTCTTCGCTATCGACTCGACCGCAGAAGAAGTAAATATATCGATGCCGCGGCGCCTGAAGCTTAGCTCCAGTTTCTTTGAGACTTCCCTCGATTGCGCCGGGATGAGCCTATCCGTATATTCGATTATAGCAACCCGCGATCCAAGGCTATTATATAGACCGGCAAATTCACAGCCGATCACACCGCCGCCTATTATTACAAGGCTCTTTGGGATCGAGCGGATATCCAGGATATCGTCGCTGGAAAGGATGTCATGACCGTCAAATTTTACGTTCGCCGGCGCGGCCGGTTTTGCGCCGCTGGCAATAATTATATTCTTTGCGGAGATTTCGCCGGCGCCGTCGACTTTAAGGGTATCGGGAGAATCGATCGCCGCGGCGCCTTTCACAAGCGCGATCGAATTAGCCCTGAAAAGCGTCTCTACCCCGGTCCTCAGGCGTTTGACGATCTCATCTTTCCTGGAGACCATCCTGGAAAAATCTACTTTACAGGCGCCGGTCTCGATACCATGCAGGCGGGATTCCTTTATGGTCGAAAGCACCGAAGCAGAGGCAAGCAGGGATTTTGTAGGTATACATCCCCTGTTTAAGCATGTACCGCCGATGAGATCTTTTTCGATTACACATGTCTTGAGCTTATGGCGGGAGGCATAGATCGCGGCAATGTAGCCGCCGGGACCGGAACCTATTATGGCGAGGTCATATTTCGTCATAGTATAGCGATCGAACTCTTTATCGCCTTTGCCGATGCGCGAAAAGCCGCATCCTCCTCTTTGGACAATCCCAGCTCTATTATCTTCTCGATGCCGTTTTTGCCTATCTTACACGGAACGCCGATAGCGACATCTCTGAGGCCGTACTCACCGTCCAGGCAGGCCGACGCGACCGCCGTCTGGTTTGTATCGCCCAATACCATGGTTATCATTTTAAATACCGCGGCGCTGGGCGAGTAATACGCGCTTCCCGAACCGAAAAGGCCGACTATCTCGGCGCCCCTGTCACGCGTCCTTTTAACGATCGCATCCAGCCGCTCTTTAGGCAGCATCCCGGCCAGAGGCTTACCGGAAACCGTCGTTTTGGATAGAACGGGAACCATCGTGTCACCGTGGCTGCCCAGCATGTAGGTTTGTATTGATGAACGCGGGACATTAAGCTCTTCAGCCAGCAAATATATAAATCGCGCCGTATCTAAAAGGCCCGCCATGCCGAAGACCCGCTCTTTTTTAAAACCGGTGGCCTTAAGCGCCAGGTAGGTCATTGTATCCAGGGGATTGGTAACTATGATAACTATCGAGCCCGGAGCATAACATTTGATATTTTCCGAAACACCCTTTACTATCCGGGCGTTTTTTGCAATAAGATCCTCGCGGGTCATGCCGGGCTTTCTGGCCAGGCCGGCGGTAACGACCACTATATCGGATCCTTCTATTTTGGTGTAATCGTCGGTTCCCGTAATGGAGCGCTCGTGAGGAATTATGGGCGAGGCGTCAAGAAGATCGAAGGCTTTACCGACAGCCAGATTCTTGACTATGTCGAGAAGGACGACATCGGCCATGCCCGATTCGAGCACCCTATGGGCAAGCGTAGCGCCCACCGCCCCTGCGCCTATTATCGAAACTTTTGAGACCTTCGCTGTCATTATTTTAATTTCTCTATGATAGCATCCGCCATCCGGCTCGTGCCTACGGCTGTCGGGTCATTCCTATCCGCTTTAAGATCGTAGGTGACGAATTTGCCTTCGGCTATTACCTGTGAGACGGCCTGTTCGAGCCTATCCGCATTCTTATATTCGCCCATATGCCTCAGCATAAGTACGCACGACAATATTATCGCTACGGGGTTGACTTTATCCATACCCTTATATTTCGGCGCGCTCCCGTGGGTCGGCTCAAATAGCGCCGCGCTTTCCCCTATGTTGGCGCCGGGCGCGACTCCCAATCCGCCGATGAGGCCGGCGCAAAGATCGGATATGATATCACCGTAAAGATTGGGAAGGACAAGGACGTCATAATCCTCCGGCTTCTGGACAAGCTGCATGCACATATTATCGACTATCCTATCCTCAAATGCGATCCTGCCTTCGTACGATTTCGCGACTTCGCGCGCGACTTCAAGGAACAATCCGTCCGTGAATTTCATTATGTTTGCCTTGTGTACGGCCGTAACCTTCTTCCGTTTGTTTGCCACGGCGTATTCAAAAGCAAATTTGACTATCCTTTTCGAGCCTTCGACAGAAATCGGCTTTATGCTGATCGCCGAATCCTGCCTTATTTTCTTTTTTCCCAGGGTCTCCAGCAGTTCGATAAGCGTCCTGACATCCCTGGTCCCCTTCTGGAACTCGATACCGGCATAAAGGTCCTCCGTATTCTCCCTTACGATAACGAGATCTATGCCGGAATACCTAGACCTTACTCCTTTATAGCTCTTGCAGGGACGCAGACACGCGTAAAGATCCAGCCGCCTCCTTAGCTCGACATTGATGCTCCTGAAGCCGGTGCCCACCGGCGTGGTAATCGGCCCCTTCAAGGCAATTTTATTTCCTGCTATAGACTCAACGACACCCTCTGGCAGAGGCGTCTTGTATTTTTCGATCGCGGATTCACCGGCCTCAACCACATCCCAGGCTATATCTATCCCCAGGGCCTCGACACACCTTCTGGCGGCCTGGGCCAGTTCAGGGCCCGTACCGTCTCCGGGAATGAGTGTCACTCTATATTTTTTACTCAAAATTGAACCCCCCATACTTCTTAAAATGCTCGACTACGCCGCCATCCCGGAGCAGTCTCTTCATAACCGACGGTATGGGCTTTATATCGAAGACCAGTCCCTTTGCCCTGTCTTTCAGCTTCCCGCCGTCTATATCCAGATCCAGCTCATCGCCGTCATCTATGAAATCCGTATCGCACTCCACAAGGACGAGCCCCAGATTGAAAGCGTTCCTGTAAAATATCCGCGCAAAACTCTTCGCCGCCACCGCGTAAAACCCGGCGGATTTAAGAGCCTGGGGCGCCTGTTCACGCGATGAACCGCATCCGAAATTCTCACCGGCCACCAGGACATCGCCTTTTGTAACACGCGCCGCGAACTCCGGATCGATATCCTCGAATATATGTTTGGCCAGCTCTTTCGGGTCCTGTATCTTGAATTTGTAACGCCCCGAAATTACATAATCGGTATTTACGTTGTCCTGTACTTTTAACCTTCTGGCGCAATGCTTCATAGTCTATTCTTATGCTCCCTCGGATCCGTTATCCGGCCGGTAATTGCCGATGAGGCAACCGTAGCCGGGCTGGCAAGATATATGAATGAATTCGGGTTACCCATCCTGCCCTTAAAGTTCCTGTTTGCCGTCGAGATCGCCGATTCCCCGTCGGCAAGAACACCGTTATGGGTGCCGACGCACGGCCCGCATCCGGGGGCCACAACGATACAGCCTGACTTTATGAATATCTCTATAAACCCTTTCCTGACCGCATCGAGGTATATCTCCTTCGATGCCGGGGCGATGACAAACCTTACATCGGGATGCACGCTTTTACCCTTCATTATCCGCGCGGCGGCCTCCAGGTCCTCGAGCCTGCCGTTAGTACAGGTGCCTACGTATGCCTGGTCTATCCGCGTACCGCTAAGCGCCGTGACATCGCTGACGTTATCTACCGCGTGAGGCTTCGCAACCTGCGGCGCAAGTTTCGAGACATCATAGGTCTTTACGGCAGCGTACTTCGCCGCCGGATCCGCCGCAGTAGGATGAGGGGTCTTGAACGAGCGCTCTTTCACCCACTTCAGGACCTTTTCATCCGCTTCCATCAATCCCGCCTTGGCGCCCATCTCGACCGCCATATTCGAAATGGTAAGGCGCTCATCGACGCTCATGGCCGATATCGTCTCTCCGCAAAATTCCACCGCTTTATAGGTAGCGCCGTTCGCGCTTATATCTTTTATGATGTGAAGTATGACGTCTTTAGAGTAGACGCCCTTCGGCAGTTTGCCCTTTACGATAATCTTGATAGTTTCCGGGACCTTGAACCAGTTCTTGCCGCTCGCCAGAGTAATGGCGAGATCGGTCGAACCGACCCCTGTCGAGAAGACGTTTATAGCACCGTAAGTGCAGGTATGGGAATCCGCGCCCAGCACAAGATCGCCGCATGTGACATGCCCCTTCTGGGGAATGAGCTGATGGCATACGCCGCAGCCTATATCATACAACCCCAGATCGAAGGCCCCGGCAAAGGCCCGCATCTTCTTATGTATTTCGGAAACGCCTATGTTGGGACTCGGGGCGCTGTGGTCGATTACCATGCAGAACCGGGATTTATCGAATACCCGATTTACGCCAAGTTTCCTGAAACTATCTATTATGATAGAGCTCGTGCCGTCCTGGCCAAAACAGAAATCGACGCCGCATATTGCTATGTCACCCGCTTTTAACTCTCTGCCGGCATGGTTTGAAAGTATCTTCTCCGCTATCGTCTTACCCATTTTTTGATATCCACTCCTCTATTCTGTCCATCCCCTTCTTTATCGAGCCTGAGCCCGCGGCAAAACTCAACCGTATGACCGAATCGTCGCCGAACGGCTCTCCCGGTATGACCGCAACCCTGGCTTCGTCGAGAAGCCTGTTGGCGGCCTCCACCGAAGAGATCTTCAGCCCGGAGATATCGCATAAGACATAAAACGCCCCGTCCGGCCTGGTGCACGAAACCTTATTCATCCCGCCTATCCTGGAGACCATAAGATCGCGCCTCTTTTCGAATTCGGCCCTCATCTCGGCGACACAATTCTGGTCACCCGTAATCGCGGCAAGAGCCGCCTTCTGGCTGATAGAGCACGGGTTGGAAGCCGCGTGGCTCTGTAGATTCGCAGCAGCCTTCATCACTTCCGCCGGACCCGCGGCATAGCCTATGCGCCAGCCGGTCATCGAGTGACTTTTCGACAGACCGTTCACCGTTATAGTACGCTCATAAATGTCTTTGCCGAGCGCGGCGATCGATATGTGCCTGACGTCACCGTAAACAAGCTTTTCGTATATCTCATCGCTTATAACATAAAAATTATGCTTTACGGCAAGCTTTGCGATAAATTTCAATTCCGCCTCCGAATATACGGAACCGGTGGGGTTCGAGGGGCTGTTCAATACCATACATCTCGTCTTCCGCGTTATGCCGGAGGCAAGCTCCTTTTCGGTAACCTTAAAATTATTTTTAGCTGTTGTCTTGAGAAAGACGGGAGTAGCGGAAGCTATGCCGGCCATCGCCGGGTAACTCAACCAGTAGGGCGCGGGTATAAGGACTTCGTCGCCGCCTTCGCATAATACCTGGAATATGTTATTGAGCGAATGTTTCGCGCCGTTCGATACGACTATCTGCGCGATCGAATATTCGAGCGCATTATCTTTCTTAAATTTCCGCGCGATGGCTTCCCGTAATTCCTGCGTGCCGCTCGATGGAGTATACTTCGTAAAACCGCTTTTTATCGCTTCGATACCGGCTTCTTTTACATGCGCCGGCGTATCAAAATCCGGCTCACCGGCCGCAAAGCTTACGACATCTATGCCTTCCTTAACCAGCTTCTTTGCCCTGGAGGTTATCTGAAGCGTTACCGATTCACCTATGCCTGCCACTCTCTTAGCGAGCTTCATTTATACTTACTCCTTAATATTAGCATATATATTATATAGCAAAATTATGAATTCGCAAGCGGAAAAATTGGGAAAATTGGGAATGTTATACAAGGTTAAAATATCCTGTTTATACTGTTAGTAGTAGCCCTTTAAAGAAGCAGGGCACCTTTAAAGGTGCCCTGCTTTGTGGATAACTTTTTACACGATTACTTAGAAGTCGCCCCGTTTGCGGAATAGGCCCCGCAAATTCTTCATAAAGCCTTTCTTATCGGAGAGTTTCTTATCTTCGCTCTTGGCCTTCTCGGCGCGCCGCTCATCTTCCAGCGTAGGTTTCGACTTCGGGATAGTCTTCATCTTCGGTTCCATCTTCTTGACTTCCCTGTGTTTCTCCTCTTTCGGAGCATCTACCTTGGCCTCTTTCCCGGCGCCTTTTACTTCTGCCTCATGAGACGGCCGCGCGTCTTCTTTGGCCTTCTTCTTTTTGGGCAATTTTTCCACGATCTTGCGTTCTGTAAGTTCTAAAAAGCACAGTTCGGCGCCGTCACCCCGCCTGAAACCCAATGGTATGATGCGGGTGTAACCGCTCGCGCGATCCTTGAATAGCGGCGCTATCTCTTTAAACAATTTTCCGACGAGATCACGGTCCGCCAGTACTACATATGCCTGCCTGCGGTTATTGACGGTATCTGTCTTGCCTAATGTAATGAGGTGCTCGGCTAACCGTCTTACGTTTTTGGCCCTTTCGAGGATTATCTTTATACGCTGATATTTAAATAAACTCTTTACGATATTGCGCAGGGCCGCTTTCCTGTGGCTGGTCTTCATCCCCAGCTTCGAACGCCGTTTTCTGTGTCTCATATTATTCCGACTCTTCCTTCTTAGCCGGCTCCTCTATCTTCATACCCAAAGAGAGCCCCATGCCGACAAGGATCTTATTGATCTCCGCCAGGGATTTCTTACCGAAATTCCTGTATTTGAGCATCTCCAGCTCGCTTCTCCTGACAAGATCGCCTATTGTCTTGATCCTCGCCTCTCTCAGGCAATTGGAGCTCCTCACCGACAGTTCCAGCTCGGATATGGGGACTTTGAGCTTCTCCCTTAACTGCTTCTGCTCCTCCGTTTCAACCGGCGCTTCTTCCTCTTCCGGCAGTTTCCCGAAACCGACAAATATATCAAGATGCCTCTGGAGAATATTCGAAGCGTAAAGCAGCGCTTCTTTAGGCTCTATCGAGCCGTTGGTCAATACTTCCAGTATCAGTTTATCGTAATCCGTTATCTGGCCGACCCTTGTATTCTCGACCAGGAAATTCACCCTGGTAACCGGTGTAAATATCGAATCGACCGCAATAACGCCTATCGGCTGTCCTTCTTTTTTGTTCCTTTCGGCGGGGACATATCCTCTTCCGCGCGCAACCTCCATCTCCATCCTGAAAGGAACGTTCTTTGTCAGCGTACAGATATAAAGGTCGGGATTTACGATCTCAACCGTCTCGTCGGCCTTAATATTCTTAGCCGTAATCACGCCTTTCTTTTCGACATCTATCACCATCGGCTTCGGGATCTTGAAATGCGACTTAAGAATGAGCCTCTTTATGTTCAGGATTATCTGCGGGACATCCTCCACGACACCGTTTATGGCAGAAAACTCGTGATGGACACCGTCGATCTTTATGCTCGTAACAGCCGTGCCCTCGATAGAGGATATGAGAACCCTGCGCAAGGAATTGCCGACAGTTACTCCGTATCCGCGCTCGAAAGGCTCGGCAACGAACCGCCCGTAAGTCGGGGTGTACGTCGCCTCTTCGAGCATCAATTTCTTAGGCATTTCGAAATTCTTCATACTTATACCCATATCGCGTTTCCTCCAGTATATAACTGCGCCGTGCTTATTTCGAATACAACTCTACTATCAACTGCTCCTGTATCGGGAATCCCACATCTTCTTTGGTGGGCATTGCCGTCACCTTGCATTTGAAATTTTTCGAATCGACTTCGATCCACTTAGGTATAGACCTGTCCTTCAGCGCCTCGAAAGTTTCCGAAAGCCGCTTCCTGGCGGGATCTTTCATTTTAATGACTACTTCCTGTCCCGCCTTAACAACGTAAGCGGGAATATCTACGCGCCGGCCATTAACGCTGACCTGGCCATGCTGCACTATCTGGCGCGCCTCGGCCCTCGAATTGGCGAAGTTCATCCTGAAAATAACATTATCGAGCCGTCTCTCAAGAAGCTGTAATAGCGTAAGTCCCGTTACGCCCTTGGAACGTTCCGCCATCCTAAAATAGTGCCTGAACTGTCTTTCCAGGACACCGTATATCCTCTTTACCTTCTGCTTTTCCCTGAGCTGGACGCCATAGTTAGACTCTTTCTTTCTTGCCTGCCCATGCTGGCCCGGAGCGAAATCCCTCCTGGTAAGCGCGCATTTCTCGCCATTACATCTCGAGCCTTTTAAAAATAATTTAACACCCTCCCGCCTGCAGAGCCTGCATGACGGACCGATATTCCTTGCCATTACACTCTCCTTCGCTTCTGCGGACGACAGCCGTTGTGCGGGATAGGGGTTACGTCCCGGATCGACCTGATCGTAAGGCCAGCCGCCTGTATAGACCTTATCGCCGATTCCCTGCCGGCGCCCGGCCCCTTCACATAAACCTCAACCTCTTTGACTCCGCGTTCGACCGCCTTCTTAGCGGCATTCTCAGCCGCGATGCCGGCCGCAAACGGCGTCGACTTCTTCGAGCCCTTGAATCCCGAGCTCCCTGTAGATGCCCACGTTATCGTATTGCCCTCTTTATCGGTAATGGTAACGATCGTGTTATTAAATGTCGCGAGTATACGCGCTATACCGCTCGCCGCTGCGTGAAGTGTCTTCTTAACCTTCTTTACATTACTTTTTTTCTGCTCCACTGTCTTTCGTTACCGTCCTTTCTGCCTTTTGTCTTACAACACCTACGGTCTTCCTGGGGCCTTTCCTCGTCCTAGCATTCGTCCGCGTCCTTTGCCCCCTCACCGGCAGACCTTTCCTGTGCCTGAAACCTCTGTAACTCCCTATATCGATCAGTCTCTTGATATTGGCAGAGATCTCGCGGCGCAGGTCGCCTTCGACCTTGTAGTCTTTCTGGATAACCGACGACAGGCGCGCGATCTCTTCTTCCGTAAGATCTTTGGCGCGCTTATCCGGATTGACGTTCGCTATCTTCAATATCTTATTGGAAAGCGCCCGTCCTATCCCGTATATGTATCCCAACGCGATCTCTATTCTCTTCTCCTTAGGTAAATCAACACCAACTATTCTCGGCATCTTCTCTCCTCTTAAACGACTGTCTTGTCGTTCGTCGTTCGTATATCGTATTTCGCAACCATGCAGCGATATACTAGCTGCGAACGACTAACGACGAAATTATCCCTGCCTCTGTTTATGTTTTGGATTCGCGCATATTATTATAAGCGTACCTTTGCGGCGTACGACTTTACATTTTGGGCAAATCTTCCGTATACTCGATCTGACTTTCATGGTTCGGTACCCCTTTTAAACGATTTCGAACTCACCATGAACCCTACAGCCTTAAGGGTTCATGTTATTTTTCTCTCCGGATTATTCTTCCCCTCGAAAGATCGTAGGGCGACAATTCCAACGTCACGCTATCACCGGGGAGGATCCTTATAAAGTTCATCCTCATCTTTCCGGAAACATGCGCCAGCACCCTGTGGCCATTCGGCAGTTCTACCCTGAACATCGCATTGGGCAGAGTCTCCAATACTTTTCCTTCAACCGTTATCGCTTCTTCTTTCGGGCTCATATTTTTCCGGTCCTATTCCGTAAGTATCTCCGGCCCGTTAGCCGTAACCGCGATCGTATGCTCAAAATGGGCCGAAAGCTTCCTGTCCTTCGTAACTATCGACCAGCCGTCATCCAATGTTTCGACTTCGAATGTCCCGGCGTTAACCATGGGCTCTATGGCCAATACCATGCCCGGTTCAAGGATGGGCCCCATTCCGGCCTTACCAAAATTCGGTATCTCGGGCTCTTCGTGAATCCGCGTTCCTATCCCGTGCCCGACGAGCGCCCTTACAACACCAAACCCGTTCGATTCTACGTACTCTTGTATGGCATGCGACAGGTCCGTCAGATGCCTGCCGGAGTACGCATGTTCAATTCCTATATAAAGAGCTTTTCGCGTTACTTCTATCAGCCTGCCGGCCGATTCGCTTATCGCGCCGATCCCGACCGTTATTGCGCCGTCCGCGTAGTAATCCCGGAACTTTACGCCGACATCTATAGAAAGTATGTCGCCGTCCCTCAATTTTCTATCCGACGGTATTCCATGCACCACCGTCTCGTTTATAGAAGCGCAGATGTTGCCGGGAAACCCTTTGTAACCCTTAAAAGCCGGAAAGCCGCCGCGTTTTATTATTTCATCGCGCGCTATGGCATCCAGTTCTTTTGTCTGGATCCCCACCCCGGCGCTTTTCTTCAATCGTTTAAGCGTCTGCGCCAGTATCCTGCCGGCCTCTCTTACCTCAGCTATTTCGTCTTTGGACCGCAGGACGATCATGCAAGCTTCGCTTCAGCGAAGATCTGTGAAAGAACCTTAAAGAGCTCGCCTACCGGCAAATCCCCCGAAACTTTTTTCAGGATGCCTTTTCGCGCATAATAATCGACGAGCGGCTTAGTCTGGTCCTCGTAAACTTTCAACCGGTTCAGGACCGTCGCCTCATTATCGTCCGGCCTCTGATATAGCGGCCCGCCGCACTTATCACACACGCCGCCTTTCCTGGGAGGCATATTCCGCACGTGATAATTGAAGCCGCAATTTTTGCAGACCCTGCGGCCCGTAAGCCTCTCGATCGCCACCTTGGATGATGTCTGGAAAAATAGCACCATGTCGATATCCGAATGCATGTTTTCCAGCGCCTCATCAAGGCCGGCGGCCTGATTAACGGTCCGCGGGAACCCGTCTAGGATAAAACCTTTTTTCGTGTCCGGATTTTTCAATCTTTCGGCGACTATTCCGATAACAACTTCGTCGGGGACAAGTTCGCCTTTATCCATGTACAACTTTGCCTTAAGCCCTAAAGGAAGAGCGGCTTTGACCGACTCCCTCAATATGTCACCTGTCGAGATATGCGGCAATTTGTAGCTTTTCGACAGTTCAACACTCTGTGTCCCTTTTCCTGCGCCCGGAGGCCCTAACAAAATTAATTTCATTGGTATTTATTCCCTATGACATCCGGGCTTTCAATTTGCCCTTCTTCATGAAACCTTCATAATGCCGCATCAAAAGATGCGACTCTATCTGCTTCATCGTATCGAGCATAACGCCGACGATGATAAGCAGTCCCGTGCCGCCGAAGAAGCTCGCCACAAGATACGGTATCTTGAGAGCTCCCGAAATTATGCTGGGGAAGACCGCGATAAGCGCCAGGAATATCGCGCCCGGAAATGTGATACGCGTCATTATAAAATCGAGATATTCGGCCGTCTGCCTTCCGGGGCGTATGCCCGGAACGAATCCGCCGTACTTCTTCATATTATCCGATATATCGATCGGGTTGAACGTTATTGCCGTATAAAAGTAGGCAAAGAATACGATAAGAAGCGCGTATATTGAATTATATAACCATTCACCCCGCGTCAGCGCCTGCGCAAAGTTCTGAAACCCCTGGTGCGGTATAAAGCCCGCTATAGTTGCCGGAAAGAGAATTATGCTCTGCGCAAATATAATAGGTATTACGCCGGCCTGGTTGACCCGCAGCGGCAAAAATGTCGCCTGGCCGCCATAGACCTTCCTGCCTACCACCCGTTTTGCGTATTGCACAGGGATCTTCCGCTGGCCCTGCGTCACGACTATTACCGCAACGACTACGGCCACCAGCATCACGATCATCAGGATTAGCGTGAACGGATCGAGCTGTGCTTTTTCCGGCGCAAACGGCGAAAATAGCGCCCATAACTGGTAGAGCGCCGTCGGTATCCTCGAAACTATACCTGCTGTAATTATAAGAGACATGCCGTTCCCGATCCCGTACTCCTGGATCTGTTCGCCCAGCCACATTATGAACGCGGTACCGCTGGTAAGCGTAATCACCGTAAGTATCCTGAAAGACCACCCGGGGAACTGGACTATCTGCAGACCCTGGAACCTTGCGGGATTCTCGAGCCACATTGCTATAAAGAACGATTGGATCACCGAGAGAACGATCGTGCCGTAACGCGTATACTGCACGATCTTCTTGTGCCCGGCCTCGCCCTCTTTTGCCAGCTTTTCGAGCGCGGGTATTACAGCTGTCAGCAATTGTATAATGATCGACGATGATATATACGGCATTATCCCGAGCGCAAATATGGTAAGGCGCGATATGGCGCCTCCGGAAAACATATTCATTATTCCAAAGAGCGCCCCGCCCTGCGATTGCGCCAGGTTCGCGAAAAACTGCGCCAGCTTTGCGCCGTCTATGCCGGGTGTCGGGATGTACGTGCCTATCCTATAAACCGCTATCAGGCCCAGAGTAAAAAATATCTTTTTCCTCAGGTCCGGTATCTTTACGATATTTGCGAACGCCTGCAGCATTTTTTCCTTATGCTTTTATATACTCTGCTTTCGCGCCGGCCGATTCGAGAGCCCGCCGCGCGCTTTCCGAAAACCTTGCGGCCTTGACCGTCAGGGCCTTGGACAACTTCCCTTTTCCTAAAATCTTTACCGGCTCATTTACGCTTCCTATCAGGCCCGCTTTTTTGAATTCGACCGGCCCGACGGTAGAGTTGCTTTCGAAACGATTCAGGGATTCGATATTGACCACCTGATAACCGTTCTTGAATAACGCGTTAAAACCCTTTTTCGGGATGCGCCGTATAAGCGGCATCTGCCCGCCTTCGAATCCCGGCCTGGTCGTCCTGCCTGAACGTTTCAGGGCGCCCTTACGCCCGCGGCACGCATTCTTTCCATGACCGGATCCGCAGCCGCGTCCGCGCCTCTTAGTCTTTCTGTTTGCGCCTTTCGGCATCGGTATATCCGTTATCCTCATATGATCTTTCTTTCTAAGCGCAGCTTTTTAAGGCCCTCCATGGCCGCCTTCACAACGTTAAGCGCAGAATCCGATCCAAGGCTCTTGGTTAAAATATCCTTTATTCCGCCCGCCTCGCAGATTGCGCGCACAGCGCCGCCGGCTATTACACCGGTGCCTTCTACCGCCGGCTTCAACAGAACTCTGGCCGCCTTATAATGGCCTATGATCTCGTGTGGGATACTCGTCCCTTTCAACGACAGCCTGAAGAAATTCTTCTTTGCGTCATTTAAACCTTTCCTGATAGCATCGGCAACTTCGTTTCCTTTACCGAAGCCGACACCCACACTCCCTTTTCCGTCGCCCGCGACTACCAGCGCATTGAAGGAAAACCTGCGGCCGCCTTTGACTACTTTGGCTACTCTCTTTATCGTAACAACTTTTTCAATCAGGCCGTCATCATCGGTTCCCCTGCCCTGTCCACGCCGGCCGCCGTCTCTCTGCGACCTCCCGCCCTTAGGTCTTCTTGTGCGGGCGCGGGACTGCTGGGGAGCTCCGCCCTGCGCCGCGGCCGGGGCTTGCGCCGCTGTCGGTGCTTCAGGGGCTTTCCCTGCCGCAGCCTGGTCTTGGACTGGCGGAGTTTCCTTCTTCTCTTTATTATCGCTATCTGGATTTTGCAATTTACCTGCTCCTCTTTGGTTTAGTCTTAAAACTTCACTCCGCCTTTACGAAGCGCATCAGCAAGCGTCTTCACCTTCCCATGATAAGTATATCCGGAGCGATCGAAGACGATAGCCGTAATACCCTTCTCCTTGCACATATCCGCAACCGCACTTCCGAGAAGCGCGGCGCCTTTGACATTTCCGGCGTCTTTCTTGATCTTATCCTTAAGGAGCGGGGAATTGGTCGCGAGCGCTACAAGGGTACGCCCTTCCGCATCGTCAATCACCTGGACATAGGTATTCTTCAGGCTTCTGTAAACGCTCAGTCTGGGGCGCGCACTCGTTCCGGAAACCTTCTTCCGGATTATCTTATGCCTCCTTACCCTGCCTTCTATCTTTATCCACTTCTTCATGGTTCGGTACTCCCCTTAAATACTTTCGAACTCACCATGAACCCTACAGCCTGCCAAAGGGTCCATGGTTCGGTACCCCGCTTAAATTTTTACCTTCTATTACGCGCCGCCGGGCCCGCCGGCGCCTGCCACAGCCTTACCGGCTTTGCGCCTTACGTGCTCACCGGCATACTTTATGCCTTTTCCTTTATACGGCTCCGGCCTGTAGAAATCCCTTATCTCCGCCGCAACCTCTCCGACCTTGGCCTTGTCGGTCCCTTTGATCGTGACAATATTGGGCTTGGGCGTTTCGACAGTAACTCCGTCGGGTATATTATAGTTGATCGGGTGAGAATAGCTCAACTGGAGGTTCAGGATTTTCCCCTGTACCGCGGCTTTGAATCCCACGCCGGTTATCTCCAGCTCTTTATGATATCCGGCCGTAACCCCGATGATCATATTATTGACAAGACTGCGTATGAGCCCGTGAGTTGCCTTATCCTGCTTTGTATCGGACGGCCTGGCTATCACAACAACGTTATCCTTGACCTCGACCTTAAAGCCGGGCTTAAAAGAATAGTTAAGCTTACCTTTCGGTCCTTCTATAGTTATTGTATTCGCGCTTACCGCGGCTTTTACGCCGCCGGGTATTGCAACCGGTTTTTTACCTATACGTGACATTTTCTTCCTCTTCTGGCTACCATGCGTAACAGATAACTTCGCCGCCGACTTTTCCTTCGCGCGCTTCATTATCCGTCATTAAACCTTTTGAAGTAGAGATAACTGCTACACCCAGCCCGCCATATACCCTGGGCAATTCATCAGCTTGTTTATAGACCCTTAAGCCCGGCCTGGAGATGCGCTTTATACCTAACATCGCGGGCGTACCGTCTTTGTCATATTTAAAATAGACTCTCAAAAGCCCCTGCTTCGTATCCTTGATGAGCTTATAATTGGCTACAAAGCCTTCACGTTTAAGGATTTTGACTATCTCTTCCGTGAGCTTGGAATTCTTCAGCTCGGCAACTTCTTTTCCGGCCCTGCTCGCATTTCTTAATATTGTCAGCGCATCCGCTATGGAATCCGTAACCGCCATCTTATCATCTCCTATGACTACTCGTCTCGTTATTCGCCGTTCGCATTTAGTATATCGCAGCAAAAATACGACATACGAACGACTAACGATGAATTTACCAGCTTGCCTTTACAACGCCAGGGATCTCGCCCCTGGACGCAAGCTCTCTGAAGCATATTCTGCAGAGCTGAAACCTGCGGATAAAACCTCTTGGCCTGCCGCACAACTTGCAGCGGTTATACTTCCGGGCTTTAAATTTTGGTTTCCGCGCCTGTTTTACAATAAGCGATGTCTTCGCCATTTTTTCGTCTTTCGTTATTAGTCATCCGCATCCCGTCACGATATACGATTTACGAACTACGAGATACTGTTTTTGCAAACGGCATACCCAGAAGACGCAGAAGTTCATATGCCTCGTCCCTCGTCTTGGCCGTTGTACATACTATTATGTCCATACCATGAACCTTCATTACTTTGTCGACATCTATCTCGGGGAATATCAACTGTTCGTTCAGGCCAAAAGCGTAATTGCCGCCCTTATCGAACGAATCCGGCGACAAGCCCCTGAAGTCCCTTATTCTCGGTATGGCCACGGATATCATCCTATCCAGAAACTCATACATCCTCGAGCGCCTCAGCGTTACCTTGCAGCCTACTGCCGAGCCCCGCCTTATCTTGAAATTAGCGATTGCCTTCTTCGATTTCGTCACGACGGGTTTCTGCCCGGTAATCATAGCAAGCTCACTTGCGGCAGTATCGAGCAATTTAATATCCTGTACCGCCTCGCCCAATCCTATATTTATCACTATCTTTGAGAGCTTCGGCACTTCCATCTTATTCTTGTAATTGAAGGCCTTCATCATCTCCGGCGCTATTTCGGTCCTGTATCTTTCCAAAAGCCTTGGAGTAGTCATCTTTACAATACCTCTTTGCATCTTTTGCAATATCTCGACTTTGTACCATCAGCCAGGACATTTATGCCCACACCTGCGGGTTTGTTACATGTTTTGCACAAAACGGCAATATTGGACAGCTGGATAGGGCTCTCCTTTTGGACGATGCCGCCCTGCTGGTCCTGCTTGGACTTCCTCATATGCTTCTTAACGTAATTTATACCTTCCACAAAGGCTTTGCCGGACTTGTTGTTAACCCTGAAGACTTTGCCCGTCTTGCCCTTATCTTTGCCGCACAAAACATATACCATATCGTTCTTCTTTATCTTATTCACATTTTCCTCACAATACTTCCGGCGCCAGGGATATTATCTTCATAAAATTTTTATCGCGCAACTCCCTCGCCACCGGTCCGAATATCCTCGTACCCCTAGGATTCATCTGGTCATCTATTATAACAACCGCGTTCCTGTCGAATTTCAGGCGAGTACCGTCAGGTCTTGTTATCGGAAATGCCGCCCTCACGATAACGCCTTTAACGACTTCGTGGTTCTTGACAATGGCGTCCGGAGACGCTTCCTTGATATTACAGGTAATGATGTCGCCTATGTCGGCGTACCGCCTGTTCTGCCTCTTCAAAACGCCGATCATCGACGCGCGTTTGGCGCCGGTATTATCCGCAACATCCAAAATTGTACGCATCCTGATCATCTCTTAACCTCTTCGCTTTAAGCGGCTGCGGCCGCGCGCTTTACCACTTCCACGAGCCGCCACCTCTTCGTCTTCGACAGGGGCCTGGTCTCCTGTATCCTGACAGTATCCCCGGTCTTAGCGGTATTAGACTCATCGTGCGCTTTGAATTTCGTGGCCTTGTTGACATTTCGTTTGTATACCTGGTGGTGCGCAACCCTTTCGATACGCACCGTTATCGTTTTGTCCATCTTATCGCTTATTACAATGCCGATCCTCTCTTTGCGGTTGGCCCTCGTATTACTTTGCATTGGTCTTCTCCGATTTGTCCTTCTGGCCCTTAGCAGCTTGTATATCTTTCTCTCTGATAATCGTCTCGCACCTGGCCACGTCTTTCCTGACTTCGTTTATCCTGTGGGGCTTCTCTATCCTGCCCGCCCTTGCTTCTGTGCGCATATTATAGAGTTCCTTTTTCAACCCCTCTATCTTCAGCCGTATCTCGCCGGCCGTCATATTCCTTAACTCGTTCGCCTTAATCATTAGCGCATCGTCCTTGTTATGAATTTAGTCCGCATAGGTATCTTGTGTGCCGCTATCCTCATACAATCCCTGGCAATCTCCGCCGGGACTCCGTCCATTTCGAATAGCACCTTACCTTTTTTTATAACGGCCACCCAGTGGTCCGGCAAACCTTTGCCCTTACCCATCCTCGTTTCGGCCGGTTTCTTAGTAATAGGCTTGTCCGGAAATGCCCTTATCCATACTTTGCCGCCGCCTTTCAGGTTTCTCATTAACGCGACCCTCGCCGCCTCTATCTGCCTGTCGGTGAAATAGGCATTCTCGAGCGCCTTCAGCCCGAACTCGCCGAAAGCAAGAGTTGCGCCTTTAAAAGACGTGCCCAGCCGCCTGCCTCGCTGCGCCTTCCTGAACTTTACCCTCTTTGGCATTAAACCCATCTTATACCTCGCACCCTATTTCTTTTCTTCCGGCGTCTCTTCTTTGACCTTATCGAGGACCTTATCCCCTTTGTATATCCACACTTTTACGCCGATAAGACCGTAAGTCGTAAACGCCTCCGCGAAACCATAATCGACGTCTGCTCTCAGCGTCTGCGCCGGGATCGACCCGACACGGTAACTTTCACGCCGCGCTATTTCGGCGCCTCCTAGCCTGCCGGAACATATGATCTTGACTCCCTTGCCGCCGCTATCTAGCGCGGACTGAACGGCTTTCTTCATGGCCCTCTTGTGCGGTATGCGCTTCTCGATCTGGAAAGCAATGTTCTCCGCCACCAGTTGGGCATCTATATTGGCGTTCTTTATATCTTTTATATCTATGACGACCTCTTTGCCGGTTATAGAATGGAGCTCTTCTTTCAGTTTCTCGATCTCCGAACCGCGGCGCCCTATGATTATGCCGGGCCTTGCGGAGAATATAAGGACCCTGACCTTGTCGCTCGAACGCTCGATCTCTATCTTTGAAACCGCCGCCGTGGAGAGCGCCTTCTTTATAAACTTGCGTATCTTCACATCCTCCACCAGCATCCTCGGGAACTCATCTTTCTTGGCGAACCACCGTGATTTCCAGTCGTAGATATATCCGACCCTAAAACCGTATGGATGTACTTTTTGACCCATCTTCTTATTTACCCTTCTTGGTTGCGACCTTCTTCTTGCCGTCTCCCGGATGCCTATCTCTTGTCGTCTCTTTTTTAGGCGGTAATTTTGTCTTGGAAGCATCCCCGGCTTCAGGCATATCTTTGCCCGATTTTACCTGCAGGTGATCGAGCTCAAGCGTAATATGGCTCGTCCTCTTCTTTATTAAGCTCGCCCGGCCCATCGATGCAGCCCGGAACCGTTTGAGCATCGGACCGCCATTGGCGATAAGATTAGATATGTAAAGGCTCGATGCGTCCACATTCTGCATGCGCTTCACGTTATTAAGCGCGCTCTTTATAAGGTCGATGCCGTATCCCGACGCTTTCTTCTTCACACCGGTCAGGATAGCAATCGCCTCCTCCGGCCTCTTCCCCTTCACAAGCGGGATAATCTGCCTGAACTTTCTCGGCGTTATCCGCACATATCTTAAAACTGCTCGCGTAACCATTATCTTCCTGTCTTTGCCTGACCGCTTAATCGCTCTTGCGCTTGGGCAATTATGTCTTCTCCAGCGAAATCTCTGTTGCCGCGCCGTGTTTCTTAAACGTCCTTGTAGGCGCAAATTCTCCAACCTTGTGACCGACCATATTCTCGGTCACATAAACGGGCAGGAACTTCCTGCCGTTGTATACCGACAGGGTCAGGCCCACAAATTCGGGAGTAATCGTCGATCTCCTCGCCCATGTCTTGATGGGCTTTTTGTCGCCTGCCTGAACGGCTTTCTGCACTTTCATAAGGAGCTTTTCGTCGATAAACGGTCCCTTCTTGGTCGACCTTGACATTCTATTTTCTCCTCTTCATTATATACTTATCGGAATGTTTCTTCTTACGCGTCTTCAGGCCTTTCGCATACTGTCCCCACGGTGACCTTGGCAGACCGCCGGACGCTTTACCTTCTCCGCCGCCCATTGGATGGTCATGCGGGTTCTTCGCAACACCTCTGGAATACGGCCTCAACCCCATCCAGCGCGACCTGCCCGCTTTTCCTATAGAAATGGTTTCGTGTTCGATATTCCCGACCTGCCCGATTGTCGCCATACATTCTACATTGATCTGCCTTATCTCGCCGCTGGGAAGTTTGACCTGGGCATAATCACCTTCTTTGGCCATTATGATACATGAATTACCGGCCGAACGCGCTATCGTGGCGCCGCTCCCTTTCCGGAGTTCAACATTATGGATAGGTATGCCGGCCGGGATGTTCGCCAATGTCGTCGCGTTCCCCGTCTTTATTTCGGCTGTCTTGCTCGATATCACCTCATCATTTACCGCAAGCCCTACAGGCGCTATGATGTAGCGCCTCTCTCTATCGGAATATTCGACCAGCGCCAATCTCGGCGCCCTGTTCGGATCATATTCTATCGCAATAACCTTGCCGGGGACATCCAGCTTATCGCGCTTGAAATCGATAAGCCTAAGCATCCTCTTGTGACCGCCGCCGCGATGGCGCGATGTAATGCGGCCCCTGTTATTCCGGCCGCCGGACTTACGAAGCGCAACCAGGAGATTTTTCTCCGGCCTGGATTTGGTAAGCTCTTCAAAATCCGATATCGCCGCCCATCGCAAGCCTGGTGTTGTTGGTCTGAATTTTTTTATTCCCATCATTTCCTCTTTTGACCTAACCGCTTAATTGCAAAAGCGATTAGGCGATTACGCAACGTCTATCTTACTGCCTTCTTTTAAGGTCACAACCGCTTTCTTCCAGTCGGACGTCTTCCCGACGGCGTACCTGACCCTTTTCAATTTTCCTCTCATCGTAATCGTGTTGACACTATCCACCTTTACCTTGTAGATATCCTCAATGGCCTTGCCGATCTCGATCTTATTAGAATCCCGGCCGACCCAGAAAAGATATTTATTGAGCGGCATAAGGTTAGCGCCCTTCTCGGTCCTGATCATGCCTTTTACTACGTCGTGGGGGTTCTTCATATAATATTAATCCTTGAACCTTTCCGGTAATTTTTGCAATGCCGACTTGGAGATCACTACGTTGTCGCATTTCAGTATATCGATCGTGTTAAAATCCTTATAGTTCTTTACCGAAACCTCCTGGAGGTTCCTCGAAGCGGTCTTGACTTTGTCGTCGATCGATTCCAGAACAAAGAGGCTCTTGCCTTTAAGCTTCAACGCATCTAATATAGCCTTGAATCTTTTTGTCTTCGGTTCGGCGATATCCACGCTGCTTATTCCCAGCACCTTTTCCTCGTTCAATTTCGAATTCAGACATGATAGAAACGCGGCTCTCTTCATCTTCCTGGGAATATCCCGATGGAAATCTCTCGGTTGCGGGCCGAATGTCGTACCGCCATGGCGCCAGAGAGGCGATCTTGTTGAGCCCGCCCTTGCGCGGCCGGTACCCTTCTGTCTAAACGGTTTCTTACCGCCGCCGGAGACATCACCACGCGTCTTTGTCACGGCGTTGCCGTGTCTCTGGTTCGAATTATATATTACAACGGCCTGATAGAGCACTTCCTTATTGACCGTGCCGTCGAATAGCTCCTTGTCAAGTATCAGATGCTCCACTTCTTTACCGCTCATGTCGTATATAGGAACGGAAAACCCTATCTCTCCCCTTGCTCCGGACTTAGCGGTCTTTGCCTTATCGATACTCGCTTTGATATTTTTTGCTCTAACTTTTCTTGGATTCTCTCTCATCTCTATTCTCTATTTCTTTTTTGCGGCCGCGGCCTTAACGCTCTTCTTTGAAACCGGCTGGACTATCTTGCGCCTCACAAAACCCTTCGGCCGTTTATTTGCTTCCTTTACGATAAGGAAACTGTTCTTATGCCCCGGCACACTGCCCTTTACAACGATAAGATTGTTTGCCTTATCGACTTCTATAATCTCCAAATTCTGTACGGTTATCCTATCCGTCCCCATATGCCCTGGCAGATGGTGCCCTTTAGTAACGCGCCCCAGCCTTGCGCCCGACTGTATCGAGCCCACCGCCCTGTGGAACATAGAACCGTGTCCGGCATCACCGCCGGTCCAGTTCCATCTCCTGACACCGCCCTGAAACCCTCTGCCTATAGAGGTTCCGGTCACGTCGACAAAATCGCCCTTTGCGAATATATCAGCTTCTATCTTCTGCCCGACCTTATACTGCGTGGTATCGGCCACGCGTATCTCTTTTACAAATCTTGCGGCACCGACACCGGCTTTTTTAAAGTGCCCTTTAGCCGGGTTGTTGACAAGTTTATCTCTTTTCGTGCCAAAACCAACCTGAACAGCGCCGTACCCATCATTCTCTTTGGTCTTTACCTGCACGACCAGACACGGTCCGGCCTCGATGAGAGTAACCGGCACTATATGTCCAGCCTCGTTATAAATATTCGTCATCCCCAGTTTTTTACCTAGTATGCCTATCATTCTACTTTATCTCCACATAAACACCGGCGGGGAGATCCAGCTTTTTAAGCGCATCGATCGTCTTGGAAGTCGGATTGATAATATCGAGTATGCGCTTATGTGTCTTTATCTGGAACTGATCCCGTGATTTCTTATCGACGTGCGGCGATCTTAATACCGTAAATATCTCGCGTTTCGTCGGAAGAGGCACGGGACCCGCTATGTCAGCGCCGGTCTTCTTTGCCGTCTCAACTATTTCCTGGGCCGAAAGGTCCAATAGCCTATGATCGTAAGCTATCAATTTGATCCGTATCTTTTGAGGGGCTTGCTGTGCCATTTTTTCGTCTTTCGTCGTTTTCTTTCGTTGTGCGTTGTTAGCTGCGCGTTGATCGAACAACGCGCACCGGGCAACTATTCTATAACTTCGGTCACTACCCCTGCGCCAACGGTATGTCCGCCTTCACGTATCGCGAACCTTAACTCTTTCTCCATGGCTATGGGGGTAATCAAGACTACTTCGAACTGGACGTTATCGCCGGGCATTACCATCTCCACGTCTTTAGGGAGGGTAACGACTCCGGTAACGTCTGTGGTCCTGAAGTAGAACTGGGGTCTATATCCGTTGAAGAAGGGCGTATGACGGCCGCCTTCTTCTTTGCTCAGGATGTATACTTCCGCTTTGAACTTGGTATGGGGCGTGATCGATCCGGGCTTTGCCAGGACCTGGCCGCGCTCTAAGTCTGTCTTTTCAATACCTCTTAACAGGACGCCGATATTGTCTCCGGCCTGTCCTGAGTCGAGGAGCTTCCTGAACATCTCAACACCTGTAACAACGCTCTTTTTAGTGGGTTTTATACCGACTATCTCTATCTCCTCGCCTACTTTTATCTGACCGCGCTCGACCCTGCCTGTTCCTACCGTGCCGCGTCCTGTTATGGAGAATACGTCTTCTATAGGCATAAGGAAAGGCTTATCGAGGGCTCTCTGGGGCTCGGGGATGAAGGTATCGCATGCATCCATGAGGTCGAATATGGGCTTTACGGCATCGGCCGCATCCGGCTGTGTCATCGCCTTCAACGCGCTTCCTCTTATTACAGGGGTCTTATCTCCTGCGAATTTATACTTTGTGAGGAGCTCTCTTACTTCGAGCTCAACTAAGTCTACAAGCTCTTTATCTTCTACCAGATCTACCTTGTTTAAGAATACCACGATCGATGGGACGTTAACCTGGCGGGCCAGGAGGATATGCTCACGGGTCTGGGGCATCGGGCCGTCTACGGCGCTTACTACGAGTATTGCCCCGTCCATCTGGGCGGCTCCGGTTATCATATTCTTGATGTAGTCGGCGTGTCCCGGGCAGTCTATATGGGCGTAATGGCGCTTGTCCGTCTCGTACTCTACGTGGGCTACCGCTATCGTGACGGTCTTGGTTTCATCTCTTACGGTACCGCCCTTGGCGATATCGGCGTAGGACTTTACCTGCGCTTTGCCTTTCTTGGCAAGAGTAGCGAGTATCGCTGCTGTAAGAGTAGTCTTACCGTGGTCGATGTGGCCTATGGTGCCTATATTGACATGCGGCTTACTTCTTACAAACGTTTCCTTTGCCATAAATTTTCTCCTGTTTTATTTTTCTTTTCTCGTATTCTGTCTTCCGCTTAATTCAACTATCTTCTCCGCTATATTCTTGGGCACTTCCTGATAAAAGGAAGGCTCCATCGTATACGACGCCCGGCCCTGTGTAAGACTTCGCAGATTAGTCGCATAACCAAACATCTCGCTTAATGGGGCTAGTCCCTTAATAGCCTTTATCCCGGGCCTGTCCTCGATAGCTTCGATCTTGACCCTGCGCGAGCTTAAATCACCGATAACCTCACCCATGTAATTTTCAGGAGTCGTCACTTCCAGGTTCATGATCGGCTCGAGCAATACCGAACCACCGCTCCTCAATGCATCGTTGAGCGCAATCGAAGCCGCCATCTGGAAAGCGATATCCGATGAATCTACTTCGTGGAACGATCCATCGACAAGTTTAACATCGATGTCGGTAACGGGATAGCCTGCAAGACAACCGTTCTGGGCGGCATCTTTGACACCGTCTTCCACCGACGGAATGTATTCCCTCGGAATGGAACCGCCTATTATCTTCGATTCAAAGAGTATGCCTGCCCCTTTTTGCGCCGGCGCAACATCCATAACGACATGGCCGTACTGCCCCCTTCCGCCGGACTGCTGTATAAACTTTCCTACGGAACGCGTCTGGCGGGTAATAGTCTCTTTGTACGCAACCTGCGGTTTATCGACATTCGCGGCAACGTTAAATTCCCTCAGCATCCTGTCCACTATTATCTCCAGGTGAAGCTCGCCCATTCCGCTTATGATCGTCTGCCCCGTCTCCTTATTATAATTAACTTTGAACGTGGGATCTTCCTCTGCAAGTTTATGCATAGCCATGCCCAGCTTTTCCTGGTCCGCCTTAGTTTTTGGCTCGATGGCCATAGAGATAACAGGCTCCGGGAAGTGCATTGATTCGAGGATTATCTGGTTATCGAGGTCGCATATAGTATGACCTGTCGTCGTCTCTTTTAATCCGACGACTGCTATAATATCGCCTGCCTGCGCCTTTTCTATAATCTCCTGCTTATTGGCATGCATCCTCAGTATCTTGCCTATGCGCTCTTCTTTTCCTTTGGTAGAATTTAAAATGGTGTCTCCCGCTTTCAGTTCGCCGGAATAGACTCTCACATACGCCAGTTTCCCAACGAACGGATCCGATTTTATCTTAAAAACCAAACCACAGAATTTATCCGCTTCCGAATGCGTCCTTATAATTTCCGCATCGGTCTCCGGGTCTATGCCTTTGACCGGCGCTATATCGAGAGGAGACGGCAGATAATCGGTTATCGCATCGAGAAGCGGCTGTATACCCTTGTTCTTTGCCGACGCCCCGCATAGAACCGGGATTATTTTGCCGGCAATAGCAGCCCTTCTTATCACTTCCCGCACCTCGCGCGGATAGAGCCCTTTTTCATGGACATATTTATCCATTACGGTCTCGTCGACCTCGCCCAACTTTTCTATCAAGTCATGCCGGTACTGGCTGGCAAGCTTCTTCATATCGGCCGGTATGTCGGTAATTTCAAACGCGCCCTTCTCGAGCTCTTCTTTATAAATTATGGCCTTCATATCTATAAGATCGATTGCGCCTTGATAGTTGCCTTCTGAGCCTATCGGTATCTGTACAGGGAGGGGATTCGCCCCAAGACGCGTATGCATATCTTCGACAACTTTAAAGAAGTTGGCTCCCGTCCTATCCATCTTATTTATAAACGCTATGCGCGGGACTTTATATTTATCGGCCTGACGCCACACGGTCTCCGACTGCGGCTGTACACCTCCAACCGCGCACAATACTATCACCGCGCCGTCAAGAACCTTGAGCGATCTTTCGACTTCAACGGTAAAATCGACGTGGCCGGGCGTATCGATAATATTTATATCCCTGTCCTTCCAGTGACATGCGGTGGCGGCGCTCGTGATCGTAATGCCGCGCTCCTGCTCCTGGACCATCCAGTCCATTACAGCCGTACCCTCGTCTACGGTACCGATCTTATAAAGCTTCCCCGTAAAGAAGAGTATGCGCTCCGTCGTGGTAGTTTTACCGGCGTCGATATGCGCGATTATACCTATATTCCGTATCTTTTCCATTCTTGAATTCGTAGTCATCTGAATATTATCTAAGACTCTCGTCTCTTCCATTTTATTTCTTTTTTCGAACAACGAAAAACGAACAACGGTTTTTACCTACCATCTGTAATGAGCGAATGCTTTGTTCGCTTCCGCCATCTTATGGGTATCTTCTTTCTTTTTTATCGCCGAACCTTCTCCTTTAAATGCGTCGAAGAGTTCGTCTGCAAGTTTTATCTCCATCGGCTTCCCTTTTTTGGCCCTGGCAAAATTTCTTATCCATCTCATAGCGATAGAAATCCCGCGCTCCTGCCTTACCTCGATGGGAACCTGATAAGTCGCGCCGCCTATCCTCCTCGGCTTGATTTCAAGGAGCGGCCTCGCATTATCCAGCGCCTTCTGGAAGGCCTCTAATGCGGGTTTACCGGTCTTCTCGGCTAATATCTCAAAACTCTTATAGACTATCCTTTCAGCCACCGCCTTCTTTCCTTCTTTCATTACAACATTTATAAACCTCGAAACGGTAGCGCTCTTATATTTCGGATCCTGTACTACGCTTCTCTTATCCGCTCTTCGTCTTCTCATTTTGCAGCTGCTTTCTCCTTAGGTTTCTTCGCACCGTATTTCGATCTGGATATCTTTCTGTCCACAACTCCGGCCGTATCAAGAACTCCCCTTACGATATGATAGCGTACGCCCGGCAGATCCTTTACCCTGCCGCCCCTGACCAGGACTATGGAGTGCTCCTGCAAATTATGCCCGACACCCGGTATATAGGAGGTAACCTCAACGGCGTTTGTGAGCCTGACCCTTGCCACTTTCCTTAGAGCCGAATTCGGCTTCTTTGGCGTCTGGGTCTTTACCTGCAAGCAGACACCTCTCCTCTGGGGGCAGCCCTTTAACGCAGGCGACTTACTTCTGTTCTTGAATTTTTCCCTGCCTAATCTTATCAATTGGTTGATTGTCGGCATATTTTATACGACTTCCTTTTTTTCGGTCTCCGCTTTCTTCTCGACCGTCTCTTTTTTGACCTCGTCTAGGACATGTTTCACGATGGAGATGTTCCTGTGAGCATTGAACCCTGTGCCCGCCGGTATGAGATGTCCCATAATAATATTTTCTTTAAGTCCGCGCAGGAAATCCGTCTTGCCGCTTGCGGCAGCCTCGGTCAGCACCCTTGTCGTCTCCTGGAAACTGGCGGCGGATATGAAACTCTCCGTATTAAGGGATGCCTTAGTAATACCCAGAAGTATCGGCGTAGCGCTCGCTGCTTTATCTTTTTTCTTTACTACGCGCTTATTTTCTTCGATAAATACCATCTTATCGACCTGCTGGCCAAGGAGGAATGACGTATCGCCCGGATCTTCGATCCTCATCTTGCGCAGCATCTGCCTTACGATAGTCTCGATATGCTTATCGTTTATATTGACACCCTGGAGCCTGTAGACTTCCTGCACTTCATTTACCAGATATTCCTGCAGCTTCTTGTCGCCGGAAATCCTCAGGATATCCTGGAGGACGACCGGCCCGTCGACCAGCTGCTGGCCGGCCAGGACTTTATCGCCTTTGTAGAAGTTGAGGTGCTTGCCGTGCGGTATAACGTACTCTTTCTTCATCCCTGTAGACGATTTGACTATGACCCTCTTCTGCCCTTTTTTGGACTCGCCGAATTCTACTATACCATCGATCTCGCTTATAATAGCCGGATCCTTCGGCCGCCTGGCCTCGAACAGTTCCGCGACCCTAGGCAAGCCTCCGGTTATATCCTTGGTCTTAGAGAATACCCTCGGCGTCTTGGCCAGGACATCGCCGGCAGAAACGGTCTTGCCGTCCATAACTACTATATGCGCGCCTGCCGGAATTGGATAGATGGCCGCAACCTCGTCTTCTTTTCCCAGCATGATTATCTGCGGATGGTAATCGCCTTTATGCTCGACTATGACCCTATTCTTCAATTTGGTCGCCGGGTCGAGCTCTTCCTTCATAGTAATGCCTTCTTTTATATCCTCGAATTTTATTTTTCCGGAGACATCGGTAAGTATGGGAACGGTGTACGGATCCCATTTCACGAATATCGTACCGGCCTCGACCGTCTTTCCGTCTTCACCGCGTATCATCGCGCCCTGCGGGACGGTATGGCGCTCAAGTTCCCGGCCCTGCGGATCATTGATACTTATCTGGCCGTTCCTGTTCAGGACGACAAACTCGCCCTCTTTTTTAGTCGCAACCACTTTAAGGCTGTGATACTTAACGGCTCCTTTATTTTTCGACTCTAAATACGATTGTTCGACGATCCTCGACGCCGTTCCTCCGATATGGAACGTTCTCATTGTAAGCTGTGTTCCCGGCTCGCCTATCGACTGCGCCGCTATGATTCCGACGGCCTCGCCCAATTCCACCATCCTGTTCGTCGCGAGATTGCGGCCGTAGCATGCCGCGCAGCAGCCGTGCCTGGCCTCGCAGGTCAGCACACTGCGGATCCTGATCTTCTCGATACCGGCTTCCTCTATCTGCTTAGCCTTCTCTTCCGTGATCTCCGAACCGGCTTCAACGAGAACAGTGTCCGTAATAACGTCGACTATATTGTCGAGAGCAACCCTGCCTATAATACGCTCGGAAAGCTTTACCACAACTTCGTCACCCTCTATGATGGCGCTGATGAGGATACCGTTAAGCGTACCGCAATCTTCGGTGCTTACTATGACATCCTGCGCGACGTCCACAAGCCTTCTTGTAAGGTACCCGGAATCGGCTGTCTTCAGCGCCGTATCGGCCAGGCCCTTTCGCGCGCCATGAGTAGATATGAAGTATTCGAGGACCGTCAGCCCTTCGCGGAAATTTGCCGTAATGGGCGTCTCGATGATCTCCCCGGACGGCTTGGCCATAAGACCGCGCATACCGGCCAACTGGCGGATCTGCAATTTCGAACCGCGGGCGCCGGAATCGGCCATCATGAATATGGGATTAAAAGAATCGAGTTCTTTGAATATAAGGTCGGATACGTCGTCGGTGGTATGCGTCCAGAGGTCTATTATTTTATTATAACGTTCTCTGTCGGTTATGAGACCTCTCTTATACTGTTCATCGACATGTTTTACGTCTGCTATAGTTCTCTGCAGGTATTCGTTTTTCGCTGCGGGTATCTTAAGATCATCGACCGAAATGGAAAGCCCCGCCTTTGTCGCTTCTTCGAAACCGGCGCGTTTCAATTCATCGAGCAATTTTACAACGCTCAAGTGGCCTTTTAATTTGTAACACCTGTATATGGTCTTGCCGAGCTTCGACTTGCTCATCGTCTCGTTGACATAGCCTACGTCTTTAGGAAGCAGCTGGTTAAAGAAGACCCTTCCAACCGTAGTCTCTATCAACTTCTCATCGATAACAACTTTGATCTTCGCGTGAAGCTCGATCTCCTGGTCTTCGTATGCTATACGCACCTCTTCGGGTGAGCTGAAACTCTTGCCTTCGCCCTTGGCGCCGGGACGTTCTTTGGTCAGGTAGTAACAACCGAGGACTATGTCCTGCGTCGGGCTTGTTATAGGCCTGCCATCGGCGGGCGAGAATATGTTGTTGGCCGACATCATAAGTATCTTGCATTCGGTCTGTGCTTCAACCGAAAGCGGCACGTGGACAGCCATCTGGTCGCCATCGAAATCCGCGTTGAAGGCCGTGCAGACCAGAGGGTGTATGCGGATAGCGTTCCCCTCGATCAATATGGGCTGGAAGGCCTGGATGCCGAGCCTATGCAAAGTCGGCGCCCTATTCAGCATAACCGGATGGTCCTTGATTACGTCGTCGAGTATATCCCACACCTCGAGTTTGGCTTTTTCAACCATCTTCTTGGCGCTCTTTATTGTATGTACAAAGCCTTTCTCTTTAAGCTTCTTTATAATAAATGGTTCGAAGAGCTCGAGCGCCATCTTCTTCGGGAGCCCGCATTCATTCAATTTGAGCTCGGGACCCACCACTATAACGGACCTGCCCGAATAGTCGACACGCTTCCCGAGAAGGTTCTGCCTGAACCGGCCCTGTTTTCCTTTAAGCATATCGGAAAGCGACTTTAACGGCCTGTTGCCGGGACCGAGAACGGCTTTACCGTGCCTGCCGTTATCGAACAACGCATCGACGGCCTCCTGCAGCATCCTCTTCTCGTTTCGTATGATGATTTCCGGCGCCTTCAGTTCTATCAGCTTCTTCAAACGGTTGTTCCGGTTGATAACGCGCCTGTAAAGGTCGTTCAGATCGCTGGTCGCGAACCTTCCGCCGTCGAGCGGGACGAGCGGCCTTAAGTCAGGAGGTATAACCGGCAGTATGTCGAGTATCATCCATTCGGGCCTGTTGCCCGAATTTTTGAAACCCTCGATGAGCCGCATTATTTTCACGGACTTCTTCTGGCTATTATCGGTCTTGCTATCCTTAACTTCGCGTTTCAGCTTTGAAGCGAGCTTATCGAGATCGATCTCTTTCAGCAATTCTCTTATCGCTTCACCGCCCATTCGTGCGGTAAACTTCTGGCCGTACTTATCTCTATATTCTTTATAACGTTCTTCCGAGAGCAGTTCCAGCTTCTTAAGCGGAGTCTCGCCCGGATCGACTACTATATACTCTTCATAGTACAGTATCTTTTCGAGCTCGCGGGAAGTCAGCCCAAGCAGCATACCTATCCTCGACGGCATGACTTTAAAGAACCAGACGTGCGAAACCGGGCAGGCAAGTTCAATATGCCCCATCCTTTCGCGTCTGACGCTTGAGCGCGTAACCTCTACGCCGCACCTGTCGCAAACGATTCCCTTGTGTTTTATCCTCTTATATTTACCGCAGTTACACTCGTAGTCCTTCGTGGGGCCGAATATACGTTCGCAGAAAAGGCCGTCTTTCTCGGGCTTAAGCGTCCTGTAATTGATAGTCTCCGGCTTCTTCACTTCGCCCTTCGACCATGACCTTATAATCTGCGGCGACGCTACTTTTATTGTTATCGCATTAAATAAACCGGTCTCTTCTACCATATCTATTTTTCCTTATCCTCGGGAACCCGCTTCTCCATCTTTATCTCAAGGCCGAGGGATTGAAGTTCTTTCACCAAAACATTGAACGACTCCGGGGTACCTGTCTGCAGTTTATTGTCGCCTTTGACTACGGCTTCGTATATCTTGGTCCTTCCTACGACATCATCCGATTTTACGGTCAGGAGTTCCTGTAATGTAAACGCTGCGCCGTACGCCTCAAGGGCCCAGACTTCCATTTCGCCGAACCTCTGGCCGCCGAACTGCGCCTTACCGCCGAGCGGCTGCTGCGTAACCAGGGAATACGGGCCGATGGACCTGGCATGTATCTTATCGTCGACCAAATGCGCCAGCTTGAGTATGTATATGTAACCGACGGTTACTTTCTGGTCGAACGGCTTACCGGTAAAACCATCGTAGACCGCAACTTTACCTTCTTTTGGTATACCGGCCTTCTTCATCTCTTCCTTTATCTCGGATTCGGCTGCGCCGTCGAAGACGGGGCTTGATACCTTAAAACCAAGAACCTTAGCCGCCCATCCCAGATGCGTTTCGAGTATCTGCCCTACGTTCATACGACTGGGCACGCCGAGCGGATTCAGCACTATCTCAACCGGCGTACCATCTTCCAGGAACGGCATATCCTCTACGGGCAGTATTTTGGCAACCACGCCCTTATTTCCGTGACGTCCCGCCATCTTATCGCCGACGGATATCTTCTTTTTGCTTGCTACGTAGACTTTAACCTTCTTCAATACGCCGGGCGGTAATTCATCCCCGCGCTTCACCCTGTCTATCTCTCTTTCAAGCTCGAAGGTCAGTTCCTCTATCTGGCTATCCAAAAGCCTGGTAACCCTGGCCACTTCCTGCTCAACTTCCGGATTATTAAGTTTTATATTTTCGAGGTCGCCTTTTTCGGCAATGCGCTTCAGGTCTTTCACCCTGACGGTCCTGCCCTGCGACATCAGCGCCCTGCCGGACTCCTGGTCGAGAATGCCTGCCGCGAGTTTCTGCCCGACGAGAAGATTGTGGAGCTTCTTATACTTCTCTTCTTTTACCTTCGATATCTGCGTCTGGAAAGTCTCTTCCAGCGTCTTGATCTCCTTGTTCTCGGCGGTCCTCTCTTCTTTCGTCTTACTCCTTGCGTCCCTCCTGGAGAATATCCGCACATCGACGACTATACCCTCGACACCCGGGGAAGCCACAAGCGATGAGTCTCTCACATCTCCGGCCTTCTCTCCGAAGATCGCTCTCAGAAGTTTTTCTTCCGGCGAAAGCTCGGTCTCCGACTTCGGCGTCACTTTACCCACTAATATATCTCCGGGGCCGACTTCCGCGCCGGTCCTTACGATGCCGTTCTCATCAAGATTGCGCAGGGCCTCTTCACCAACATTCGGGATATCCCTGGTGATCTCTTCATTGCCAAGGCGCGTATCCCTTGCCTCTATTTCGAATTCTTCTATGTGGACCGATGTATATTTATCCTCCGCTACCAGCCGCTCGCTCAAAAGTATGGCATCTTCGAAGTTGTAACCTCTCCACGGCATGAATGCCACAAGGACGTTCTTACCAAGGGCCAATTCGCCGTTTTCGGTCGCCGGACCGTCGGCTATAACATCGCCTTCCTTCACTTTATCGCCTAATTTCACAATCGGCCTGTGATTGATGCACGTGTTGGCGTTCGACCTTTCGAATTTGCTAAGCTTATACGACTTTCCGCTTATTGTGATCTCGCTCGAATCTACCGCAGTGACGGTACCCGCGTTCTTAGTGACAACAACTGCGCCCGAATCCTTGGCGGCCCTGTACTCGATGCCTGTTCCGATCAGCGGAGCTTCTGTATAAAGAAGCGGAACTGCCTGGCGCTGCATGTTCGAACCCATCAGCGCGCGGTTTGCGTCATCGTGTTCGAGGAATGGTATAAGGCAGGCGGCAACACTCACAAGCTGTCTCGGAGAGACGTCCATATACTGGACATCCTTAGGATCGGCCTGTATGAAGTCGTCTTTGGACCTGCAAAATACTTTGTCCTCGACGAAATGGTTGGATGAGTCCAGCTTGGCATTCGCCTGGGCTATAACATAAAGGTCCTCGATATCCGCGGAAAGATAGTCGATCTTGTCGGTAACCCTTCCGTTCTCGACTTTCCTGTATGGCGTCTCGATAAAACCATATTTATTGATCTTGGCGTACGTGCTCAACGACGCGATAAGTCCGATATTCGGGCCTTCCGGCGTCTCTATCGGACATACGCGGCCATAATGCGAGTAGTGTACGTCTCGCACCTCAAAACCGGCTCTTTCCCTGTTAAGACCGCCCGGGCCAAGCGCGCTCATGCGGCGCTTATGAGTAAGTTCCGCCAGCGGGTTTGTCTGGTCCATGAACTGCGAAAGCTGGCTCCTGCCGAAGAAGTCGCGTATAACGCCTGAAATCAGCTTCGCGTTTACAAGGTTATGAGGCATCACATTCGAAAGATCGTATATATTCATCCTCTCCCTGCAAGACCTGTCAACTCTTGCCAGCCCTATCCTTATCTGGTTCAAGAGCAGCTCTCCGACGCACCTTACGCGCCTGTTGCCGAGGTGGTCGATATCATCCGTAGCGCCCTGGCCGGCCTTCACCGCCAGCAATTTCAAGACAACCCTGACGAGCGTTTGCGGAGTAATCAGCCGCTCCTCCAGCGAGACGTTCATATCAAGCTTCCTGTTCAGCATGTAGCGTCCGACATCGCCGAGATCGTATCTCTTATTATCGAAAAATAACCTTGCGACAAGATTAGCAGCCGATTCGGGAGTCGGAGGATCGCCGGGCCTCAATTTCCTGTAAATATCGAGGAGCGCTTCCTCTTTAGTATGAGTATGATCCTTTTTAAGAGTATTCAGTATCTCCGGAATGACGGTCTTTATAACAGAGACCTTCCGCACGGACGACGCCCATATCTTCTCCCCCAGCTCTTTCGTGATCTTTTCAAATTTCGGCGCGAGGATTATATTCGTCTCTTTCTCTATCAAATCGCTTGCAAGCGTTTCGCCGATAAGTTTTTCGAGCTGTGCCGATCTCGTAATCTCATGGACCTCGATACCGCCAAAGGCTTTTAGTATATCCTCATCGCTTGAATAACCAAAGACACGCAGGAAGACCGTCGCAAGAAACTTTCGTTTCCTATCGACGTAGACATACAGGATATCATTCATATCAAACTCGAACTCGACCCATGCGCCCCTATAAGGTATGATCCGCGCAGAATAGACGGTTTTCCCGGAAGGGTGCGGCTCGGACTCGAACGATATACCCGGAGAGCGATGAAGCTGACTGACGACAACACGTTCGTCGCCGTTAACTATAAAGGTACCTGTCTCGGTCATGAGAGGGATATCGCCGAGATAGACTTCCTGTTCCTTCGTCTCTTTTTTGGATTTAAGCCGCATCATTATCCGCAACGCGCCGGCGTAGCTCATACCCCTCTTCTTACACTCGGGGATGATATACTTCGGCTTGCCGATCGTATAATTCAGGTAGTCCAGCTTATACTCCCCATCCGGAGTTTCGATAGGAAATACTTCCCTGAACGCGGCCTCCAACCCTTCTTTTTTACGCTTGCCCTTTGGAACTTCAAGCTGCAGAAAATCACGGTACGAATCCAGCTGTATATCCAGCATATTCGGCAGTTTATAACATTCTTCCAGCTTGGCGTAACTTTTCCGTTTTTGCATATCGTTAGTTCTCTTTACTGGTAACTAGCAACCGGTTACTGGTAACTTACTTTAGCTCAATCTTTGCGCCTGCGGTTTCAAGCTGTTTCTTTATCTTGTCCGCCTCTTCCTTTGTCGCGCCCTCTTTGATCGTCTTTGGCGCACCGTCAACGAGATCCTTTGCCTCTTTTAACCCAAGGCTTGTAATAGCTCTGAGCTCTTTGATAACCTGGATCTTGCTTGCTCCGGCGCTTGCGAGGACAACGGTAAATACCGATTTTTCCTCAGCCGCCGCAGGCGCCGCTCCTGCCGCCGCGCCGGCAACTCCTACAGCAACCGGTGCCGCAGCCACAACGCCGAACTTATCCTCAAGAGCCTTCACGAGATCTGCAAGCTCCATGACGGTCATCTTTTCGATGGTCTCCATCACGTTCTTCATCTTTTCCGTAAGTTCTACTTTTACTTCTTTTGTTTCCTTTGCTTCCATTGGTCTCCCTCTCCTCCCTATTATTTAGCTTCTTGCGCAACCGCGCCTTGTGTTTTTTCTTTATTTACCTTGATCGCATCTACAACATAAACAAACTTCCTGATGATACCGCCCAGAGTACCGACAAACCCGGTTATCGGCGACTTGATACCGCCGACCACTTTAGCTATAAGTACGTTTCTAGGCGGCAGGCTTGCCAGCTCTTTTACCCGGTTCGCCGAGAGGCGCTTTCCGTCTATAACCGCGCCTTTTATCTTGAATTTATCATTAGTCTTCGCGAATCCGACAAGCAGATTACAAACACCGGCCGGGTCCTCGCCGCAGAGCGATATGCCCATCCCGCCTTCAACCTGCGCAGCCTCCTCCTCAAGCTTCATCTTGTTAAATATCAGCTTAAGTATCGAATTCTTGACCACAAAGTAGTTCGCCTGCGATTTTTTGAGTTTTCGACGTAAGTTTTCCAGATCCCCGGTGCTCGTCCCCATAAAACTGGTTATGACAAAATTCGGATGCTTGGTAAACCGCAGGAGCAGTTCCGCCATCATTTTTTCTTTACAAAGTTTTCCGAATTTATCCATCGTGACCATCTTAAGCCTTAACCCTTCCTGAACTGCGCTATGTCGAGCTTTATACCGGGCCCCATAGTCGTGGAGATAAATAGTGTCTTTACGTGCTGGCTTGTCGGGCTCCCGCCTTGAGGCGTTGTAGTCATTATCGCATCTATAAGCGCCGCGGCATTTCCATACAAAGCATCTTCGGTAAAAGAGAGTTTTCCCAGCGGCGCATGTATACCGGCCTGCTTATCCATCTTGAATTCTATCTTTCCGGCCTTAACTTCCTTAATTGTCTTCGCCGTGTCCATGGTAACGGTTCCGGATTTCGGATTCGGCATGAGTCCCCGTGGACCGAGTATCTTGCCGAGCTTTGCCATATCCCTCATCATCTCGGGCGTTGCAACCGCCACATCGAAATCGGCCCATCCGCCCTGAACCTTCGCGATAAGGTCCTCCGCTCCGACGAAATCTGCGCCTGCGGCTTTCGCTTTCTTCTCTTCTTCGCCCTTGCAGAATACGGCAACCCTTACCTTTTTACCGGTCCCGTGCGGCAAACTCACCGTCCCGCGGATCGAAGCGCTCTGGCTCTGTTTTGGATCTATATTCAGTTTTACCGCTATCTCGACAGTCTCGTCAAATTTCAGCTTCGGCATATTCTTCAAAATAGCAATCGCTTCTTTAAGGCTATAGGTTTTGGCCTTATCGACCAGCGGTTTTATGCTCTTTATCCTCTTCGTCTCTACCTTCATTAGTCCACCACCTCGATACCCATACTACGCGCAGTACCTTTTACGATATTGATCGCTTTATCTATGTCCGTAGTATTCAAATCTTTGAGTTTCATATTGGCAATCTCCTTAACCTGCTGGAGAGTTACTTTTCCGACCTTCTCTTTATTCGGAACACCGCTCGCTTTGGCCACGCCGCAGGCCCTCTTAAGAAGAATAGAAGACGGAGGTGTCTTGATGACAAAGGTAAAGGTCCTATCCTCGTATGCCGTAATAACGACCGGCAATGTCAGGCCGTCCTGCCCCTGGCTCTTGGCATTGAACTGCTTGCAGAACTCCATAATGTTAAGACCGTGCTGGCCAAGCGCCGGGCCTACCGGGGGCGCGGGATTCGCCGCGCCTGCCGGACAATAGAGCTTTATCACTGCCTTTATCTTTTTAGCCATTTTTTCGTATCTCGCATCTCGTATTTCGTAAACGAAATACGAACGACGGTTTTTAGACTTTCTCTACCTGCCACGTCTCGAGTTCAACAGGAGTCGCTCTGCCGAATATCGATATCATGACCTTTATCTTGCCTTTCGCCACGTTGGTATCCTCGATAGTACCGTTAAAATTCGTAAACGGCCCGTCGGTGACCCTTACCGCTTCGCCTTTTTCAAATATAACCTTGGGAGTCGGCTTCTCTTTAGCCTCCTTGGCCTGTTTCAATATCATGTCTATCTCGTCCTCTTTTAGAGGAAGCGGACGCGCGCCGGCACCCACAAAACCGGTAACTCCTGGAATACTCTTTATCAGATACCACGTCTCGTCGCTCAAGTCCATCTCCACCAAAATATAGCCGGGGAAAAACTTACGCTGAGAGATCCTCTTCTTACCGCCTTTTATTTCGGAAACCTGTTCGATAGGAACGAGTATTTGGCTTATACCGTCCTTGGCAAGACCGGCCTTGATTTTGGCCTCCAGAACGGTCCTTACTCTGTCTTCGTATCCTGTCTGCGTATGTATTACGTACCAGCGTTTAGCCATTTTTACTTATCTCGTATTTCGTATCTCGTAAACGATATACGAAATACAAACTACGATTTTTAGATCCGCGTCATTATAACGTTCACTATCTTGGATAAAAACAGATCACATATACCGATAAAAAGTGAAAGTACCGCTAATGAAACAATAACCACTATCGTTGAACCTATAAGCTCGTCCTTAGTAGGCCAGGAGACCTTCGACATCTCGAGCTTAATGTCTTTGAAGAAACCGGTGACTTTATTGGCCATAAATTTATCTGTTCCTGTTAAACCCGACACTATTTAGGATTTTAACCGGGGACCAGTTTTTTGCTCTGCTTCGCAGAAGCAAACTGGCAGGCCAGGAGGGACTCGGTTACTTCGCCGCCGGAGGCGGCTGCGTAACCTCACCTCGCTCGCTGTCGGGCAGAGCCCTTTTCCTCACTTCGTTCGGCGCTCGCTCGTTTCGAGTCCCATGCCTTGCCAGGAGTAAACTGGCAGGCCAGGAGGGACTCGAACCCCCAACACGCGGTTTTGGAGACCGCCGCTCTACCAATTAGAGCTACTGGCCTCCCAAAAAAACTCCTGACGCTTACCTTGCGGGATTAAGGGAGGTAAACTCTTACTTAATCTCCTTATGTAATGTATGCTTCTTACAGGTCCTGCAAAACTTGCTTAATTCCAGTTTATCCGGATTCTTCTTTTTGTTCTTCGTAGATGAATAATCCCTGTTCTTACACACCGAACACTCGAACAGGATAATCTCTTGTGCCATTTCTCGTCTTTCGTTGTGCGTTGTTAGCTGCGCGTTGATCGAACAACGCGCACCGGGCAACTATTCTATAACTTCGGTCACTACCCCTGCGCCAACGGTATGTCCGCCTTCACGTATCGCGAACCTTAACTCTTTCTCCATGGCTATGGGGGTAATCAAGACTACTTCGAACTGGACGTTATCGCCGGGCATTACCATCTCCACGTCTTTAGGGAGGGTAACGACTCCGGTAACGTCTGTGGTCCTGAAGTAGAACTGGGGTCTATATCCGTTGAAGAAGGGCGTATGACGGCCGCCTTCTTCTTTGCTCAGGATGTATACTTCCGCTTTGAACTTGGTATGGGGCGTGATCGATCCGGGCTTTGCCAGGACCTGGCCGCGCTCTAAGTCTGTCTTTTCAATACCTCTTAACAGGACGCCGATATTGTCTCCGGCCTGTCCTGAGTCGAGGAGCTTCCTGAACATCTCAACACCTGTAACAACGCTCTTTTTAGTGGGTTTTATACCGACTATCTCTATCTCCTCGCCTACTTTTATCTGACCGCGCTCGACCCTGCCTGTTCCTACCGTGCCGCGTCCTGTTATGGAGAATACGTCTTCTATAGGCATAAGGAAAGGCTTATCGAGGGCTCTCTGGGGCTCGGGGATGAAGGTATCGCATGCATCCATGAGGTCGAATATGGGCTTTACGGCATCGGCCGCATCCGGCTGTGTCATCGCCTTCAACGCGCTTCCTCTTATTACAGGGGTCTTATCTCCTGCGAATTTATACTTTGTGAGGAGCTCTCTTACTTCGAGCTCAACTAAGTCTACAAGCTCTTTATCTTCTACCAGATCTACCTTGTTTAAGAATACCACGATCGATGGGACGTTAACCTGGCGGGCCAGGAGGATATGCTCACGGGTCTGGGGCATCGGGCCGTCTACGGCGCTTACTACGAGTATTGCCCCGTCCATCTGGGCGGCTCCGGTTATCATATTCTTGATGTAGTCGGCGTGTCCCGGGCAGTCTATATGGGCGTAATGGCGCTTGTCCGTCTCGTACTCTACGTGGGCTACCGCTATCGTGACGGTCTTGGTTTCATCTCTTACGGTACCGCCCTTGGCGATATCGGCGTAGGACTTTACCTGCGCTTTGCCTTTCTTGGCAAGAGTAGCGAGTATCGCTGCTGTAAGAGTAGTCTTACCGTGGTCGATGTGGCCTATGGTGCCGATATTGACATGCGGCTTACTTCTTACAAACGTTTCCTTTGCCATAAATCCCTCCGTTCGTTTGCTCTACTTCGCTCTTCTGCTGCGGAACATTGGTAGAGCTTCGTAGAAGCATTCTGCTTAGCGCAATTCCTGCAAAGCCCCCCACAAGTACTACTGCTGACGGGCGTAGCAGAATGGAGCTGCAGATCGGGATTGAACCGATGACCTCATCCTTACCAAGGATGTGCTCTACCGACTGAGCTACTGCAGCCTACTCGACGTAACTTAGCGCGAGCGGCTGTTGTCAATCCTTCGACAAAGCTCAGGATCAACACTGAGCCTGTCAATTTGTTAAACACGAAAAAGACAAAGAACTCTCCGTATCGGAGTTGTCTTAAATATAAAACTCGTCGTTATATACAATATTAGTTAGAATAGCTAATTGAGTTGTGAAGATTATAGCAGAAAGTAAAAATCTGTCAAGGTTTTTTTTAACTTTTTTACATGAACCCCTCGTGCGCAAACACGTGGTTCATTAACCATGGTGGATGCAATTACATGTATTACTAGATCTCTTCGACAGCTTCCTGCCTTACCCACCCTGCCTTGCCGTCGATCCTCTTTATCCGTCTCCAACCGTCCCTCGTCTTCAGGATAGAGACCTCATCGCCTTCCTGGAGCTTGTAGAATGTGGTCGACTTGTCGATCGGCTCATACTTACATTCGGTATTTTTACCGACTACAACGCCGCGGCGCAGCAGTTCTTCATCGTAATAGCGTATAGCGAAAGCGCCGACGTTCATTATAAAAATTATGACAACAGCGGCATAGATGAGACGCGCTTTTCTAAATAGGCCCGGCTTCAGAATCCCGGCTATCAGAAGGCCCGTCAGAACAAGGTAAATGATGATCGCAGAGACCGATATAGCGTTAAGGCTAAGGCTCACGAACGGGGTCTTTACCAGGGTTACGATGGGATTTTTTCTAGGCACATCGACGCCGGAGCCCGCCACAAGAGATTTGGCATAGTCAAGATTAGCCTTAAGATCGCTATCCTGCGGCATCAGCTGTTTTGCTTTTTCATAGAATAGGATCGCATAACCAAGTTTGCCCAATTTGAAATAAGAATTCGCCATGTTGTAGTAAAGGTTGCCGCTCTCTATCCCCATACTTATTACTCTGTTATATTCTTGCAGCGCCTTCTCATAATCCCGTTTTTCGTATAAACTGTTTGCCAGATAGAACGGCTTGTTAGGGTCGCTATCTTTATCGGTATTGCCCTGCGCAAATAGTGCGCCGCCCAGTAAAATTAAGCAGATGGCCGTCAGGATAATCTTCTTCATGATCTTTTATGCTCCATGTACTTCATCACGCTTTCCAGCTCCTTATAATCATTCGTCATCCGCTCGAGCTTGAAACTCGAAAAACCGAACCTGGCCTCATCGCATACGGTAAATAAGCCCCGGATCCCGGTAATAACGGATATGTCGATACCCGTTGAAACGAGCTTCTGGCTCACCATATCAAATGTAAGCCCGGCCGGCGGAAGATGCAGGCGGTATCCCAGGTATTCCTGCATCGTCTTAAATAGAGTTTCATAAAATACCCTGGAGTCGCCCGCCTTTAACTTATGCCGCAGGGTTTTCATGCCATATCGCGCTACCTTGAAAGCGGCGCGCCTGGAGGCATAGGTTACGTCATATTTTATCCTGTTCATCCTGCCTACTACTATATATATAGCCGTAAGCAGCGCGAATGGAATAAAAATAGCCATCCAGAACACGCTTTTTGTGTAAATGCGGCTTTCGCGCGGCAACCACCTGCCCGGGACTTCCTTGATAAAGATTATATCGCTTGCCAGCTCCTTCGCTTCCGGCAATGCCGCGGCAGGCGCGGGACCGACTACCTTAGAAGGAAGCTCCTCTTTTGCCTTTTCGACCCCGAGAGGTATCGGCCCCTGGGTTATGGTCTTATATGTCTTCGCGACCGGGTCAAAATAACTGAATGTGGCCCTAGGTACCTGCGTAATCTTTTCCGTTTCCGGTATCAAGACCTGGGTAAAGGCCTTTGAATTCTCCTGGGTCTTTACTTCGGGCTCATACGCCTTGAAACCCTCTGCATTATCCAGCTTCGGGGAAAGTACCGTATTGAAGTTTCCCGTTCCGTTGATGGTCATGCGGACAGTGACCGGATCGCCCGTCTTCACCTTGGTGGGGCTGGCGGCAAATATAAACTGATAATCTCCGACGGCGCCCGAAAAATCTTTCGGCCTGCCTTCGACCGGAAGCGGCGATACTATCAGATGAATCTCGTCCGATTTAAGTTCGGTCGGCTGTTTTTCGTAACGGGCAAGGAAATCGTCGAAGAACGAGTCTCTCAACGCGGGATCGTTTCCGAAGTAATCGTCCTGCGCTCCGCCGCGCGCCGCCTTCCGCCTCACCACGATATTGCATTTGACCCTTGCCGGGCCTACTTTGTAGTCGCCTGGACGCGTAGCGTACAGGTTGGTTCTGAACTCCAGGACATCATAAGTCAGCCCGCCCATCCTCTCCCTGTATTGTTTCGGTTCCTTAAACTCAACCTTGGAGAAACCCTCCTGCGAAAAAGCGGGTAATTGTATATCGCTCACGTTCATCTGATTGACATATAACTTCACGGTAACAGGAATGAGCTCGTTAACATAGGCCGTCGGTTTGTCGAGATTGAGAGTAACAAATATCCTGTCCTCCAGATTCATCTTTTCAGCAGGCTCTTCCTGCATCTGCCGCGGTTGTCTCTGCGCAAGAGGTTTCTCCTCTGTTACGGTAAGGACAACCGTGTTGGAAGCATAGTTATCGTTCTTATACCTGAACGCGAAAGGACCTATTTGAAACTTACCGACACGCAAAGGCTGGACTATATACATGTGTGTCACAGAACTGGAGACCTGGCCGTTTATGACGGTCATCATGGTAGACGGGCCGATATAACGCACCTCTAGGCCGTCGATATTCCCGATGTCCGGCGCCGGCATAGATTGCGTCCCGCGAAACGAGAGGCCGAGCTGTGCGGTTTCACCGAGCGCAAGCCGCTCGCGGTCAAGAGAAACCTCGAACTTCATGTCGGCGGTCCACCCAACGCCTGTCAGGGCCGTGACAACAATACCGGCGATGATTAATTTTAAAAAAAATTGTTTCATATCACCAATCTTTGGACGGCTCGGGCAGGTCGATCTTCTTCCTCCGCATCCGCACAACCCTGCCGGTTGCCTCTTCTCCTTTATATCCCTCGAGCAGCATTTTAGCTTCCTGTTCGCTCATCTCTACGCCAGATTCCTCGGGCCGGGCAGCCTGGTAGGCCTGCAGCCCATCCTGTTCGGGCTTCTCTTTCTGCTCCGCTCCGGCGCCGGCGGGCTGAGCCTCTTTTGTCTCCTCCTGGCCGGCATCTTCGGGCTTTTCCTTCTCTTCCTTACCAGCCTCTTCACCGCCCTGAGGTTTCTCTTCGCCGGGTCCGGGTTTCTCCTCCTGCTCCCCGTCTTCCTTTCCCTGCTTTTCTTTCTCTTCTCCCTTAGCCTGATCTTCTTTTTGCCGCTCTTCTTCCTTCCGTTTTTCACCTTCGCTCTTCTCTTCTCCCTGACCACCCTGACCCTGGCCCTCTTTCCCCTCACCCTTATCTTTAGGCTGATCTTCTTTCTGTTCGTCCTCTTTCTTCTGCCGATCTTCTTTCTGCTGCTGCCCGCCCTGTTCTTCTTTCTTGTCTTCCTGTTTTTCTTTATCCTGTCCCTGCTTTTGCTGGTCCTGATTTTTCTGCTGTTGATTCTGGTCTTTCTGCTCCTGGTTTTGCTGATCTTTCCGGTCCTGGTTTTGTTGATCCTGCTGATCTTTTTGATCTTGCTTATTCTGATCTTTATTCTTCTGCTGGTCCTTATTCTTATCCTGTTTATTCTCGTCCTTCTTCTGGTCCTTCTTATCGTCTTTCTTGAATTGATATTTCTCACACAGTTCGTTCAATTGTTTTTCTACGAACTCGTAATTAAATTTGGCGTCCCTATCGGCCGGATCGAGATCGATGGCACGTTTATAAAATTTGAGGGCCGTTTCGTAATAGTCTTTTGCCTTCTTTATGTCGGACTTCTCCTGCGCCTGGCCCAACCTGTATTGGGCATTGCCTATATTGTAATCGGCGGGAGAGACCACATAGCTCTTCCCGGACGCTATCGCTTTATTGAATTTTTCTATCGCCGCGGCATATCCGCCCAACCTGTACTTGGTAATGCCCAGATTGAACGGCGCTATTTCAGAACCGGGATCTTCGCCGGCCGCTTTCTCGTAAATTTTAGACGCATCCGCGTAGCGGTTATTATTATATAACAAATTGCCTTTTTTGACATCATCCTTGACTGTTGCGGCGGCAGACGACACAAATGCCAGCGACAAGAATAAGGCAATTGCCGCTCCGCCTATTCTTCCCAATCTTTTTTCATTAATAGAATGGGCAGGGCTCATTTTACCAGCCGCTTTCTCTCCGAAATAAAAGGTTCTACGATAAGAAGCAGTATGGCCAGTCCCAGAAAATACCGGAATCTCTCCTGATATTGTTTATTCATCTTCCCTTCGATGTCCCTCTTCTCGAGCCTGGAAATACTCTTATCGTACAATAGAGTAAGCCCGAAATCCGATTGAGTCGCGCGCACATAGCTGCCGCCGGTCGAAATGGCTATGTTCTTAAGGAGCTCTTCGTTAAGCATCGTCTTGACGACGTTGCCGCTCTTATCGGCCACCCAGCCTTCTCCTGCGGCCGGGATAAGAGAGCCCTCGAAGGTCCCTACCCCGACGCAATATATCTTTATGCCGGCGTCAGCCGCTTCTTTCGCCGAGCGCATCGGGTCCCCTTCGAGGTCGTCTCCGTCCGTGACCAATATCAGGACCTTATATTTTTTATCCTGTCCCTTAAAAATGCGCACCGCTTCCCGTATGGCGGCGGAGATTGCGGTCCCGCCGCGCGGTATAGTATTGATGTTCAGATCATCCAGGGTCAGGAGAAAACCGTTATAATCGATTGTCGGCGGGCATTGCAGGAAAGCGGTGCCCGCGAACGCTATCAGGCCTATCCGGTCCCCGTTAAGTTTTTTTACAAGATCTTTTACCGCAAACTTCGTACGTTCGAGCCGGTTAGGTTTGACGTCCGTGGCAAGCATGCTCTTGGAGACATCCATTGCGATGAGTATATCTATACCCTTGAATTTCATCTCCTGCCACTCGAACCCCCACTGCGGACGCGCAAGCGAAAAAGCCAATAGCGAGACCGCCGCTATTATCATAACCATCTTCGTAATCTTCCTGCCCATACTGACGGCCGGCGCTATAGATTCGGCGAGCGACTTACCGGCAAACCTGTCCATAAGACGCTTTCTCCGCCGCATGGCCCAGAGATAGAAAAACCCTACACATACCACCAGGACCAGGAGTATCTGCAGATATTTAGGATTTGCGTAGTGCATACCTTACGGCACCCTCATCAATACGGTATTCGTCAGCAATATTTCCAACAGTAAAAAGACAAGGCCCGGCATTAAAAAATAGAAAAAGAGCTCGCTATATTCCTTATAGCCAAAATGTTCTATCCTGGATCTCTCAAGCCTGTTTATATCTTCATATATCCTGCGCAGCGTCTCCGAGTCGCTTGCCAGGTAATACTTGCCGCCCGTAATCGCGGCGATCCTCTTCAAGACCTCCTCGTCGATCTCGATGGGAATATTCTGATAGACCTTCCTTCCGTAAACATCCCGGAAAGGATACGGCGAGAGCCCTTTCCTGCCGACGCAGATCGTGTAAATTTTTATGCCTAGCGATTTGGCGGCCTCTGCGGCCATAACCGGCGAGATGGTGCCGGCATTACTTACGCCGTCGGTCAGGAGAATAATGATCCGGGATTTAGTCTTCGAGGTCCTGAGCCTGTTGCATGAACTTGCTATGGCGCTCCCGATAGCCGTCCCGTCTTCGATCATGCCGATGTTGACCCTGTCCAGGTTCTCGTTCAGCCATGCATAGTCGGTAGTGAGCGGGCATACGGTATATGCCCTGGCGGCAAACGCTACCATCCCAATACGGTCGTCTTTTCTCTTCTGTATGAACTCTTTTACGACGTCACGCACAAGGTCGAACCTGTTCACGCGCGCGCCGCGGAGAGTAAAATCTTCCGCAAGCATACTGGTCGAAGTATCCAGGGCGAGAACTATATCGACGCCCTCCGAAACGGTCTTAGTCCCTTCGAGAACTGATTGCGGCCTCGCAAACGCCAGGATGAGCAGTACGAGACCGAAGGCGCGGAGAAAGAGCGGAAGTATCTTAAGCCTTGACCGCATAGTAGGCTTTAGTCCTTCGACCAGCCTGCGGGCAGGAAACGAGAATGCGGGATCGGACCGTCTCCCGCGCAGGATCAGGACCATAATGGGCACAACCAGGATAAGCAATAACACAGCCGGGTTTTTGAATACGAACATCACTTTATTTTCCTTTGGTCTTTTCGACCCTTCGGCTTAGTTCAGGGTTGATACCGGGTTGGGCCGAAGTATCAATAAATTTCCTCGCCGCAAGGAATACCGATTCCATCTCTCCCGCAGCGGGTAAATACTTGGCAAATTTCACAAGGTCGCAGGCGCTCAGGAAATCTTTTAAAATATTTTTTTGATCGAACGACAGGATCGTAGCCGTCTTGAGAGAGTCGAGGAACTCTTCGGTAGTCATCTCGGGCGCTTTGAATTTAAAAGCGCGCTCGATGTAACGCCTGACGCAATCGGAGACTCCGGCATAATATTCCTTTACGTCCGGGTTCTTCAGAAAATTCGCCCTGACGGTTTCGAGTTCCTGCGCTGCGATCTCGTAAGGCGTCTTAACGGGGGCTGGTTTCTTCCTGAGCTTATACAGGACAGCCAGGGCTATCGCCGCTAATACGACTATAAGGACAGCTATAAGAAAGAGATTGGGCTCGAAATAACGCAGAGGCCCTTTTATGTCTTTAATGTCTGCGGGCATCTTTCCATTAGGCAGGACACTTTCGACGGTTATGCTTAAAGGTTTCGTCTTAACATCGCGCCAATCTTTAGCGCCCTTATTCCTGTATTTTATCTCGAGTTGCGGTATATGGTGTTTCCCGGCGGAATAAGCGGCGATGTAATACCACTGCCGTCTTAGCGCGCCGCCCAGAAGGCCGCGCCTGTCCTCCCTGCCGGTATCCTTTATCTCGAAATCGCCTATACGCCCTTCCTTGAAGACAGGGAACGCTATTTCGGTTCCCGCTCCGCACTTAACACCCACCGTAAGTTTTATCCTGTCTCCGATAAGGACGGTGGCGCGATCGACGGAGGTATACGCCGTTATTTCATTGCCGGCGGCCGACGCTATACCGCAAAGGAGGATGAGAAGGAGTGCGGAAGACGGGAGTATCCAGCGTCTCATAACGTCATATCCTCTTTTTCCGTTTCTTAAAAAATTTGATAAACTCTTCGATATACGGCTTATCCGTCCGGATATCGATATGGTCCATGCTTACAGAACTGAATATTTTGACACGCTCCTCGCCCAAGGCGCGGGCGCCGGCCGAATATTTATTCCTGACGGATTCATTCGAGGTATCGACCAGAAATACGGCGGCGGGGTCTTCGGCATCCTGCAGTTCCAGCAGCCCTACGTTGGGCAGATCAAGTTCGCGGGGATCCGTTATCGTTATAGCGACAACATCGTGCCTTTTATTGGCAATCGAAAGCGCCTTCTTATAATCCCTGGCAAAGAAATCCGATATGACGAACGCGACGACCCGCCGGGCGGTAACATTATCCAGATAACGCAGCGCACCTGCTATGTCGGTACCCCGCCCTTTCGGCTTAAAGTACAGGGCCTCCCTTATAACCCGGAGGACGTGCGAAGTGCCCTTCCTGGGCGGGATGAATTTTTCGATCCTATCGGTAAAGATTATAAGGCCAACCCGGTCCTTGTTCTGGATGGCGGCAAATGCGAGGACCGCGGATATCTCCGCGGCGAGCTCGCTCTTTAGGCGTTTTGCAGTGCCAAAATAGGAGGATCCCGACATGTCGAGCAGGACCATGACGGTCATCTGGCGTTCCTCGACGAATTTCTTTATGAAGGGATGGCCCATCCTCGCCGTGACGTTCCAGTCTATCGACCGTATCTCGTCTCCGGGCTGGTATTCACGCACCTCGTCGAATTCTATGCCGCGGCCCTTAAAGACGCTCTCATACTGGCCGGAAAGCATGTCAGTGACGAGCTTCGAGGTCGTTATTTCGATGCGTCGGACTTTACGTAGTATGTCTTTGGGAAGCATATTACCCGGAAAGACCCTCTTTGCTTTTGAAATTCTAAATCCGAAGTACTAAACAAATTATGATTTCCAAATTCGATTTTCGATATTCGTATTCCGGATTTTCGGCTGTTCTTTACGGCACCTTGACTTCTTCGAAGATCCTTTTGATCACATCTTCCGACGTCTTGTCCTCCGCTTCGGCTTCGTAGCTTACTATGACACGGTGCCTTAATACATCGATACCGATCGTCTTGACGTCCTGAGGAACTACATAGCCGCGGCCCTGCAGGAATGCGTACGCCTTCGCGGCAACGGAGAGAAATATGCTGGCCCTCGGGGAGGCGCCGTATTGGATAAGAGCGGTCAACTCATCGAGCTTGTAAGCGTTCGGTTCCCTGGTCGCGAAGACTATGTCAACGATATATTTCTCTATCCTTTCATCGAGATAGACCTCGTCAACGACCTTTCTCGCTCTTACTATATCTTCCGGTCCTATAACGCTGGCGACACGTATCTTTTTATCGGTCATCGCCATCCTCTTCATGATCTTAAGCTCTTCTTCCTTCGAGGGATACCCTACCTTAAGCTTCAGCATGAACCTGTCGACCTGCGCTTCGGGAAGCGGGTACGTACCTTCGTGCTCGATCGGATTCTGCGTAGCCAGGACAAGGAACGGCTCGTCCAGTTTATACGTCTCTTCGCCAATAGTGACCTGCCGTTCCTGCATCGCTTCAAGCAGTGCGCTCTGGACCTTTGCGGGCGACCGGTTGATTTCATCCGCCAAAATGATATTGGCGAATATCGGTCCCTTCTTCGTGGTAAAATTGCCGTCCTTCGGGTTATAGATGAGCGTACCGACGAGATCCGCAGGCAAAAGGTCGGGGGTAAACTGCAGGCGCTGGAACTTAGTCTTTATGCACTGCGCAAGGACTCTCACTGAAAGGGTTTTGGCAAGTCCCGGCACGCCTTCGATCAGTATATGGCCGTTGGCCAGAAGCCCCACAAGGAGCCTGTCGATAAGATATCTCTGGCCCACTATAACTTTTTCCATCTCATCAACTAGCGATTTTACGAAAGCGCTCTCTTTTTTAACTTTTTCGTTGATCGATTCGATCCCGGTATTCATCATGATATTTCCTCCTGCGTTTTTCCGATATCCTTTATCTGTAAATTTATAAACTTTAAAAGGACGACCTTATCCAGGTATTCGAGGCTCAACGGCTTGGTTACGTAATCGTCCGCACCCGCATCGAGCGCCCTCTTCATGACATCTTCGTCTTTCTCACCCGTAACCATGATCACGACGATATCTTTATCTATCTCCTTGATCTTCTTCAGCGTCTCGATGCCGTCCATGCCCCGCATCTTTATATCGAGCAGCACGATTTTGGGCCGTTCCTTCTTGACAACAGATATGGCCTCGTTACCGCTCAAAGCGTTGAAGACTTCGTAATTCCTGGCGGTAAAGAATTCGTAGAAGAAGGAGTCGATACCCATCTGGTCATCGACGGTCAGGATCTTGCAGATAGGTGCCTGTTTGGACATTATCACTCCACATTTTGCGATGGTACGGTGGAGCGGGAGATGGGAATCGAACCCACGCAACGAGCTTGGAAGGCTCGTGTTCTACCATTGAACTACTCCCGCATATAAATAGCTTGCCCCGCCATTAGTCTAACCTGGGGCGGGGTCCCGCCTCTAGTTTAACTCCGGGCGGGAGAAGGCTAGTGCTCTACCATTGAGCTACGCCCGCATTTTATATCATGTAATTATATCATATAAGACACTACAGACAAGCGGAAAAGTTTAACTGCAGGCATAAAAACGGGGCGGCTCTTCGATCGAGAACCACCCCGCCGATTCTATCCCATGCTAAACAACTCTAACCTACTTTAGTTCTTGCACCTTGGTCGCTTTTCCGCCCTCTTTAGAAACCTCCACTGACACCTTCTTACCCTTAAGCTGATTCAGGGTAATAGCATGGAAACCGGCGTCGAGGACCTTTACCGTATTGTCGAGAGGTATCACCTTGGTCTTGCCGCTATCTTCGGCCATTACCAGGGATCCTTCCGTCTTACCTCCGCCAAGGCTCTTCTCGATGACATTCGTCAACTTACCCACCATAACCCCTGTCGTCTCCACTACGGCGCCTACGGGCTCGGTAGCTTTTGGCTTGGCTTCCTGTGCAGCATACGATAATGATGCCGCTAATACCAGCACCGCAACCACTATTAGGACCTTCTTCACTTGAATCACCTCCCCGTTAGTTTGTTAAAATTATATTAGTACAAATATAGCACCGAATTACTGTGTCGTCAAGATATGCATCAGCGCCTTATCCTTCAATAATTCAGCTGTTTTTCCATCGTCAGTTATCAAAAATATCATCTTACTTTGGTTTCCCTATAAATCTCTTTACCTTTCCCAGCAATTCTTCCGGCACAAATGGTTTCAATATACAATCATCCGCGCCCATCGCCTTGATATTTTCGGGAAGACTAGGGCGGATGGCACTTGCAGTAAATAAAATAATAGGGATACCTTTATATTTATCATCGGATTTCAGTTTTTTACAAAGCTCGTCTCCCTGCATTTTGGGCAATAGCAAATCGAGTAGTATTAAATCAGGAGGGGTCTTCTGTATTATATCCATAGCCTCCTCGGCATCAACCGCCTCAATAACCTCATAACCTAACTTCTTTAACCTGACCGTTGCTAAATCAAGTATGTCCGGCTCGTCATCAACAAAAAGAATCTTTTTTGCCATATCATGCCCTCCGTTCTTTAATCGGTAAAATGAAGTGGAAAACCGCGCCCTTGCCAAATTCCGATTCTGCCCATATCTTCCCCTTGTGCGCTTCTATTATTTGTTTACAAATCGATAGCCCCAAGCCTGCCCCGCCCACCTTTCTCTGTAATTGCGTAAATTGCTGAAATAGTTTGGGTATATCTTCTTTTTTAATGCCCGGACCGGTATCGTTAACCGTAACCTGAATACAATTATCCCGCCTGTCCGTGGTAATGGTAATACTGCCTTTGTCTGTAAACTTAAGGGCATTGTTCACCAGATTAGTCAAGACCTGGATAATTTTATCTCGATCGAATGTTACCCGTGGAAGATCCTTATCGAGCTTACACATAAAATCCAGATTCTTTTTCTCTACTACCGGAAGCATCGTTTGCCGTATTTCCTTAACCACTTCGTTTATATCATTCTCCCCCATCTTAAATTTCATTTTCCCGGACTCGAGCGTCTGAAAATCCAAAACTCCGTTAATCAGCCTATCCAGCCTATCTACATTTTTTTTGGTAATACCTAAATATTTTTGCTGCTCCGCGTTAATGTCTCCAAGTATTTTATCTAAAATCAAGGAAACCCCTTCTTTTATAGCGGCAAGCGGTGTTCTCAATTCATGAGAAACCATGCCGGCAAAATTTGATTTTATCTCTGATGAGGTTTTAACAGCCTGCGCCTGGATTACCTCCTCGGCCGCGGCGGCCTGTTGAATGACAAAGGCGGTGGTAACGCTAAGATTGTCCAATACCGCATCTTCATCTGACATTATTGCGTGTCTGGCAAAGAGAGCCAGAACGCCTATCGTCTCTCCGCCGGGAACTTTAAGCTGGTAGCCGGCGAACGACTTTAGCCCCAACTCACGAGCCCATTCATGATTATGCACCCCGGGGTCATTTAACACATCATTAGTCAGAAACTTGTGATGTTCGCCGGAAGCGATGCGTCCGATCTTATAGCATCCAAACGGGACCCGGGCATGGCTTTTACCGTCTATGTGCGTATACCTGCCGGAGCTTGCCATTAAATGCAGGCATTTATCGCGAAAACGGCAGACATGAGGGCCTTCTTTGGCTTCGGCATGAATGCACCCTTTATCACACAAGTCTCCCGGCCGGATCAGCCATATCCGGCAAAAATCGGCGTCGAAAATACGCACAATATTGCCTGTTATGCTCTTAAGCTTATCCTCAAGCGTAGCAGGCGCAAGAAGCGATTGCTGGATCGCATTAACATCCTCTTGCCACTTTAACGCGATTTCACGCTCAGCCTCTACCTTCTTACGCTCGGTTATATCACGCCCTTCGGGAATAAGAAATACCGTCTTCCCATCCTGGTCCTTAATCGGTTTAAGCGAAAAATCTATACAGTGGATGCTTCCATCGGCAGCAGGATGAGTTGCTTCAAAGAACACGGTTTCGCCGCTCGCGGCTTTCGTTACGGCCGCACGCAGCTTATCCTGCATTGTTTTTGAATGAGCCCACCATGGTGTATCCCAGAAAGGTTTACCTAAACAATCCGATTCATTAATTCCCGCAAACTGCATAGCCGTCCTGTTTGCCTCGATAAGCGTACCATCCACCGTCATCATGCCGATAAACTGAAAAGCCTGGTCAAAAAGAGCGCGAATTTTTCTCTCATTTAAACGCGACTGCTCTTCGGCCCTCTTACGCTCGGTGATGTCCCAGAAAAGTCCAAAGACCCCTGTAACATCACCGGTTTTGTTCCGGACAGGAACCTTAACCGTATTGATAAAAACCGTTTTAGAATTTCCAAGATAATCTCCTATTACCACGTACTCTTCTTCTATATTCTCGGTCTTTCCCGATTCCATGACTCTTTTATCATCGGCCCTGTATTTCTCAGCCAGATATGTTGGGAAAAAATCATAGTCTGTCTTTCCTGCGATCTCTTCGGGCCTGATCTTCAAATCTTTTGCATAATTTTCATTACAGGATATAAAGACCGAATTACTATCTTTTAAAAATACCTTTCCTGGAAGATTTTCAATAAGTGTCCTGTATTGCTGTTCCTTAGCCTGCATCAATTCATTCTCTATGCGCTTGCGTTCGGTGATATTGCGAATATTGCATTGCATAACTTTCGCCCTGTTAACTAAAAAAGCCTCTGTGTTTATGCTCAGGTTTTTTTTGGTTTTTACCGGCGTGTCTTCGTAATGAATCACGCCGTCTTTCTCTAATCTTGACAGGGTCTCCTGAAAATCCTTGTCATTTTTAACCACGCCGATTTCCCATAGTTTCTTTTTCAGAAGCTCCTCGTGAGAATAACCCAGCAATCCCTGGATAGATTCGTTAGAGTTAAGGATATCGCCTTTGGTTTTATGAACGAGCAGTAACCCATCCCTCGATGTTTCAAAGGCCCTGCGATAACGCTCCTCAGACTCTTTTAACTCTATTTCCAAACGCCTACGCTCAGTAATGTCTTCGATGGCCAGCAGGATCAGCTCTTCCTCTATTACCCCTGCTATTTTCTTAGAGACACGCACCTGACAGGCATTCAGGCACATGATTCGTTCGCCGATTTGCTCAAATTTGTGCTCGACTTCATAATCTTTCACAACTTTTTTCTCCGGCAGGATATCTTTAAGCAGAAGAAGTAGTTTTGGAATATCCCATTGCTTATCGCCTAAATCAGGAAGCGGTCGGCCGATTGTTTCTTTTTCTACGGTCTTAAAGTTGATATAGAAAGCCTGGTTGGCAGAAATAATTTTTAAGTTTTTATCCAAAACCAAAAACGGCTCCCTTAGCGTAGCAATGATACTATTGGCATACTTTAATAGCGCTTCAACCCCTGGCTTGTCCATTTAATTTTTATCTTTCATCTTTTAAGACCTCCTTAAAAACAAAAAACCCAAGGTCTTGTGCTGTTTTAAGCACAAAAATACTTGGGTTGGCTTTAGAAAAACTTACCAGAGCGCTTGCCCTTGCTTGCCCGCATGCATGTATAGCTTAACATCTTACCCTGCCTCATCAAAGATTTTTTTATATCCTCATCGGTTATACGATACAATCCTTTTTAAGTTGATGGTAAGGGTTGGTAATGAACCGAACTTACGAAATCACTTTAGCGAAAAAGGAACATTGACATGCATAGTAACCTCTTCCCTCACAGAAACCTTGTCTTTCGGAAAATTATTCGCGCAAAAATTTACAAACTCGATGTATTCATCCATCGATAGCCATCTATCCTGCTCTGGGAATTTGCCAACAGGCAGTTTTAACTCGCCTTTCCTCATCTCTTGAGCACTCCTAAGATATCTTTATATATTTCTGCCGTTCCAAATTTCAAACAGATGCCTTTAAATTCCGCACCATTAAAATCTACTTTGTTTATCTTTATCAAGTCTATTATGTCAGGCATATCCTTCCATAATCTATTCTTTGACCCATGTTTTATGGCATGAAGTTTAAGCGCAATTAAATGATTAAGGGACGGGATAACCAATTCTGATCCCGCAATCTTAGCTTTTTGGCCTTCCTCCAGTATCTTATCCCGCGTCGCTTCATCGACAATCATAAAGTCAACATCCGCCGATTCTTTAACGTTCGACATGCGCACCGCTACATTGGTCGCAAAATCTTCGGCGTAACCAGCTTCAATTAACGCCTTCTCAATCTTTTTAAAATCATCTTTTGTCATCAGAAAATCAACATCGCGGGTCCCTCGCGTAACCTTATAAAAATTCACCGCGAAACCGCCTATAAGTATGCAAGGTACGGCTGATTTTTTTGACGCTTCAGCAACAAGGCGAAAAACCTTTGAATAATCCATTGGAATATTATAGCGAAAAAATGGCCAAAACGGAAGGAGAATAATTACGCGGAAATCTAACGGCATCTTTTGCGTTTCTTAAGAGAATCGGATAGCAATATTCCTCGCGCACCATTGCGGATAGCACGCCGGCCTTGCGCGATGGTCTTAGGTGGTCACGAATACCTCTCGGCGTACTTATCCACCAAAAATCTAAGCATCTTCTGATACTTGGTATTATACTTTTTGGCTTGTCCTTTAAAGAATTCGACACTTTTTTCGCTTAGCCTCAAGGTAACCATAACAGTATGCTCCGGCATAACCAAGTCCTTAGGCGGAGGCAAAATGAGTTATCCACAAAGTAGCCGACGTTTAAACGTCGGCTACTTGCTTAATTCGATTTATCAAATAACTGATATAAGCATACCGGATCATATTGCGATCGTCAAGCTGTGAGAAACAAGATTTTAATATTTATTACTACATATTACAACGACTTGAGAACGGCTGCGTCACGTTCGTGGAACTCGACTATCTCCTTCGTATCTATCGGTCTTATTCTGATCAGTATTAGACCCGTCGCTAATAGCTGCCGAATTCCGCTGGCGTCCATTTTGGCAAGTTCATCTAAAAGCACTTCGTAACTAGCTGACCCAGCGATAGCCGCAATACCTCGAATAAAACGTTCTGTGGATTCATTGATCTTGCTAATATCTATTGTCGACCTGGCCATTAGATCTGAACGATTCAGAAACTCTAACCCCGTCATGCCGCAGGTTCCAACAGGAGTAGCGGTTTTGCCTATCTCGCCTGTCATGTAGACAACATATGAGGCAGATTCCAATTTACCATCTCGTTTATCGCCTTCTTTTTGATAAGCGAAAGTAATGACCCTCTTCTGCTGCGTATCTTTATCTGGTATTTCCTTTTGCACTGATACAATCAACGCTTGCCGCCCTTCAGGAGTATCTCTAAAAAGATTGACCGTGATATTATTACTCAGGTTACATCTAATTATTAGCCTGCTCACCTCATTCTTTGGTTGCGCAGCATAGCGTTGGTATGCTTCAAAAACTTGGTCGGCGAATTCTTCGCTGATAGGTATATTTATCATACCTGGTGCGCCATCAAAAATCTGTTTTTCGCATCGATTTTTAATCTCTTGGTCTATAGCTCTCATAATGTCTATCCAACCTGACCAGCTATCGCTTGCATTAGCAATTTCAAGACCTTGAATCTGTACTGCTTTTTGACCTAGCGCGTTAGAAACAACAGAAACAGGTATAACCGGCATCTCGCCTGTGGCAGAATCGCCACGTTCTATCTTCTTAAATTTAATTCTTGGTCTTTGCGTATCGGATACTCTGCTACTATCCTGTTGTCCTCTTTGTTCTTTAAGCGATTCTAAACGATTCATAATTGTCCGGACCATGCTATATGGAAACATTTGTGTCCCAACAGTTGAAGTCCCGGATAAACTTTGCTGTCCGCTTCCTTTTACTCTATCTGCTATCGTGCGAAAACTTATCAAAGCTTCTTCCATTGCCCTAGCGTCGATTCTTTCACTTACATAGCTATCGATAATATTTCTAGCTTCTATTTCATTTCGTTCACGCCACTGTTTTTCATGAAAAGTTTCATACAATATTCTTAATCCATGCTGTTGATTACTTACGTAACGTATAGCACCTATTAACAGTGCAATCTCTGTATTTTCCCAGCCGCTTAAGATATCTTCCGGCATTTCACCAGTAGCTGAGTCGCCGCGAGCTGGTGATGCATTTGTGATATCACTTATATAAATACCAAATTGCTCCCCTGTTAACCAAATGAGAGAAGCAGGGCCGGGAGTTATTAATCTAATCGTACCTGTTGCTTGCTTCGGTTGCCCAGTATAGTGATCGTTCCACTGAATTGTAATTGGCGCTTTGCTAGCCATCCACGTATTATATTGTTCAAGTCCATCCTTGCTAGCAACGACAGGCTTTCTTTCCGGTAACTCGCTTGACTTATGGGGCATAAGGATTTCATGCTGAACTAACCATCTTACGATGGCCTCACCACTTATATTTGAAAGATCCGTATCCGGAGGCAGTCTATTTGTTAATTCGTGCACAGAGAGCATTTGTTCACGAAGTCCGTTCAACGAGCATTCTGCTATTATCCACGAATCCCTTGGATGCGCTTGAGCATTTATATCCGTATTCTTAATTCTCTCCGCAAGTTGTGATGGGGTCTTGGCATCTTGAGAGCTAGGTAATTTATTATCAGACTTCATAGTAGTTAAAGTACTAGTGAATTTTATTGGCGAAACAAGTCTCATATTTAAACCTTCGCCTTCGATAGCCGATAACAAAATGTTGCGCGTAAGGTCATGAAGCTGTCCGTTCGACTGAAGCATGTTTAGTATTTTTAGATGATTTTCATTCTCAGCCCCACCCCATATCTTATGATCTGGATTACGGGCTTTTCTTACTAGTTCGACAAAAAGCTCCGGTCTGCTTTCTAGCAGATGCTGGAGGGCCACCATTACAGCATTAATGCCGTCTCGATACGCAAAAGCACCATTCTTGAGAATCACTGTATCTGGCATTTCACCCGTTGCAGAGTCACCACGAGTCGCTCTTCTCTCATCATCCTCTCGTATGAGTCTATTTGCTTTTGCAACCCATGCGCTTAGTTCCTGAGCGCTCTGATTTGAAAAATTGGTGTTCCAAAATGATTCATGAAAATTCCTTGCCCTCAACGTATCTGCAAGCCGATTCGCATAATCTATCAGCTCTCTTCTGTCCGTTGGACTGGTAGCAAGAGGCATACTACCTGCTATCTCAACCGGCGGGTTTAATGCTCCCTGCGATATGAATCTAGCGCTTTTTAATTGTTCTGCCAATTCGGGCGATATGTTTTTAGGCATTTCTCCTGTAGCAGAATCGCCGCGGATCTTGGTATCACTAGTTGGTGTTCCTGCTATAATCAATGCACCTTCTGGAACTAATTTTAAATCGCTAGTCCAAAATGTATTGTCGTTACGCGCCAATAGAGAGAAATCTTGCGTGGTTGGACCAGCGCTTACTTCCCATTGATTTGATGTATTGACCCGACTAAAAATAAGTTCTTTAACAATTGTTCCTCTATCGCTATCAAGTGTAAAGAAAACTGAAATCTTAACAACATTCCCAGCCGCATCTTTAGTTACTCTGCTATTCTGCGGTCTTACTGATCCAGATCGCCACGCTATGGCTTCTAATACGTTTCTTAACGAAATACTGTTACGATCCGATACGCCCTTATTCAATAAGTCACTCATTGTTAATATCGGCTCAACTTCTGTAACCTCCGACAATGTTTGAACTAAATGGCTATTTTGCACATCAAGCAACCTTTGGTAAATAACCTTTTCGGGCGGATTAACCAACGTACTCTCCGCGATGCTCTCTGTCTGTGGACTTATAAGAGTAAGGCCGGAAATACGCTCTGTGTCGGTTTCAGAAATTAATCGAATTGGTAATGGCCATCTCAACGCTCCGACATGCGGAGATCCCTTTTCTTTTTTATTATAATCTTGATAAAAATCGTCTTTTACCACAGCACAAATTTCGTTATCTTTGTCGAAACCGAGACAAATGAGAGGATTTGGACCTTTGTAAACATAGTTAACAACCCACCGAAGTAATTCTCCTGACATTGGAGTACGAAATACTTGTGTTTGTTCTGGGCCAAATGAGATAACGTGTTTCTCATGGTCTGCTACGCGTGCCCCTTCTTCAAACGCAATTGTTTCGCCATTTGTCAGCGTAATATCTAATTGGTGAGCAAAACGGCTATGTTGTCTCTCAAACGTATAGTCATCTATAGGGTGCGCATCGCCTGGCGATGTCGTTATAGCAGAAATCATCCTATCATTGCCTCTGCTCCATAATATCGCTCGCTCATCGTCTGGCAATATCTTATATTTTCTTCTTCCTAATATTTCGGGTGCTTTTATACGCAGAATTTCAAAGATTTTAGTAAGGATTGTAGGGTTCTCAGCTATAGTGGCATTTTTAGGCATTTCACCTGTGGCAGAGTCGCCGCGAGGACGTGCATCATATCCATGTATCATCCCATACGCGATGTCTTGAACATCGGAAGCGGCTGGTAAGTACCCTAAAGGATGCGCTGACCAAAAGCTTTCCGTTCTATGTGTAAATAAGCTAAGCCATGCCCTAAAGGCATCCCTGTCAGGTTCTGGGACATCTAACATATCCGCAATTTTATCAGAGTTAAGTACAATGGGGCTTAACGCTGGGTTCATCAAATAGTAATTGTAGAATTGAATAAACGGCACTAACCCATTTCGCGGAAGTGAAGTAACCTCAGTGTCAGGTTTATTGGGCATCTTGCCTGTGGCAGAGTCACCACGGACAGGCTTCCCGGTAATCATCTTCTCTGTCTCTGCGGAAACCTTGTCAAATATATCCAACAGTCTTGCTCGTAATTTGTTTCTCTCACCATATTCGTAAGTTGAAGTCGAGCTTAAATTTCTTCGAGATAACATTGTTATATCGGAATCCCGTTTTTCTTTGTCCGACGCCAAAGTCTCTTTTATTCTATTCCAATCTTCTTGCGTAGTCGCTGATTGTACCGCATGATTTAAATTTTCCAACATGTTCCATAGAGTGCTATATACATTACCAGCTCTCGTTTCAAAATAAGTAGGCGGCTCGAATTGTCTGATAATGTCATATCCTATTGAGACTAAGTTCCTGATTCTTCCCTTTGTTACGGCAGTGGTATCTTTTACAGATTCTGAACTCTGGCCTGCATCTGGTGGCATTCTTCCCGTGGTAGAATCGCCACGAGTTGTCGCAATAGTTTCGATTCTATTACGAATTTCATTTTTCATTCCTTCTGAAAATCCGTCAAAATTTTTATTGAATCCAGTGTTATATATGCGATTAAATATATCTTCTCTTATCTCTAGCTGGTTGGGATTCGACATGTTAATACTTCCTGTTGAGCCGGGAACATGTGCACGTAGCCATTTTTTGCCTTGTTTCATTTTTTGAACTAAAACTGATTCTCCGTCTTGCATGGTTTGGTTAACAATGTCTATGGCTTCTAGATGCATAAAAACATCCAACCTAAATGATATATCAGGATGTGCCGCCATAGATTCAGCATTCGTTGCATGGATATTATTTAAATCTCGAGTGGTGGGTAGTTGCCCGATTTCTAATACATAGGCAACAACTTTATTTACATAGTCGCTCAATCTGTATCCTGCTTCTTCAATTACGGGCATAAGAGAATCCTTGCCTGACAGTCGGGAATCTAAATAATTGGCAATAAGATCATCGGCGATAGCCTGAACCAGCCGTTGCCGATTTGCTAAACGCGATGCTTCTTCTGGTAATCCTGGTTGCGTTTGCTCTGTAGGCATTTCACCTGTAGCGGAGTCGCCGCGAGTCAAACCCTTTTCAATCTTTGCCAGTATTTCTCCGACTTTAACCTGTGATACTTCCGGATCATTATTGGCATGCTGTATTTCCGTGCCGGTCTCTAAATAATATGTTGCGGCATTTAATTCGTGGAGTAGATAGTCAATGAACTCATTATTGTCTCCGGTATAAGTAACATTTACCCCGTAGCCGCGACTGAAAGATGCGATGCGCCACGGTATGACGGACTTATCTTTGCCTGTTACAACATGAATTAAGCCCTTGGATGCGCCAAATGGCTTGTTACCTATCTCGATAAGCTTTGCTACGTTCTCTTTGCCAATTTTGGCCTCTAAGGCTTTGGAAAGATCTGGAGCAAGGAAATCTGCTAACAAATGCGCCTCTAACCCATCGTATGTTTCATTAGGAGTATGCGCCATCTTGAGCAATAAGTCCCACATCGCTTGATGCCCTGGACAATCTTCTCTCGGCCAAAGTTTGTGATCAAATATGATTATATTTTCAAAACTCGGATCATAAGTTTCGTTCCCTTCCCTGACCGCATATAATGACTTACCCGCAATCTCGCCTACTTTTTCATTGAAACTTCCCGTTTGCGGTTCATGCGTTAATCTTAGGTACCCTCCGGGAACCATTAAAAGAATCCCTTTCTTGGGATTTGCCTCCAAAGCACTTATAATATCGGCTGACAACGCAAATATATTTCTGTCGCGAGCACCTACTATCCCCATTTCAGAAAGTACTTGTGGAACAGCTATATTAGAAATACGTGATTCTACTATGGTCTCAATATGGCTTTTACCGCCTGAAAGTATTTTGAAATACGGGTTTTCGATATCCGTTTTCTCAAATTTCGGCATTACCTCTATATATGAGTATCCCTTATTCTTTAATAGCTTTGAGAGGTTGCCGGTATGAAAACCGCCGGTTACAAGAATTGTTACATCCTTCTTTTCAGCTTTAAACTTATTCGCTATATTTTTTATGAAAGCATCGTCTCTTTTCTGGGAATATACATAGAACTTCTCCATGCTATCTCTGTAAGAATCGAGCTTTGCTATACCGTCGTCCAGTTTAAAGCTCAAGCCATAGATAGGAGCTTTTTTATTTATGAAGTCTGTGAATCTTTTTACACTAAAATTAGCTTTATTAGCTACATAGTAATCGAAATCTTCCTTGATTAAGGCTATATTGAACATGCCCTTAATAAGCGACAGGTCTTTGTCTAAAGAATAGATGGTTTTTTGGTCATCCGTTTTGGCAAGATTTTCTACGAGGGTTGTTTCGAGTTTCGCTATTTCCTTATACAGGACGAGCTTGTCTATAGCATCATATTTTTTTACATATTCGGAGTATTTTACAAGGTTAGGCAGTTTGCTAAAATCTACTCCCGTAAAGCGTGCCTTCTTAAGCAGATAACTGTAAAATTCTTCATTTGTAATATCGCCCTGCTTGAACTGCACGCTCTTTACGACAAGCTCTTCCAAATCTTTCGTAGAGAGCTTTTGGTTAAGCTTATCGATGAGAATGCTGCGTTCAGTGTCGGCATTTTTGAAATTTATGGATTTTTCATCATTTAGGATAGTAAGGAGGCTGGATAGGTTCGGGTAGGTATTAATGTCGACTTTTTGTAACTCCGCTTTCTCTTTCAAGAATGCGATATAGGCCTTAAAATCTATCTTGCTGTCTTTATACGCCTTTATCTTTTCGTCAACTTCTTTGAGTTCTGGGGAATACGCTTTTAGCTTAAGGTTCGTTATCGCTAGAGATAGTGTATTGAGATATTTATCGACTTCCTCCTTATATATAAGAGAGGATCGATAGGCGTTTAAGTTCTCCCCATAGAGTTTTTCATCTTCTATGCCGAAAAGTTTTACTTTATCCGGGTTATTTATAGCAAAGAATTCAGGTCCGGATATCCGCCCTTCCTTTACGAAATAGTCGGAAACCTTTTTTCTTAATTCGGGGTCTTTAATTTTAGTAAATATGGAAAGATCGTAATTACCCTTACCGCCTTCCAGTGATACTAAACCTATATTATAGGTAGATACGAGATGTTTTATAATGGCTTCTGAGGCATGCTGGGCTGAATAATTACAATGGGCGTCCTGAATGTGGATGATAGTCTTGCCGTTAGAACCTTTGAACGTGTCTTTTATCTCACCGAAACGAAAAGGTATTGAAATGCCATTTATATCTAAAGGAGCGGTGCTTATATTGCCAGCTGATACCGCTGGATTTGTAGCGTTAGCGCCCCACGCAAGATCGTAAAACACCATGTTAGAGAAAAAAGCACATAGAGTAACAAAAGATATCAGCACACGATATAGTCTTTTCTCTTTTATATGCATTTTTGTTTCCCCTTAAAATTTTTCATTGTCAGATATCGAGTTTGATGTATAAAAAAACCAAGCCGCCTTATCTTCTAGGCAGCTTGGCTATCTAGCGTAAAATACGTTCTCTAGACCGTCAGCTTTGCGCCCTCGCGTCTCCGCGAGTTTGCCTTTATTCTAGAATATTGTAATTTAAGCATATCATACATTTATGTTAAGTCAAGAAAAAGTTACTGCCTTTTTTATCTCTAACATTGATTAGGCCAGTAAAAATAGAAAAGGCACTGGCTATATGCTAACCAATGCCTCTTTTGACTTCTTACTAACCCTCTTACTTAGGTCTAACACCTCTATTTCGCACAACTCTTTGAGAACACTATCCTTAAAATAGTGTGAGTTTCGAATGGTGGTGAGGGTTTATTGCGAACCAAACTCAATAATATTTTACCTTAACTCCATCAGTATAATATCTATTTCATCTATTGTAACATATTCAACTATTGGATATGTCCGATTTTTTAGGGATGCGGCGTAATTGCAAAAACAACGATTTCGCCCCTGGCTTTTCCATAATAAAAGAAGATGCGAAATGCTGCCGGAGTATTCTGCTCGGCATACGCTTCAAAGACCTTTTCTCCGTTTAGACCACACAAAGAAGTATATGGATGCGTTTGTAATCCTGGATGCCGCGGATTGTCCGCTAGGAGTTTTAATGCTTTGGAAGCCGCCTTGAAACGTTTCTCTAAATGGGCGGAGCGTTTCAACTCTTTTAAGTTTTCTCTTGCTTCAGGAGTAAAACTAAGGAAGAAACTCATAAATCGTTTAAGAAACTTTCCAGATCATCGGCCTTTTCTATCTTGCCTTCTGCCGCCTCTTTTAACCCCCGTCGTATCTTGCCGATAACTTCCGAGTTACGATATATCCACGCCTCGTTACTGGGAACCGATACGGCGGGCCGGAGTAATATATCCCCTTCTTTGCCGACAAATACCTGGTAAGAATCAATCTTCATCTTACTCATTAAGAGTTTTTGCAACCTTCCCCCCAGCGTTATACGGTGCTTGGAATCGAGTGGCCGGGTATCTACGGGTATAAACACCTCCCGGATCTCAAAGGTTTGCTTTTTCTTTTGCGCGGCTTTTAATGTCTTCATTATAATCCCTCTCTTTCTAGTAAAAGTATATCATACAGTGGGAATATTGTCAAGTGGGAAAGTGGGATTTTCTGGGCATAAACCACACATAGGCAAACACGAGTGGTTTATGGTGGTGAGAGATGGATTCCTCTTCAGCCGCCAGAGGCAGATCCAGAACTAGCCGAATCCACTATACAACAATTGCCCTACTTCGCTCTTCACCGCTCAGGTAGTGGTTGAGCTTCGTAGGGGCATTCTGCCTACATGTACAATTTCTGCGAAGCCCTACCTCAGCCTTACTCTGAAGGGCGCAGCAGAATGGTGGTGAGGGTTCGAACCGAACTTAACTCCTGCATATTTTACCATAATTCCGACGATACACTAGCCATAAATTCAATGACTGAAAATGTGCGACAGTAGTAATAGCGAATTAACCGTGGATCTCCCAATGCCCGCCTTTATCGGGACCAATACGTTTAATAATGCCTTTTTCCTTTAGTTTTGACAAATGCTTTTCGATAGCTCTACTGGTTACGCCTAATAGCTGGGCAATCTGTTGCGCTGAGATAGCGGGGTTTTCTTTAATTGCCGCAATAATCTTCTCCGAACTTTTCTCCGAACTTTTCTCCGAACTTATTTGAATTTGCTTATCCGGTTTGGGATTATGAAAAACTGTCACAAAACTGCCGCCAGCCTCTTCATAAGTTGGTTCGGGTAATCCCCACTCTTTGCACCACCGAATGATTTTACTTGTTCCTGAACCCACATCCTCGGCGAATTTAATCCAGAAAAAGGCTTTGGCAATCAGAGGATTACGTGGAATCGAATCGTGCTTTCCTTTTAATTTTTCTATGGTAAGCGGCGGAGGTAAAAGTCCGGGATTCCAAACTTCCAGTCGATCGTCAAAAATCCTTACTTGGACTTTACCTGAACTGGCATAGTCTCGATGAGCCAAAGCGTTTGCCAGAGCTTCTCTTATGGCATCCTGTGGATAAAGCCATTTTTCCTGACGTTGGAGCTTCCCTGATTCTATCCATGCTTTCATTGGGATATGATCGTAGATAAAGCTTTCCGCTTTCTCAAGAAGCGTAATCGCGTCTCCGCCGATTGTTTTGAAATCAAGCATCGGTTTGGTTTCATCTACACCTTTGAACCGAATAGCTTTTAATTCGGCTTGCAAAAAGAAGGATTGCGTGTCTTTTCCAAATAATAGAATGGCCGCATTGGTCAGCTTGCCGTTTTTTATTAACTTTAGCTTTCTCAAAATATCCGGCACCGGCGTCTCACGATCTATATTCAACCCTCTTTGTTCTTTGGCTTTTTTAACAAAGGTCAAAAGCTTTTCGTTACTGATATCTGTAATTTTTGCTTCCTTACAGATTTGTTCATCGAAATACAACCTGCCCTTATGCTTCTCAAGGATCAAACGCTCGTACTCATCCTTAGACATCTTAACCGTAGAGCGCCCCACGCGCTTATATGGCCGCCCAAAGGCAAGCACCAAATGATCGTGGGATTCTTTGACCTCGATAACGATCACGTCTTTATTGTCAATTTTCTTTACAATTACATTGGGATGAAGCTTAGGGTCAGTATGCTGGGCTATTTGATTGACCAACTTCTCAATCGTACCTTTACCGATCTGAACACTATAAATCGTGCCTTCAGGGGAAACACCTATAAATAGCTGACCGCCTTCCGTATTCGCAAAAGCGGCTGCCGTCTCGATTATCTCATCGATCTCGGCTAAAGATTGTTTCCACTCAATGATGGTGGATTCACCCATACCGATTATCTTTTTAATCTTCATACTCTTCTCCGAAGCAGAATATAGCATGAGAGCAGGAAAAATGGAAGGTAAAAGTTGAGGACATACTGAAAATTACGCGGCGGTTTTGATATACTTTCGTATGATATGATTCACTTCCATGACATGGGCATAATCGACCTGTCTAATCGGCGGTAGGATAAAGGCTATCGTCATTACGAATTCACCGATATCGGCTATACGCAGTTCTTCATCGGTTAATTTCCTATTCGCCAAGGATTCAAAAGCACTCCGCAAGCTTGCAATGCTATTTGTATGAAGTGCCCTCATTGCTCGCATTATGCCTTCGACCTGAACGGGTTCTTTGCACCGCTCAAAAGCCATGGCCTTTATGTCTGCTCCTAACTCTTTTGCCAGGTTGCTACCAAGTATCGCCCTGACTTCATCTGTACTTGGACAGGCAACACCGAATTCGAATTTATAATTTTTAAAATCGTTGCCATACTCGGCACGATAATAATCTAGCGTCTTCTGCATCTTAATACGTACCTTGTCCACAAAATTGCCCGGGCCATCCCCTGCTAAACGAACTATCTTCTCGCTATAGTCTCTACGCCTCATGTCAAATTCGACATTTGTCAGGATTGGCCTTTGCGCTTCTGGTATTATAGAATCTGTAATAATATCGCAACGTATCGTGTTATTAGCAATGACAGGGGTATTTTGAAGATTCTCGGCATGAATCTTGTCCGCATCGGCCTTATCCAAATCGGAATCGGCTTCTTCTTGCGGTGATAAAGTCCTGGCGGCGAGCTTTTCCCGCAATTTCGCTATGCCTTCGCCTTGTGTGCTTTGACGAACAGGGGCTACATCGGCCTGTCCCGTTTGCTGCCGGGTCGAAGATGTGGCTTCACTTTTTGCCGGCGTACCGCTACTGGATAAGACTTCGCTTAAACCCAAGGGTTGGTCGGATATGGTTATGGTTTTAGACAGCACACTATTCGAGTCACGCAACTTCTGTGCTAATTGCCGTAATGCCCGAGAAGATTCTTCTGGTTGAGGTATGGCTGCGCGTAATTCGAGGCGGTGGGCATAGGCCTCTCTTCTTTCCACAGAGCATTGTCTTAACTCATCATCTAAATAGCGTAAAAACCATTTATCATCTTTTGGCTGATAGATCGCTATGTCAGACCTGCGAGATAATATTTCCAGTGCACGCCAAAATATAATCATATCTTTATTCCATTCGGGAAAATATTGATAGAGGTCCTCACAACCCTTTGTAGGAGAAAGAAAGGATTCTCTTAAGTCGCGAACTGGTCTTTTATTTATACTGGTTATATCATGCATATATACATCTGCAAGTCGCAAAACTTCTTCTTCTGGCAAAGCATATACCTCGTCTATTTCCTCGGTTGATATACAATCTTCGCCGGACAGAAATTTCCTTAACCAAACCAAGTAATCTTGAAGTTCTTGGGGTTCCCATAAAAATCCTTCATAGTAACATTTCACCCATGACGCATTTAATATAGCTTCTGTTATCTTTTTGCGCTTTGCGGTCTCGTCCCTATTTGCCGCTGCGCCACCGGATGCGGACGCAACCGCATTAAACTCTTTTAGTGCCTCGCCGCTCATTGCTTCGGTAACGGCACGGCAGATCTCGGCATGGTACGGCATTGCGGTAAGACTTGCTATAAATTCTTTAAGAGTATATACGCTGGCTTCTATGCTTCCTCTTGCCAATCCTGCGATACGAACTATTTCTGCCCGTTGTTCATCTTTTTCGAGTTTCGAGGCTTCCCGAATCAGATTCTGAATAATATCTATTGGATATCCGCCACCTAAATCTTTTGGCAACGGCTTTAGTTCTTTGCCTTCCGCAACTAACAAAACCGGAGCGGATTCAATCGTCCTTATGATATTATTGACATACATCTCTAGCCCCGTCAAAGATACTCCTTTTACCTGTCCTCTTCTTATCGCATAACCATAATTAGCCGCTATATGTGGAAACAAATTCATAAATTCGTAATCACATGAACCGACGGAGGTAACTCTTGACAGATTATTTTTTTCTAATGTGCCACTATAAGGCTTCGCTGTAAAGAAACAATAATAGGCGGGTTGCCCGAAACCAACATTTTGTAGCAATAAATCGATAGCGTATCTTTTAGTACCGGTTCCGATGTAATCGTCCACAACGATGAATTTCTTCGATTTAATCTCATTGAAAGTTCGATTGTCAAGGCCCATAACCTGCCGTAGTTTTTCATTTTGAGCTGATGCAGTCAAGCCTCCTCCTAGCAATGCTCTCTTGTCATCGTGATTAACAAGATAGATTAGCGGCATATTTTTGTTGCCATAAAGATGTTTCCATGCTGTTTCCAAAAGCATCGTTGGAAGCACTGCGCTGTCGCCAAAGAGTAAAATTGTACCGAACCCATTATCGTGAATCATTCTCGCAATTTCAATCGACACCGTAGCTATAGTTTCCGCCTCCCGCATGTCTTTGGTGATATTTTGCTGGACAAGCGGAGTGCCGGACTTACAGCGATTTATGTTAAAATCCCTGCTTTCCCAGTGGCCTGCTGTCCAGAAAAATGTGAAAACATTGACATCTTTCGGTAGGACGGCTTCATGGCGACCTGCTGTATTCTCGATTAACGGAATCATTCGACAATTATTCCAATGACCAAAATCGTCTTTTATACCTGCCCATACAAATCCCGGCGCCCCTTTAGATGGCTCTCCTACGGTCACCCGCACTCTATCTTCGGGGCCTATATCTAATACCTTCCCGCTTTCGAATGTCCAGACAACATCTTTTCCTTCGAGTTGAGGTTGGCTCTCCAATGGAGTACCTTTAAATTCAGGATGCTCGCGAAGCTTACCGGTTAAAAAGACTAAGTCGTTCAATAATATCGATGTACCACCATGCTTAGTATTAAAGATACGCTGCTCCTTTGATGGTTTGCTATAAAACCCTTCTGTCATATTACCGGACATCATTAGCCCTATCTCACTGTTTGCAAGATCCCGTCCAGCATTTACCGCTATAGGTATGCCAGGCATTCCTATAACATTACCGTCATTAAGTCGTTCATCATATCTGTCACCATAGAATGCGACTAAGGAGACCTTTGAATTTAAATGCTCAGCCAACCACACTAACGCACTGCCTTTTGTTCCGTAATTATCTTCATGTATCAGTCTGTAACCCCGGGTATCTTCATATTCATAAATGCGTTTCTCTTTGAAGAATTTATCCCGAGCAGCTAATATCAAATAGATATGGCTCAGCAAATATGATTTATGCAGTTTGTGAAGTTTATTGGCAAGATGATCGAGCGCCCTCCAGTAAAATGTCTCTTTTGTCGCGAGAGTATCGAAAGCAATATAACCGCCTTCTTCAAGATAAGCTATGATAGCGTTTACAATAGGCTCGTTTTCTTTATCACTCATTAAGCTTGTAATAGATATCGTCGTCTCATCCATATCGAGTCCTAACAGCGGGGCACGCTTATCACGGCTTAGAATATGGTTGAGTCTCTCTTCAAGTACCTTTATCCTATCATCTTTAGTAGCGCCGCTGGATGCGGATGAACGAGTCGCTTGCTGCGCATTTAATTCGGCATAGCTTATAGGAGGTTTCGGAATAGGCAATGGATTTTCATCCGATGGCGTATCTTCAGGCTGGTCAGGCTTATAATTGTGCCGTCCAGACGGTGGCTCAGCACCGGGTAGTTTCGGACCGGGTAAACGTTTTGCGTGGGCTTCACCTCTCGCCATTACGCCTGGATTTTGCGATGCGACTGGGGCGGAGCTATTAGCTCCGGTAAATAATTCTCCATTCTCTGCTGTAGCGAGAAGTTTTTCATATCGATCTATTATTGGCTTAAATGTTACACCTTTATATCTATGTTTTATCTGTTCAAAATCCGCGCCTCTTCTGGATGCGATAATATCTTCCAAGCAACCTAAGTCTCTGGCAAATTTCAATTCTTCTTCGATTATTTCTAGGCACGCATGATGAAAGACATATTCAAATTTCAAATCACATATTTCATTGTCATAACATAACAATTCCAAAAATTCATGCAATACACCGCAAATCATTTGCCTATTCCCTGTACGTTCTCTCAATAGAGTAAACGCAAGTGGTGAATATATAATATATACACCGGGTCCCCATATCCCTAACTTTTTTAAATCGTCTCTCGTTTGGCCATCAGAGATCCATTCATCGTATACTTTGCGCGGGATGTTAATTACTCCGTCTCCGATATTAAAATATTTATTTGCGATACCTAATAGCTCATAGTCCGGAATTAAAACCGTGCCTTCCACTTTTAGTTCACTGGCCATATCTTCTAAAAATTCTATCGGGTCGCTAAGATATATCGATTTTTTTGCATTCATTAATTTGTGATATGTGTTCCAAACAAGATCGCGGACTTTGGAAAACTTTTCCTTATAATCTTCCTCTGTTTGTGTTTTGTCAGGATTAACAAACCACACCCCTTCAAGTCCGGGGCACGAGAGATGGGCTATGTCTGCATCCGTTTTGATCTCAAAATTTCTTAGCTCTTCCAGATCCTGTGGAGTAAAATCAGCATAATCTCTGAGAAGTAACGCTTTTACCTGTTTGCCTTCCTTCTTAAAATTAAATGTGGCGATTGCCCATTTTTTCCCACTAGTTAAGCTACCTTTTTCAATACTTGCACCTATCTCAACTTCGCCAGCAGGAAAACATGTCTTATTCAATCTTGCAATTTGACCTTCTCTCACGTCTCCAGCTATGAATAGATTGCGCAATTCAACCGCCGCATAAGACGCAGTAAAGCCTGTACGGAAATCCATGCCCCACTTATCGAAGAATGGCTTGGATCTTAATTGTGCCGCAAGGGTAGTAGTGTTAGAAGAAGTGTAGCCGGAGGAAGGTTGTGCCCACGCAAGATCATTGACCAGAAATGTACACACTATGGCTATCGTTATAGCTTTAAATAATATGCTATATCTATTTTTATATACAAACATGGTAGAAAATTATACCATGAAATATGTTAAGTCAATAGAAAGATATCTACATTTTTGAATTCCTAATGCTTTTGAATTATTCACTTCATCAGTGCACTATTTATATAGCGCTTCATAGATAAGCGCGTCATTTTCGTGGGCGGCTTCCACTTGATCAAGGCTTTGCTCTTGTCTTTCCCTGGCAAGTTCCTTCTTTAGATAATCAATAATGAATCCGTCTATTCTTTTCCATACATAAGAGCTAAAACGGACGGGCTTGGGGTTACCATGCTTGTCTTTATATCGGAGGTTATAGGTTTGAATCTTATCGTACAAGATAAATACCATCTGAGAGAGAATGTCTTCGCTGAAACGATCACGATAAATCGGGAATATTATCTTGTGAATTCGAAAAAGGACAAATCCTATATGCCGCAGGATAAGCTCATTGGCCTTGCCTTTATCACCCTTTTTTGCCTGGGCAATGAGGCGTCTTTCTTCCTCAAGAGAAAGCTTTTGATATTTAGGGATAGCCGTACGATAGGTTTCGAACATGGCGGTATATTATACAGGCCAAATACTCGAAACCAAATTAAAAATAATGAGATTCTTTGCTTGAAGACGGGCAATAAATTTTGGCGGCAAAAAAGAGGCATCGGTTATATGCTAACCAATGCCTCTTTTGACTTCTTAGCAACCCTCTTACTTAGGTCTAAAACCACTATTTCGCACAAGTCTTTGATGTCACAATAATTAAAAATACTTGAGTAAAGTTGGTGGTGAGGGATGGATTCGAACCATCGAAGGCTTGCGCCGCCAGATTTACAGTCTGGTCCATTTGGCCGCTATGGTACCTCACCATATTGTTGACTAAAACGGAGTTAGAATTTCAAATAACAAATTCCAAATGTCAAAAATTCAAACATGGAACTTATCCTACGAAGCCCTACAGTTATCTAAGCGCCTTAAGGGCAAAGTAGGATGGAGCTAGCAGAGGGGATCGAACCCCCGACCTATGGTTTACAAAACCCCTGCTCCGCTAACCGTATTTGCAATTTTCTCGTCGGAAGACTGAAAACTACCTACAACCCACCTCCGTTTGTGGCGCTAATCTGAAAAATATCATTACTTTAAGTAACCCTATGCAAATTGAACGCGCCTTTTGGGATGAATCAAGCGCTCAAGCCTGTGCCTAATAGTACTGTTAAGAGGAATGGCTTGCATTTTAACCGTATAGCCGATAAAAAGCAATACCTTTTCGAGGGTAGAAATACTGCTGAATTCACCGTTTTCAATCTTCGAAATATGCTGCTGGGTTACCCCCACCTTATCGGCTAACTGTTTCTGGCTGAGTTTATTTTTAACCCGATATTCGATAATCCGTTTTACGATCTTGAGTTTTTGTTCCTCAAGCTCATAAAGCTCCTTAAAATAAGGGTCTTTCAACTTTTCTTTTAAGTGCTCATCTACTTTTTGTAGTTTCATATTAATCGTCTCCCTTATTGTCTACTTAAAAAATCGTTCCTTCTTTCGATGGCTATAATTATCTCATTTTTAGGAGTTTTCCGCGCCTTTTTTATAAAGCCATTGGTAAATACTGCTTTATCTTCATGATAAAAGAAATACAAAACCCTGACCGCTCCTTCATGTCCTTTGAATCTCAACTCAAAGATGCTATCCCCAATATATTTGGCATGAGGAAATGGCAATCTATGACCAAATTCCTCCAATAATTCCTTAACAAAGAAAAACTTTCTTTGTGATTTAAAATCCAATGAATCAACAAATTCTTTTACAGGCGATTTGCCTGATTCTGTAAGGTAATAATAAGTCGCTATTTTAGCCACTAACTCCGTACCCCTCAATATAAAGTATACAACTAAATAGTTGTATTGTCAAGACTTATTAGCTTCAAGTACTAGCTGGTTAAAGTTGAAGCGTTTTTAAACTTTGTTCGATTAGATCTAAGTTTTTCATATAATTGACATCATGTGCAATAAAATATGAAACTTCATAATATGTTGTATCAATTTTTAACAGAATGCACCTACTTTGATATTCCTGCTTTTCCCCTTTATGGATAAAACTCATTTCATAAGCAGGATTTCCATTAAATGTAATTTTTCTTTCATGTAAAAGCTGTCCTTTTATGCCGCCGCCTTTTGTAGGTCCAAAATGAAAAATGCTGACGCAAAAAAATTGTAAATACAATCATGCCTTTCCTTTTCATAATTCTTCTTTTCAGGCGCTCCTCTATATTCAGATTAACTAGAGCTGGGGAGAGGACTCGGCCGACTTAAATAATTGGAGCTGGGGAGAGGACTTGAACCTCCAACAGCGTGCTTACAAAGCACGAACTCTACCAGTTGAGTTACCCCAGCCTAAATTTGTAGCGCTATTTGCTAACAAATAACCCTAAACGCTACCAAATCCGCTAAAAATCAAATTAAAAAAAATTGTCTTAACTTATTGCTACTATTCGTATTACGTTGACTTTAAATGGGTTACGAAACTACTCAAAAACTACCATAGCATTCTTACAAAACCATTGCTCTACCAGCTGAGCTATGCTAGCGCCAACATTGTTGCGCATGTCTGGTGTCCCGAGACGCTATCTTCCAACTCCCGCGCCAAGAGACTACCCTAATCTCTTTAACACTTCCGGCAGCTTATCTAAAAGATCCGTTGCGATAAGACCCAGCGACCCCTTATCTCTTACTGCCAGGTCCCCCGCCAGGCCGTGAAAGTATGTACCGAGCGCCGCCGCGTCAAAAGGCTCCACGCCCTGCGCGACAAATGCGGCTATAATACCTGTGAGCAGATCGCCGACGCCGCCGGACGCCATCCCGGGATTACCGGTCCTGTTTATATAAAATTCACCGCGCGGCCCGGCAACAACGGTATTATGTCCTTTCAAAACCAGGACGATATTATACTCACGCGCCGTTTCAAGCGCAACATCTTTTCGGAACCTCTCTATCTTCGCTATGCTCTCCCCCGTCAGTCTTGCCAATTCTCCCGGATGAGGAGTGAGCACAAGCGGTCCCCTGGCTTTTTTAAGTTCTCCGGCATAGCCGTCGAAAGCATTTATCCCGTCGGCGTCGAGGACTATAGGCCTATCCAATTTTGCAACAAGTTTCCTGACTAGCCGCGCCGTTTGGTTATTCCGCGAAAGCCCCGGGCCGATCGCAAAAGAATTACACCTGCCGGCAAAACGCAAAAGGCCGCCTTCGGCATCTATCCCCAGCGAACGCTCTTTCGTCTCAGGGCAGGACTTCACCATGACCTCGGTAAGTTTTGCCGCCATTATGCAATGGAGGCTCTCGGGCACCGCCAGCGTCACGAGTCCGCCGCCTGACCTCACTGCCGCCTGACTCGATAAGTACGCCGCGCCCGTATAACCGGCGGACCCGGCAACAACCAGGACGTGCCCAAAATCCGCTTTACTGGAATCAAGCGGCCTAATCGGAAATTTCTTTATAAGCTTACCTATCGATATCATGCGGCATCTTTTAAAAGTATGACGTTTGCGATTGCGTAATTCCTGGAATGGGAGATGCTAAGCATCACATTGCCGATTCTCTTCTTATTCTTGAGTTTAAGCGCATCTTTATAAAATCTTATCGTCGGCTTACCCTCGCCGTCATTCATTACCTCTATCTCGGTCCACTTGATGGGAAATTTCCGCGGCTCGCCGAACGCCTTGACGATAGCCTCTTTCGCCGCAAACCGCGCCGCAAAATGCTGACACGAAAATCTCTTAGAGTTCGAATATTTTATCTCCCTGCAGGTGAATATCTTCTTTAAGAATGAGTCGCCCCATTTGTCTATCGCGTCCTTCATCCTGTAGACTTCTACTATGTCCACGCCGCTTCCAAAGATCATGCAACCAGCTCCAGCATCTCATCCACCGCCGCAGAAAGTCCCACGAAGACAGCGCTGGAAATTATAGCGTGCCCTATATTGAGTTCGTTCATGCCGCTTATCCGCGCGATATCATACACATTTTCGTAATTTAGCCCGTGGCCGGCATTCACCTCAAGCCCCAGCGACAGGGCATGTTCCACGGCCCTCTCCAACACGGCAAGTTCCCTTCTTCTGGCAGCCGCGGTCCCGGCATTCGCGTACTCTCCGGTATGGAGCTCTATTATCCCTGCGCCGCACCTGTGAGAAGCATCTATCTGTGCGATAGATGGATTTATGAAGAAACTCGCGGCTATCCCGGCCGCTTTTAACTTTGCCGTTACGGAACTTATCCTCTTCAAATTGGCCTTAACGTCCAGGCCGCCCTCCGTAGTGACCTCCTGCCTCCTCTCCGGCACAAGCGTAGCCTGGTCAGGCTTTATCCTGCATGCGATCTTTACTATTTCGGGCGATATGGACATCTCAAGGTTCAGGCGCGTCGTCACGACCTTACGCAGGCGCATCACGTCGTCATCTTTTATATGGCGCCTGTCTTCGCGCAAGTGGCAGACTATCGAATCGCATCCTGCCTTTTCGCACACAAGCGCGGCCTCTACGGGATCCGGTATACAGGTCTTTCGCGCTTCCCGTAAAGTGGCAACGTGGTCTATATTAACGCCTAACTTTGGCATATCTTTAAGGGTTTAATTTTTCTACGGGTGCGGTGACCTGCACAAGGGTCTCTTCCATATAGACACCCGGCATTATAGGGGTCAGGGCTACGGATTTCGTAAAAGGTTTGGCGGCCCCGGACACATCTACCGGCATCGTATAAACATACCTGGCCTTACTCAACAATTCTTTAGTCCCTACCACTATGCAGTATTCGGGGACCACTACGGCCTTCCTGGGATCGACGCTAAATCCGGACCACGGCCTGCCGATGAATATCGGCCTTATTGCAAGTTTCTTTGCGACGAGGCCTTCCTGCGGAAGCATCCTGCTCAGGAACTGCCGTTCTTCTTCGTTACCCTTATTCAATTCGTTCACGATGTAGAACCATAACGCCAGCGCCAGGACAAGCGCCGTAATCTTCAGGCCTATATGTTTTGTAAAAACTTTCCTTATAAACTCCATCATGATCAGTCTCTCTTAGAGTCGATATCCACGATCTGAATGCGCGAATGTTTTTTTGATGGCCTGTGGAAAATATTCTTCAGCATCTTATTCAGGCTCTCTTCGTCCAACTCACATTTCAGTTTGCCGTCGCTCGCGACGGATATGTAACCCGTCTCTTCACTTACGACAACGCAGACGGCATCCGTCTCCTCGCTGATGCCGACGGCCGCCCTGTGGCGCATACCCATGTATTTTGGCAGATCCTTCTCTTCCTGGGGCAGAGGCAGAACACAGGCCGCCGCGGTAAGCCTTCCGCGTCCTATTATAACGGCTCCATCGTGAAGAGGCGACTGCGGCAGGAAAATGGAATTGAGGAGAAAAGCGCTTAAGTCGGCGTCGACAATGGTTCCTGTTTCTATATAGCTCTTGAGCCCCGTCTCCCTCTCGATAACTATTAATGCGCCTATGCGTTTCTTTGCCAGATTCACCGCCGCGCGCGTTATCTCATCGATTGCCTCGATATTTTCGCCATGCTTGCCGAACCGCCCCAGCTGCGCGAGACCACGCCGTAATTCCGGCTGGAATATTATGAGCAGGGCGATAACCGATATTGGAAACAGCCTCGTAATCGCCCAATTTATAGCATCGAGGCCAAGCTGCTGGGTGCCGATAAAGATGATCGCGATAATGACCAACCCTTTCAACAGCTGTTCAGAACGGGTTCCTTTGACAAACAGGAGCATCATGTATATGACGTACCAGAATATCAGTATCTCAAGCGCTATCTTCCAGTAATGGACTGCAGCCATCTATCCCGCCTTAAGTATTCTGTTGGTTATTGCAGCGGCCTGCACGGCCGCCCTGACATCGTGAACCCTTAGGATGCCGGCTCCGTTTACGACAGCCACGACACATGCGGCGGTCGTTCCCGCAAGCCTTTCGGCCGTATCGGGGAGATTCAATATCCTGCCGATAAATGTTTTGCGCGAAACCCCAACACAGATCGGCCTTCCAAAACCCTTAAACTCTTCCAGTCTTTTCAATATCTCAAGATTATGTTCTACCGTCTTGCCAAACCCTATCCCCGGGTCGATAATTATATCCGCCTCTTTGACCCCGGCGGCCCGCGCGCGCTTTATCGACTCTTTAAGCGATGTTTTGATCTCCGGAATAAGATTGCGATAACGCGGCGACTTCTGCATTCCGGCAGGCGTACCTTTTATATGCATAACGATCACCATGGCGCCGTAGCGGGCCGCAACTTCCGCCATGGCCGGATCATATTTCAATCCGGATATATCGTTAATGATTCTTGCGCCCGCCCTGATCGCGGCCTCGGCAACTTTTGCCTTCCGCGTATCGATCGATACCGGTATCCTTTGCCGTGCCGTTATGGCCGCGACGACCGGTATAACGCGGCCCAATTCCTCTTCCTCGCTGACGGGACTCGCCCCCGGCCGCGTGGATTCGCCGCCTACATCGATGATATCGGCTCCTGCGGAGGCCATCTCGGCGGCGCGCGCAAGCGCGGCGCGCTTATCGCAATACTTCCCACCGTCGGAAAACGAATCCGGGGTCACATTCAGGACCCCCATGATACAGGTCCTGCCGGTATTAAGCTTCCTTCTTATCGGCATCGAATCCAAGGAGCGCCTTTATCTCTTCGACTTCCATGATCTCTTTTTCCAAAAGCCGTTCCGATAACACTTTTAATCTATCCTGGTGCTTTGCGAGTTCGCTTCTGGCACGTTCATAACAATCGTCGACTATCTTGCGCACTTCCTGGTCAATGAGGAGTGCCGTCTGGTCGCTGTAGTTGCGTTCTTCGATTATGTCCCTGCCCAGGAATATCTGCTCTTCTTTATGGCCGAACGTGAGGTGGCCCAGTTTTTCGCTCATACCGAACCTTGTGACCATCTTCCGCGCCAGGCCCGTCGCGACTTCGAGATCATTCTGCGCGCCGGTCGAAACCTCGTGGAAGACCAGTTCCTCGCTTGCCCTGCCTCCGAGAAGGCCGGCGATCCTGCCCATAAGGTCCGTCTTGGAAACTATATATCTATCCTCGATAGGAAGACGGATAGTATACCCGAGCGCCATACCGCGCGGCAGTATCGAGACTTTGTGTAGCGGATCCGCCCCGGGGATAAGAAGCGCCAGGAGCGCGTGCCCCGACTCGTGGTACGAGATTATCTCTTTCTCTTTTTTCGATATGACCTTCGACCTTCGTTCCGGCCCGGCCATTACCCTCTCCATAGCTTCCTGCATCTCTCCCATCGTCACGGTCTCTTTATTGCGCCTCGCGGCAAGAAGAGCCGCTTCATTAACCAGATTTGCCAGGTCCGCGCCGGAGAAACCGGGCGTCTGCCTGGCTATAGTCTTTAAATTTGCCGCGGGGTCGAGTTTCACATTCTTAGCGTGAACTTTTATAATCGCCTCACGGCCCATAATGTCCGGCATATCGATAACTATCTGCCGGTCAAACCTGCCCGGCCGCAGGAGCGCCGGATCGAGCACGTCGGGACGGTTCGTCGCCGCTATGAGTATGACCCCTTCCTGCGTATTGAACCCGTCCATCTCCACCAGGAGCGCATTCAGCGTCTGTTCGCGCTCATCGTGCCCCCCGCCGATACCCGCGAACCGCTGGCGGCCGACCGCGTCTATTTCATCGATGAATATAATGGCGCCGCGGCCGCTCGTCTTGGCCGAGCGCTTGGCCTGGTCGAAAAGGTCGCGCACCCGCGACGCACCGACGCCGACAAACATCTCGACGAAGTCAGAGCCGGATATCGAAAGGAACGGCACGTTCGCCTCGCCGGCAACGGCCTTCGCAAGAAGCGTCTTGCCCGTGCCCGGGTGGCCCATGAGAAGCACGCCTTTAGGGATCTTTCCCCCGAGGCGCTGGAACCTGCGCGGGTCCTTTAAAAATTCTATGACTTCTTTAAGCTCCTCCTTGGCTTCGTCCACGCCGGCAACATCAGAAAATGTCACTTTGAGGTTCTGGTCGGAGGCAAGCGTTGCGCGCGACTTCCCGAAAGACCATATTTTGCCGCCGCCGGCTCCCCCGGGAGCCCTGTAGGCAAATAACCACAGGAAGAGAATAAAGAGCACCATAGGGCCGAGCGAATAAAACAGGTTAACCCATAATGTCTTGGGGGGCCTTATGTCGAAGGGTTTGACGTTCTCTCTCAAGAGCCTTATAAGGTCCTGGTCGCCCTCCGGTATGTTGACCGTAAATTTTTCGCCGCCGGCCAATTCGCCTTTAATGATATTATCGGTCTTAGCGGCCGATTTTATCTTATGCGTCGAGAGGTTCTCTTTTGCTATCTCGAAGAATTGTGAGTAGGCCATCTCCTGGGCGGGCTTCTCGATACCCTGGTTGAGCGTATTGAATAGATAGAGCATACCTAGTATGACAAAAAGCCATATGAAGAAGTTGCCTGTTCCCTTCTGCGGCTTCATTACTTTTTTCCTGCCGGTTTTCTTTTCCATTACCGCTTACACTCCTTTGTCGTTAGAGGGATATCTTATCAAAATATAATTTAGATGGCAAGGGTATTCCCGGTCCGGCGGCAAAAGACCAGGCAGGATGCCGTCCGGCTGACTCTGATATCTCCCGGGAGGTCGACGGCATTACCCTTCCTGCCGTATCTTATCAACGACTCCACTTCTTTCCAATGCCTGAAAGAAAGCTTCTTCACCTCGCCGCCGCACCGGCCGAGGGAATCCCGTAATATCTCCTTCTGCAAAGCCTTCGGCTGAACCACGACGTCTTTTAGCTTTACCTCTACACCCGTTTCTTTCCGCCGCGCTATACCGCGAACACGCCGCTTCTCCTCCGATATGAATTCGAAGTCTTCTCTTAAATGCTCCGCGAGATTAAAAAGCCCTCTTTTAAGTTTCGGATTATACCTTTCCAGGAACGGCAGGATGCGGTTACGCACTATGTTGCGGAAATATATAGGTTCACTGTTTGTGCTATCTATCCTGTAGCGAATGCCGTACCCGTCGAGATACCGGACGATCTCGCTCTTTTCGATCTCGATAAGCGGCCTTATGATCCTGAAAGGTCCCTCCGCCCTGACGGGCGCGATACCGACGATACCTTTCAGGGACGCTCCTTTAATGAACCGCATCAGCACGGTCTCGGCCTGATCGTCGAGAGTGTGCCCGGTAGCGATAACGCCGGCACGCGCTTTTTTGGCCGAATCGGCAAAAAAACGATACCTCACCTGCCTGGCAAGCTCTTCCGTAGAGAGGCCCTTTACTTTTTTGGATGAAAGAAGAACCTTGCGCTGAATCAACTTAAGTCCCAACTTCGACGCATACTCTTTTACAAAACGCGAATCGGCCCGGGATTCTTTCCCGCGCAGGCCATGGTCTAGATTACCGACCACGATATCCTTCATGCCCAGCTTCCGCTTCAAACCTGCCAGGAGATGCAGAAGAAATACGGAGTCCGGCCCGCCGGAAACCGCGGCCAGGATAACGTCACCGGACTTAATCATTTCATAGTTACGGATGGTCTTCAGGGTCTTCTCGAATAAATCCTGCGGCGCTTTTTTTGGGCGGGGATCCTTAATAGCCAAGCAGTCCTCGTGCTTTAATTTTCTCCTCGTCTCCTTTTGTGGGAGTCCAGCGCTGGGCGCCTCCCATAGCGACCGTTTTGGGCTTCGGCGGTTTGCCTATCTCCGCCCTGGCTTCTTCTTCGGCACGTTTTGCTGCGGCCCTTGTCTCTTCTCTTGCAGAAGCCCTGTTGGCGCGCGCCGCCGTAATAGCCTTATCGGTCTCTTTACGCTTTTCCTGCTCTTTCTTGGCGCGCTCCTCTATCCGGCCGATGTCAGGAATCGCATTCTCTGGTATGGCAGGCGCGCTCGAGGGCGCCTCCACGATAGGCTCCGCAGGCACCGGCTGGACGGGGACAGGCACACTCTCTTTCATCAGCTCATTAAAGAAGAGAAAGGCCACCGTCAGGACTATAAGAATAATAACCACCGAACTAATAATAATGTTCTTACCTTTCATCGCTTAAACATCCCCTATCATAACTCCGACCATGTAACTTTCCGGTAGAGTGTTCGGCCGTTCGCATCTTTAGCGACAGGAAAACAGACCGGCGCGGCGCTATACAACCTCTCATCGAATTCATAGTCCTTTGTATACCCGGTCTCCCTGTCGCCTGAACTGGAATTGAATGTCCCCACCGCGCCTCTATTGGACTGCGTTATCCCGCCGTACAGCGTCAATGTGCCTTTGAGCAGGTTATAATAAGTGAAATCGTCTATCTTGAAGGAATTATCTATCGCTACGATATACGCGTCGATCTCCAGGTTTTGCGTAGGCACAGTCGAGCTTATATAAACATTGCTCTTAGCCACCAGCCCCAGCATGTCGGTCGACGAAGTATCCGTCCGCGGATCCGAGTTGTAGATAATATTACCTACGATATTGATATCGCTATTGCACCCAAGCGTCACGGAACCTTTCAACGTACCGGAGACATCTACGCTCCCGCTGGAAACATAGATAAGGCCGTTTGCCGGTAAAGGAATATTCGGTATAATAGCGCCATATTTGGCATAATTATAGACATTCATGGTGCCGTCCGACAGGAAAGTAACCTTGGTATAGCCGGAATAGGAATACGCCGATTGCACCGTAGTGGATATAGGGGTCAACATATTTGCGCTTGAAGGCATCTGTATACCGAGAGCACCGAGGGTAAGCGAATCCCTGAACTCGGGATTGTCGTCCGGCGCGCCGCCATGGTAATAGTTAATAGACGAATTGACGCTGGATACAGGGCCTTCGAATATCGGATCGCCGAAAATATTGAGCTGGTCATTCGTATGAAGCGGGCCTGTCAGAGTATCGCCCGTCACAAACCAGACAGGCTTTTTCCACCACCAGAACATAGAACTCTCGTTATTGGTCAAGTAGGCGAAGCTCGAGTACGACCTTTGCATAATGGTAATAGCGACCGTTCTCGAGATATTCTTATACTTCCCGGTAGTTTCTATGCGATAGGTTTCGAGAGTTCCTCCCGCAACCGGGGTCGTCGTGGTGATATAAGTACCCGAGTCGGTTCCGGATAATGTAAAACCGGCCTCCGGGAGTGTCCCGGTAATAACCGGATTCTCCGCGCGAAGGTCCATAAATCTTTTGGCGAGCCCGGCTTCGGCTATGTAATAGGCACGCATACCTCTTGTAATGGTATTGGCCGCCGCAAGATCATTATATGAGATAAGAAATAGCGCGGCCAGGCTCAATATCACAAGGGCGATGATGACCAGCGCAAATACGAGTATAAAGCCTTTCTGTTTACGCATAACCCCTATCGCTTTCACAGATTCCTTAAATTTATATACGTTGCAAGGGACCCTACAGAAGTCTTCCCGGAGACGTTTTTGGTAACGGCAAGATATATGGCTACCGTCTGGTTATCCAGGTATCCTGCCGGCTGCCAGAAACATAATGTTATGGCAGAGTTTGCCGGCGTGGTATATATTGTCTGCACATTGGGATTCTGCGTCGGGCTCTCATAAACTATACCTCCCGATGCAAGATAATATCTGCGCGTCTGACCGTCTGTGCCTACAAACTCCAGCCGCGTAATAGTCGCTATCGGCGCGGTAAAAGATACTGCCGATCGCTCACCATAACGCACACCGCCCTCCTTCATCCCCTTTATCATCTTATCCATGACAAGGTTGACATCTCTCTGCAGCTGCTGTCCGTCCATACATGAAGCATAAAAAGTCTTCGCCATGACAAATACGCCGATAGCCGACATGAAGAATATGACTATTATCATCGACGAAACCAGTATCTCTGTAAGGGTATGCGCTCTTTTATCCAGCATAATCATCCTAATTAGCCTGCGAGTCACGCGCTATATAAGTAGCCGCATATTCACCAACCGTCTTCGACCTGCCGAAGAAAGACTCTCTCCATGTCACCTGGGCCAGCACCTTCTTATAATAAGTATCTGGCGTCGTTACCGTTACGATCAGCCTGGCGCCAAGCCGCGGATCGTCGGTAAAGTAGAGCGGCGTACCGTGTTCGTCGAGGCTCCATGCCTCGGACCGTCCCGGAGCTACGCCCGCGCCTTCCGGTTTCAGGGTTATATTGTAACTGCTAATACTACTAAAACTTTTTTTACGGATATCTTCGATCGCCTTTTGGATCAGGTATTGCGCCTGCACTTTATGCTTTGCCAGTGAGCCGCTCGCGGCGCTTATGACCATTATATTGACCGCGGCAAGCCAGACTACCGCCAATAGACAGATCGATATAACGACTTCAGTTATGGTAAAGCCTCTTTTAGATGTTGGCATGGCTCCTCGATCCGCCTATCTCTATCTCTTCGTCAATTTCGAAGTTCTTCTGAAAATCAGGATCTCCCGTAAGCTCCGGCGCCTTGAACTGGCCGTCATGCGCGCCCTGCTCTATCCTCTTCTTGCGGTAACGCTCGAAAGAACCTTCCTTGACGACCTTTAAAGCCGGGGCGGACAGAATCCCCTCATTCCTGAGATCATTATACTCCCGGTTCTCGAGACGCAGGCCTTCTTCTATGGCCGCGAGCAGTGATCTCCTCTGTTCAAATGTCGTCTTCGTATCGAATTCTACCAGAAAAACATACCTGCCGGGCGTAGCCGGCTCTATCGTGGCTGAAAAAAACTTTAACAGGAGACTGCCCTTCTCTACCGCCCGCAGGACAGCCGCGTTCACCTGGGCCTCATAAACCTTTTCCCCGGTAAGCGATACCGCATTTTTGCCCTTCTGGACAAACTCTATTACCGGTGTCTTGTTGAAAAAACCATCCACCGTAATTATATCATCGATATTATAGCGATACAAGCCTCCCGGCGTTGTCACTATCAGAAAATAGTCTTTGCCGGTCTCAAGCTCATCGCAAAGCAGGAAGCGCGGATCCTCCCGCCCTATATCCTCTTTCGGGATAAATTCATAGAAATTAGTATCTATCGCCAGGACACCCTCTGCGCCTTTGTCGCTTAACGGGATTGAACTGCGCGCCTCGGTCGAGAGACACCCGAAGTCCCTTACCGGGACATCCCCGAAATACTGCGGAAGTTCCTTAAGATACAACTTCACCGTTCCACCCTTCCAGCATTCGATTAGGGCCAGGCCCGGCCAAAAGTCCTTCGGTAACAAGGCTTTCTTCTCCCCGAGTATGCGCCTTAACGCTTTTGCCCGGGCCGCGTTCGGCTTGAGATGCCTCACCAGAAGACCCCGGACGGAATCCGGTATATTAAAACCCGCGTTTAGCGTTCCTTTTTCTATATCGTCGATTATAAGATCCTGCCACTGAGCTATCTTCTGGCACAACAGGACTATCGCGCTGGGATTGAGCGCGGCCAGAGTAGATATATTCGCCTCCATGCCCAGGCGTAATATGCAGTAGTATCGCGCGGCATAATCCGGGATAGTAAATACTTCGTAAGGGATAGCATACATCTGCCTCACGAAAAAAGGCAGGTTCTTATAAGCGTGCCCGCTCTCTGCTCCGTAGGAGACGCCTGATTCCGTAACGCCCTCAGTATCCGGGCTTATCATCGCAAGCACTTTTCCCCGCAAAATTTCCGGGTGGTCTGTCAGGATGTAGTATGACCAGAGTGCCAGCAGATCGGCTTTCTTCTGACGGGAATAAGCGGTAACGGGGATATATTTAGGTTTGTCGGTAGTACCGCTGGTAACGCCGAAAAATGCGGTCTTGTCGACGGTAAGGATATTCTCTTCGCCTCTCATCATTCTATCGACATACGGGCGTATCCGTTCGCAGTCGATCAGCGGGACCTGCCGCTGATAATCCGCAACCGTGGTTATGCCGGCAAAATTATGTTCTTTGCCGTATGCGGTATCCTTATTGCGCCGCAGATATTCCAGCAGAACTCTCCGCTGGATTGCGATGGGATCCTTTGTAGCATCTTCGAACGCCCGCGCTCTCGGTTCCAGCAATTTTACGGCAATCCGCGCTATCAGTGACATAGTATACCTTTAAAAAAGCAGAATGGTAGCGGGGATAGGATTTGAACCTATGACACGCCGGGTATGAGCCGACTGCTCTGCCAGACTGAGCTACCCCGCCGAATAACATCTATGAATTACATCAACTTTTGCGTATTATATCACAGCTGTTTCTTTTGTAAAAGTTAAAATAGAGAGTTTGCACCTGGCGCGATCTTCACTTTCATTTTGCGACACCCTCGTGCATACTACCGGTCCTGTATCCTGCCAGATCCAGCGTAATATATACAAAGCCGAGTTTGCGCAATTTTTTGGCTATCATCCACCTCGCCTTAACTGCTTTAAGTATATCTTTCCCGGAAAGTTCCAGCCGCGCGATGTTGCCGTGAACCCTCACCCTTACCTGCTTGAAGCCGAGCTTACGCAAGCACCCTTCCGCGCTATCGATTCGCCGCAGATCCTCCCGCGATATGGCGCTGTTAAACGGGATCCGTGAGGCAAGACATGCGAAACTCGGTTTATCCCACGTCGGAAGACCTAGACGTTTCGAAAACCTTCTTATATCCGGCTTTGTCATCTTTGCTTCGAGGAGCGGGCTCTTTACGCCGAGCTCGCGCGCAGCCTTGCGGCCGTAGCGTATATCCTTTAAATCATCGTAATTCGTCCCGTCTAGCAGATACCTGAACCCAGCTTTGCGTCTTATACCGTCCAGCTTCTTAAAGAGCTCTTTCTTGCAGTAATAGCACCTATTGACGGGATTCGTCCTGAAATTCTCCAGTTCAAACTCATCCGTATGTATAATCTCCTGCCTGGCGCCTATCTTCTTTGCGGTCTTAACGGCTTCCTTGTATTCCGCTTCCGGATATGTCTCGGACCGGGCGGTTACGGCAATGACATTACCGCGCCCCAGCACATCAAGCGCCGCTTTCAGGAGGAACGTGCTGTCAAGCCCGCCGGAGTACGCCACCACTACGCTCTCAAGTTCTTTCAAAACAGCCCTTAATCTCTCAATCTTACCCATCCCATCTCCCCAGCAAAATTTTTCGATTCCTTAGCGGAACGAAAAATTATTGTGCCCCGCTGATCCATCCCCCGCCCACAACCGTATCGCGATCGTAAAATACGACCGCCTGTCCCGGCGTCGGAGCGGCCTGAGGCTTCTCGAAATCAACCCTTACGGAATCTTTCCCTGCCGGCGTAACCACGGAGCGCGCCTTCCTGTGATTATACCGTATGCGCGCCGTAACCTTCATCGGCCGCACTATCCCGTCAACGGCTATCCAGTTCATCCTTTCGGCGACAAGGCTTTTTTTGAGCGTCTCCGCCCTGGGCCCAGCGACAATACGATTTTCCTTAACGTCTATCGCGGTAACATAAAGCGGCTCCTTATACGCGATCCCCAAGCCGCGGCGCTGTCCGATGGTATAGAAAGGTATCCCTTTGTGCCGTCCCAAAACCCTTCCGCTGCTATCGACTATATCACCCGGGACTATCTCGAGGCCGGTCCGCTTCCTTATATATTCGGCGTAATCGAGGTCCTGGATAAAGCATATATCCTGGCTGGAAACGGTGTCAAACGTCCTCAATTTCATCCTCCGCGCCAACCGCCTCGCCTTATCCTTGGTAATATCGCCTAAAGGAAACAGGGCGCTCTTCAGCTGTTCCTGCGACAGGTTGAACAAAAAATACGACTGATCCTTATTCCTGTCACGCCCCTCCTTCAACAGGTATCTGCCCCTCCGCTTATCATAAACGCATTTGGCATAATGGCCGGTCGCGACGGCTGAGGCGCCCAGGGACCTCGCCTTTTCAAGGAGCATTCCGAATTTTATCCGTGCGTTGCATACAATGCACGGGTTCGGCGTAAGGCCTTTCAGATATTCCGCGCAGAAATAATCTATAACCTCTCTCTTAAACTCCGCGCTGTAATCGACGACATAATATGGTATGCCCAATTCTCCGGCAACCGCCCTCGCGCGCGTCACGGCCTCGAGACTGCAGCACGACTTCTCGCGGCTCGAGCCGCACTCTTCCTTCGGCCACATCCTGAATGTAACACCGACGACGTCGAAACCCGCCTTTTTTAGAAGCGCCGCGGCAACGGACGAATCTACGCCCCCGCTCATCGCGGCAACGACACGCTCACTTTTTCGCTTTGCCATACTGTTCCTTGAACCCGCCGGACATGCCGACTTTCAGCGAACCGTTCTCCTGCCTTATGACAAGCGTATCCAGCGCAAGCGAATCTGCAACCGTAAGCGCATCCGCCCCAGACACACAGAGCGCCGTCGCGAATGCGTCCGCCGCTACCGGATCATCCGAAACTACCGTAACGCTGACGACGCCGTTATCGACGGGCCACCCGGTCCTCGGATCGATTATATGAGAATATTTCTTGCCGCCCAGCATGAAAAATTTCTCGTAATCTCCGGAGGTATCTATTGCCTGATTCTTTAACCGGAGCGCGGCAAAGAGTTTCTTGTCATCCCGCGGATGCTGAATGCCTACCTTCCACATTTCGTTCTCCGACCTCATACCCAGACAATAGATGTCCCCGCCCGACCCTGCGAGCGCGGCTTTTATGCCGTTTGCCTTCAGCACCGCCACCGCCCTTCCGGTCGCATATCCCTTCGCGATACCGCCAAGGTCGAGGGCCATACCGTCTACTTCAAATGTAATGGTGCTGTTATCTTTATCCAGCAGAAGGTGCCGGAAGCCTACCTTTTTCAGGGCAAGTTCTATACTCGCCCGGGACGGCAGTTTCTCCATTTTACCGGCCTCGCCCCAGAGATCGACAAGCGGCTTAACCGTTATATCGAATGCGCCGTTAGTCTTCATGGAGCAGTCGATCGAACGCTCAATGAGACCGAATACCTCACCGGAGACCTTTACCGCCTCACCGGCCTTACGGGCGTTTATCCGCGACACTTCGCTCTCTTTACTGTAAACGCTCAAAAGCGCTTCCAGCCGGGAGATCTCTTCAAACGCCTTATCCATCGCTTGACGGGCGGAGAGCTCATCCTGGGCTCCGGAAACAGGAATCTGTATACGCACTTCCGTTCCCATCATAAGACGCGTATCTTCGATGAGGCGCGCGGCGCCGCCGGCGAACAGGGCCGAATCCCCGCTTATTACAAGAAGGACCGCGGCCAGAAAAAACACGGTTATAGTTTTTGGGGTCATTTCAGGTTGGCGAGGACCTTATCGATATCTACATATTTTTCGACCATATCCACTATGATCTTGATCTTATCCGTATCCTGCGGCTTCAGTTTCACTACCATCGAATTTACGCGGGCGGCTATTTTATACGTGTCCTCTTTAGTTATCAATACCGCTATTCCCGACTTTTCCAGGGATTCCATACTCTTTTTTTCGGGCATGATACCGCCGCTCAAGATCACACCCGAGACCTTACAGCCTTTCTTTACCTTGCCAGAATTTACCTTGCAAATTACCTCGATCATATCATCCCTATCGCCGGGTATTATCATAAGGAGATTATTCTGTAAGAATTCCAGGGCATCCTTCACGTTCATCGCCCCGATCAGGACATTCTCCACCGGCGCGTCCATGCTCTCGCCCTTAAAGAGCATATTTACCTTCAGCTCTTCCTGTATTTCGCGCATCGTAGGTATGTCCAGGATCTTCCGGTACGGGAGAACGCCGAATACGTCCAGCGACTTTTGGGTCAGCCCGGCCCTGACTATACGGGAAATTTTATCGTACTTCTCAGGCAGGACCTTGTTGACTATAACCCCCGCGAGATGGACCCCCTCCCTGTCGAGCAGAGCTTTGTTCAGCATTACCTCATCTATCGGTTTGCCCACACCGCCCGATGATATGAGTATCACGTTAGCGTCCAGGATCATCGCGACCGTCGCGTTAGAAAGATTAAAGACGCTCCCCACGCCCGCATGCCCCGTCCCTTCGATTATGACAAGGTCGTTCTCCTGCGCGATTTTATCGTAGGCATCCTTGATTATCCCGGCATAATCTTCATCGGCGCCCTTTTCTATAAAACGCTCGGTGAACCCTTTCTCGATCGCAACCGGCGACATATCTTTAATGTTACATTTTATTCCGAAAACTTCTTCTATGAGGACCGAGTCCTCATCGACTTTATAGCCCTGCTCCATAAGATAACGCTGACCTATCGGCTTGATAAAGCCTATGCGTTCAAAATGTTTCTTGAACGCAGCTATAAGCCCGAGCGAAACGGTCGTCTTGCCGTCATTCTGCTGTGTCGCAGCTATAAAAATTTTCTTTGCCATATTTATATTAGTTTGCCTTCGCGGAAAGCGCGGATGTACCCGGCACAGTACTCGTCCTTATTGAGAAGCGCTCCGGAGGAGCACAGGGCCGAAATTATATGCTTATCGAGCGGGTCGAGGATCGCCGCATCCAGTCCGGCTTGCATTGCCATTACGAGGAATACCGCGTTAATGAGCCTGCGGTTTGGCAGGCCATAAGATACATTCGACAACCCGCAGACAGTCTTTGCTCCTCCTAAATCCTTTATGAGCGGGATCGATCTCAGGAACTCCAGCGCCTGGTCCGGTTCCGTCGCGATCGGTCTTATCAGCGGATCGAAGTAGAGATTGGAGACATCGAAGCCCGCGGATTTTACGCGCTCATATATCCGCCTGGCCGCCTCGAACCTGCCGCCTGCGGTATTGGGCATACCTTTTTCATCCATGGTAAGTGCTATCAATTTCGCATTATGCTTAATTGCCAGGGGAAGTATCGATCCTATCCTGGCCTCATCGCCGCTTATAGAATTTATCATCAGGCCGCCTTTCGAGCGATATGCCTTCAGGGCCGCCTCGATCGCAAGGTAGTTCGGGCTGTCTATGCAGATATTCGCATCGCTCACCTCGCTCTGTATTACACTTAAGACCCAATCCATATCCTGCAGTTCGCTGCCGGAAGTAACCGCGCAGTTTACATCGATATACTCCGCTCCGGAGGCGGCCTGGGAACGCGCCATCTCCGCCACCATTGAAGCGTTCCTCGCCCCGATGGCCTCTTTCACTTTTTGCCTTGTCGAATTTATCCTCTCGCCCACTATAAGCATAAATTTACTCCGCATTCACCTGATCGCCTAATCGCCAGCGTCAGCCTCACTCAAAATCGCCTAACCGCCAAACTCCACCTCACTCATTTTCCCCGTAGCTTGCCTCTATCGTCTTGACTAGATTCGTCAAAACCTCGTTCACCGGCGTCTGTATCCCGAGCGCCTTACCCTGCCTGACGATGGCGCCGTTAATAAAATCTATCTCGGTCCGCCGCTTATTTTTCACATCCTGCAGCATACTGCAAATATTGGCTGATGTGGCCTTGCATACGGACTCTACTTTCTGTATCGGGTCATCGTAGGCGAGTTTGATCCGTTTGCGCTTAACGATCCGTGCCGCCTCCTGGACCGCGGCGCGTAAAAGAGCTCGCGCCTCCTCATGCCCTATCAATTCTCCGTTATTCAGACGCGTGATCGCCGCCAGCGCATTCATCCCCACGTTTATGATGAGTTTGCCCCATATCACGGAATCGATATCCTTCGAAACCTTCGTCTCGAAACCGGCCTTTGTAAGAATATTCTGCAAGTCCCTCAGCGCCGCGGATAACCTGCCGTCCGACTTACCTATGATCGTCTCACCCTTACCGGCGTGCCTGACATGACCGGCGCCGAGCAGTGTCGAACCGTGATTCGTGATCCCGGCTATGACTTTTTCGGGACCGAAATAGTCATTGAGGACCTGGACGTTGCCGATACCGTTCTGGATAGTCGCGACGAAAGTATTTTCACCGACAATATCTTTTATATCCTTGCAGGCGTCTTCCGTCGAATAGCTTTTGACGCATATTATCGCGAAGTCGCAGACACCTATCTCTTTAGTATCCGTCGAGATATTTACCTTTACCTGATGAGCGACGCTTAAACCCTCTATCTTTATGCCTGCCTGCCTTATGCGCGCCGCGCGCTCCGGAGTATTATCGAATATCCAGATATCTTCCTTCGTCCGCGCCTTCAATAGCCCTGCCATTAGACAACCCACCGCTCCCGGTCCGACTATGGCTATTTTCATAGCAACTCCCTCTATTTATACTCCGCGATCAGGTCTTTTCATCACATTCACCTAATCGCCTAATCGCTCATGTATATCTTTTACTTGAGTTTTATCTTCTTGATCTCTTCTTCTTTGATCGAGAACGCATGCTCGGGCGCAGGAAAGATACCTTTTTCGACCTCATCCTTATACTTCTTCAAACCCTCCAGTATCGGCTGAGAAAGCCTGACATATTGCTTGACGAATTTCGGAGTGAACCTGTCGAAGAGCCCCACCATGTCATTAAGGACGAGCACCTGGCCGTCGCAATATTTACCGGCGCCGATCCCTATGACAGGGATCTTGAGTTTTTCGGCAATGATCTGCGCCACAAGGTCGGGCACGCATTCCAGAACCAGGCCGAAACAACCTGCCCGCTCAAGCTTCAGCGCCTGTTCTATAAGGCTTTTTGCGGTTTCGGCAGTCCGTGCCTGTATCTTGAAACCGCCCAGTTTGGAGACCGTCTGCGGCGTAAGGCCCAGATGACCTAGAACGGGGATACCCGCGTTGACGATGGCGATCGCGGCGTCTATAACTTCATCGCCGCCCTCGAGCTTTACCGCGTCGCAACCCGCTTCTTTCATAAATCTCATCGCGTTCCTGACCGCTTCCTCTTTCGTGACCTGATACGACCCGAACGGCATATCGCCGATCAGGAAAGCGTACCGCGTACCGCGGCGCGCGGCGCGCGAATGGTGTATCATTTCGTCCATCGTCACGGGCACGGTCGAATCGTAGCCCAGGACGACCATTCCCAGCGAATCGCCGACGAGAATTATATCGATACCCGCCTCATCGACCAGATGCGCCATGGGATAGTCGTACGCGGTAAGCATCGTTATCTTTTTTCCCTGACGCTTCCGCTCCTGCAGGTCGGTAATCGTTACTTTCTTTCGGTCCATTTATCTACTCTCCTTCTTACGCGTATTGGTTCTTGTAGAAATTATTTTGCCGGATTTTATATCAAAAATTTTGGTCTGGCCCGTAACAAGCGCAACTTCGAGGGTTTGTGACGCGTCATCGAATGCTATGCGTTTATACCACTCGAAGAGACCGCCCGATTTCGTAAGCTTGGCCGGATTGGATGCAAGATCTTTTATGACATATTTTCTAACGGGGATGCCTTTCTCGTAAAACGCAAGGGCAAGCTGCCCCATATCGGGCTTGGCGTTCATCGCCGAGACACGGCTGCGGCCGATCCTGACCAGGTGGATCCCGTCCGACGCGATATGGACATCCCGGGAATACCAGTTGACCGTCCATAAAGATTTCCGCAAATTGCTCGTCTGGTACAGGCCGGAATTTTTATATCTTGTCTTAAGCATATCCACTTTGCCGCCCTTGTCCGGTGACTTCGTCAGCATCACGAAGACATATTTACCGTTGGGAGAAAGCTGCTCGTAAGAGCGGGCATCATCCGCAAAGACCGCCGCGGCGCCGGCTGTGAATAAAATCAATATCAAAACCCCTGTCATCGAAACGATTTTGCTCCGCATCTCTCATCTACCTCTTTCTATATGCTTCCAGGAATGAATCGCAATATATGTTCTTATTCGATATAAGATCGGCGGTTATCATGGCATCCATCAATTCTTTATCGAGCGGATCGAGGATCGCCGAGGTAAGGCCGCTTGCTATCGCCATCGCAAGGAACGTCCTGTTAATAAGCGGGCGGAACTTTGCCCCCTGGGAGATATTCGATAAGCCTATTGTCGTACCGGGAGCCGGGTGACAGAGAAGCCTGAAATCCCTTATCGATTCAAGGACTTCGAGGCCTTGTGCCTGAGCGACGTTCACCGGCAGGACCACCGGGTCGAGAAAGAGATCCTCAGTATTTATACCAAACTCTATCGCCCTGGCCACTATGGCCGCGGCAAGCTCGAGCCGTCTCTCTTTGCCGTTCGGAACGCCCGTCTTGTCCATTGCGAGACCTATCACCTGCGTATTGTATTTTTTGGCCAGCCCGAAGATTACCGCCATCCGCTCCTCATCCGCGCTGGTAGAATTTATTACGGCGCGTTTGGCCGCAAGCCGTAATCCTTCCTCGATAACATCAGCCCTGGTCGAATCGAGCACCAGCGGCACCCGGGCGACGCCCTGGATCGTTTCGACGAGCCATTTGATATCGTCTACAGGATCCTTCGAATACGGTCCCGTGCTGATATCGAGCATCGTCGCCCCGGCCCTTACCTGATCCTCCGCAAGATGCTGGATCACATCGGCTTCCCTGTTAGCTATGGCCTTTCCCACATCCTTATACATACCGTTTATGAGTTCGCCTATCACGATCATTTCTTAGGTCCCCCGTTCATAGCCAATCCGATATATCTGCTGACCGCTTTTGCCGCCGCGGGATGACGCATCACGAGGAGGTCGGCTCCCGCCAATAGCATCGAGACCGCCGTCGCTATCTCCCAGTTAATACCCTGGGTCCTGCCGGCATCTCTTGCCTCCTTCACGTTCCATACCTCGCTTCCAACAAATAGGACAAACGGCATCGCAAGCATCTTGTCCCCGATAAACGCAGCTAACCTGCCGCGCTCCATTATCGAATATACATACTCCATGCCGTAACCGAGCGACGTCGTCGTAGGATGCATAACTATTCGCTGCGGGTTAAAGCCCATGTCGCTTATCAATATGTTCGTTTGTTTGGCGATATTTATATCGATAGGCGATTCCGCTATTATAGAATGGCCGTCCGCGAGTGCCGTGGCCGTAAGCGTCTTGTAATTATTCTGCGTCGCCGTACCGAGAAGGCAATTTTCACCCTTCAGCGCCTGGCTCACCTTCGGCAGGATGTCATTATCCCTATCATCATCCCCGCCGCCGACAATTATAAGAGGTAAGCCTGTTTCTTCGATGATCGACTTCAGCATCGGGATGACCCGGTCCGCGCTCCGCGAACCCCAATCGGGGTGCGTCCCCTGCAGTCTCACGCACAAAATTTCAGCGCCGAAATCCTTCACGCACTTCACTGCCCATCTGACCGGGTCTTTAAGGGCGCTGCCGAACGGCACTTTAAGCGCTTCCGGCCATTCCACCGGCTCGCAATCCAATATTTCAAGCGCAACCACAGGAGCATTCGGCATAAGCCCCTCGTCTAACAGAAACGGCATGGCCGACTCTCCGCCTATCCTGACAACCCGCTTATTCGCGCGCCCTATCTCTACCGTGTTTATCGGTCCTGCGCATTTCTCTTTGATTAATTCTATCGGCATCTTTCTATCCCATGATATTGTTATAGATCTCCGCTACCGCATCTTTTACAACAGCGCTCTTAAACTCGAATATGGGCCTATTCGAAACGCTCCACTCCACTATCTCCTCATCATAAGGGACGGTGCCGGCTACCGCAAGCCCGGACTTCTCGATCTCTTTTGCAAGCGGCCGCAGTTCGCCCGAAACCTTGTTCACCACAAGATAGGCGCCGCCCATCTTAATGGCAAGCGACCTGGCAAGTTCATATATGCGCCCGGCCGCGCGCACGCCGGAGACGGAATAATCGCTCACGATAACGAGTTTGCTCAGCTCGCCCGTCATCCTCCGCGATATATGCTCCATACCGGCCGCATTATCTATGATGACAAAATCGTAGCCCCTCGCAATCTCACCTATGATACCGCGCAAAAGGTTATTTATATAGCAATAACATCCCGGCCCTTCGGGCCGGCCCATCACGAGAAGGTCGAAACCCTGCGCCTCGTTCACGGCCTCCTGGACGCGCATCTCTATAAACCTGTCTTTGGTGACGCCTGCCGGTATCCCAGCCAGGTTCCGCGATACCTCGTCGCAAATACCGACTATCGTCTCCGGCTCTTTTACGCCTAGATAGTCCGCGAAACACGAATTCGGATCGGCATCTATCGCCAGTATCGAACCGAGCTTATTATCTATTATATACGCGACAAGCAGCGCCGCCAGCGACGTCTTGCCTGTGCCGCCCTTGCCGTTCACCGCTATCGTATTACCGATGGAAACCTCCATAGATCCGTATGCGGGAAAAAGAGAGATGCCACGTATTCATTCATATATGCCGGCTCCGCGCTTAAATCGATATAAGTAATATTTTTGGCTATCGCCTCCGTCCGCTGAAATGCCTCTTTCGACAGAAGCGCCATCCTGGCGCCAGCTAAAGACGAGTTGCCGATGAATTCATAAATACTTCTATCGATATCCGGCAGCAGGCCTATAGCAATGGAATTTTCGATATTCAGATAATTACCGAACCCGCCGGCTACATATATCCGTTTAAGTTCCGTTATGTCTTTCCCAACCTTCGCCAGAAGCGATATTATAGCGCTGTATATAGCGCCTTTCGAGCGCTTGAGATTTTCGATATCGTCCTCATTTATAACTATATCTTTGGATGCGGCGGAGCCGGACCCGAAAGCGATAACGAATTCGGTCACTGCCTCACCGCGCCTTACTCTCCGCGATTTAATATTGTCGTTAATTTTCCCGGATTTGTCTATTATGCCGCGTTCCAGCATCCGACAGAGCAGGTCTATATATCCCGACCCGCATATCCCGAGAGGTTTAGCACCGCCTATCACATCGCAGCTGACATCAAATTTTCCGTCTATATCGACCTTCTGTATCGCACCCTTCACCGCCTTCATCCCGCAGCTCAAGCCGCTGCCTTCGAAGGCGGGTCCGGCGCTGGCGGCCGCGCCTATCATCCATTCTTTATTACCGAGGACAAGTTCGCCGTTGGTACCTATATCGACGAGCATCGATAGCCCGTCATTATCGGAGATACCGCAGGCAAGTATCCCGGAGACTATATCACCGCCTACATAGGTGCTTACACCTGGCAGGAACCAGACAAGCCCTCTGGGGTTCAGGTCTATGCCGATCTCCGAGGAATGGATGGCCGAAAAAACCGATGTCGTCGGTATGTGCGGCGGCCGCCTGATAGACGATGGGTCTATTTTAAGCAAAAGATGCATCATCGTCATGTTGCCGGCGCACATTATAGCGTATATATCGCCAAGGCTCACCTTGCACGACGCGGTCAGATCCCCGATTATTTCGTTAATATTCGCAACGACCGCCTTATGCGATTTGTCAAGACCCTCCGGGACCGAGGCAAATATTATCCGCGCGATAATGTCACTGCCGTATACGGCCTGTTTATTGAAGGCGATCCTCGTACCCAGTATCTCACGGGTATTAAGATCGACCAACTGTCCGACTACAGTCGTCGTGCCGATATCGAACGCAAATCCGTAATTCTGCGCAGTCGTATCCCCCGGCTCAAAGGCTATTACCTCATAACCGCCCTCTTTGTAGCCGAACGTAACCGTAACCTCAAAATCACTCTCCCGCAGCGTTTCGCTCAAGAATTTGACGCTTGCCAGCCTTGTAGAGACATGGAGAATATCGATCGTCCGGGCCAGTTCCCTGTAAACGCGGTCAAGGTCGTTTGCGTTGTCATAGGCTGTAGGCTGCGGCAGTTTAAGATACTTCTTGCCTACGACAGGAAAATGCGGATACGCAGCCTCCCTCTTCAGGAGAACACCCTTCGTAAACTCTTCGGCCGCCGGGGAACCCTTCTCATGTATCTCCAGCGACTCTGCAGGGATCGCAACTTCCACGTCTTGTTCTACTATAGTATCGCAAGCGAGGACTTTTTTACCATTGATCACTACGCCGCACTTGCCGCATAAACCTTCCCCGCCGCATGAAGCGTTGAGAACGATCCCCGCTTTAATGGCGGCTGTCAAAAGATCCGTACCTTTAACGACGGCTATCTCCTTGACATCCGGTTTTTTAAAAACCGAGATACTGCTCTCTATCTTAAATTTGACGTTTAATTCTTTCACTTATTTCCAGTTCCTCAAGTAAGCCGGTATGCCCGATGCTTCCCTTGGGCCCACCGAAACCCGCCACCCGGAGACCTCCTCGAGCTTACCGCTCAAAATCGAAACATACCCGGGGATAATCACTTTCTTATGGAAGACTATATCCTCAACGCCAAGCTTCTTAAGTGTACCGGCGATAGTCTCGGCGGTAAATTTTTCCGCGGCCCATGCGGTAAGGACCGACATGCCCTCTGAATCACAGGCTATTATATAGCTCGGGACCTTGCTCGACTCTACCTCACCGGCTACCGTAAAATATGTTATCGAGAAATTTGTGGTAACGATAACGGGTGACTCTTTAGTAACTTTACCTATTTCGTAAATCCGCGGCTCGACCTGTACGGGTTTCTGCGGGTCCTGATATACATCCTGCCTCGCCACAAGAAGCGGAAAGAGAAACTCCTTATTCCTATTATTCATTATTACCAGGCCCGCATATTTCATGACATATGATACCGCCTCCGCAAGCTCGAGAACGGGTTCGGTTTGAGTCGCAAAAACAAGAAACGGGTAGCCTAACGCCCTGAGATCCTTCTTCAATGCCAGGCGTCTGGCGTACGCAAAGCCCTGCATCCTCTCCGGCAGGCTTTTGTCTTTTAAGTTCAAAACTATCTCTTCGACACCCAGTTTCTTTATTTTATCCGTTATGCCGGCGGCTTCTTCAAGGCTCGATACGGTAACAGCGATGGGTATATTACTTTCTTTGGCTATCCGCGCGAATTCCGCCGCCTCGGCCGCCGCATCGCATACCAGGAGCGGCCGCCTATCTTTGACAACCTTAGCCGCCTCGGCCGCCGCACAGGCATCCCGGCTCTCGATAGCCACGCATAGATCGGTACCGGCGGCTACCTTTTTTACAACGTCGATAAACCTATCCTTGCTGCCGGAGGAATTTCTCACGCAGACAAGGTTCGCCGAAAGCATCTGGCCGACCCTTTCGAACCGAACGGCATTTATTTCGGAGACCGCCTTCTCGATTTCGACGGCGGCAGATGTGTCCTCTATAAGAAAACCTATTGCAGCCGGATGGTGGAACTTCTGCTCGTGACGATACATAACCATCTCGTTGCCTATCTCTATTTTTTTATCGCCCGTGCCTATCGTAACCAGTTTGATGGGCGGCTGCGAGGCGCTCTCGAGCGCTGAGCGCGCCTGTGCCGTTATCTTCGGGCATTTATCCAGAGAAATCTTCTTCTGGGCAAGCGCCATAGCAAATGCCAGGCATGTCGCAAAACCACATTCCCTGCAGTTTGTCTTCGGTAGAAGTTTATAAATATCCAACCCTGTCAAAGCCATATCTTCCTTATTAGCGCACCTTGCTCATCACAGCCCGGTATTTACGATCTTTGCCGTCATCAAGCGGCGAGGCCGAAAACGCCTCATAACCAATTTCAGCGCTACACCTTGTTATTCCGGGGGTGACTTTTTCGATGTTCGCGGTTATGGCATCCGCCTCTGACTGGATGGCGAGACCGCTGTTTAAATTATACTTTGTGACGTAAATAATTACGGGCATAAGCTTATCGCTCTTATCAAGCTTGGTATCAAAGCCATATATCATCGGCGTATTCTTCACCCACACCGCCTTCATCGGAAACTTATATTTTTTTGCAGCCTCCGCCGCGCTCCGCTTGAAAAAATCAAGCATCTCGGCTTCCCGCTCATATTGGACAAAGGGGACCGGGCGGATAAATGCATTTGCGAATTGTATCCAAAGCATTGCCGGCACCTCCCATCCGTTCTTATACATCTTCTGCGCCTCGTCATACCACTGGACTACGGTCTTCCCGCCTACCCGATATAAACCGTAGTTAAAACCATATAACTGCCATTCGTCATTCAGTTTGATATATATAAACGCTATCATAATATCCCTCGATCTCCCGTTCGAAGTCAAGAGAGATACGAATAACGGCCCGTTTCCACCTTCCACGTTTATCAGGAATTTATTCGTCATGTCTCCGGGTACCGGCAGAGCAACCGCGCCACGCTCTTTTACGTCTATGAAATATTCATGCAGAGTGGTAAAGACAGCGCCCCTGGCAAGCTCACCCAGCTTCTTATAGGAACTGTTGACATCTGCTTCGATGCTCCCGCCGGCCCTGCCTTCCGCAACAAACATATTGATCATTACATCAGGCTTATTATCCATTATGCTCATGAAGAGCCGGTTGTTCACAGCGTGTATAGTGTGACGTGTCGCCTCGGGGATCTCGTCGTCAATCTGTGTAGTAATATTGGCGGCGCAGGCATTATGCGCAAGCGCAATCATTGCGGCTGCCAGGACTACTATCTTCAGCTTTTGCATATCGCACACCCTACATTAAAGGCGGAAGTGAAAACACCGGATGTCCGGCTTTCTGCAGATACTCAACCAGCGCCGCAGCGTCCGTCGCCACCGTTTCATCCGCTATCTTTTCGAAGAGTTCCGGCATGCCCAGCTCTTTAGACCGCGCCTTAAGCTTGTCCGCCAGCGCCTCTTTAAGTTCCCGCGGCATCCAGACCACTCTCTTCAATCCATCTTCCGCCGAAATGAATTTTTTACTCACTATATAGAGCCTGCCCACCCCCAGAAAACCCGGCGTCTGGTTACCGCCGCCGACAGAGCTCGCCAGGGTCGTGAACTTCATGCCTGCCGGCGTCTCGCCCGAATATTCCCGGTTCACTACCATAACACCATTCGCCTCGGGGACTATTGCCACTATGCATTCAAAACATCCGCACGAAGTCATAGGCGACTCCATAAGCGAATACGCGCTCATCCGCTCGATCTTGTGGTGCGAATTGTTATAGACAAATTCATTTACACCCGCCCACAGCCCTTTGTTCTGGTCGATGACAGCGCCTTTCTTTATCGGCTGGTTGCCGCCTGTCGGCGTAATCTCATGCGCCGCCCTGGCATCCAGCCATGAATAGGCGCCGCAGAGGCCTAGCCTTTCGGGGCTCACGACACAGACGTGGTCGGGCGCAAAACTCTGACAAAGCGTACAACTGTAGAACGTATCGACACTTTCGTCGGTCATGCCGGCCAGGCGCTCGTCCCTCGAGATAAAGACTTTCCTAACCTCGGGCAGCAGGACCTTTATCTCCTTCTCGTTAGTATAGATAGTCACCTGAACCTTGTCGACTATCGCGCCGTATTCATCTTTTAATTTTGCGGTCAATATTTCGCCAAAATGCCGTATCTTGAACCCGGCCTTTTTAGCGTCCTTCGATATGCGGATCCAGTTCATATCGCGCTGGCCCATATGGAATATGCCCATCGCATAATTCAGGTATTTATGTATCTGCCGCTCAAGTATCGGCTCGAAGTCGACCGCCATCCGTCTGCCGGCAACGTCGACTACTATCGCCAAAGGCTGGCCGGAACCTTCCGCCATCGCGTCCACCTCCGGCCCGATAACTATAATCTTGCCGTCCGCGATCTCCGCCATCTTCTTCATGCGTAAGTATTCGAAAGCTGTCGAATATTTGCCGCCGAATTGAACGGCCATATTCTCTTTCCTTACACGTTCGCCCTCGAACGCGGCCGAGAACGGCACAGGGACCGGGATCTGGGCAACTTTTATCTTTATACCGCGCGTCTCGATCGCCCGCTCGGCTATCTTCGTATGGTCGGGTTCTCTGACAAGACACTCTTCATGGGCGCAAACGCCGAGTACGCGGATCTCCGGCAGGTCCAGGTCGGTGATGATCGGAACGCCGGCGGCAAGCGCACCCGCGCCGGTAGCGGCCTTTACCTCATCGACTCCGCCCAGAAGCAGAACGAACGCCGGCACTCTCTGCCTGATATAATCGACACATGCTTTCGCATTGCCCGCTTTTATGCCTCCGAAGGTAAGCGCGGCCCGTATCGCGAAATTTAGAACATAGACAGCCGATATCGTATCGCGGCCGAACGGCACCACATAACTATCGAGCCCCATAGCAAGCCCGCCTGCTTTCAATTGTTCAACAATGCTGACGTTGTCCACGTTTCCGCCCAAAAGCGTCAGAATGTTCCTCTTCTGCAGGTCCCTTACAATATTTACAGCCGTCTTGGCATCCGGGGCCCTGCCCAGGATCACGGCAATCCCGGAAATCCTGCCGTCAACAAGCTGGACACCAAGCGACCTTAAGATGGTGTCGGATAAAAATCCCGGGCAATCTGCCTGCGGTTCCTCTCCGTAAATATATTTAAGCGCGCATATAAGTTCTTCCGAAAGTATCGTTGCTACCCCGGCATTGAGCGAATCCCTCAGGAAAACGTCCCACTTATCTTCTACCGGCACATCCTTTATTACCAGCGTCTTAGCCGTGGCAAGCAGCTTCTCGGCATCGGCGACCGTCCTTACCTCGGAACCGAGTAAGCCGTTCGCTAAAGGAAGATAGAACGCCGTCTCCGGGAACGCGACTTTCCAGCCCGAGCCCTTTTCTTTCTTAGCCTTAGCCAATAAGAGATCGGCCTCTGCAAGCACCTTTTTGGCGCCCGTAATCATAAGACCCGCAACCATCTTTATCGTAATATCCGCTGTCTTAGCCATCAATTTTCCCCTTCTCGCTCTACCTACTCTTCCCCGCTTGCTCTTTCCCAGCAAGATTCCTGAGATAGCACATGATCTTGCCGGGAAAGATTCCTGCGCTCTCCACTATCCACTATTCATAGCCCCGCCGCATCCAGCACTAAAGGCACTTTCTTATCCCAGCCTATCGGCATTATATGTATGCCCTGGCAAAGCGGCTTCAACTCTTTGATTAGCCGCGCCGCTATCTCTATCGATTTCTCCGTTTTATCTCCGGCCGCATCCATCTCCCGCATGAGATCGTCCGGCACCAGGACTCCGGCAACATTCTTATTCATATACTTTGCCATACCGGCAGATTTCAATAGAACGATCCCGGCCAGCACCGGCGCTTTTATATGTTTGATACCGGCGAGAAACTTCTTAAACAACCCGACATCGTAGACCGCCTGCGTCTGGAAGAACTGCGCGCCAGACGCTACCTTCTTCTCCATCTTTATTATCTCCGGCTCCAGCGGATCCGCGCCGGGATTTACCACGGCTCCGATGCAAAATTTCGGCGCTCCTTTCAGCGCATTGCCCTTCATATCTTTACCGCCGGCGAGTAATTTAGCGACTCGTATCAGCTGGACGCTATCCAGGTCGAATACGGGTTTTGCTTCAGGGTGATCGCCCAACGAAGGATAATCTCCCGTAAGGAGCAGGACGTTCTCGATACCGAGAAGGCTCGCCGAAAGAAGATCCGATTGCAGGGCAAGCCGGTTCCTGTCGCGGCAGGTCATCTGGAATATCGGCTCGATCCCCCCGGCCTTAAGAAGACTCGAAACCGCAAGCGAACCGGCCCGCAGGACCGAGCTCTGCAGGTCCGTAACGTTTATCGCGTCGACACGCGAACGTATCAGCTCCGCATCGAGCAGGGTCTCTTTCAGGTCGACCCCTTTCGGTGGGCCTATTTCGCTCGTTACCACGAACTTGCCCTGTTTTAACTTCTCGCAAAAAGTCATCCCATCTGCTCCTTAAATAACTCTACGGTATTCCTCATGAGCAACGTCGTCGTAATCGGCCCAACGCCGCCCGGCACAGGCGTAAGGTAAGCTGCCTTCCGGGACGCGCCATCGTATTCGACATCGCCGAGAATTTTATCCCCAGCACGGTTTATTCCGACATCTATTACTATCGCGCCCGGTTTTATCCAATCGCCTTTGATCAATCCGGCTTTGCCGACAGCGACAATCAGGATCTCCGCCCGCCTTACATGCTCCGGCAGGGCGCCGCGCTCACCCGTAGCAATATGACAAACTGTGGTCGTCGCGAACTTATTCAATAGCATGAGAGAAAGCGGCCGCCCGACTATCTCCGAATGCCCTACTATGACCGCCTCTTTCCCGTACAGATCGGCCTTGACCGATCCCAGGAGTTCCATTACCGCCATGGCGGTGCATGGCCCGATCCTGCATTGCCCCAGCAATATATTTCCAAGGTTCCGGGGATGCATACCTTCGGCGTCTTTTTCGGGCGCGATCGTCGCTACCAGTCTCCTGGCAGTTATCCCTTCCGGAACGGGCAGCTGCAGGATAATCGCCGTAACACTCTTATCGGCGTTTAAACCTCTTACGAGACCCTCAGCCTCTATCTGTGTTATCGAATCAGGAGCGGTCTTAAGCTCGTATTCTATGCCGAGCGATTCCGCAGCCTTCCGCTGCGCTTTCACATACACCGCGGACGATGCGTTTTCGCCGATCTGGAGCGCCAATAGTTTGGGCGCGCGGCCGTATCTGGCCTTCATTTTTTCAACCTCGGCCCTGATCTTAGACTTTATCTCTTCCGCTATCGGTTTACCCTCTAATAACGTCGCGGCCATCTCGCGCTCCTTTTCACTCGCTGCACACTGCTAGTGAGTTCTTTCCCGGCAAGATCATGTGACGCATTAGGAATCTTGCCGGGAAAAATTTCGGTCACCGCTCTATAACTTCCTCGCAGATCTCCAATATCTCTTCCTTTAGCCCGGGCATCGATTCTTCGATCGGCAATATAATCTTATGAACCTCACCCACAAAATCGATATCACTTATATATTTCAGATTTACGTAAACATTGAACTTGGCTGAAAAGAAAGCACCCTCCAGCAAAATTGCCGCTATGGCCGTATCGGTGATGAGGTTCTTATTGCCAATCACGGCCAGCTCCTTGCACAGCGCCAGGGCCGCGCCCGTTATTCTGCATACTTCGAACGGCGGCTCCATCGCCGCCTTAAAGAGGCGGTCCAGTTTCGCCGGATCTTTGCCGAAATTCTTCAGACCTGCCGATAATTTCTCATAAGCCTCGGCGTCTTTATCGACAAGCCCCTGAAGCTGAAGGCGATATTCTTCCGATTTTTTTAAAATATTTTTGACTTTATCTTCCGCCGCCTTATATTTTGGATTACCGATAGTGTAATTCGCGACCATCGACACCAATCCGGCGCCTATCGCCGCGGATAGGGCCGCGGCGCTGCCTCCGCCCGGCGCGCACTTCTTTGCGGCAAGGTCGTTTAAATAATCATGCATCGGCCTGTCGTTATACATACTTCACCCTCCCCTTTGCATCGATATCGATATGCTCGCCCACAGGATGAGAAGGCAAACTCGGCATCGTAAGTATCCGTCCGCAAAGCGCGTATAAGAACCCGGCCCCTATCGACGGTCTTACATCTCTGACCGGAAGTACAAAATCTCTTGGACTGCCTTTAATCTTAGGATCGTGCGAAAGCGAAAGATGCGTCTTAGCCATACAGACCGGGAGGTTCGAAAAACCCATCTTCTTATAGATCTTTATATTTTCCTCCGCGCGCTTTTCGAAATGAACGCCCTTCGCGCCATAAACTTTTACGGCAATCGTCTCTATCTTCCTCTCGATCGGCATATCCAGCGGATACAGGTAATTGAACCTGCCGCCCGCTTCACATGCGTCCGCGGCGGCACGGGCCAGCTCCAGGCCGCCCCGGGAGCCGTACCGGTAGACGTCGCTTGTAACACAGCTAAACGCGCCGACCTCAAGAGCTTTGCGTCTGACCAGGTCTATCTCCCTGGCGGTATCCGTTGCGAACCTGTTTATTGCAACGATGCACGGGATACCATACAACCGCACATTTTCGATCTGCTTCTCCAGGTTCACACACCCCGCATCCAACAGGTCGAGATTCTCCAGGGAAAGTTCCCTGCCAAGAGGCTTTCCCACAACCATCTTGAGAACCCCCGAGTGAATCTTAAGCGCTCTTACCGACGCGACGAGAACCGCGGCGGCGGGCTTAAGAGAACCGGCCCTGCATTTTATGTTAACGAACTTCTCAAGACCGCAATCGGCGCCGAAGCCGGCTTCCGTAACAACATAATCGGCCAGCCCCAGCGCGATCCTGTCGGCCAGTATCGAACTGTTACCGTGGGTTATGTTCGCGAATGGGCCCGTGTGAATAAAGGCCGGGGTATTTTCGATCGTCTGGACCAGGTTAGGATTTACCGCATCCGTCAGGATAGCGGCCATAGAACCCGCAACCTTTATGTCGTCGCAGGTAACCGGTTTTGCGCTCCGCGTCAAAGCAAGCACTATCCTGCCGAGCCGTTTGCGCATATCGGGTATCGATTCCGAAAGAGCAAGTATGGCCATAACCTCGCTGGCCGCGGTAATATCAAAACCCGTGCTGCGCTCAACGCCGGACTCTCCGCCGCCAAGCCCGATCTTTACGGACCGCAGGGCCCGGTCATTTACATCCATCACACGGCGCCAGTATATCCGCTCCGGATCTATGCCGAGCGCGTTCCCCCTATAGAGATGGTTGTCGAGAAAAGACGCGGCGAGGTTATGCGCCTGCGTAACCGCATGAATGTCGCCTGTGAGATGGAGGTTTATATCGTCTTCTGGCGCGACCCGGGAATACCCTCCGCCCACTCCGCCGCCTTTCACACCGAAGAAAGGCCCCATCGACGGCTGCCTGAGACACGCACAGGAGCGCCGCCCCATCCTGTTGAGAGCCATCGACAGCCCAACGGTAGTAACGGTCTTGCCCTCGCCAAGATGCGTCGGGGTGATCCCGGTAACGACGATATATTTAGATCTCTTCCTTTGGCGCAGGTTCTTTAAGATATCTATGGCGATCTTTGCTTTATGTTCACCATAGAATTCGATATATTTATTTGGTATGCCTAATGTTGCGGCAATCGCTGAAATAGGCTTTAGTTTTGCTTCCGCGGCTATCTGGACGTCGCTCTTCATTATCGATATTATATCCAGTAATATTATAAGAAGTAATTAAGGATAATATCTTAGTATAAAAGGCGTGGAAATGGAAGGGAAAAGTTCAGTCCGAGAGCTTCTTCATCTGGATATCGACCTTGGTCGGGATGAGCTTGAACTGCGAGCCGGTAAGGTTGTCGACAGCCAGCCCGGCAAGCCCAAAAAGTACGGCGTTGCCGGCTATGGCCCCGCTCACGACATGCAGCAGCTTAACGGTCTCGTCCTTATATCCTTCTTTCGTAAAACAAAGGGTATAATCACGGTTTCGTTTCAAGTGCAATTTTACCGGCGTAATATATTTTTCGCCGCCGTCGACAGTAACCGTCGCGCCGCCGGGATCGGACGATACCGGCACCTTCTGGTACCATCCCGTTATGAGAGTAGCGCATCCCGAGACCGGCACGCACAAAACGACTATTAAGAAGAAGAGCACAAACCGCATACAGACTATCTCTTTCTGCTATACCGGCCCATAATCTGGCCATCGGCCAAAATGTGGCCGGCCATGGCCCCTTCCAGGTCCTTCTTCGTCGCTCCCGGGGCAAGTGAAATCATCGTATCCAGCGCATAGACCTTGAAATAGTATCTGTGCACACCGCTCGGCGGGCACGGGCCGCCGTATCCGATCTGCCGGGAATCGTTTACCCCCTGGACCGAACCGTCTGCCAATACCTCTTCGCCAGGCACATTTTCGACCAGCCCCTTCGACTGAGGAGGCATGTTAAAGATGACCCAGTGCACCCATGTTCCGCGCGGCGCATCCGGGTCGTCGCATATAAGCGCCACGCTCCGCGTCCCGGGCGGAATGTCCGACCACGCAAGAGGCGGCGATACGTCTTTACCGTCACAGGTATACTTACCCGGTATCGCCTCCTCATCCTTGAAAGCGCTGCTAGTAACAGATAGCTTCACAGGTCCTTCTCCTTTCGAATACACGGCACCATGGACAAAGAATACAGTTACCGCTATAATAACAAGGCCGGCGATCCTCATTTTGCGATCTCCAGTTTATATAGATCGCTGTACGTACCCGTCAGCCATAAATATTTACCGTCCCAAACTATACCCGTAGTCTTCGACACGGGCGAGCGGAACGCTCCGACGATCTCCCATCTCTTCACGTCCACTTTATATACAAGCTGTTCATACCAGCTCGTTATCCATAGGTTCGCGCCGTCCCATGCTATATGCGCCGGCTCCTGGATATCCTGTATCGATATCCTGTTAGAGTAGTTCAAGTTGCCGTCGAACTCCAGCAGTTCGAACCTGGTCCCCAGCCCCCTCTTCCATATGATCACAAATAGACGCTCGCCGTCCCATAAGATACCCGCCGGATGAGATCCGGGAAAAGATACCCATAGTTCCTTTTCAAGTTTATTATCCTCAAGCCGCGCAAGATAGAGTTTCTGCTGGTCCCAATCCGTGGTAAAAAAAAGGTCACCGGTTTTTTTTACGACGGCCTCGGTGAAATCCGCCACGGGCTCTATGTCGGAAACGAGACGGCCGGAATCCATATCGATCACCCAGATATTACCGCTCTTTCCGTTACTGATCCATATACAGCCGCCGTTCAAAGAAAGCCCCTCGTGCCACCCCTTAGGCAGTGTTATCGTCCCGACAACTTTTACCGGGATGGTTTCATATCTTTGAGATTTTTTCAGGTTTATGGGGCGGTCCTGGAACGAAATAGCCTGCCCTGCGTTTAGAAGAAGCAGGCCAAGCAAGACAATGATAAAGCTATTCTTCGGCAATTTTTTGGACATCTTTGTCGGGGCTTTTTTCCGGGAGGATTAATTTCGATTTCAGATACCGAATTTGTTCGGCAAGTTCCTTATTCTCATTTTCAAGCTTCTTCAGCCGGCCATATACATCCTCGAATTTCCGCGCGGCGTATTCCTCGGGACCCTCCGCGACGTATGTCGTTTCGTTACGGCGGTGCATCCTCCCGCCCTCCGGAATCAGCAGGGTAACGTCATTATTTATCTTCCTGGTCTCCATGCCGGGCTGGTTCATTTCGTCATCGCCCTGCGGAAAATTATTACTTTGCGCGATAAGCGGCGCCGAACTAAATATGGCGAGGACCGTAATATAGAGAATGCAATTCTTTTCCATATCTCTCCAGGATATAATGACAGAAGAAACAATTATCGCTCGCACGCCCGGGAAATTTCACGCCATCCCTGACGAGCCTCTTACGAAGACCGCTTAATCCTGAGTTAAATATAGCACAAACGATCCTGTTTTGGCGAATATTTTTCCTGATGCGCGAAAGAGAATCCTTATTTATGTTGCCTACGCTAAGTAGAGGCGACTCGGACGCATAACCGCAGCATGGTTTTACCTCTCCCGACGGTTCTACGAAGAAGACGTTACCGGGTCCCTCGCAGTAATCTTCCTTAAACCACTTCCCATCCCACGGCGCCTTAAGCCCCCCGGCTCTACCGGCTGCCGAAAGGCCGATCTTCGCTATCTTTATGAAGAGCGCGTCCGATCCGATATGCTGACGGTAAGTCCCGAAATCCTCAAGCCGCGCGCCAAGAAGACGCGCCAATCTCGATAACTTCCTCCGTGTCGGCACCTCTTTGCCCGTCACATAAATTATCGATATAAGATCGGGCCTTCTCCATACCTCCTGGGCCGTCTTTATAAAGCGGGCCAGTTTATCAACATGCTGTTTATGATAAGCATCTACGCTTATAGATATGGCACCGTCGTATCCGGCCTTGAATAGCCTATGCAGTGTATCTTCCAGGTCGCGGTCGTTCTTGTACCACACTCCATTTGTGACTATCCGCGTAAAGAAGAAACCCTCCTTAACGGCAAATTTAACTACCGAATACAAAAAATTCCGAGCTAAGAACGGCTCACCACCCGTGAACCCGACCCTATCTATGCCGCCCTTCCTGCATCCTGAAAGGAAGGCTTTTGCGGAGGCCGCAGACAGGATCGCATGCGTCTTTCTGATACTGCAATGGGGGCAGGACAGATTACAATCCGTAGTGGGAGAAAACAGTATTTCTTCGGGATAAAATGGCATGCTTTATTTTAACATATCATTAATCTTGGCGGTATAATTTTGGAGCATATTCTTCATATCCGCTTCCAGCTTCTTTCTGCTGGGCTCGAGATAAACTTTGCGGTATTTGGCTTCCTGCTGAAGGATGTAGTCTTCCCCGAAGGCCCTGTCTTTCTGCCTCTTTATCTTCTCAAGTATCTTATCGAGCTCCGAAGGAGAAAGTTTTTCCAGTTCGTCCTTCGATATATTACCGCTCAATATATTTTTAAGCTGCAATGCCGCCATATTCTTCGACAGGTCTTTAATCACATTTTCATAGTACGGCTGGGAAGCTTTCTCGTATTCCAGGAGTATTTTCCTGTTCGCGAAGTCAAGCTCGGAGAAGATAGCTTTTATATTGGCCGTGTCGCCTTTCTGCAGAAGGTCCGGCAGGGCCTGGGCTAACAGTATATTCGCTACAGCGTTTAAAAAATCATCTTCTATCTTCGTTAGTTCCGGGTTTATATTGCCGCCCTCCTGTATCTTGGCCGTATTGTTGAGGAGAGCTCTAACGGCATCAAGTACCATCTTTTGATCCTCTGTGGGATTTTTCAGGATAACGGCAAAGCGCATGGCTATCTGCATGTCGGCAGCGCTCATGCCCTTGACAGGAACGGCGAAGGCCGATTCTTTGAGCCGGTCCCCGGCCATAACCAGTTGAGGGGTTGCCATACCCGCCAGGTCCCGGGCAAGAGAAGTTTTGCCGTTAAGCATATCCTTAAGGATCGAACCGCTATTTGCGGCATCAAAACGGCCGTCGGTGTTATTGGAAGTCAACATATTCGAATAATCAAACTTGCGTTCGCCAAGGTTATTATAGAATAGCGGGCTTGTAACGGGAGACAGGCCGACAATGGGAGAATACGTATTCAGCGCCTTCGCGTTAGGCGCCCATACGGAGTCGTCCATGGAAGCATATGCGCCGCGAGCAACGTCTGTGGGAGCCAACAGCATCTGGCCGCCATCATAATAATCTATGGTCTTAGTTGAAACGTCGGCAACATATATGCCGACGCCGGCTTTAAACCAGCGCAGCGGACCACTCTCACCGCTTGGTTGATCTGTCGCATAATCGCTCGAAGATGTGACAATCACGTTACCGGAAGTATCGAATAGCCGTATGCTCTCATAATAAAAGTTATTGTTTATGGATGATGTCACATATGTTGTAAGGTCCGATGGCTGTACTCCCACAGCTGTCTCACCCACAACATTTATCCCATACGTAGTATGAAAGTTGTTATTCATGGCGGTAATGGATGAATACTCCGCCCATATGCCCGAAGCGCCTTCATCACCGTTAAAGGTGCAATTTAATACGGTAATACCGGAACTATGTTCTGCCATGAAACCATTAGCGCTGCCTGAGTTTATCATGAATCCGCTGACATATGTCGATCCATTAACTCCGGCAGCGGTAAAACTGCCGTTAATTACGGTAGGCGTACCGGCAAAATCCCTCTCCCCTGTTTCGCCATATCCGCCGTACAGGCTTATCCCGCCCCTGACGGTTATATTCTCGGTATATGTTCCTGCCCTTACTATGATCCTATTCCCCGAACCGGCTTTGTCCATAGCCTGCGCTATGGTCAGGCCGCCTTCGAATCCGGCATAAACATATCGTATGCCGTTTATAATTTCGGCTATTAAATGCCCCGCGGAATTTTTTTCCTGGTTGGTACCGCTGCCTATCTTAATGTTACCTATATCCGCACCGATCGATACGCGGTTTGCGGCTATTCGAGTATTCTTGGCACTGCCCTGTTTCTTCTGTAACGTAACCGTGGTCCGATCCTTCTGCTCCCCCGCGGCCGTAATTGTGTTGTGTACCTTGCCCTGGATATACGCCACGACGTTATCTAAGAGCGACTTCTTGGCAGACTGCTGGGCCTTGATAGCCTCAGCTTGATATTTCGCGGCATTGATATAACCGGGAGAAAACATGCTGGATGTGTTACTTCTATAGCGGCTATTGTCATCCGCGGCAGTAGAGATACCGATCCACACAAACGACACGATTATCGCTATCGGCAACATCACCAGCATCATCCTCAATATTTTTGCATTCATGGCTGCGCCTGTTATTTTTCGGTAGTTTTTAACGCATTATTAATCTTCCCCGTAAAGTCTTTCAACATGTTTTTCATATCCGCTTCCAGTTTCTTCCTGCTGGGTTCGAGATAGGCATTACGGTATTTGGCTTCCTGCTGCAGTATATACTCCTCCTCAAAAGCTTTATCTTTTTGCATCTTTATCTTCTCCAATATCTTATCCAGCTCCGAAGGAGGCAGTCTCTCGAGTTGTTCCCTTGACATTTCGCCGCTCAATATATTTTTAAGCTGGAGTAACGCCATATTCTTGGATAGATCTTTTATGACGTTGTCATAATACGGCTTTGCCGCCGTATTGTACTCCAGGAGTACCTTCTTATTTACCGATTCAAGCTCGGAAAATATGCTCTTTATGTTGGCAATGTCGCCCCGCTTAAGAAGGTCGGGCATGGCCTGGGTCAGGAGGGCAAGCGCGACCGCCTGCAGTAACTCATCCGAAGCTTTCTTTATCTCGGCCGATTTCGCGTCTTCGCTCAGTTTGTCCGCCTCTTTCATAATAAGCTCTATCGCGTTCAATATGGCCCTCTGGTCTTCACTGGGATTTTTTATTATATTCGCCAGTATCGAGGCTATATTCATATCCATGAGATCTATGCCGTTTAACTGGATTGCCAGGGCATCCCGGTTTTGGGCATTACTCATTATCCTGGCCAAAAGCGCAGGATCTACCGGCATAGACCCTCCGTCGAAAAGAGCATCCTTATTACCGAGCAGGCCTTTAAAAATATCTCCCAGCTTACCGGTCTTGTATTCATCCGCAAGATACGGACCTATACCGGAGAGATTTTTATTGAAGTCGGTCGCATACAACCAATCATCCATCATAAAGGGTTTATTATCGATATTAAGTATGTTAACGGTCTGCGTCGAACGGGCCTTCGCATATGAGGCGCTTGAGTTATCATCGAGAAGAATATTTTGACCTGCGCCGGATATGATATTATTATTCAGTAAAAAGGTTGAATCATCACCCGATATTCCTTTGCCCTTAGCCCCGCCGGGAATAACTATAAACCCCGGCCCAGCCGTACCTACTCCACCCGATAAACCTTTGATCTCGTTACTATCGGCGGTTACGCTGGAATTTATTGCCCTTATACCGTAAAACAGGCCGTTTAATTGGGTCCTTGATATGGAAACGGTAGAATTAGATACGTATAACCCCTGCTGTATAAGAGAAGTGGAGCAATTGTCGATAGTTACGGAGTTGGAATTCCTCACGGCGATCCCTGCCACATACCCGCCGCCCCACGTCTTCAACTCGCTTAAGAACTTCTCGAAAATCAGCATCCCGCCAGGCGGCTGTATGACGTTGAACCCGCCTATTTCCACCGTATGCGAGGCGTCGTTCACGCCGTCTACCACTATAGTCCCCACTACGTTCGACCGGCCGGACCTGTCGCCGTTATCATCGTAGCCGCCATATACGCTTATCGCTTTCGTTATGACAAAATTTTTGTAACCGCCGGCGCTGTTCGACGCCGCGCCGCTCCTTGCTATAACGACATCTCCTGCCATCGCCCTGTCTACCGCCGCCTGTATAGTGTCAACGGTATCACCGGTAAATCCCGCATAGTGATAGCGAACTCCGTTAATTATTTCGGACATCATCGCCTTTCCGCTGTCCGATACCAAAGCACCATTTGCGTCACGCTGATCGGTGCCCGTCCCCCTAGCCACATGGGACGGCGAATGGCCAATGATGCTAGCCGCCCTTGCCGAAGCCGTCTTGTTGGAACTGCTCTGTTTCTGCTGCAATTTAGGGGCGTTTGCGGCCTTCTCCTGCGCCGCCTGGTCTACCTTATTAGATGTTTTACCCAATACGAATTCGGCAACATCGTCGAGGAATGACCTCTTGGGCGTCTGCTGTCTTATGATGGCCTCCGCCTGGTACTTGGCAGCGTTTAGATACCCGGGAGCAAATACAGAAGAAGAGTTGCTGTGATAACGATTATTGTCGTCCGCATATGCGAAAGGCACACAGACAAGCAGAGCACTACTGCTTATCAACATTATCAAAATATAATATTTAATATTTTTAAACGTGCACATAACTCCTCCATGATTTACATAAGTTAAGCATAAATGTCATAAATAACCACCACAAATCAGCCTTACGCCGCTTTGCTATCTATATTATATCTTTCTATTCTCCTAATAAGAAGTATACACTATTTTCAGGTCATTGGGATGGAAAATGCAATAACTTTTTGATTTCTAACCTTGCGGGGTAAGCGGTGCGGCAGGCTGAATTGTCAAGGCCTGTATATCTGTATGGGTACCGATGTTTTTAACTTCCAGCTTCGGGTCGATCTTCTTCAATAGCCCCTTTAAAACCTGGCCGGGTCCTATCTCTATAAATGATTTTATTCCGCTTGCGGCAACAAGTCTTATCGACTCTTCCCATAGCGTCTTTGTATTCACCTGGGAAACCAGGTTCTCTTTTATAATTTGTGCGTCGCTCTGTATTTTGGCATCTACGTTGCTGACGAATGAAATGGCTGGGGCGGATATCTGTATCTTATCTATATACTCTTTCAGCTTATCTCTGGCCGGCGTCATAAGCGAGGAATGAAACGGTCCGCTGACATCGAGTGTCAGGATCCTCTTCGCGCCCTTTTCTTTCGCCAGGCTGGCGAAGAGCTCGATATTCGTGGTCTTGCCGGAAACCACTACCTGCCCCGGACAATTAAGATTAGCAACCTCACATCCTATCCCCTTGCATAAAACTTCTATCGAACTCAGGTCCATGCCGATAACGCATGCCATCTTTCCCGGATTTTTATTCGACGCCTCCTCCATAAGCTCTCCGCGCCGCTTGACAAGGATGAGCGCGTCATCAAATGATATACTGCCCGCCGCCGTCAGGGCTGAATACTCGCCTAGGCTCAAGCCAAGGCTGAATTTTGGGACGATCTGCCCGTAAAAAGAAGATGATTGAAATGCTTTCAGCGCGGCAATGCTGGTAGTAAGTATTGCTGGTTGGCTATAGCGGGTGGTTGAAAGTTCTTCCTTCGGCCCTTCGAAACATAATTTCTTTACGTCAAACTTCAAAATATCGTTGGCTTTGTCAAAGATTTCTTTGGCGGTGGGGTAATTTTCATACAGATCTTTACCCATCCCTACAAATTGCGCTCCCTGCCCAGGAAATATTAGCGCTGCGTCTGTCATATTATTTTGGATTCTTTAAAATTTGACATTGGGCTTTTGGATTTATTTTGTCATTCGGATTTTGACATTTGGATTTGATCATCAACTACCACTCGATAACAATAGCTCCCCACGTAAGGCCGCCGCCAAATGCATCGAGAAGCATCTTCTCACCTTTTTTGATCCTTCCCGCTTTCACCGCTTCTACCAAAGCTACGGCACTCGATGCAGCGGACATATTCCCATATTTTTCGATGTTCAAATATATCTTTTCTTTTGTAAGCCCCATCCTCTTGGCCACCGCATTTAAGATACGTATATTGGCCTGATGCGGAATGACAAGGCTTATGTCATCGGCTGTCAGCCCCAGTGGTTTTGTTGCCTCAAGCGCCGCATCCGCCATAATCTTGACGGCATGTTTGAATAGTTCTGCACCGTTCATCTTGATAAAATGAAGGTTCCCTTCGATACTCTTCTTCGTTGGAGGTATGCGGGAACCGCCTGCAGGAAGCTTTATAAGGTCTCCCTGTTTACCGTTTGCGCCGAGATAAACGGATAGTATCCCGCCTTTTTCCACAGGCCCGAGGACAGCCGCACCTGCGCCGTCGCCGAACAGGACGCACGTGTTCCTGTCAGTCCAATCGGTTATAGCGGAAAGTTTTTCGGCGGCTATGACAAGGGCGTGTTTATACGCCCCTGACGCGATAAATTCTTTCGCGATCGCCAGGCCATAAATAAAACCGGAACAGGCAACACTTACATCGAACGCCGGCACCGTCCTGGCGCCTATCTTCTCCTGGACAAGACACGCGGTAGCGGGAAAGAACATGTCAGGCGTGATTGTCGCCACTATTATCAGGTCTATGTCCGCCGCGGTTAATTTCGCGTCGGCGAGCGCGCGCCTGGCCGCTTCAGCCGCCATGTCGCTCGTAGCCTCATCCTGGCGGGCGATCCGGCGCTCTTTTATGCCGGTGCGCGTGGTGATCCACTCATCCGTAGTGTCGACCATCTTTTCCAGGTCTTTATTTGTCAGGATCTTTTCCGGAAGGTATGCCCCCAAGCCTATGATACCAACCTTTTTCTCCGTGCACATTTTAGTAGCTCTCCAACTCTTCGACTATATGCTTATTGACATCCTGCGTTATGAATTCACCCGCAACTCTTATAGCGTTCTTTATCGCCTTTGGCGTAGAAGACCCGTGGCTTATTATGCACCGGCCATCGACACCCAGAAGCGGCGCGCCACCGTATTCGTCATAGTCCATCTTCTTCTTCAACCCTTTGAATGCGGAGCTCGCCAGGGCCGCGCCCAGAGTAGCTATGATGCTCGCCTTTATCTCCTGTTTCAGGGCCTTGAAGATCGTATCGACGATACTCTCCGAAACCTTCAGGATCACATTTCCGACGAACCCGTCGCATAAGATAATATCCACCGTACCGGCATAGACATCGCGGCCTTCTATATTCCCTATAAAGTTGAGCTTCGACTCGCTTAAGAGCGCATGCGTCTCTTTCACAAACTCCGTTCCCTTCGTCTCTTCTTCGCCAACATTGAGCAGGCCTACTGACGGATTGGATTTGTGCAGTATATATCGCGAATACGCATCCGCCATGATAGCATACTGAAATAAATGAATAGGTTTAGGGTCTATGTTCGCTCCCACATCTATAATGACAGAGACGCCTCCGAGGGTCGGTAACGCTATAGCAATGCCGGGCCTTTCGACGCCCGGGAGAAGTCTAAGGGAAAGCGTTGATGCGCAGACCACGGCACCTGTATTGCCGGCGCTGACGAAAGCATCCGCTTCATTCCTCTTTAGAAGCTCTAACCCAAGGACTATCGATGAATGGCGTTTGCGCCTTACGGAAAGCGCCGCAGGCTCGTGCATCTCTATCCTCTCGGGCGCATGCATCACTTTTATCTTATCGGAATATCCGGAGTATTTTTTTAGCTCTGAGCCCACAAGCGTTTCGTCGCCTACGAGTATCAGATCATAGTCATGCTCTTTTACAGCCTGTACAGCGCCTTCTACTTCTATCGCCGGCGCGCCGTCACTGCCCATTGCGTCGATCACTATCTTCATTCAGTATTGTCTCCCGATTCATGAATCGTTATTCGTGAAGCGCTTCACGCTTCACGAGATACGCTTCACAAGCATATTTCACTTTTTCTTCTCTTCTTTTGTTTCGATCACAATCACGGGCTTGCCGTTGTAGTAACCGCAGAACGGGCAGACCCTGTGCGGCAATCTCATAGACTTACACTGCGGACAGACCGAAAGATTGGCGCCATAGAGCTTGCTATTGGCGCCGCGCCTCTTATCTCGTCGTGCCTTCGAATGTTTACGTTTTGGTAGTGCCATTATGCCTCCGATTTGTTATTATCTAAGTCTGACAAATCGTCCCGAGCTGCCACTGTCTAACTCCGGCAGCGAGGGACTACCTCTTCTTAATTATATTATATGTATCACGCGCTATCAACAACTCTTCGTTCGTCGGAATGGTAAGAAATTTTGTTTTTCTCGAAACAACTCCCTTAAGTTCTGCGGCGACGCGCCGCACAATCCAGGGATTATTCTCCCCTATGCCGGCGGTAAATATTACGGCATCGAGCCCGCCCATGGCTGCCTGATACGCACCGATATACTTCTTGATCCTGTAAACATATATCTCTATCGCGGCGCGGCACCTTCCCGCCTTTTTCCCATTACCTTTTGCGCCTTTCAATATATCCCGCATGTCGTTACTGATACCGGAGATACCGAAAAGTCCGCTTTGCTTGTTCAAAACATCATTTACTTCGGCGATCGTAAGTCCTTCCTTCTCCAGAATATAGAGGACCGCGGCAGGATCCAGGTCGCCGGAACGCGTCCCCATCAAAAGCCCTTCAAGGGGTGTAAAACCCATTGACGTATCCACGGACCTGCCTCCGGAAACCGCTGTTATACTGCAACCGTTACCGAGATGGCAGGTTACCAGCTTAAGGCTTGCCGGCGGACGCCGCAACACCCTGGCGGCCTCTTCCGAAACGAACCTGTGGCTAGTCCCGTGGAAACCGTATCGCCTGATGCCGTATCGGATATAGTATCCAAACGGCAGTCCGTATAGGAACGCCTCCTGCGGCATCGTTTGATGAAACGACGTATCAAAGACCGCTACCTGCGGGATACCCGCCAAAATTTTCGAGCAGGCTCTTATTCCCGAAAGTGACGGCGGATTGTGGAGAGGCGCAAGTTCGCTATATTTCTCTATCGACCTTATGACCTTTTTCGTTATGAGGGTCGATTCCTTAAACTCTTCGCCGCCATGCACCACCCTGTGACCGATACCGTCGATCTCACTTTTGGAAGCAATAGCACCGTGCCGGCTGTCGGTAAGTATGTCAACGATAATTTCGATTGCGGTGTGATGATCTTTACAACGGACCTTCTTCAGGCCGGCATCTTTACCGTCGAGTTGGTAATGCAGTGTTGAACCCGGCTGCCCTATACGTTCAACCACGCCCTTTGCCAATGGTTCGGCATCACTCACCATTGGCGCTGAACGCAGCCGAAACGCCGAAGACCGGTCTTTCCTTACATCAAACAACTGATACTTGGCGGACGAACTACCGCAATTTATAACTAAAATCAGCATTATACCTTTATTTTCAGGCCCGCAGCGCTGTTATTGCGGCGGCGTCGACTATATCTTCGGCATCGCAACCGCGAGACAGATCGCTTGCGGGTTTGGTAAATCCCAAAAGAAGCGGACCAACGGCCCGCGCATTGGACAATCGCTGGGTTATCTTGTATGAGATATTGCCCGAGTTCAGGTCCGGGAATATCAGCACATTGGCCTTCCCTGCCACCTCGCTGCCGGGGCACTTTATTGCGGCAACTTCCGGGACGATCGCGCTGTCGACCTGGAATTCGCCGTCGATCAATAAACCCGGAGACGCCTCCCTGGCGCGCTCCACAGCCTCTCTCATCTTGTCAACGAGCGGCCCTGCGGCGCTTCCCTTGCTGGAATAACTTAAGAAAGCCACGACGGGAGTCTTGCCGGTCAATTTCTTAAATAGATCCGCCGACGATCTGGCGATCCCGGAGAGCTGTCTTGCGTTAGGTTCGGGATTCACGCCGCAATCCGCAAATAGAAACGCTCCTTTTTCACCATACGGAGAATTCGGCACAACCATAAGAAACGCGCCGGAGACCACCCCTATATTCCTGTCGATCTTCAGGCAGCGCAGCGCCACTCTTACCGTATCCGCCGTAGTATGATTAGCGCCGGCAACGAACCCTGCTGCCGCGCCGGAGCGGACGAGCATTGCGCCGAAAGTAAGATAATCTTTTTTAACCGTTTCCAGGGCCTCTTCCGGCGTTGTTCCCTTAAGCTTTCTCAATTCGTAGTATTCTGCGCCCAGGCGCTCCGTATCTTTGTAAGTTTCGGGATCTATCAACCGAAGGTCCTTTAAGTTCTTAGCCTTTATGCTCTTTCTTACTTCTTCTTTTCCGACGAGAATTATCTTCGCAATACCGTTATCGAGTATATAATCCAGCGCATCCAGCGTTCTCTTATCATCACTCTCGGGAAGGACCACCGTCTGCCCCGAAGAGCCCGCCTTACTTCTTATGTCTTCTATAAGCCCCATCGTTATCTCCGCCTTAGTTTTTTTCTTAATGCGATCACCGTCTTAGCCGGTATAAAGTTACTTACATCAGCTCCAAGCGCGGCAGCCTCTTTTATAAGCTTGCTGGAGACATATGAATAATCCTCATGCGGCATCATGAATATCGTCTCTATATCGCTGGACAGCTTCCTGTTTGTCAACGCCATCTGAAACTCGTATTCGAAATCCGACAGCATCCTCAGGCCCCGGATCATCACCCGCGAGCCCTTATCCCTAACGTAATCTACGACGAGCCCGCTGAAGCTATCGACCTCGACATTCTTCATGCCGGCTACGGCATCCTCCAGCATCGATACGCGTTCGGCAACGCTAAAGAGGACCCCTTTAGGCTTATTATGCGCCACAGAGACTATCACCTTATCGAAAATATTCGAAGCTCTCTCTATAAGGTCTATGTGGCCGTAGGTAACCGGATCGAATGTGCCGGGGTATATCGCTATTTTCGGAGAGTTCATGCGCCCTTAAATTCAAAACTCAAAGCCTCAGGTAACCTTCTCGACTTTGAGCTCAGGTTGTGCTAACCGTATTTTTTAAATATCGTTATTATAGTATCCCCATACTTACGTTCCTTATCGGGGAATAGGCCGTTTAACTCCACTTCAAGGCTATCTGCCCTGGAATGCTCCACAACGACCAAAGCTATGGGCGACAATATATCATAATAATCCAAATATTGCAAGCATTTTTTCGCCATATCCTTATGATAGGGCGGATCGATAAATATAAGATCGAATTTTTCGCCATTCTGGTCGAGCCGGTCAAATACCATATAAGCGCTCGACCGCATGACCGCATATTTTGATTCCGGGATACTTAACGACCCCAGGTTCTTATCGATGGTGGCAAGACAGCGCGAGTTATTCTCAACAAAAGTTACGTGACTGGCACCCCTGGATACAGCCTCCAACCCATAAGCGCCGCTCCCGGCAAATAGGTCCAACACCCTTTTACCGTTAACATCCGCAAGGATATTAAAGACGGCTTCCCGCACCCTGTCCTGGGTAGGCCGTATTTCGGTGCCTTTAGGCATCTCTATCAACCGTGACCTATATTCCCCGCCTATTATTCTCATACCATCTCCATTACCCACAGGAAAGCTTCCGATTCATGCCACACCGTCCAATCCCATATTGCGGCTGAATCTGTCCGCAAGCGTCTCTTTAAGCAGTCTATGATGTTCTTCCGAAAGCCCCGGATCCCTCGCAACAAGATTAAACGCCTCGAGCCTAGCGCGCTCCATTATATCAAAATCTTTCAATATATTGCCGAATTTTATCTCGGGAAGCCCGTGCTGTTTCGTACCGAAAAATTCTCCGGGACCGCGGATATCCAGGTCCGCTTCCGCAATCCGGAAACCATCCAGGGTACTCTCTATCGCGGCTATCCTCTTCACCGCTTCCGGCGTCCCGGGATCCGCCAATAGTATACAGAAAGATTCATGCTCGCCGCGGCCCACACGCCCTCTCAGCTGGTGAAGCTGCGACAGGCCGAACCTCTCGGCATTCTCGACCACCATAACGGTGGCGTTGGAGACATCTATACCCACTTCGATAACCACCGTCGATACAAGTATATCTATCTTTCTATTTTTGAAATCTTCCATCACCCGCTCTTTTTCCGCTGAAGGCATCCTTCCATGCAGCATCCCGATCTTGTAATCCGTAAAAATCCCGGATTTCAAGTCGTTAAATATTTCTTCGGCAGCGCCGGTTTTTGATTTTGGATTTGTGAATTGGCCCTTGTTTCGTATTTCGGATTTAGTATTTCGAATTTGACCGTCGATTAAAGGGCATACTACATACGCCTGATAGCCTTTTTGGAGTTCTTCTTTGACAAAATCATAAGCCTCGCCACGCTTGCTTTGCTCGACCCAGTATGTTTCGATCGGCTTGCGGCCCTTCGGCAATTCCCTGATCACCGACATATCGAGATCGCCATAAACCGTAAGCGCAAGTGTCCTGGGTATGGGCGTGGCCGTCATCACAAGGATGTGCGGATTATACCCTTTATCTTTCAAAACAGCTCTCTGCGTCACTCCGAATTTGTGCTGTTCGTCTATTACAGCCAGGCCCATCTTTTTGAACTGGACCGACTCCTGGATAACAGAGTGCGTCCCGACGACGATATCGACATTGCCGAGCCTTATCTCGTCGGCCACCCGGGCCTTAGCATCCACCTTCATGCCGCCGATCAAAAGCGATATATTAACGCCCAGCGGCATCAGAAGCTCGCTCAAACCTATAAAGTGCTGCCTTGCGAGAACTTCGGTCGGCGCCATAATTACGCCCTGGAAGCCGTTTTGCACAGTCAGGATGAGGGCATAAGCCGCAACTATCGTCTTTCCGCTGCCCACATCCCCTTCGAGGAGCCGGTTCATCGGCCTTGTTAGCGACATGTCGCGCGCTATGTCGGCCATCGCCTTCTTTTGGCCCTGCGTAAGTTCGAACGGCATACTCTTCAAGAACGAATCGACGAGCGCGCCGGAAACCCTGTGCCCAAGGCCGCGCTCATCCGTCTTCCGTTCGCGCTTTTTAACCGCCAGAGCAAGCTGCAGCATGAAGAACTCTTCGAATACGATCCGCCTGTATGCCTTCTCGAGGTTCTCAAATGTTACCGGGAAATGGATATTGCGCACCGCGAATTTAACATCGACCAATTTTTCTCTGGCCAGTATATAAGTAGGCAGCCGCTCGGCCAAAAATTTGCCGTATTTTGCAACGGCCGTATCCGCGAGGGCGCGCAAATATCTCTGGGTCAGGCCGCCAGAGGCAGGATATATAGGGACGATCCTGCCTATGTGGAGCGAGTCGATGTCTTCCGCCTCCACTATCTCGTATTCCGGCTGGATCACCTGAAGATGATCGCGCACCTCGATTTTGCCGTACAGGATCACCCTTTGCCCTTTTTTGAAATAATCCTTAAGGTACGGTTGGTTAAACCATGTTGCCCGGACAGATCCGGTCCCGTCCGTTACGGTAATCTGGAAAAAGGGCATACCCGATTTCGCGATACGGCTGGTGCAGTTAACAATCTCGCCTTCGACGGTCCGGTGTTCTCCCGGCTTTAAATCTTTTATAGCGGTAAGGTTCGACCTATCCTCATACCGCATAGGCAGATAGTATAGAAGATCTTCCGCCGTCTCGATACCGATCTTTGCGAGCAGCGCCCCTTTCTTCGGCCCCACCCCTTTGAAATATCTCACCGGTGTTTTTAACATATTACTGTCTCTCATAGCTATCCTTTCAAAACCTAAAACTCGTTATGTTCGCGCAACCACCTAAAAAGGCGGCAAGAAAAATGTTTCCCTGGTCTTCTCTAACTATAGCCAGGGCCGGTTTTTTGTTCGTCGAAAAACGGGAGCCTGCGGAACTCGGCCGCATGGAAGCGGCCTCAAACATCCTCGGCTCTTTTGATATGAAAAAAATTCTTATATATAAACCGTTTTTCTTCTCACAAAAAACCTAACATTTTTATTGCGCGAACATAACTAGAGTTTTAGGTCTTAACCTGATAAATCTAACCAGGTCAGAAAAATTCTCTCACTCTATCCGGGAGAGATCGTGCTTCTCTCCCCGCTTCCCCCGGTAATTTTTTTCGACAAGTCAGGTAATGTGATGCGGCACCGTGGTGAGCAGGGCGTTAAAAGTTCGAGGCAGCGTATGAGAACTTTTACGGAGCGCAATTTTCACATAGCTGAAAATTGCGCGGCCTGAACGAACCACGTTGGCACAGCACATTTGACTGTTACAGCGAAAAATTTTGCTTGCATCACTTCGCGACCTATGTTACTATAACACACTCAATGCTTCGGCTCTGCCCAGGTTTGATACTGAACAAACCGAAGCATCAAAATGGAGCAAGCAAATATGTCTAAAATATGCGTCATCTGCGGTAAAAAACCGGTCGCCGGCAGAACTATCGTCCGCCGCGGTCTTGCCAAGAAAAAAGGCGGCGTCGGCCAGAAGATAACCGGCATCAACCCGCGCAGATTTTTACCTAACCTGAAGACCGTCAGAGCAATCGTAGACGGCACCCCCAAGAGGATACGCGTCTGCGTAAAATGCCTCAAGGCCGGAAAGGTCGTAAAGGCGCTTTAACCCGTCCGCATGTACCGGCATCACGGCACGATAAATTTCTTCAAGGTCGCCTCGAGATCCGCTATCTTCACCGGTTTCGATAAATAAGCATCGGCACCAAGATTTTCCGCATCCCGCGCGTACTCCCTGTCTGTTTTAGCGGTAATTATGATAACGGGGATCGCCGCCGTGTATGGATCCTTCTTCAGTTCCGCGAGTACTGTAAATCCGTTCATCTCAGCCATAACGAGGTCGAGCAATACAACGTCCGGGCTGTCCTTCTTTGCCGCCTCGAGCCCTGCTTTACCCTCGTATGCGCAAATGATACGATACCCGCCCGCCTCAAGTCTCATCCTTAAAGTAGCCGCAAAATCGACTTCGTCGTCAATAATCAGTATTGTCTTTGCCATAATCCCGCCATGCGTCCTAATATATCACATTATCGTCTTAAGCACGCGTAAAATAGAGCGCCGCAAGAAGAATAAAATTTAAGGCCGCCGCGGCCCAGCACGATTCGGGTATGCCAAGAACGGGAATCAGAAAAACTCCGGTAACGAGAGCGCCCAGGCACGAGCCGATCAAATCGACCCCGTACGTCATTCCCGCAACGGCACCTATATCCCGCCCGCCCGCGGCGCATATCTTATTCGCGAGCGGAAATTGGAACCCGCCTATAAACCCCGCCAATAAAGGCAGAAGGTTAAATACCACATTCTGACCAAACCATGAAACCGCGCCCAAACCTGAAGCGCCAAGCGGTCCAAATATTACCGGAAGCGCCAGAGGATAAACGACGAAGAGAAGCTGTGTCCTTAAGAAGGCGCTGCGACAATCCCCGAGCCGCGGGATAAGTTTTACGGCAGACCAGCCGCCCGCGACAAGTCCAAGCATAAATAGAGCCAGGATCATGCTCAACTTGTAAAACAGGTAACCATAAAGTATCTGAAACGTGAGGAGCAATATCATCTGGACGGCCATACTGCCGAAACCTGCCCCGGCCAAAGATATCATAGCCATCTTTTTAAAAGCATCCTTACGAGAATATAAAAAGACTAAGACCAGAGTCATAATGCCGTAAAGCGCGAATAGTATCTTGCGGAGCGCGCCTCTACTCACAGCGGCGAAAATTTTTGTGCATAGCGACTCTCTGAACCTCGATGTCCAAAAAGCTATATTGTAAAAATAAGATACCGGGTAAAGGTCGCGGTTGACCTGCGTTCCGGGCACAGGCGTCACTACCCTATTGATCTCCGCTATATTCTGCGCGGATAGACGCGCCGAAAGATAGTATTCCCTTACATATTCGAGCCCGACACCCCGCACGCGCGCCCTATCCATCAGTACGGCATAATCGTATGTCAGCAAGCCCGCTTCATCCGTTGCCAGAAAATGCGCCGTCTCGCCGGGGATGACAAGAACATCCCTGAAGCTGCATTTTAAGGTGGCATATATGGAACGTAAAAAAGCCGCCAGTTCCTTATTTATGAAATTTTCGGAAGAGGTAACCCCGAAAGATATCAGGCCGCCGGGCCGCAAGACTCTCTTTGCCTCCTCAAAAAATTCACGGGTATAGAACCTGTTCAGTTGCGCGGTGTACGGATCACCGACATTTATTATAATGCAATCGTATTTTCCGGCAGTGGTCTTTACGAAGAATCTGCCGTCTGTATTTTTGACGGCGGTACGCCTGTCATGAAGCGGTAAAGAGTACTCCCCGGGAAGATGTTTCTCGACCATTAGCACGATCAGTGGATCGAGCTCGACATAATCGACCCTGGCGCCCGGGTGCTTAAGGGCCTCCGCGACCAGCCCGCCGGCGCCGCCGCCGATCAAAAGAATCTCTCTTGGGTCAGGGTGCTCGAGAAGCGCAAAGTGGACCGACTCTTCGGCCCTTTGCCTGTCCGGCAGGGCGTATAAGAAGAGCCCGTTATCGAAAAACGCGAACTGGCCCGGGCGCTTAGTCAGGACGATATTACCGTAAATGGAATTCTTCGATGCGGTAAGCTCATAAGGCGCCCACTCTTTGGCTAGAGAATACACCTCGAGCCTCTCCCATCCGTTAAACGCAAAGATCGCAAGGGATACGGCAAGCAGGACGACTGCCAGCGCCGATGAAATCTTTTTAAGTCCGCCCGCTCCGGAAAAATGCAGCAGGATTGCGGCGGCGGCAAAATTCATAACGGCCAGGACAGCCATTATATGTATAGAGTTGAATAGTTTTATCAGGATACACCCGGCTATACCCCCGCCGATCGCCGCTCCTATCCCTTCAAGGACATAGACCTTGCCGGCGGACTTGTAGATACGCGAGCCTAGCGAAAAAAGAAAACCCAGGACAGCGCAAAACGGGACCAGGACCGCCAGAGTGGCTACAATCATGGGAAATACCGGTATTATCTCGCCCGGAGCGATATGGAGAGAACCCCTTAAGGCGCGGATAATGCATATAATAACCGGCAGCGCCGCGCCAACCGCTAACTGCAGCAAACCGAAGACTGCGACCCTTTCCTTTATCGTGTCGGCAAACCTTCCGAGGAAGAGGCTTCCTGCGGCGCCGCCGAAGAGCCAGGATGCCAGGATAAAGCTTATAGAAAGCTCACTGCCGTAAAAGATGATAAGCAGTTCACGCATGAATATTATCTGCGCGGCCATCGCGGTAACGCCGATACAGATTATCGAAATGACTGCCATGCTACCACCGATCCAAATAAGATAAGGAAGAGTGCGCAGGATACCCTGAAAACAAACCTGGCTTTTTCGGATTTAAGGAACCGGGCGGGCACAAGCCCTATTATGCCTGCCATTGCACCGGCTGTTATAAATCCCGAAAGAAAAGTACCCGCCCCAAATGAAACGGCATATAGCGCGCCCTGGAACGCGCCGCGCGATATAAGCGCTATCTCCGCCAACAGGGCCATAAGCGGCGCACACGGCGCGCCGCCTATCAAAAAACCGAATACGATTAATCCCGCCGCGGAACGCGCTTGTCCGGTTTTTTTACCGCAGAGGCCGGCGTCTTCCCTTTTTCCGGATAAAACGATAAGGCCCAGGATAATACCGCCCACCCCGCCGGCCAACCTAAGATATGGGAGATACTGTGAATTTACGACACCTCTTAAAATTTCACCCGATAATCCGGCCAGATATCCCAATACGGCGTAGGCAACGATACGTCCCGCAAAAAAAATCGCTATGCGTCCCAAAGCCTGAGGCATCTCCTTCTGACTGGCGGCAACATAAGCCGCGATTACAGGTGTGCAGAAAAAGAGGCACGGCCCGGCAATGCCAAAAGTGAGGCCTATGCCGAAGAGTTGAAGATAAGTGATGAGGGTAGCTACTTCCATATTCCGGATATTTTATCACCGCAGGACCTGCATCTGCCGTCCACTATATTATTTTCGAGCACTTCATACCCTATCCGCGCTATCGCTATCCTTTTACACTTCGGACAGTAAGTATTTTCGAATGTATGGCCCGGCACATTGCCTACATATACATATTTTAATCCTACATCCTTAGCTATCCTGTAAGCTTCTTCGAGTTTCTCCAGCGGCGTCGGAGGCAGGTTCTGCAGTTTAAATGCGGGGGTAAAACGGCTCAGGTGAAGCGGGACATCGCCGCCTACATTATCCTTGATCCATTCGCACATCCTGCGTATCTGGCCGGGATCGTCGTTCTGACCCGGAATAATGAGATTGGTAAGCTCGAGCCATACGCCCTCCCGCTTCACGCTCTTTATCGTCTCAAGCACCGATCCTATATCCGCCATCGAGGCCATCTTCTTATAAAATTCCGGGTCGAAACTCTTCAGGTCGACGTTGACGGCATCCATGTATTTCAATAACTCTTTGAGCGGCGCGGGATTTATGTAACCGCATGTATGCATGCCGTTCCGCAGACCACTCTTTTTTGCAAGCCGCGAGATATCGAGCATATATTCGTAGAAGACGGTGGGTTCGGTGTAGGTGTAGACTATAAAGGGGCAGCCGCTCCTTTTGGCATTAGCGACAACCTTTTCGGGCGGCACATCATAAGCCGTAACCTCGTCGGGCCGGGCCTGGGAGATCTGCCAGTTCTGGCAGAACAGGCAGCGCATATTACATCCGGCAACGGCTATCGAATAGGTTCTCGTACCGGGCAGGACATGGAAGAATGGTTTCTTTTCTATGGGATCAACGTGGACCGCAATGGGATTACCGTAACCAAGCGTATACAGAACGCCTTCCCTGTTTATACGCGCCTCGCAGAAACCGCGCTGACCGGGATTGATAATACATTTGCGCGGGCAAAGGCCGCAATGTACGACGTTATTGCCCAAAGATTCCCACCAGCCCGCCACGCGGCTCTTTGGCGGGCCATCTTCTCCGCCGGCGGCGTAAGATTTAAGGTCTAAAGCGGTAAGAAGAAGGACGGCCAGCATAACAGCAGGCAACCTTTTCATAAAGGCCATTATACTACTTTATATCCCTTAGTTCCAGTTGGATGGATTGGACTCCCTGCCAATTATTGATGGAAGGAATATATGCGAGGTCTATATCGGAACCGGGTTTGGGCACCTCGAGATCGCCCTTGGAGAAAGTTATCGCTTCGCACGTAACGTTATTGTCGGTAACCCAGAATTTGAAGCCGGTTTTCCCGATCTGGCGCGGGAGATCTTTTATGTAGACGTTGCGCGAAGAGAGAACTGGCCTGGGATTTTCCGAGCCAAAAGGAGCGAGACTCTCGATCTCCCGTATCACATCTTCACTGAGCTGTTGAAGCGGGACATCCATCTCTATATCCAATTTTGGACTGAATATCTCTTCTTTTGTATCTATAAAAGCTTCTTTGTTTATTAAATCCGTAAATTCGGCTATCCGATCTTTTTCGATGGTTATCCCGCAGGCTGATTCATGACCGCCGAATCCCGCCAACAGGTCCTTGCATCGCAGGAGATGTTCGAAAAGATGGAAACCCTCGATACTGCGGCCGGAGCCCTTGCCGAGTTTCCCGTCAAGAGATATCAGTATAGCCGGCCGGTAGAACCTGTCGGCTATGCGCGAGGCCACTATGCCTATTACGCCAGGATGCCAGTTCTCGCTCGCAAGGACGATAACCCTGTGATGTTTAAAATTAATCTCGCGCTCCACTTTAGCAAGAGCCTCTTCCAGTATCCGCGCCTCTATCTTCTGTCTGTTGCGGTTCTCCGTGCCAAGGACTTTCGCCAGATTTGCCGCAAGCGCCGGATCGTCGCTCAAGAGTAATTCTACCGCCTTCTCGGGAGAGCCGATCCTGCCCATAGCATTTATACGCGGCCCCAGCACAAAGCCGATCGTCGAGGCCGATATGCTGCCGTCCAGCCCCGCAGCATCCATGAGCGCCTTCAAGCCTACCCTCTCTCTTCTATTGAGCTCATCGAGTCCGTGCTTTGCAAGGATCCTGTTCTCCCCGACAAGCGGCGCTATGTCCGCAACTGTCCCCAGACTGACAAGATCGAGGAAATCCTCGGCAAAATGCGGCGTGCCTTCGTAAAGCGCCTTCGCCAGCTTATAGGCAAGCCCCACGCCCGCAAGGTACTTAAAGGGGTATCCGCAATCGCTCTGAAGCGGATTTATCACGGCATACGCGGATGGAACCCGGTCATTCAATATCTCATGATGGTCGGTAATTATTATATCTATCTTCAGCATCCGGGCCTGCTCCACCTCTTTAAAAGACGTTATACCGCAATCGACGCTGATTATGAGCGTAACGCCATCGCCATGCGCCTTCTTTATGGCCTGCGAATTCAGTCCATAACCTTCTTCTATACGGTTTGGGATATAAGTCGCCGCATTAGCGCCCAGCTTCTTGAGAGCCGAGTAGAGGAGCACCACGCTGGTCATGCCGTCCACGTCATAATCGCCGTATACCAGGATACGTTCACCGCCGGATATCGCGCGTTTTATCCTTGTTACGGCCTTCTCCATATCCTTAAGGAGGAATGGATTGTGGCAGGAACCGAGCGAACATTTCAGGAAATCGTGGGCAACGTCGGCCGTCCTTATCCCGCGGTTGACAAGGAGCTGTGCCGTTACTTTAGAAATATTAAGCGCGGATGAAAGGTGATCCTGGACTCCGGGATCACAATCCTTTGTTCGCCATATCTTTTGCACTTAAATCCTTTACAGTCAAACTTTATCTTTTCGCGGCTACCCTCGCCCTGTGCCACGAAATAACCAGCGGGCTCGCTATATAAATCGTCGAATATACGCCTACAAAGAAACCGATGAATATGCAGAAGGAGAAATCATTCAAAACGGCTCCGCCGAAAATCAAAAGCGATATGACCGCGAGCATCGTAACGCCTGTCGTGAGGACGGTCCTCCCCAGCATCTGGTTAACGCTCAAATTTACAATATCGCTAAAACTGCCCTTTTTGACAAGACGCAGGTTCTCCCTTATCCGGTCATATATAACTACAGTGTCGTTTATCGAATAACCGGCTATCGTCAAAAGCGCGGCGACGATCGTCAAGTCGAACTGCCTGTGCGTAAGAGCCATTGCGCCGGCGGCAAATAAGACGTCGTGGATCAGCGCTACGACGCCGGCTATGCCGTACTTCAGGTCGAACCTGAACATGACGTATATCGCGATACCGGCAAGACCAAGCGCTAAACTGATAAGCGCATTCTGCCTCAAATTTTTCCCGACCGCAGGTCCAACGGTCTCAACCTTTAACAACTGGAACGGGTTATCTTTTAATTCTTTCCTGAACGTATCCGACAATTTGGTCGTAATATCAGCCTGGGTCCTTATTATCACTTCGTTCGGGTTGCCATATTGCTGGATCGAGGCATTACCGTAACCTATACCATTAAGCACTCCCCTGATATCATCCATCTTTACGGGATTCTGAAACACGTACTGCTGAAGCGTACCGCCCGAGAAGTCTACACCGTAATTTTTATCGCCCCGCATAGCGAATAACGCAATACCGCCGATTATGAAGAGTGTCGAAATTATGTAACAGACCCTCCGCTTGCCGATGAAATCGAAATTCGTCGGACGGAATAGCTGCATAAATCGCAGCTTCGCAAGATTAAACTGATCGCACATTATATCGAAAATTACCCTTGTACAGGTAACGGCGGTAAAGAGGTTGGCGATCAAACCTATCATAAGAGTTACCGCGAAGCCCTTGATCGGGCCTGTTCCAAATTTGAATATGAGAATAGCCGCTATTATGGTCGTAAGGTTTGAATCAACGATCGCCGATAGCGCCCTGTGATAGCCTGCCGCAATGGCGGCGCGCAGGGATTTTCCCAGCGCCAATTCCTCGCGCATCCTTTCATAGATAAGGACGTTCGCGTCGACAGACATACCCAGGGTCAATATTAAACCCGCGATACCTGGCAGTGTCAGGGTGCCTTTGAATAGCGACAGACACGCCAGGATCAGGACCATATTCAAAACTACGGCGAAGACCGCTACGAGGCCTGCGAGACGGTAATAGAATACCATAAAGGCGATTACGAGCAATGTCCCGATCCACGCCGCGCGAAGGCCTGTCCTGATGGAATCAGCTCCCAGGAGCGGCCCTACGGTCCTCTCCTCCTCAACGACAACCGGCGCAGGTAAAGCGCCGGCGCGCAATATTACGGAGAGGTCGTTAGCCTGTTCTACGGAAAAATTCCCGGATATCTGGGCCTGTCCTGAGGGGATAGCTTCGCGGATAACAGGCGCGGAGACAACCTTTCCATCCAGGACTATCGCGAGCCTCTTACCTACATTCGCAGCGGTTACATTGGCAAAGATTTGGGCTCCCTTAGAATTAAGGGTAAGCGAGACGTATGGCTCGCCGAAACCGCGGGAACTAAATTCCGTCTTTGCGTTGACAAGGAGATCTCCTGTGAGACTCGCCTCTTTGGCAACAAGAAGCGGTTCACGCCCGCCGCGCTCGCCTTCCTGATATTTAAGCTCGTATCCTTCAACCGGCTCATTATTGATAGCTTTTTTGAGATCTTCCGCATTATCGGAAACAAGTTTAAATTCAAGGTGGGCGGTCTTTCCTATTATCTCAAGGGCCCTTTCTCTATCTGTAATGCCCGGAAGCTGGACAATGATGTTATCCTTACCCTGCCTCTGGATAGACATTTCGCCGACACCGAACTGGTCTATCCTGTTTCTGATAATTTCCATTGCCCTGTCCACGGCGTCTTTACGCGTTTCGACCGGCAGCTTGGATGTATCGACTCTCAAAACGACGTGCATACCGCCCTGAAGATCGAGACCTAAATTTATCTTACCTTTTTGGACAACAACGCCGTCTTTATCCTTTATTGTAAAAGGCGGCCAGATAAGCCAGAGAGACACGGCGACAATCGCAACGATTCCCAGAAATTTCCATTGTTGACCTTTATTCATTTATTCTCCTGTCCTCCGATTTGTTATTATCTAACTCTGACAAATCGTCCCTAGGTGCAATAATCTCACTCCCGGCACCGTGGGACTACCTTAATTTGTATCTCACTTTAGACAAATCGTCCCGTGATTTGCCCTTATCTCACTCTTGCAAATCATCCCGAGGTGCAACAATCTAACTCCAGCACCGAGGGATTACCTTAAAATCTAACTCCCGCAGCGAGGGACTTCCATATTATTATACCGACGCTCTCCGCTTCATGGTAGCGATACTCGACTTCTGGACTTCTACCTTAACATTATCATCGACTTTGAGCGTAACGGTGTGGTCCTTGACATTCACTATCGTCCCATGTATCCCGCCTGAGGTTATAACCTCATCATTTCTTTTGAGGCTCGCTATCATCTTCCTATGCTCATCCTGCTGTTTTTTCTGCGGACGTATGAGCAAGAAGTAAAATATCACGAAGATCAATATTATAGGCAATAAATTAATAAGCGGATTTGGTGCCGGGGCCATTTTTATCTCCTGTTCTGTTATTGTTTAACTTCGGACAAAACATCCGATCCCATCCGGGCGCCTGGCTCCGGGCGGGAGAGGATTACCTTTTTCGATACTGGCTCAGAAACTTTTCCTTGAAATCGCCGAAACGGTCTTCTCTGATCGCCGCGCGCGATAATTGTATAAGTTTAACATAAAAATGGAGATTATGCAATGAGACAAGGCGCAAGCCCAGGAGTTCTTCGGTATTGAAGAGGTGCCTGATATACGCGCGGGTATGGTTCCGGCAGGCGAAACATTCGCACTTATCGTCAATCGGCCGGAGATCCTCCTTGTATGCCGCGTTTCTTAGCTGAAGCTCGCCCGACCATGTAAATGCCTGGCCGTTCCGCCCATTCCTGGTAGGCACAACGCAATCGAACATATCCACACCGTTCGAGATCGCTTCTATTATGTCCGGCGGCGTCCCTAAACCCATCAGGTACCGCGCCTTATCCTGCGGCAGAAGCGAGGCGGTATATTCAGCCACTTCGTGGATCAGGTTCTCCGGTTCTCCTACGCTTACCCCTCCTATTGCGTAACCGTCAAAACCTATTTTGAGTAAGCCGTCGACCGCTTTTTTGCGTAAATCCAGATACGTGCTTCCCTGGACAATTCCAAAAAGTAATTGGCGCATAGAGGTCTTCGGTCTATGGTCGATGGTCTCTGGTCTGCTAAAATATTCTTTCGCTCTCCTCGCCCACCTGGTCGTCAACTCAAGCGACTGCTCAACATAATCCCTGGCGGCAGGATAATGAACGCACTCGTCCAGGATCATCATAATATCACTGCCAAATATCCGCTGTATATCGACGGCCTTTTCCGGCGTGATAAAATGTTTCGAACCGTCGATATGGGATGAGAATTCGGCGCCCTCATCGCTCAGCTTCCGCAATGTAGCGAGGCTGAAGATCTGGTAGCCGCCGCTGTCGGTCAGGATCGGTTTATCCCAGCCCATAAATTTATGCAGCCCCCCCGCTTTACGTATAATATCGAGCCCGGGCCGCAGATAGAGATGGTACGCATTGCCAAGGATTATCTCCGCACCAAGCCCTTTTAACTCCTCGGTCGAAATAGCCTTAACCGTCCCCTGTGTCCCGACGGGCATGAAGACAGGCGTATCGACCTCGCCGTGGGCAGTCGTAAGCTTGCCCAGCCTCGCCTTGGTCGATTTATCTGTATGGATTAGTTTAAACATAATCGCTCCGAGAAAATTTTCGTCTTCAGTCCGGCGTTTACTTTTAGGCGTTGCCTTGCGCTTGTCGCAAATCGCATTAGGCATGCGATTTGCTGTGCAAGATTTCGATGGTCATCCAACCTGCCGGCAGTAAGAACTCTTGAGCAGTTTGTCTGACCTTTTCTGAACCGTCATAAGGTATCGAAATTTTGAACAGTCGCTCCGGCAATCACCTAAAAGTTCCGCCATCTGACGGAGCGAAAATTTTCTCTACACTCCCCGGTAAAATTTTTCGCATCCGTTGAAATGTGATGTGGCGACGTGGTGAGTAGGGCGTTAAAAGTTCGAGGCAGCGTACGAGAACTTTTACCGAGCGAAATTTTCACATAGCTGAAAATTTCGCGTCCCTACGAACCACTCGACACAGCACATTAACTGCTGCTACGAAAAATTTTATCCTTCGGCCATAGGCCTCGGGATATTGCAAACCGACTTATTGAATTGTCTTATAGTATCAGCATCCCATCACCATAACTGAAGAATCTGTACTTTTCGGCAATTGCCTGCCGGTATGCCTCGAATATAAAGCCCTTCCCCGCGAACGCGCTCACCAAGAGCATCAGCGTTGACTTCGGAAGATGAAAATTAGTCATTAGATGATCGACAACTTTAAATTCATATCCCGGATAAATAAACATGCCCGTATAACCGCTGGAAACCTTGCCGGAGCAATGCTCCAATACGCGGGCAGTCGTGGTTCCAACCGCAAATACTTTGCCGCCTCGCTCTTTGGCTTCCTCAATTGCCTTCGCTGTCTCTGCAGGCAACTCGAAATACTCCTTATGCATCTTATGCGATTCGACGTTATCGGTCTTTATCGGCGCAAATGTCCCGTAATTCGTGTGCAGCGTCACATACCCGGTCTCGACCCCCAGTTTCTGCAGCCTCCCCAACAATTCATGCGTAAAATGCAGTCCCGCCGTTGGGCTCGCTGTCGCGCCGTCCCTGCCGGCGTAAACGGTCTGATAATTCAGCCTGTCAGACTCTTCATCGTCTCTATCGATATATGGGGGCAGCGGCACATGTCCTATCGCGTTCAATATATCGTCGAGGGGCCGCGCAAACTTTACGAACCTTCCGACATCTCCCCGGCCGAGGATCTCGACCTCATCGCCCGATTCGAGAACAACCTTCTCGCCGTCCTTTATTCTCGCACCAGGCCTTACAAGCGCTTCGCAGGTCGGATTCTTCTTCTCGAGTAGAAATAGCTCGACTTTTCCGCCAGACTTTCTTTTACCAAATAACCTGGCCGGAATAACCTTCGTGTTATTCAGAACCAATAGGTCTCCCGCCTTAAAATATCCGGCGATATCCTCGAACGTCTTGTGCGCAATCGTCTTCTTTTTGCGATCGAGCACCATGAGCCTGCACTTATCGCGCTCATCTGCCGGATACTGCGCGATCAATTCCTTCGGTAAGCTGTAGTCGAATTCAGATAACTTCATATTCTTTCCATAAATTTTTCGGGTCCTCACCGCGGCTTCGCCTTTTGTTTTATAGGGCTTTAGTCCCGTGCGCATGCAAGGCTTTTAATATCAGTATTCTTGATTTGATAAGCTTTATTTAAATAACCTTAACGGTCAGTATGCTACGGCAAAGACGAAAGGCCAAACCCCACCCCGTAATCGCCCTATTCGACAAAAGGCTGGAAGCCGCGGCACCCGAAAAATTTACAACCTCTCATGACTAGAGTTTTAGCGTTTAACCCGGCATGTCTAACCAGGTTAAAAAAGCTTATTTGCTAAAAATCTTCAGCAATTTGTTCCGACGTAATAATCTTAGACGAGAGAATCCTGACTATATCTTGATTGTAATGATATAAACCACCCTTGATTTCTTCTATTGCCTTTATCATTCCTAATCTTCCGCTTTCATTTTTTATAATTATGTACTTAATATCGTCTGGGTTAAAGGGTATCTTAAAAATTTCTAATATTTTTTTATTTGCATTTGCACGAATTTTTTCATCGAGATACTGTTTCTTTTCAAGCACAAAAGAAGAGAAGTCCGCTTTATTAGGTACGAATCTCCACTCTCGTTCATCATAAAAACATTTACGTTTATATCTTCCGCGTCTCCATATTTGCCCTTTATACAATTTGGTACGACTAGCGATTTGAAATAAAAATCTACCTACTTTTTGGTCGTGCAATATAGCTGTGTATGTTTTTATGCTTTGAAATTGCCTTGCTAAATATGAGTTTGGGCATACATATATAACGGGGTTCATCTTGTTCCTGACACCCCATTCTTTATTCATCCCGATACCATATCCGCCATAAAATCGTCTGTGTTTTTCAGTCTGAGATAATGGTAAATCGCAAAAACACGTCATCGGGATAGCAACTTCACCAATTTTAAAAGGGCTTGAAAAAATTGTACTAAAATCCTCTAGGCAATATTTTGGACGAAATCCTAGCGTAAGAATATTGATTATACTATAAACGCCATCGGTAAAATGAAACAAGGTATTTGAACTTATTGGCATAGGTAATCCATGGGTTATTCAATCACTCGGTAAAATTTTTCGCATCGCTCTGTCGGAATGTGATGTGGCGATAATGGTTGAAAACCGAGGCGTTTGTGTCGAGCAGGGCGTAAAAATTGCGAGGCAGCGTCCGAGCAATTTTTCCCGAGCGCAAATTTTACATGGTTAAAATTTGCGCGTCCCTGCGAGGCACAACGCCGATGGTTTCAACGAACCACTCGACACAGCACATTCGAGTGCTGCATCGAAAAATTTTATATTTTTATCTTGTCTATCGTTAAGATCTCCGCGCCGGGGTAGTAATATTTGAGTATCTCGTCGACTTTCTTGCCCTTGCGCGACATCCCGTATGCACCCCATTGGCACATCCCGACACCATGGCCCCAACCTACTCCATCTATCGTAAGGACAGTGCCGTATACCGACATGTTAAACTTCGTGCTCCTGATCTCATTCGGACCCAGAATCTGCCTGAAATCTTTTCCGGTCAAAACGACGGATCCCCCGGCATCGTCCTTTATCTCCATCTTGTCCACTCTGCCGGACCTGTTCTTTGTCACGACTGCAGCGCCGACAATACGCCCTATCTTATAACCGTTTTTGTCCAATGCATTTTCAAGCGTTGAGAGCGGAATATGTTTTGTCCATCTATAGTGGGGTGATTCCAAACAGAAATTGCATTCAACCCCTTTTAGCGGCTCTAGCTTTATGTTCCAGAGATTCGAGGCATCCTCGGTGTAACCGGCGCATGTAGCATGGTAGTATGCAGGAAAGATGTCGGCCTTGTAAGTAAGTACCTGCCCCTTAGTCTTGTTGACTGCTGCCGTGGTAGCCCATTTTTCAGACTCTCTTCCGCCGTAGACCTGGGAATATATGTCATTTCTCAGGTCGTAGGCCTGGGGCTTGCTCTGCCTTATCTGATATAGCGCAAATGTCCGTGCGGTTATCGCCTGCGCCTTCAATACCTCCATAGGCCAGCGGTGTGAAACCTCATGATACAGGACTCCGTACAGATATTCATCGAGAGGAAGGCGATTTATCGCCATGAACTTTCCGTTATCTTTCTTTACTAGGTCGACATCCCCCCTGAACTTGCGGCCGTTTACAAACGTGCTTCCGTCCCGCCCTTTTTTTATATTAATCGAATCCTTATCGTCTAGTATCAATATCCTGACGGTCGGGTTGGAAAAATCATCGGCAAATGCGCCGACAGCGTGGATCGCAATAAGGGCAAAACATATGCCGGGGATCAGGTAAATTACGCGTTTCATCTTGGCTTGGCCCTTTTTTCGATCCTCTCCTTCTCCGAGAATATACAACCGCAGTAATTCTGGAGATAGTAACCTTTTGCTCTTGCCTTATCGCGGGCCGCCTTAAACCCTACCCGGAAATCCTCATAATAAAATTTGAGGCCGCTTTTGGCGGCGATCTCCCCGCAGATATCCTTCAATACCGCGTGGTCCTGGTATGGACTCGCAAGGAGCGTGGTCGTAAACGCTTCGAAACCGTTCTCGACGGCAAACCGCGCCGTTTTTTCGAGACGGATCCACCAGCATACCGGGCACCTTTTCTCGAAGGCCTCATTGTCCGATATGTACCGGAAGTATTTCTCGACCTCGTATTCCGGATAGATTACGTTATAGCCCTCTTCTTTGGAATGCCGTCCAACCACTTCTTTTCGCTTAAGGTATTCTGAATAGAGGTGTATATTGGGATTATAGAAGTATCCGGCAAACTTGTGGCCGTTCTTTTTTAGTTCCTCGACCGGATAGATGGCGCATGGCGCACAGCAGATATGCAGCAGTATATTCATCTCTTGTCATTCGCCGTTTATCGTTCGCATTTCATCCTAACGAAATACGGCTTAAAACATCTCCTTCTGAATTTCTTTCTGGCTGCGGGAAAACCCCATATGCTGATATGCCTGCCGGGTCAGCTCCCTGCCTCTCGGCGTCCTCTTGATAAGGCCCGCCTTCAGAAGAAACGGCTCGACCACATCCACTATAGTATCCGGCTCCTCGTTGAGAGTTGCCGCGATCGATTCTATCCCGACGGGCCCGCCGTTGAAAGATTCATGCATGACCGCCAGCACTTTCCTGTCGACACCGTCGAGACCCATCGTATCGATACCGTGGTTGGCGAGCGCCTCTTCCGCGGCCTCGAGGGTTACCTTACCGTCACGTTTCACCTGGACCCAGTCCCGCACGCGCCGGAGGAGCCTGTTCGCCACACGCGGAGAACCCCGCGCGCGCCGCCCTATCTCTTCGGCCGCGTTCTTTTCGATCGGGATGTTGAGAAGTTTTGCCGAACGCGTAACGATATTAACCAGGTCGGCCGCTTCATAAAAATCGAGGTGATGGAATATGCCGAACCTCGAACGTAAGGGCGCTGTCAGCAGCCCCGCGCGCGTAGTCGCCCCTATCAGCGTAAATCGCTTCAAATTGAACTTTATCGTCTTGGCGTAGGGCCCTTTATCTATTATGAAATCTATCTCGTAATTCTCCATCGCGGGATATATAAACTCTTCGACGGTCTTCGAGAGCCTGTGTATCTCGTCGATAAAAAGGATGTCGCCGTCGGCAAGGTTCGTGAGTATACCGATGAGATCGCCTGCCTTTCCTATCGCCGGCCCGCTTGTCGCCGTTATCTTGGAGGCCATCTCGTTGGCCATGATGTGGGCGAGGCTCGTCTTGCCCAAACCCGGAGGGCCTGAAAGGAGCGTATGTTCAAGCGGTTCACCGCGTTTCCGCGCCGCCTGGAGCGAGACCTTAAGATTCTCGACAAGCGTCCGCTGCCCTATAAACTCATCAAGCCTGGACGGCCTTAAAGAAATATTTAATATCTGGTCTTCTTCGGTCTCCTGAGCCGTTAATATTTTTTCCCGCCTGTCTAATGTATTTGAATTTTGGGTATCAGGCTTTGCTTCGGATTTTGGATTTTGGATTTTGGATTTAGCCATCTGTCTTTACCTCGACCCCCTATAGACCTCATTCAATATCTCTTCACAGCTCGCGATTTTCGGGTTGCGCTTAAAGGCTTTGGCGATCATCTCCTGAGCTTCGTTCTTCTTGTACTGTAGCTGGAGGAGCACGCTAAGCGCTTCTTCTTTTATGTCTTCTTTTCCTTCCGGAGCGCCCCCGAAAAACTTATCCTGCATAAGGGCAAATTTTCCTACCTTACCCTGCAGTTTTGCAACAATTTCTCTCGCCTTCTGCTCACCTATACCTGGAAGCGATTTTAAAACCACCATGTCACCGCGGTCTATAGCAGCCGCTATCTCAGAGATAGCAAGTGTCAATGCGCGGCATGCGGCCTTGGGCCCAACGCCGGAGACCGTTATAAACTGTTCAAAGAAATCTTTCTCTATTTCGTTTAAAAACCCGACCAGAACAGGTATAGCTTTAGATTGGTCCATCTGGTAGTAATGGTAAGTGATTAGAGTTATACTGCCATCCGGTAACTTCGCTTTATCTATCCCCTTCATTACCGCGGGAGGTATCAGGACTTCGTACGAAAGGCCGTTTACATCCACTATGAGACTTGAAGGCCTTTTCTGCTTTATCTTTCCGGCAATATGACTTATCATAAATTCCTATGCTAAATTTTTCGCTCTGTCGTAATGTGATGTGGCGACGTGGTTGAAAACCGAGGCGTTTGTGTCGAGCAGGGCGTAAAAATTGCGAGGCAGCGTCCGAGCAATTTTTCCCGAGCGCAAATTTTACATGGTTAAAATTTGCGCGTCCCTGCGAGGCACAACGCTGAGGTTACGCAACCACTCGACACGTCACATTCTACTGCTGCGAAAAATTTATTCCCTTCTCTATGTAGCAATAGCTTATCGCCATCGCAAGCGCGTCACTCACATCGACCGGCTCCGGCGGGTCCTTTAGCTTGAGAAGACTCTGGACCATTCTCTGTACCTGGCATTTCGACGCATGTCCGTTGCCGGTAATCGCCTTTTTGATACGCGTCGAGGGATAATTCATCAATTTGATATCGAATTTACCGCAGACCAAACATGCCATTGCGCGGGCATGGCCCATCAGGATCGCTGTGGTCGGATGTTTATAGTGGGAATATATCTTTTCCAGGACCAGCACACCGGGCCTGTGCTCTGCCACTACGCCGGATATCTCGTCGAATATCTTGGTGATCCTTACCTGAACCGGCGTCTTCGATCTAGTCCTGATAATCCCGGCCTCTACAAGTTTGAAGTTATCATGGTTCGGCGAAGTCGAGGAATCTTCAATTATACCGTAACCGGTTACCTGTAACCCAGGGTCTATCCCAAGTATCCGCATTATCCTCCTTCGCGCTTCTACAATCATACTCCGGGAGCGCTTCGGAGCGATTCCTGCGAAGCCCTACCACAGCCTAATCCTGAAGGGCGAAGCAGGATTATCCTCCGCAGAATTATTCATTGATCAATTCATCGGGTATATCAAAATTGGCGTAGACGTGCTGTACGTCATCATGTTCTTCCAGGCCGTCTACCAGGTCGAGAATTTTCTTCGCGTCCTCGCCCTCCACCTTTACGGTAGACTTCGGAAGGAGGGTTATCTCCGCGTCTTCTGTCGGTATCTTAGCGTCATCGAGCGCCTTCTTCACCTTAAAGAAATCCGCCGGGGCCGTCTTCACGGCATAGTTTTCATCCTCGACGATCAGGTCTTCGGCGCCCGCATCCAGCACTATACCCATGAGTTTATCTTCGTCGATCGTCTTTTTATTCACAACAAAATAGCCCTTCTTCTCGAACATCCAGCTGACCGAACCGGCGCCCGCCATATTCCCGCCCTTCTTGGTAAATATAGTGCGCACCTCGCTCGTCGTCCTGTTCTTGTTGTCGCTTACCCCTTCGACATATATCGCAACGCCGCCCGGACCGTAACCTTCGAGCGTTATATCTTCATAATTCACGCCCTCCAACTCACCGGTGCCCTTCAATACCGCGCGCTCGATATTGTCCGCCGGCATACTCGCTTCTTTTGCACGCTCGATGGCTACTCGGAGCCTGGGGTTATTTTCCGGTTTGCCGCCGCTTCTTGCCGCAATCGTTATTTCTTTGATAAGCTTTGTGAATAACGAACCTCTTTTGGCGTCGGTTGCAGCCTTCTTATGTTTAATCGTCGCCCATTTCGAATGTCCACTCATGTTTCTCCTCTCAGATTGCAGTTTTAGCGGATAGCGCATAGTGAATAGTAAATAAAACCTGAGGGCTTTCTTCCTCTCCGCTATCCACTAATCACTATTCACTAATCCTCGGTCTCTTCTTTTTTGTTTGCCCGCGCCTTCTCGGTTATGGCCTGCGCCAGGTTCGGCGGCACCATCTCATAGTGTGAAAAGGACATCGTGTATGCGCCCCTTCCGCCTGTTATCGATTTAAGTTCGTTCACGTACTTATACATCTCTTCCAGCGGCACTTTAGCCTTGATCACCTGCGAGCCGTCCGCCGGCTCCATCCCCATGACCCTGCCGCGCCGCGAATTCAGACTCCCGGTAATGTCGCCCATAAACTCGTCCGGGACAACTATATCTACGTCCATTATCGGCTCCAGGAGCACCGGCCGCGCCTTCAGCATCGATTCTTTGAATGCATGGCGCGCCGCGGTCTGGAACGCTATATCTTTGGAATCGACCGGATGCGTCTTACCATCATAAACTATCGCCCTGACATCGACGACCGGATATCCCGCCATGGGACCTGCCGACAGGGCGGCCCTTACGCCCTTCTCACAGCTTATAACAAACGGCCTCGGGATCGCTCCGCCTACAACTTCGTTGACGAATTCGAAACCCGACCCTCTCGCCAGCGGCTCTATACGCATCCACACTTCAGCAAACTGGCCTGCGCCGCCGGTCTGCTTCTTGTGCCTGTATTGGGCATCGCCCTTGCCCATTATCGTCTCTTTATATGCAACTTTTGGGGTGCCCACATCTACCTGGACGCCATAGCGCACCCTCATCCTGTTTAAGAGCATGGCAATATGCATATCTCCCATACCGGAGACTATCATCTCTTTGGTCTGTTCGTCCCTCGTAACCCTGAAGGTCGGATCTTCGGCACTTATCTTATGGATCGCAGTCGATATCTTATCCTCGTCCGCCCTTGTCTTCGGCTTCAGCGAAAACGATATGGCCGGTTCGGGGAACTGTATATCCTCGAACTTTATAGGGTTCTTTTCCTCTGCTATAGAATCGCCCGTCTCCGTATCTTTCAACTTCGCGACACAAACAATATCCCCCGCCCGGGCGGATTCTACGGGAACCTGTGTCTTTCCCATAAGGCTAAACATGCCGCCTATCTTCTCCCTGACGCCTTTATTCACATTATAAAAACCTGTATTCGATTGAAGCTTGCCGGAAAATACCTTAAATATCGATATCTGGCCGAGAAACGGGTCCGAGAGCGTCTTGAATACCAGACCGGCAAACGGGCCGTCTGACCTGACCGGAAGAGAAATCTTCTCGGACGTGTCGGTTTTTGACGCCTCCGCGGCAGGTCTATCCGCCGGAGACGGCAGATAGTTAACTATCATATCCAGAAGCTCCCGTATACCGATGAGGCGGGTTGCCGCGCCGCAGAGTATCGGGGTAACGTCACCCTTAACTACCGCTTTCTTGAATGCCTTATCCAGCTCATCGAATGACAGCTCGCCAGTCTCGAGATATTTTTCGAGTAAGGCATCGTCCGTCTCGGCCACGGCCTCCGCAAGATCATCGGCAAGCTTTTTAGCGTGTTCCTTATCGGTATCCGATAATGTGTCGAGCCCTTTACGGTTGACGATGTTCACGACATTTTTCAGGGCTGACTCTTTTCCGACCGGGACGTCGACGGCAATGCAGTGCTTCCTGAATTTTTTGTTGATATCTTCGAAACATTTGTCATAATCGGAATGTTCTTTATCGAGCATATTTATGAAGAAAATGCACGGCACGCCCTTTTCCATCGCCATCCTATAGGACCGCTCCGTCCCTATCTCTATTCCTCCCGTAGCGTTAACGACGACGATGCACGCATCGGCCGACCTGAGACCGCCTATCATCTCGCCCACGAAATCGGTGTAGCCGGGCGTATCTATTATATTTATCTTCGTGGAATTATATGTAAAACTCAAAAGCGATGTGCTCGCCGAGTGCTTCTTATCCTTTTCGTCCTCATTGTAGTCGGAAGCTGTAGTGCCGTCGTCCACCCTCCCCATCCGCGGGATCGCTCCGGCGCTATGTAGCATTGCCTCGACAAGGGTCGTCTTACCGCTACCCGAGTGGCCCAGAAGAATGATATTTCTTATATCTTTCGCCTCGAAGCTCGCCATAGTATGTGTTCCTTTCGTTAAACCATGTTAGAAATATAATTTCTAACGTGGTAAATATTACTATTATAACCCTGAAGAATAAAAAGTCAAGCCCTCGACGTACTTACGTGCGCTCGGGCTTAACCCCTGAGCTTGCTTAAGGATCAACCTATTATAGACCTGATCCTGCTTATAAGTTTCTCTATATCGACAGGTTTTACGAAATAGTCCGCTACCCCCGCCTTCTTGGCCGCTTCTATATCCGACTCATCGCAAAGGGCGGAGACGACTATTATCGGTACATCTTTAGTATTCGGGTTCTTCTTCAGGACCTCACATGCTTCTAAACCGTCTATCCCGGGCATCTTTATATCCAGCAGGATCAGCGCCGGCAGGTTGCTCACTATCTCTATCCCGGCATCCACGGCGTTTGTGACGGTAACTACCTCGAACCCTCTCTCCTCAAGGGCCTGCCTTAAGAGCGCCAGAAAATCCTCTTCGTCATCAACCAGCAGGATCTTTTTAGACTTACGCATAAAAATATCCCCCTATTTCCGGCCAAGTTAGATACTTTTTCCTGTTTTAAAGAACTGGGCCTTTATCCAGCCCCAATTCAAGACGAGATGCAGGAGGACAAGAACCGTCATCAAAAGACCGTTGTACTCATGAATTTCGATAATCGTCTTAAAGAGGCCCGGGCTCGTAACAAATAACCCAAGATAGAGCATCAGGCCGGTTAACGCCTGGATGAGCATCGAAAAGAAAAGGAAGATGTTCGATATTTTGAGCAGCCTTGTTTTATTCACGCGAAGCCCCCTGGGGTTTCTTTTCCACAACGCAGGGAACGTTCTGAGGACCCAGAAGCGCGGCCATGTTTGCCGCCTCATATGGATTAAATTCTATATCATGCCTGTACTGCCTATAGGCAAGCCTGCCCGATTCGGTATATACCCGTCGCTCCATGGGCATACCCGTCTCATCGTATGATACCTGTGATTCCAGGTGAGTACCGCTATACCACCAGCGCATTGCCGCCCATCCGTCTATGCCGGTCCTGAGTTTGCCCTTTTCGTCATAAAACGCTTCCTCGATCCTATTACCGACGGGATCGAACTTCTCCACCTTTTCGACGGTCCCGTCGTGCCTGCAGTAGGCCTTCGCCTTAAGAAGACCGTTCATATCGAATAGCGTACACGATTTTATCGTGCCAGTGTCCCAGTGTTCATACTGCCGCAGGCTCTTGATCTCACCCTCGGCAAAGCATTCCGGTATAATAGCCGCCAGGACCGCGACAAAAGCGATTACCGTCAGTACGTATTTCATAATCACTTCCTGGGAGACTCTTCTTTCTTCAAGGGGACCACTCCTGCCAGGTCGCCTATCACATTTACGAGCTGTCCATCGGATGGCACAATTATCTTGACGTTACTGGCAAGCGACTTCTCCACTGTCTCGAGCCGCCTCAAGAGCTGGGCATTGCCGACAAAATATCTTTCGGCGGCCTCATTTACCAGTTTGATCGCCTCGGCCTCGCCCTGTGCCTGCAAGATCCTTGCCTGGCGCTGTCCTTCAGCCCTCTTTATCGACGCGCGCCTTTCGCCATCGGCAACCGTTTCGGTGGCGGTAGCATAATCTATAGCCGAGATCTTCTCGTTCTCCGCTTTAACAACCTTGTTCATCGTCTCCTGGACATCCTTAGGCGGATCTATCTCCTTCAGCTCCGTTCTTACGATCTCCAGGCCCCAGTTCGCGGTCTCGGACATCAGGGTCTTATGCAGTTCTTCGTTGATTTTGCCTCTTTCGCTGTTAGCGGATTTCAGCGTGAGAGTACCGATGATATTTCTTAAAGTAGTCCTCGCGAGGTTAACTATCTGGTAGAGGTAATTATTTACATTATACTGCGAGCGCTTGACGTTCTCTTCATCTGCTTTGACCTTGAAATATACCTGCGCGTCGACTTTTGCATTAAGATTATCGTTCGTTATTATCTCCTGCGGTTCGGCATCTACCATCTGTTCGGTAACATTCACCTGATACATATTCTCTATTACGGGCATTATCCAGTGAAACCCCGGCTCCGCGAACCTGTTATACTTGCCGAGCCGTTCGATCAGCCCCCTGTGAGTAGGACGAACTATCCTTATGCCGAAAAGAAATACGACAACTAACACTAATGCAACTGTAAAAATAACGGAATTCAACATATTAAGCCTTCTCCTTTCTATTTTATAATACCTGCTAATCCATTATACGAAAAGACGTACTTACCTTTAATCTCTCTCCTGGCAACCGACCCATGCTGCCTGCTGTCACGGCTGACCGGCGGATTATCTCCCAAAACATAATAGGAGCCGCTCGGGACCTTGAACAACTCACCTGCCTTGCCAAAGTCACCGGCATTCTGGAAAGAGACCCCCTCCGGCAAACCGGGTATCCGGACGGGCAGACCGTCGGCATACAGGCACCCGGACCTTATTTCAACTTCTTCCCCCGGCAGGGCCGCGATCCTCTTACACATCAATTTTCTCTTATCTTTATCGATGATTTCGTATATAACTATATCCCCGCGAGCCGGCTCCTTAGACTTATACGCGGCCAGGTCCGCCACTATCCGTTCCTTCGGCTTGATCGTCGGGGACATCGACGCAACCGGAACCTTGAATAACCTGTAAGGCAGCTCATAGTTCAGGATCACGCGACCGGTAATTACGAGGGCAATTAAGGCGGTTATTACTCCACACAGCGCAAGCGACACGCCTTTTAATGATCCGCGGGATCGCTTTATCTTATACAGAGCGATCGAACCTGTTATTATCGTTATAGGAATAAGGATAAATAGGATAAGGCTAGATATCCCCATAACCAGGCTAAGTATCGAAAGAGCACTGAATCCGGCCTTCTTCACCATAGCAGTACAAAAAATAAGAGCAGCCTCTTGATCCGAGACTGCATATAGGGCGCATTTTGCATATTAGCTTACTCTTAGGTACCTCGGCCACGCCCGGGGTTGATGCTAAAGCAAAGTCAAAGCATCAACGCGCCTTGATAAGCCTGTCAATATCGGTTGGCGCTATGTCGACGAATTCTATGCCCGTATCTTCATCCAATAGCGCTTTACGCTTGCGCTTGTTGGTCCATCTCACCCTGCCCGTCGCCGATATACCGCCAACTCCATCGCGCCTATCTATAGACATTTTGATCATATCATTGGCTTTGACTATCTCGGACATGGCCGGCATGGAGAGGCCGCCTCTGGAAACATCGCTTGCGATTGTGTACCCAAAACGTGAAGCGTCGAAAAGGGGCTGGTATTTGATCTGGAACGAAGCCTGGAACCGCGGAAATTTTCTTTTCTCTTCCATATTATTTTGGGGTTGTGTGGTTTAAGTATAGCATTTGGCGGCCCGCAAGTCAAGCCGCGCTACAGCGCGCTACAGCGCTTCAGTACTCTACGGTAACCATTATTACCTTGGCGGGTTCGCGACTGCTGGTACCGCTGCGGTAATACTGCACCGTTACGTAGTCACCCTTAGAGACATCGGACAGGTTTATGTCATAGATATCTTTCTGCAATTTCGTATCCCGATCTATATGAAAAGTTATTTGACAAATTCCGTCTACCGTAAGAGAGGATTTTATTGTATCTACGCTTACGACCTTCCCTTCAAAAACCCTCAGGTCGTCGTCAGAGTATTGTTCCTCCGCTCCGCACGGCGCGGCTATCAGCATCATCGTAAGGAACATAACATTTATAGATGCAACCATTATTTTCATAAGATCATTTCCTGTTTATTCTTCATAATGTCCTCCTTTGCTCTCTTTCGTTATCCGGGCATCCTGTCTCGATATGGCCCTGGACCTGCCCAGAGGATCTCCGTCGTACTCCAATGTATCCTGATCTATACCTTTCGCATCTTTGTCAAGTAGCCGCTCATCTCCGGAAGTCACCTTGCCGATCTTGCTGGCCGCCGACGATATGGCTTCCGACAGGAAACTGCCGTCCGTAAATAGTCCCTTATCCTGTTCGCCGCCTTCTTCTGCGCACACCGGCAGAATTGCCGCCATTGCTATAACCGCAAACAATAGTATTCCTGCGATCCTTACCATATATCTCACCCGTATTTTATCTTCGCGATCACTATATAAACCGACAAAACAAATGTTACGGCATTGGCAAGCATAACCGGGAGGCTCCCCGTCACAAAACCATAAAATAGCCACATGACAACGCCTATGGAAAATATGATATACATGGGCAGGGAGATATCCAGCGTATGCCTGGTCCGCATAATTCTGACAACCTGCGGCAGGAACGATACAGTCGTGCAAATCCCCGCTATTATCCCTATCAAATCTATCTTATCCATCTTATAGTTTATCGATAAAATCGAAATCCGGCGCCATCCGCGAATCGGGATTGGCCCTCATGAACTCTATGGCATACTTTGCCTTATTTGCCAGCTCGGAACCCGGGGACAGGGCTACCGCCTTATTAAATGCTTGATATGCTTTAGAATTATTATGGTCATTGACGTAATAATATACCCCCATATTATAAACGGCAACCTGGTCATCAGGTGAAACTTTCAGTATCGACTGGTTTACCTCATAAAAATCGTCAAGCATCTTCAGATTATAATAAATTTCGCTTGTTTCGTCCAGCATAGTAATATAAAAGGCCCTATCTTCTCCGCTCATGCCTGTAACCAGGCCCATCTTTTCCCGGAAGACGGCCAATTCCGATGCAGCCTCCTTATCCTTCATATCCATGTAGTAGCTCTTACCCAGAAAAAAATGGGCAGGCGGATAGCCTGGATTCACCTTTATGGCTTTATTAAGATATTGGGCCGCCCGCTTCCTGTTACCCATCTCCTGGTATAGCCTGCCCAGCATCGAAAGGGCCGTCACGTCTTTATCATTCAACGAAAGGTATATGCCAAGCAGGGATTCGGCCTCATCAAATTCTTTTGCCGCCATGCGCCGCTCGACGTCCTTGTAAAAAAACGGCTCTGAAAAGGCCGGGACCGCCTGTATGAATACGAGCCCGGCAAAAACTATCGTCACCACACGTTTCATTGTGACATGCCTTCCGCCCTGGTTAGCGTTGTCAAATCAACCCTTAGACAGATAATTTTCGATCGACCGGTCGTAAGTCTTCTCCGTAGCTTTATCGAAATAGCATGCCGGCAGTTCACCGCTTGACCTGTGATACGCAAGGCACTCGCAGCATACCCCGTGTCTGGGACAGCCTGGATACGTGCAATTGCATAATGCCACGTTCTTCTTGCTATTAGGGCAATCCATCACAGCGCTCCCATCCCCCCGATTTCCTTGCTTATGGCAAAAAAATGAAAGTCTCTGCGCTTCACCTTAAGCGGAGGCAATTTGCGTTGTATCTCATATCCGCATTTTTTATACAAACTTATCGCCTTACTATTATCGACGTCTGTACGCAGAACTATCCGCCCGGTGCCGCGCTTTCTTACGTCCTCTTCTATCCGTTCGAGAAGGCGCCTGCCCAATCCCAGCCCTCTGAACCTGGGATATAACGCTATATAACTGAGCCTGCTCTCGCCTGCGCCCACTTTCACTTCACTCCCGGCCCTGAGCAAGTCCTGCGCTTTTCGCACAGCGCTCCATCCCATATATCTTATAGTCAGAAGCGTAGTACGCATCCCATGCCGCTTCTTCTGTTTATAATCATACACTATGGCCGTGCCGGCTATTTTCTTATCAACCTCTATAAAATACGAGTATTCGAAACTGAAAGCGTTATTCCTGTGCCGGAATAATTGCGCCATCAGCCTCCTTACCCGATAGCCAAATAGGTAAAGCAGGAATTTCGGGGCCGTGTGCAGGACGAGGCGCGAAAAATCATTCGCGTCATCCGGCAGTCCCCTTCTAATAACAATCTCGCGCTCTTTATCCATTTTCTTTATTTCTTCATCCGCTTTACGGCTTTTTCCATACGCGCAAAGGCTTGGTCCGCCGTCTTACCTTCCGTAAGATTACCGCAGCATATAGCCGCATATCCTTTTCGGTTGCGTATCTTGAAAATCCTCACCTTGTTTTTCGATAATTTCATTCCAAGCCCCTTTTTTCTCTCTCCCGTTACTTCCTAACCATAAAAGACCGGATCGATCTTTTGCTTTTTCTTGAACCGTCATATATCTGCCTCATAGACCATGTATAGGCTTGCCCTTTCTTAAAAAAAATAGGACAGGCGCTATTTTCCCCTACGCCTGTCCATGAAAAACCAACCCTATTTTTCCGGTCCGCCTCATTACATCTCCATTATTTATGCTAATAATAGTATAAAAACGCCCATATTTCAAGCTATTTCACGTTTCCACCCCGGGGTGGAAACAGCGTCAATTCGATGTGGCGATGCGGCTCGCGCCGGACCCTGCTAAAATCGCTTAAAATTGTCTGACAAAATAGTTATTGCTAAATCTAACTTTTTCACTTAACCTAGTAAGGTACAGCAGTTATGTAAAGGAGCTTAAATGAACTCGAAGCACGCATATAAAACATCGTACCGCATAAACGGTTACATAAAGTCCATAATAGACAGGGCGAGTAACGATATCCGTAAAAAAACCGGGCTCAAACTATCCGGCGGAAAGATCGCCAGGACCTTCTGGGCCGCGCTGGCAGACAATCCCGGATTAAGGGACCGCTGTGTAAACTGCGTCTGCAAGCATCTGCTGAAAGAGAGACGCAAATGTCCGACAAAATAGTTATTGATTAGAAATCTAACTTTTTCTACAATGCCTTACATGGTCCAGGACGTAAAATATAACCATAAAGCATCATACCGCATAAACAGCCGCATAAAATCTATTATCAGCGGAACTGTTAAGGATATCCATAAGGAGACGGGTTTAAAACTCTCTTTAGGAAAACTTTCGCGGACCTTCTGGATATCACTAGCTTCAGATCCTGCTTTGCGCAAAAAGTTCATAGACAGGGTCTACAAAATAGTGCTTCAGGAGGCATCCGATAAAAAGAACAGGATACGATATCATGGACGAAAAAAAACCCGCTAATACAAGCAATGATATGATAAGAAGGACTATTTCCGTTCCCGGCGATCATCCCTGCCGGAACGATCCCGACACAATATGCCCTGTCAGTCCAATAGCCACTAACGATCTTTTATTCGTATCGAATAAAAGATATCCCGCTTGTCCATACTATATCCCTTTCGGATATAGCGGATTCTGTAACCTATCTATCCGCAAAGAGATATATCAAAAATTTAAAAAGTGAAGCTCCACCGCCTTATTAGCGGTGGCTTTTTTACATGTTTCGCTCTTTCGGCTGCGCGAAACCCTGAACCGAAAGCCATTCTCACCACACCCTTATAGGCATGGCTTTCTGGTTCATGGGTAATCTTCCCGGAACAAATGAAGCTCTCCGGCCTAAAGGCCGGAGTTTCCATTCGCCTGTTGGCGGTACTTTAAAATAAAAGCCCCACAGGAAAAACCTGTGGGGCTTAATTTAAGCTGGCACTGGCCTACTCTCCCAACTAGTTGCCCAGTAAGTACCATCGGCGCTGAGAGGCTTAACTTCCGTATTCGGGATGGGAACGGGTGTGGCCCTCTCGCTAATAGCACCAGCATATCTTTTTTTATGGACTTCCTTATAAATCTTAAACAACACATAATAAGCTTCGGGTAAACCGGCGTCAGACCAGAGACCGTAGACTATAGACAAGAGACCTTTTTGAGGTCTTCTGTCTACGGTCTACAGTCTACGGCCGAAAATAAAGGTCAAGCCAGACGACGGATTAGTAAGCTTAAGCTTAAAGCCTCACGGCTCGTACACATAGCTCCTATCAACCTTGTAGTCTCCAAGGCGTCTTCAGGGATATCCATTCTTGGAGCGGGCTTCGTGCTTAGATGCCTTCAGCACTTATCCTTTCCGAACGCGGCTACCCAGCCATTGCCACTGGCGTGACAACTGGAACACCGTCGGTTCGTCCATTCCGGTCCTCTCGTACTAGGAATGGCTCTCCTCAAATATCCTGCGCCTGCATCAGATAGAGACCGACATACTGTTACGCTTCGATAAATCGAAGGGATTGGACATTTCTGCCAATCTCTGCATATCGCTATGCAGTTCGGACTATATCTTTCCCGCTTTTGGCGAGATCTGACGTATAGTCTCTGAAGATTCTGCGGCATAAATTTGCCGACAGTCTTTCCTGCTGATTATCCCCACCGAAGAATTGTTACCAAGCTAAATTCGAAGCATGAAATCATATTTCGGATTTAACTACCGGTATCCTCGGATACACGGGACCTTCCAGCATATAGTCAGATTTAAAGACAGCAACGGTCAATTCTTACTGTCTTACGACGTTCTGAACCCAGCTCACGTACCACTTTAACCGGCGAACAGCCGGACCCTTGGGAGCTTCTCCACCCCCAGGATGTGATGAGCCGACATCGAGGTGCCAAACCGGGTCGTCGATGTGAACTCTTGGACCCGATCAGCCTGTTATCCCCGGAGTACCTTTTATCCGTTGAGCGATGGCGCTTCCACACGCCACCACCGGATCACTAAGACCTACTTTCGTATCTGCTCGACTTGTATGTCTCGCAGTTAAGCGTTCTTCTGCCTTTACACTCGCCGTGCGATTGCCGACCGCACTGAGAACACCTTTGTACGCCTCCGTTACAATTTAGGAGGTAACCGCCCCAGTCAAACTGCCCGCCTGGCATTGTCCCTCAGCCGGTTTCACGGCCGTAGGTTAGAATCCTAATTTGGTAAGGGTGGTATTTCACATTTCCGCTCCACTCTGGCTAGCGCCAAAGCTTCAAAGCGTCCCACCTATGCTACACATACAAAATCAAAATCCAGTACCAGGATACAGTAAAGGTTCCGGGGTCTTTTCGTCTTGATGCAGGTAACCGGCATCTTCACCGATGCTACAATTTCGCCGACTCTCTCGTTGAGACAGCGGTTCCAGTGCTATACCATTCGTGCAGGTCGGAACTTACCCGACAAGGAATTTCGCTACCTTAGGACCGTTATAGTTACGGCCGCCGTTTACTGGGGCTTCAAGTCAGAGCTTCGTCCCGCCTTTCGGCGGGATTGACCCCTCCTTTTAACCTTCCAGCACCGGGCAGGTATCAGGCCCTATACATCCTCTTACGAGTTAGCAGAGCCATGTGTTTTTGCTAAACAGTCACAGAACCCACTTTAGTGTCACTCCTTCGCGCTACATATGTACATACTTTACGCTAATGGAGCACCCCTTCTTCCGAAGTTACGGGGCTATTTTGCCTAGTTCCTTAACGAGAGTTAGTTCGAGCGCCTGAGGATATTCTCCCCACCTACCTGTGTCGGTTTGCGGTACGATCACTCATTGAACTCGCCATAGAGGTTTTTCTCGGCAGTGTGGCCCAGACAACTTCACCCGCTCCGTAGATTGGGCTCCCATTCGCCTCTCAGTCGGTTAAGACTTACGGGCTTAGACGACCACATCCAACCGGTCGCTTGTCCTACCTCCTGCGTCGCTCCATGGCTGGTAACGCGCAATGAGTGGTATCTGAATATTAAACAGATTGTCCATCACCTACGCCTTTCGGCCTCGGCTTAGGATCGACTAACCCTGGGTGGATTAACCTTCCCCAGGAAACCTTAGGTTTACGGCGAATACGTTTCTCGCGTATTTTTGCGCTACTTATTCCGGCATAATCACTTCTAGTTCCTCCAGCAGTCTTTACAGTCTGCCTTCGCAGTACAATAGAACGCTCCCCTACCACTGTATACGCCCGAAGGCGTATGACAATCCGAAGCTTCGGTACTATGCTTAGCTCCGATTATTTTCGGCGCGAGACCACTCGACCAGTGAGCTGTTACGCACTCTTTAAATGATGGCTGCCTCTGAGCCAACATCCTGGTTGTCTAAGAAATCTCACATCCTTTACCACTTAGCATAGATTTAGGAACCTTAGCTGTCGGTCTGGACTGTTTTCCTTTTGAGAACGCAGCTTAGCCCGCGCTTTCTGACTTCCGTGATACGGTTACTGGCATTCAGAGTTTCGTTGGGTTCGGAAACCTGGTGGGGCTCCTAGCCCATCGAGTACTTTACCTCCAATAACTA